>Ga0208794_1000117_pt1 | contig 82565 bp, 91 predicted proteins | sample 32_taG_FD_184106 | JGI IMG/M metagenome (GOLD analysis project Ga0208794, IMG submission 184106) | Marine viral communities from the Gulf of Mexico - 32_GoM_OMZ_CsCl metaG (SPAdes) (version 2) | ecosystem: Environmental > Aquatic > Marine > Oceanic | place: Atlantic Ocean: Gulf of Mexico... | reverse complement strand
CTCCGCCGCCGCCGCCGCCGCCGCCGCCGGTCGTGCAGTGCGAGCCTGGGCCGTACATCGTGTATTTCGACTGGGATCAGTCGAACATCACGCCGGAAGCGGCTTCGACGCTCGACAATGCGATCAGCGCCTACAACCGCGGTTGCACGGGTACGCAGGTCATGCTCGCCGGTCACACCGACCGTTCGGGTTCGGCACGCTACAACGTTGGTCTGTCGGAACGCCGCAACGCGTCGGTCCGCAGCTATCTGACGGCCCGCGGCATTGCCGACGGTTCGATCAGCTCGGAAGCGTTCGGCGAAACGCGTCCGGCTGTTGCGACCGCCGACGGCGTCCGCAACGACCAGAACCGTCGCGTGGAAATCACTTACGGTCCGAACTCGGGCATGTAAGACCGGTTTCCATTCCCGACGGGGACTGGAAGAAAAGAGGGGCGGTACCGAAAGGTGCCGCCCTTTCTTCATGCGTGCGCTGTTCGTTGGCGCGTGCGGCAAGCGCCGCGACACATTGATCGCCGCGCTGCCAGCCGCGCTGCTTATTCGTTTGGCAGCGTGATAAAAATGTTATATCGTCTCAATGCCGGTGAGGAGCGGTCGCGACTGTCGCGGAAGCGTCGCCGGTTGCACGACGCCGCGGACGCCGGCGACAGCGCGCCGCGGCCCGTGCCCGAAAGGGAGAGAGCGCCATGCGCAAGCGCCGCAGCATTTTCCGTGCCGATCCGAACGCCAGTCCCGACATCAACACGACGCCGCTGATCGACGTCATGCTCGTGATGTTGGTGATGTTCGTCATCACCATCCCGGCCCCGACGCATGTCGTCGACATCACATTGCCTTCGGGTGGTCCCGACATTCCCGTCGCCGACGAGAATCGCGTCACGATCGACACGGCCGATGTCATCCGCTGGAACGACGAGGCGGTGGATGTTGCGGAGCTGGGCATGCTGGTCAAGCGCGCGTCAGAGCGCGCGCAGCCCGCCGCGATCCTGCTCGAACCCGATGCCCGCGCGCGCTATTTGCGCGTCGACCAGGCAATCGGGGCGATCCGCCGCAACGGCGCGAAATCGGTCGGCTTTCCCGGTATCCACCAGTATCGCGACAGCATCTAATCTGTCGCGCGTGCGGCCCGCGCCGGTCGATTCAGGACGCCGGAGCGGTGCCGGGGCGCAGATATTGCATCATATAGCCGACATAGTCGGCCTTGCCGAGCGGGACGCCCATATGGCGCAGAACCGCATAGGCGGCGACGAGGTGGAAGTAGAATTGCGGCTGCGCCCAGTCGCGGACATAGGTCGCCGCGGTCATGTCGAACGCCATCCCGTTGGGGAGGGTGAAGCCGACCGCGCGATCAGGGTCTGCGTCGAGCGCGGCACGGTCGACGGTTTCGAGCCAGCCGAGGCTCTCGGCAATCTGCTGCTGAAGGCCCGCGAAATCGGCGGCATCCTCTTCGAATGCCGGGGCACCGGTCGCCCCCAGCCGCGTCGGCGACTGAAGCGCCTGGAGGCAGGAAAAGCGAACCTGCGCCGCGAGCGGGAACATGTCGGGGGCAATCCGCGCGGCGAGCAGCTGCAACTCGCCGACGCCATTGTCCTTGCCCCACGCCAGCGCCTTGTCGAGCTGCGCCGACAGCGCGCGCAGGCCGTTGGCGTAAGCAGGGACGGTCGATTCATAGAGCATGATGTGTCCTTTGGTCAGGCGACGAGATTGTCCTGGAACTGCAACCGCGCGAGCCGCGCATAGAGGCCGTCGGCGGCGACAAGGTCATCGTGGCGCCCCTCCTCGACGATGCGGCCTTCGTCCATCACGACGATGCGGTCGGCCGCGCGCACGGTCGCGAGGCGGTGCGCGATGACGATGGTCGTGCGGTCGTGTATCAGCGCTTCGAGTGCATCCTGAACGAGCCGTTCGGACTCGGCGTCGAGTGCCGAAGTCGCCTCGTCGAGCAGCAACAGCGGTGCGCGGCGCAGCAGCGCGCGGGCGATCGCGACGCGTTGGCGCTGGCCGCCCGACAGCCGCGCGCCGCCCTCGCCCATGAAGGTGTCGAGCCCGTCGGGAAGCTTGCGCAGAAACTCCTCGGCATTCGCCGCGCGTGCCGCGGCCCACAGCTCGTCGTCATCGGCGTCCCAATTGCCGTAGCGCAGATTGTCGCGCGCCGACGCCGCGAAGATCACCGTTTCCTGCGGCACCATGGCGATCCGCGCGCGAATGTCGGCGGGGTCGGCCGCGGTGAGCGGAACGCCGTCGAGGCGGATCTCGCCCGCCTGCGGGTCGTAGAAGCGCTCGGCGAGCTGGAAGAGCGTCGACTTGCCTGCGCCCGACGGGCCGACGATCGCGACGGTCTCGCGCGGGCGGATGCCGAGCGTGAAGTCGTGGAGCGCGGGCGCATCGGGGCGCGTCGGATAGCGGAATTCGACGCGCTCGAATTCGAGCGTGCCGAGCGGCGGCACCGGGAAGGCGCGCGGCGCGGCGGGCACCGAAATATCGGGTTCGGCGACGAGCAGCTCGTTGAGCCGCTCTGCGGCGCCCGCGGCGCGGAGCAGGTCGCCATAGACTTCGGTGAGCGCGCCGAATGCGCCCGCGACAAGCCCGCCGGTGAGCACGAAGGCCGCGATGGTGCCGCCGGTGATCGTCCCCGCCGCGACCCCCGCCGCGCCATACCAGAGCAGCGTCGTGATCGCGCCGAAGAGCAGCCCGATGACGATCGCGGTCATCACCGCGCGCAGGCGGATGCGGCGGCGCGCGGTCGCGAAATTCGCCTCGACCGCGCCGGCGAACCGCTCGGCTTCGCGCCCTTCCTGTCCGAACGCCTGGACGATCTTCATCGCGCCGAGCTGTTCGGCGGTCGTCGCGCCGATGTCTGCGACGCGGTCCTGGCTCGACCGCGATACCTTCTGAAGGCGGCGGCCGAGCAGGACGATCGGCAGGATGATGATGGGAATGCCGAGCAAGATGCCGCCGGTGAGCTTGGGCGAGAGCGAGAAGAGATAGATGATGCCGCCGATGCCCATGACGGTGTTGCGGAGCGCGACCGAGACGGTGGTGCCGACGATCTGTTCGATGATCGCGGTATCCGACGTCATGCGCGAGGCGATTTCTGACGGCCGGTTTTCCTCGAAAAAGCCGGGGGCGAGCCGCAACAGGTTGCGCTGAACCGCCTGCCGGATGTCGGCAACGGTCCGCTCGCCGACCCACGACACGAAATAGAAGCGCACCGCGGTCGCGAGCGCGAGCAGGACGACGATCAGGTAGAAGAGGCGGAAATGCGGCGCGACGTCGCCGCCACCCGCGACGAAGCCGCTGTCGATCATCTCCTTGAACTGCCACGGGATCGCGAGCGTCGCGAGCGCGGCGACGCCGAGCGCGATTGCCGCAATCAGGATCTGGAGCGGATAATCGCTCGCAAAATGCCACACCATGCGCAGGCTGCCGAGCTTTCGCGGCCGCGAATCCTGCACGGGAGAGGGGGCGGGTGGGGCGGGTTGTTCGGTTGTTGTCGCCATCGGTCATCGCCCTAGCAGCCCGTCCGCAGCCGCTCAACGCCGCAGAATCGCGCCCTGCTTCAAGCGCTTTGAAGCCCAGCCAAATGATGCGTTGCACAATGACACCGATGGCCTAGGATGCCCGCCAACACGCGGCGCCGTCAGAGCGCCGGAGACGGACGCAAGGAATATCGATGCTGTATCACGCATTTGAAATGCAGAAGAGCTGGCTTGCCGGCGCGAGCGCGCTGGCGACCGCGGGCGCGCAGGTCATGCAACATCCCGCCAACCCGCTCGGCTATTTCGGCGGCAGCCCCGCCTTCGCCTCGGCGCTCGAGGTGTTCGCGCACGCCGCGGCGCCGCGCGGCAAACCGCGCTTCGACCTGTACGACACCGTCGTCGATGGCGAGACGGTGCGCGTGACCGAGGCGGTCGAGGCGCGCAAGCCCTTTGGCCAGCTCAAGCATTTCAAGCACAAGGGCACGAAGGATGCGCCCAAGCTGCTGATCGTCGCGCCGATGTCGGGCCATTATGCGACGCTGCTGCGCGGCACGGTCGAGCGCATGCTGCCAGGCCATGACGTGTGGATCACCGACTGGCGCGACGCGCGCAACGTCCCGCTCGAGGACGGGCATTTCGACCTCGACGATTATATCGACTATATCATCGGCTGGCTCGAGCATATCGGGCCGGACGCGCATATGCTCGCGGTGTGCCAGCCGTCGGTGCCGAGCTATGCCGCCGCGGCGATCATGGCGGCGGCAAAGCATGAATGCCGCCCGCGCACGCTGACGATGATGGGCGGGCCGATCGACACGCGCAAGGCGCCGACCGCGGTCAACCAGCATGCGACAACGCGCCCCTATGCCTGGTTCCAGGAAAATGTCATCGCAACCGTCCCCGCTTATTATCCGGGCGCGGGGCGCCGCGTCTATCCGGGCTTCCTGCAACTCGCGGGCTTCATGTCGATGAACCTCGGCAATCATATGACGAGCCATTGGGAGATGTTCAAACATCTGGTCGACGGCGACGACGAGAGCGCGGACAAGACCAAGGAATTCTATGACGAATACCGCGCGGTCTGCGACATGACCGCCGAATTCTATCTGCAGACGGTCGACGCGGTGTTCCAGCGCCACCTGCTGCCCAAGGGCGAGCTGCTGCATCGCGGCAAGCCGGTCGACCTCAATGCGATCGAGGATATTGCGCTGCTCGCGATCGAGGGCGAGCGCGACGATATTTCGGGGATCGGCCAGACCAAGGCGGCGCTGACGCTCGCCAAATCGCTGCCCGCCGCGAAGAAGAAATATCTGATGGCGAAGGGCGTCGGCCATTATGGCATCTTCAACGGCCGCAAATGGCGCGAGGAAATTGCGCCGGTGGTTGAGGCGTGGATTCGCGGTAACGGCGGGTAGGCGAACAATGCCGGCTATTTCACATCCGTTCTAAATGTATTTCATCCGTTTCTATATTTCGTACTCTGCAACATTTAGAACGTCCTTGCATTTCCATAACGTCCATATAGATTTTCAAAATCTGAAATGATTTTGTGGGCGGAAGGACTTGTTTGCATGATGACTGTCAGGCGAGCGGCAACTATTGCCGCAATAGCGGCACTGACATTGGGAGGCTGTGGCGGCGGTGGTGGAAGTTCTGGGGGGATGGCTCCACCGGTCGCGTTACCTGGGCCCACACCTACTCCCACCCCTACACCTGCGCCCACTCCTCCTCCGACCTATGCCGCGGCCAGTGACTTCTCCGGCGATCGCGAATATGTCGGGTGGGGTGTGCAAATGGTGCGGAACTACAGCGGGCCTTCCGCTGGATCACCGCCGGGAACGAACGGGACGTCCGTCTTTACCACGAGCCTCGCGACCAATACGGGTTCAGTAGGATTTCGTTATACGGCGGCAACGAAAAGCTATGTAGTTCGATGGTTCCAGTCGGAACGAAGTTTCGGTCCAGTAACATCTGTACTTTCTCAGGGATTGATACCGTACGACTATGTCAGTCAAGATTTCGGGCGTGGACATTTTTATGCGACACCGACAACGCCTGACTACACGCGTTATTTAGGTTATGTAAGTTGGTGGGAATTTGAAGGTTCGCCGGGGAATGGGTTCCTCGATTCCGTATCGCGGCAACACCAAATTCTTTTCGGAGTGCCTTCAGTCCCGACGGACTTGCCGTCGACTGGCACATATCGATTTGAAATATTGAATGCTCGAATGTGGGGTGGCTTCGCAGCGGAGGATTATAGAGTCGGAGACGATCTTTTGATTGCGATCGACTGGGCAACGGGCGCAGTAACGGGAACGCTCACGATCGTGCCAGCCACTGCGGCTGTTTTTCCCATCGTGCTCACCATGAATGGAACTATCGACAAAGGAACGAGCCGGATCACGGGAACGATAGCCGGCGCATTTTCTGGAAGTTTTTCCGGTGCAGCTTTTGGACCACAAGGGCGCGAATTGGGCATTGCGATGGCCGTGCATAACGGAGCGGGCGGGCATATCGCCGCGGTGACGGGGGGGCGCGCGGTCGGTATGCCCGCAGGATAGCGATGTAGCGCTAAGCGAAGCGAATCGCGTAATAATTCCTATGATTCAACCCGATTCGTCGTGAGCGCGCCGCGCCCTCAATGCACCGGCGCGACCCGGACGCTCCAATAGACGATGTAGAGGATCGCGGCCCAGGCGAGCAGCACCATCGCCATGCCGGCGCGGCTTGAGGGGTGTTTGCTCGCGGCTGCGGCGACGGCGTGGAATTCGCTCCATAGCGCGCGCGGGATCAGGCGGCGGACGAGAATCAATCCGGCGGGGACGAGGATCAGGTCGTCGATCCAGCCGAGCACGGGGATGAAATCGGGAACGAGGTCGATCGGCGACAGCGCATAGGCCGCGACCGCGAGCGCGAGCAGCCGCGCGGGCCAGGGCGTGCGCGGGTCGCGGGCGGCGAGCCAGGCGGCGTGCGCCTCGACCGCGAGGCGGCGGCCGAAATCGGCGATGCGTTCGGAAAGGGATTTGCCCGGCATGACGGCACCATAGAAGGTTTGTCCGTCATTGCGAGCGAAGCGAAGCAATCTCCAGCCGCCGCGATGGCGCCGTCATCGCGACTGGAGATTGCCGCGTCGCCTGCGGCTCCTCGCAATGACGATATTGTGGGACGGCGGTCTTCGCCTATGATCCGTTCATGGCTATCCAACTGAAAAGCGCGCGCGTCGAGCGCTGGCCCGTCGCGGGGAGCTTCGTCACCAGCCGCGGCGCCAAGGAACATGTCGACGTCATCGTCGCCGAGATCGAGGGCAGGGGCGAGGTCGGGCGCGGCGAGGGGACGCCCGTCTATTATCTGGGCGAGGACGCGACAGGGTGCCGCGACGAGATTTTGCGGGTCGCGTCGCTGATCGCCGACATGGAGGCCGCCGAGGCGCGCGCGGCGGTTCAGGAAATGATGGCGGCGGGGGCGGCGCGCAACGCGCTCGACTGCGCGCTGTGGGACCTCGAGGCAAAGCAGCGCGGGATGCGGCTGTGGCAACTCGCGGGGTGCGACGGTGCGCCGACCGCGCGGCTGACCGCCTTCACCATCTCGCACGGACGGCCGGGCGAGATGGCCGAGGCCGCGGCGACCGCGGCTGCCGACGGATACCGGCTGCTCAAGGTCAAGCTGACCGGCGACGACGACCGGCTCCGCGTCACGGCGGTGCGCAAGGGCGCGCCCGACGCGCGGCTGATCGTTGATGCCAACGAAAGCTGGGGACAGGTCGATATCTTGAGCGAGGCCGAGGCGCTGTCGGACCTGGGCGTCGAGATGATCGAACAGCCGGTGCCGGTCGGCGCCGATGCCCTGCTCGACCCCATTTACGCGCCGATTCCCTTCATCGCCGACGAAAGCTGCCACACCGCCGCCGACGTCGCGCGGATCGGCGCCTTTTACGACGGCGTGAACATCAAGCTCGACAAGGCGGGCGGGTTGACCGAGGCGCTGCGCCTTGCCGATGCGGCGGACGCGGCGGGGCTGTCGATCATGGTCGGATGCATGCTGTGCACGAGCCTGGCGATCGCGCCGGCGTTCGTGCTCGCGCAGCGCGCGCGCTGGGTCGACCTCGACGGTCCCGCGCTGCTCGCGCGCGACCGCGAGGGCGGGTTTGAGTTTCGCGAAGGGCAGGTCGCGCCGCGCGTGGGGTGAGGACGCCCCGGACGTCATATGGGTTTCGTAAATCGTCATCCCGGCGAAGGCCGGGATCTCGACCTCGCGATTTGCCGCACCGGCGAGATTCCGGCCTACGCCGGAATGACGATCAACGAGGTGGGCTAGAGCGCCACTTCGGCGTGCCGGCCGAGGTCGCCTTCCTTCATCGTCATGCCGGTCGCGAGCTTGAACATGCCCTTGATGCCCGCGTCGGCGGTCCAGATTTCGGCGTCGTCGAGGTCGAAGCGCAGCAGCAGCAGCTTGGGGTCGTCCTTGCCGCCCTCGTACCACGCCGCGACGCCGTTGCTCCACAGCTTGTCGAGCACGGCGCGATCGGTTTCGGGGCGCAGCGTTCCCGAAATGCAGGCGAAGAGGTCGTGGCCCTTTGCCGCGAACTGCGCCATCGCGGGGCCACCGCCCGCGAGGCGGTTGTCGGTCGCGGTGAAAAACCAGAAGGCGCTGTTCGCATCCTTGTCGAGCTGTGCGCGCATCGGGATATGGTGCGCGCGCTCGCCAGTCTGGCCGACCATGACATTGGGGCTGTCGGCGAGTTCTTTCCAGAACCGCTTCTTGATATCGTCGCTCATGGGGGGGGCTCCTTTCGGTTGGTTCAAGGAGTCAACGCGGCGCCGCGCCATATGTTGCTCCGCCTCAGCGCGGGTGGGGGTCGGCGTAGCTCACAACCTCGAACTCGATGCCGTCGGGGTCGAGGAAATAGAAACGGCGGCCGGGTTCGTAATCGCCGTGGTTGAACGGGGTGAGCCCTGCGGCAGCGACGCGCGCTTCGGTCGCGTCGAGGTCGTCGACCTGGACGCCGATATGCTGGAGCGGCTCGCCCTTCGGATAGCGCACGCCGGCATGTTCGCCGTCGGGGCCGGTGTAGAGCGCGAGATAGGCGGTGTCGCTGCCGACATGGATCGTGCGGCCGCCGTGGAGCGAGGGGCCGCGCCAGCGCTCGTTCCAGCCGAAAATGGCGTGCATCAGCGCGGCGCTGCGGTCGGGGTCGCTGACGGTGATGTTCACATGCTCGATAAAGGGATGCGCCACGAAAAAACTCCTGATTCGGGTTGACGCAGACGGTTATGAAAGTTCAAGTGAGGTTTAGGTCAAGGGCCAATGATGCAAGGAGCGACGATGCACCGCACCGACCTGATATCGATCGGCGAGCTTGCGGCGCGCACCGGCGTCGCGGTGTCGGCGATCCGCTTTTACGAGGCGAAGGGGCTGGTCGAGGCGCTGCGCACGCGCGGCGGGCAGCGGCGTTTCCTGCGCGCCGACATCCGCCGCGTCTCGTTCATCCTGATCGCGCAGCAATTGGGGCTGGCGCTCGAGGAAATCGGCGCCGAACTCGCGCGCCTGCCCGCGGGGCGTACGCCCAATGCGGCCGACTGGGCGCGGATCAGCACCGGGCTGGGCGCGCGGATCGACGCGCAGATCGCGTCGCTGCAACGCACGCGCGAGCTGCTCGGCAATTGCATCGGCTGTGGGTGTCTGTCGCTGAAGAAATGCGCGCTCTACAACCCCGGCGACAAGGCGGCGCAGCGCGGCGCGGGGCCGCGTTACCTGCTCGGCGACCGGGCGGGGGAGATTGCCGAGGTGGGGTGAGGGGGCGGTGTTGGGGGCGACAGGTAGGAGGTGGGGAGCGGAATGCTGGCTAATTGCTTGCCAACATTTTTCGATAGAGCGCGCCTCTCCCGCCACTGGCATATTCCAGCCGAATTCGTCGGTGAGCGAACGCAATCAAAAGCGGCACAACAACCAAACCGGTCACTCCGGGAATGACTTCAAGATTCCCACGAAAATCGTGCCAGAATGCAGTGGCATAGACGAAGCCAAAAAAAATCGAGATGCCAAATGCAAGTCTCTCGCGGCTGATCGACGGACTTCGGAATTGATAACGGAGATAGGCAAAACGCCAAAATGACCGCCTTAAATCCATAAGATCAACTCGTTGAAGTCGGTATCAGCAACATCAAGATTGCACGAAACAAAATCGGCCGCAATCGGTCGCCAACGGACATTCGTCATCCCGGGCTTGACCCGGGATCCACTGCCTCGACGTTGCGTGAATGGACCCCGGGTCAAGCCCGGGGTGACGGGAGTGGGCAGAGGCGGCGAGGCGCGCGCCTCAAACCGCCTGCAGTGTCTCAATCTCCGGCGCGCCGGCGAGGCAGGGGCCGAGCCGTGCGCCGAGCGTGCGGAAATGGTCCGATGCGCGGTGCGCCTCGGTCGCGGCCGCGTCGTCATAGCATTCCATGACCTTGTACACGCCCGCCTCGCCCGCCTTGAACAGGCGGTAATAGCTGTTGCCCGCTTCGTTCGCGCGGACCGCGGCGGCGAGGTCGGCGAAGACGCTCTCGAGCTCGGCTTCCTTGCCGGGCTGGACGCGCAGCGTCGCGATGATGCCGATGGCGCTCATGGTGTTTTTCCTCAAAAGAATGGGCCGGTCCCGAAGGACCGGCCCGCTGGTTGGTCAGAAGACTTCGAAAAGCCCTGCCGCGCCCTGGCCGCCGCCGATGCACATGGTGACGACAGCATATTTGACGCCGCGGCGCTTGCCTTCGAGCAAAGCGTGGCCGACGCAGCGCGCGCCCGTCATGCCGAAGGGGTGGCCGATCGAGATCGAGCCGCCGTTGACGTTCAAGAGTTCGTTCGGGATGCCGAGCTTGTCGCGGCAATAGAGAACCTGGACGGCAAAGGCCTCATTGAGTTCCCACAGGCCGATGTCGTCCATCTTGAGGTCGAAGCGTTCGAGCAGCTTGGGGATCGCGAAAACGGGGCCGATCCCCATTTCGTCGGGCTCGGTGCCCGCGACCGCCATGCCGACATAACGTCCGAGCGGGGTCAGGCCGCGCTTTTCGGCAAGCTTTGCCTCCATCAGCACCGCCGCCGACGAGCCGTCGGAGAGCTGGCTGGCGTTGCCCGCGGTGATCGTGTGGCCTTCGCCCATCACGGGCTTGAGGCTCGCGAGCCCTTCGAGCGTCGTGTCGGGGCGGTTGCATTCGTCGCGGTCGGCGACGACGTCCTTGAAGCTGACTTCCTTGGTTTCCTTGTCCATCACCGCCATCGTGGCGTTGCACGCGATGATTTCGTCGGCGAACTTGCCCGCGGCCTGCGCGGCGGCGGTACGCTGCTGCGACTGGAGCGAATATTCGTCCTGCGCCTCGCGGCTGATGTTGTAGCGCTTGGCGACGACCTCTGCCGTGCCGATCATCGGCATATAGGTGTCCTTGTGCATCGCGATCAGGTCGGCGTCGGGTTCGATCCACACCTTGCCGCTGCCGCTGACCTTCGAGATGCTTTCGACGCCGCCCGCGACGACGACGTCCTGGCGATCGACGATGATCTGCTTGGCGGCGGTGGCGATCGTCATCAGCCCCGACGAGCATTGGCGGTCGATCGACATGCCGGGGACGGTGACGGGCAGGCCGGCGCGCAGTGCGATCAGGCGCGCGACGTTCGGCGACTGCGACCCCTGCTGCATCGCGGCGCCGAAGACGACGTCGTCGATCTCGCCGCCCTCGACGCCGGCGCGCTCGACCGCGGCCTTGACCGAAAAGGCGCCGAGCGTCGGCGACAGCGTGTTGTTGAACGACCCGCGGCCCGCCTTGGTCAGCGGGGTGCGGGCGGTGGAAACGATGACGGCGTCACGCATGATGAATTCCTTCTCTTTCTAAGCCCCTCCCAGTCAGGAGAGGGGTTGGGTTGGGGTGTCGCAGGCTGGTGCAAGGCCGCTCGGCCCACCCCGCTGCGACTAGCCAGCAAGCTGGCAATTCTCGCTGCCCCTCCCCTGAAGGGGAGGGAATAAGTCACTTCATACAAAAAACTGGCTGATCCATTCGGCCATCAGCGCGGGCTTTTCCTCGCCTTCGATTTCGATGGTGAACTCGAGCGTCTGTTGCCACTGGCCGGGGCGTTTTTCGTCGATTTCGAGCAGCTTGAAATGGCCGCGGACACGCTTTCCCGAGCGGACGGGCGCGAGGAAGCGAACCTTGTTGCCGCCATAGTTGACGCCCATCTTGACGCCCGCGGGGTGCGGACAGTCCGACTTGGCCATCAAGAGCGGAAAGAGCGAGAGCGTGAGGAACCCGTGCGCGATGGTCCCGCCGAAGGGCGTCAGCCTGGCCCTTTCCTCATCGACATGGATGAACTGATGGTCGCCGGTGGCGTCGGCGAACTTGTCGATCATCGCCTGATCGACGAGCACCCATTCGGAGCTGCCGAGCGGCTTGCCGACCAGCTCTTTCATGTCTTGCGGTGCGATTGTAGCCATTCGCGCGTCCCCTCAATCTCTCAGGTCGGCAGGGGTTTTAGGCCCGTCGAACGCGGTTGCACAAGGGCCACGCCCCAGGGCCGCGGAGCCGTAGCGTCACTCCTTCAGTGGCTTCTGCGTCTTCATCGTGACGCTTTCGGCATAGGGGAGAATCATCGTCCCGTCGGGCGCCGCGGTGAAGGTGGTCTGCGTCGGATAGGCGAAGTCATAGCCTGCGCGCGTCATTTCCTCGAACAGTCGGATGCCGATTGCGGTGCGCGCGGCGATGACTTCGCCATAGTCGGCGCTCAAAATGTCGGCGACGAGCTCGAAATTGAGGCTCGAGTCGCCGAAGCCAAGGAAGCTGGAACGGATGAACTCATGTCCCTCGGCCTTCACCTGTTCCTCAAGCAATGCGGGAAGCGCGCGCAGCATCTCGGGCGTCGTCTGATAGATGACGCCGATGCCGAACTGGACGCGGCGGCGGTCGAGATGCGCGTAGTTGGTAATCTCCTTTGACAGGAGGTTGGTGTTCGAAATCACGAGCAGCTCGCCGTTGACCGAGCGCAGATGCGTGCTTTTGAGCCCGATCTTTTCGACCGTCGCGATACTCTCGTCATATTTGATCGTTTCGCCGACGCGGAACGGCCGGTCGAAGATGATCGAGAGCGACGCGAAGAGGTCGGAAAAAATGCCCTGTGCGGCGAGGCCGATCGCGATCCCGCCGATGCCGAGACCCGCGACGAGGCCGGTGACATTGACCCCCATATTGTCGAGGATGACGATGGCGGCGACCGCGAACAGCGCAACGCTGATGAGCAGACGGATGATCCCCATCGCATTGTGGAGCGTTTCATTATGCCCCTCTGCCGCGCGCCGCTGGATCAGCCCCAGCACGATCTCGCGCGCCCAGATCGCGACTTGCAGCACGACCGCGACGGTGAAGACGAGCCGGATAATGTCGAGCATGACGGCGGGCGGCTGTGCATAGCCTGCGACTGCACGGATCGCGATGATGGCGAGCACGACCGACTTGGTCTTGTGGATGACCCGGCCGACGATGTCGGTCAGCGTGAACTCGCCCGGCGCCGCCTGCGCGCGCTTGAGCGCAACGCGGCGCACCATCGACAGCAGCGCATAGATGAGCAGGCCCGCGCCGATGGCGATCACGATCTGGAGCCAATGGCCCTCCACCCAGGTCACGCTCGATTCCCACCAGCGCCTCAGATCCTCGAGCGGGTCGCCCTGGGTGCGGTTGGCGGATGCAAAGATGCTGGATGCGTAAAGGGGCAAAATCACATTGGTCCTCTGGGTTGGGGGATGGGGCAGGCGTCGCGAAGCGGAGCTGCATCATGGCGCTCCGGGACGGCGCAGGTCAACAAGTCGCGTGCAAGGCGCGAGAATCGGATTTGCCCTTGGCTCGTCACGTTACACTAAGGTGCGGATACCGAATTTGGTTCCGATTCAATGCGCGGCAGGGGCCGCCCGGCGGGCGGGCACCTGCGCAGGGCGCGCGGTGAGCGGACGCCATCCGGCTTCGTCCTCGCGGCGGCGGCAATAGGTCGATAGTCCCATTTCAAGCGCGAGCATCATGTAGATGAAGGGCTGGAAGGCGATGCCGACGAACAATGATCCGACCATATAGACGATATGGCCGTGCTGGAGCGCGGTCGCGAGCGGGGCGATCCACTGTTCCTCGGCGCGGCGCGTCTTGAGATAGCGCCGGCGCAATCGCTCCATCTGGACGAGGCCGATCGCATGGAGCAGCAGCCACATTGCGAGCCCCGGATAGCCCTGTTCGCCGAGCATTTCGAAATAGCTCGAATGATAGGCGCGCGATTTTTCCTCGTGAACGGTCGGCGTTGCATCCTGCGGCTTGTCCGGGTCATAGCCGCTGCCCGTCGTTTCGACGCGCAGGTCGTTCTGGATATAGGCTTCGAATCCGCCGCCGAAGGGATTTTCCTTCGCATAGTCCCACGTCCACGCCCACACCGCGACGCGCGTCGAGGCCGACTGGTCGGACTTGTAGCCCTGGATCGTCTCCATCCGCTCGGTGAAGCTTTGCGGCAGGAAGGGGATCGCAGCGAGCGCCAGCAGTCCCGCGCCGGCCATGTAGAGGAAGCGATATTTGACCGCGCGCAGTGACAGCGCCGCGAGCACGGCAAGGCAGACCAGGCCGGTGCGCGCCTGCGTCCCCACGGGGAGGAGCATGCACGCAAAGCAGAGCGCGAAGGCAAACAGGCTGACGCGCCAGTCGGGCGGAAAGATGGTGCCGTGGCGGCGATACCAGAGGATCAGCGGGATGATCGAGATGCCGACGGTCGACATGATCGACCCTTCGTAGAGTCCGTAATTTTCGTTGAGGAGAAGCTGGAGCGAGCCATAGCCGCCGCCGCCCGCAGCGGTCTTGATCCCCCCGGCGATGGCGATCGACGCGGCCGAGAGCAGCATGACGAGCGCCAGCGCCTCGATCCTGAGTTTCGTCCGCAGCGTCAGCGGCAGGAAGATCGCCCAGACGAGCGCCTTCCACACCCAGCTCCACTTGTCGGCCGCCTCGACGGGAAAATCGGCGTGGATCGTCGTCATCCAGCAATAGAGCAGCAGCGCGACGAGCAAGGATTGCCGCCCCGACCAGCGCGTGTCGCGCTTGTCGTCGATCGCGAGCCAGCCGAGTATCGCGAGTGCGAAGGCAATCAGCGAGATCGGGATCGAGTTGATGAGGAAATAGCTGAGCCGTTGCGGCGCGACGATGTCGATGTAGCAAAAGGCGAGGACGAACAGGAACGGCCGGCGAAAGCCGAGGCCGATGAAGGCAAAGAGAAATGCGACAAAGGCGACGTCACGCATCGCGTTGCTCCGCCGACGCGGCGTCGCGGCGCTGCTGCCACAATTTGCGCGGGCTCACCTCGCGGTCGAGGTCGTCGCGATGCAGCAGGCGCCATAGCGCGATCGCGATCAGCGCGTGCGTCAGGGCAATCGAAAAATTGTCGACCATGGTGGCGGCGCTGGCTTTCGTGGCGGCCCCGCAGGGCGTTTGACGGCGTTCTAACCCATCGGGGTTGACGCGGCGTTAAGTCTTGTCTGGCAAAGCGGCGGCCTATGCCGCGCATCCTTCACGTCCTCGATCACAGCCTTCCCGCGCACAGCGGCTATACGTTTCGCACGCGCGCGCTGATGAAGGCGCAGTTTGCGAAGGGATGGGACGTCAAGGGCGTCACAGGGGTACGCCATCCGGTCGAGGGCCCCGAAGTCGAGGAGGTCGACGGGCTGGCTTTTCACCGCACGCCGCCCATCGCTGGGGCGCCGCCGGCGATCCGCGAGTGGCGTGAGGTCGCCGCGCTCGCCGCGCAGGTCGAGGCGGTTGCGCGCGACTGGCGGCCCGACATACTCCACGCCCATTCGCCGGTGCTCGACGGCATGGCGGCGCTGCGCGCTGGCAAGCGGCTCGGTATTCCGGTGATCTATGAAATCCGTGCCTTCTGGGAGGATGCGGCGGTCGGCAACGGCAGCGGGCGCGAAGGCAGCCTGCGCTACCGCTTGACGCGCGCGCTCGAAACGCGTGCGGTGCGGCGCGCCGATGCGGTCGCCGTCATCTGCGAAGGGCTGCGCGGCGACCTGATCGCCCGCGGGATCGATCCCGCGAAAATCATCGTGTCGCCCAACGGCGTCGACCTCGACCTCTTTGGCGACCCGCCCCCGCGCGACGAGAGGCTCGCCGTCGAGCTGGGGCTGGACACCAGCGCAACGGTGATCGGATATATCGGCAGCTTTTACGATTATGAGGGGATCGACGACCTGATAGCCGCGATGCCCGCGCTCGTCGCGGCGCAGCCCGGCGCCGGACTGCTGCTGGTCGGCGGCGGGCCGATGGAGCATGCGCTGCGCGCGCAGGCCGCGGCATCGCCCGTCGCCGACCGCATCCGTTTCGTCGGACGCGTGCCGCACGACCAGGTCGAGCTTTATTATTCGCTGATCGATATTCTCGCCTATCCGCGCAAGAAGATGCGCCTCACCGATCTGGTCACACCGCTGAAGCCGCTCGAGGCGATGGCGCAGGGCAAGCTTGTCGCCGCGTCGGACGTCGGCGGTCATCGCGAGCTGATCGAGGATGGTGTGACGGGCACGCTGTTCGCGCCCGGCGATCCGGCGGCGCTCGCAGCGGCGCTCGCCGACCTGCTCGGCGCGCGGGCGATGTGGGACGAACGCCGACGAACGGCGCGAGCCTTCGTCGAGACGCATCGTAACTGGTCATCAAACATTTTATGTTATGAGCCTGTTTACCAAAGGCTGTTGCAGAGCCGCGCGACCTGGCGCAACGCTAAGTCGAATGCGGCGATCTGAACGGCGCAAGATACAGGTTCGAAAGTAAAATGAACGAAAGCAGCGAATATCGCACGGCGAACAAAGGGGCCGTCCTGCTCCGCGCGCTGCGTCCGGCGCTGCCTGCCATAATCGGCGCGGCGGCGCTGACTTTCCTGTTTGCGGCGCTGATGCCGATGGCGTGGGTCGCGGCGATCAGCTGGAATCTCTACCTCGACCGGCTGGCCGAACTTTTCGTGCCGCCCGTCGGCAACGGCGCGCGGCTTGCGCTCGCGCTCGGCCTGTCGGCGGTCGCAGCGCTGATTGCCGGCTTGGTCGCGCTGTTGATCGAGCGGCCCGGCGCGCTGCGCCGCCGGTCGCGCGATACGGATGCGGGTGACAATAACGCCGCTACGCGGCGCCGTTCCGACTTTCACCCCGACGATGCGCCGCGGCCGCCGTTGCGCGCGGGACGCGAGCTGCCTGCGGGCGGACTCGGTCCGCTGCCCGAAATCGCTTGGGCCGAAGCTTCGGTCGAACAGGAGGCGGACGTCGAAGCGATGCCGAGCGCCGCGCGCGAAGCGGAATTGGCGGCGGTCGACGCCGAGCCCGCATTCGACGCCATGGCCGACGCACCGTGGCTGCAACCTGCCGAGCTTCCGAACGCCTATGACGTTCCCGATGCCGCCGACAAAAGCCTGGGCGCGATGGTCGCGCGGCTCGAGGTCGGCCTGGCGCGCCGCCGCGATCTGCACGGTGCCGTGCCCCCGGACCCGCAGCGCGAAATCGCGATGGGTACCCGTCCCGCGGACAATGATCTTGTCGGCGAAGTCGACGTCGCGCTCGAAGCGGCGCTCGGCACGCTGAGCCGCATGAACCGCCACGCGCTCGGCTGAGCCGCGGCCTAATCCTCCACCGTCAATATCTCGATGCGCAGCCTGTCGTCGCGATCGGCGTCCACCGCGACGTCAGCGACGATCTGACCCGCCAGCACCCAGTCGCGCGCGCCGAGCTCCGCTTCGAGCGTCGCCCGCTGCACGCCGTTCGCTCCGCTCGCGACCGAGCAGGTGAAGATATGGCGCGCTCCGACGAAGTTCGCGCTCGCCCACGGGTGCAGCAGCGACGTGTCGATAGTGATGCCTTCGGGCAGCGCGCCGCCGAGGATGCGGCGCAAGCGGCGGTGCGGGCAGGCGGGGCGGGGCGGCAAGGCGGGCGACCAGAGCTTCATGCGCCCGCCTCCATCGCGTTGCGAACCGCGCGCGTGCGCCGGTCGCCGCGCTGCGTTGTGCGCCCCGCGCGAAAGTCGGCGCGCCAGTTGTTCATGAAATGTTCTGCACGGCAGACAAGCTGAAGACCGGGCTTCCGTCCCGCGCGCAAGTCGCCGACGAGGCGCGGATCGCGGACCGCGGCGCGTCCGAAAACGCTCGGCGGTATCGCCGATTCCTCGAGGAATTTTTCGATCCGTTGCAACAGGCTGGACTCCATCTTCTTCTCCCTTTTCGGTGCAGGCGCGCCGCGACTCATGCGATAGGAAGTTTCCTATTTGATAGGCATTTTCCTACTTGTCTAGGAAAAATCCTATTGCTAAAGACGAAATAGGAAGGACCGGACCAGCCATGTCAGAATTTTCTGCCGATCCGCGCGCCGCGCTCGACCAGCTCTGCCAGGAAAAGGGCATCGACTATGCGCGCCTGTCGGCGGCGATCGGGCGCAATCCGGCCTATATCCAGCAATATATCAAGCGTGGCACGCCGCGACGGCTTGCCGAACAGGACCGCGCGCGTATCGCCGCCTATCTGGGCGTCGCCGAATCGATCCTCGGCGGCCCGGTGCAGCGCGTCGCATCGCGCGCAGGGCCGCGCGGGCGCGACATGGTGCTGGTGCCCAAGCTCGCCGTCGGCGCCTCGGCAGGCGCGGGGGCGAGCATCGACGGCGAGCCGGTCGAGGGCGAGGTCGCGTTCGACCCCAAATGGCTACGCAGCCTGGGCGCCGATCCGCGCGCGCTGAGCATCATCCGCGTCGAAGGCGATTCGATGGCGCCGACGCTGAGCGACGGTGACGACATCCTCGTCGACGGCGGCGACGCTGCGGCGCGGCTGCGCGACGGTATCTATGTGCTGCGGATGGACGATGTGCTGATGGTCAAGCGCGTCGCGCGCGCGCCGGGGCAGGGGCGGATCGCGGTGATCAGCGACAATCCGCATTACCGGAGCTGGGACGATCTGCCGCTGTCGGCGGTGCAGCTCGTCGGCCGGGTGGTGTGGACCGGTCGGCGCGTCAGTTGACGCGGCGAGACTTTCAGTAGGGCGCGTTCATCTCGGCCTCGATCTCATGATCGAGTATTTGCGCACGTTGGCATTGCTGGCTGTCGCCGTTGCGGCATTTTTCGGTAGCCTTGTCGCGCTGGCGCGACAATTTGCCGAGCCGCTCCTCGCGTTCGCGTAGCGCGCGACCACGGTTGCGGTCGGCCTCGTCCTGGCTGGTCGTCGACCAGTCGGCGACTTGCCCGGCCGCCTTCACCGGCGCCGTGACGACCGATTTGACCGCGCCGACGCATCCTGTCAGCAACGGTGCCGCCAATAGTGCCGCAACATAGCCACGCATGAACTTCTCCCTGACGGTCCGTCCATCGCATGCCATCGGGTGTCGGGCCACCATTATGCGACCAATTGACCGGCGGCCGCGCCTTGGTGTCACATCACTGAAATAAATGGTTAAAACCGTCTTTACCATCACCCGCTAGGCATTGCGCCGTCACGAACCGCAAGGCGATGGGATCAGATGAATTCGGTACAGCTTGCCCTCGAACCCGCATCGGGTCATGCCATCGCGGTCGGCGTCGATGCACCGCTGGCCGAGGTGATCGAGGCGTTTCGCGCGCATCCCGATCTCCGGCTGCTTGCGGTGCTGGGTCCCGACCGGGCTCCTGTCGGAATTATCCGCGAACAGCGCGTGCGCGAACTGCTGTTCTGCCCCTATTGGTTTTCGCTGATGCAGAATCCGACGATCGGCGGCTCGATTGCAACGATGATCGAGCCGTGCCTGACCGCCGACGTTGCCGAATCGACCGCCGCGCTGTTGCGCCGTGTATCGCGCGCTGTGGGACATGAGGGGCTGGTGCTCGTCGACAAGGGGCGATTTGTCGAAACGCTCGACGGCGGCCAACTCGCGCGGCTGGCGATGATGCGCGAGATCGAGGTCGCGCGTGAGCGCGCCGAGCGCGCGGCGCAGATCGACGCCGCCGGGCGTGGGTTTCAGCAGGATATAGCTGCGCTGACAGCGACCTTGTCCGATATGGCGCATGAAGTTGAAGCGGTTGCGCGCCAATTGTCCGAACGCGCCGAACAGACCGGGCGCGACGCGCTGTCGGTCGCAGGCGCGACCGCGCAGACGCTCGCCGGATTGCAGGAACTCGGCGATCGCGGCCACGCGCTCGCCGCGAGCATGGCGCAGATCGTCGACGACGGCACGCGCGCGCGCAGCGTGCGGCGCGACGCCCATCAGAAGGTCAAGCAAACCGGCGACCGCGCGGCAATGTTGCAGGATGCAAGCCAGTCGATCGAACAGATGCTGCGGCTGATCATCGACATGGCAAGCCGCACCAACATGCTCGCGCTCAACGCGGGGATCGAGGCGGCGCGTGCCGGCGATGCCGGGCGCGGCTTCGCCGTCGTCGCCGCCGAGGTCAAGGCGCTCGCCAACCAGACGCGCTCGGCGGCGAGCGACATCACCCCCTATATCGACCGCATCCGCGAGATTGTCGTGCAGGTCGCCGAGGGATTTCGCGACGTCGAACGCGCCATCGAGGCGAACAATGGCTTTTCCGACACGATCGACGCTGCGGTCGACGGCCAGAGCGCAACAAGCCTGTCGATCGCGAGCTATGTCGAGCAGGCGGTGTCCGCGGGCCGCGAGATCGACGACCGCGTCCAATATATCAGCCGCGGCGCATCGGCGGTTGGCGAGGGCGCGGCGACGCTCGGCGAGCTTTCGTCGGGGCTCAACCGCGCGGCGCAGTCGCTGCACCAGCGCGCGCGCCATTTTGTCGAGGCGGTCGCCGCCGCCTAAGCGTCGCTGGAATGCCCGATTCCAAGGGGTTGCGGGCCGCTCCGGCGGCGCTAGAGTGTCCCTGCGCCGGAGGCGTGCTTGGCCGCCGGCGGGGAGGAGGGTCAAATGACAAATCTGCAGAAGGGACTCGCCGAGTTTATCGGCACATTCTGGCTCGTGTTCGGTGGATGCGGGAGCGCTGTGCTCGCCGCGGCATTCCCCGAGGTCGGGATCGGTCTGCTCGGCGTATCGCTCGCCTTTGGTTTGACGGTCGTGACCATGGCCTATGCGATCGGCCATATTTCGGGATGCCATCTCAATCCCGCGGTGACCGTCGGGCTGTGGGCGGGCGGCCGCTTCGAGGCGCGCGACATACCGCTTTATGTCGCGGCGCAGGTGCTCGGCGCGATCGTCGCCGCCTTCCTGCTCTATTATGTCGCGAGCGGCAGCCCGGTGTTCGACATCGCGGGCGGGCTCGCCGCGAATGGCTTTGATGCGGGGTCGCCGGGCAATTACGACATCTGGTCGGCGCTGATTATCGAGGTCGTGCTGACGGGATTCTTCCTCTGGATCATCATGGGTTCGACCGACGGGCGCGCGCCTGCCGGTTTTGCGCCGCTTGCAATTGGCCTTGCGCTGACGCTGATCCACCTGATCTCGATTCCCGTCACCAACACATCGGTCAACCCTGCACGCAGCACTGGGCCTGCGCTCGTGGTCGGCGGATTGGCGTTGCAGCAACTGTGGCTGTTCTGGCTCGCGCCGCTCGTCGGCGGGCTTGTCGGCGGGTGGCTCTATCGCACGCTCGGCGCCGATACATTCCCCAAGCCCAATATCGAGGGCGAATAGGCTTCGGGCCGGCGGGGGACCTCCCCCGCCGGACTGTTATCGCAGGAGGTCGATGGCAAAGGCTCGCACTTCGGCGGCCATGTCGGGCCGTGCGAGCGCGACTGCCAGATTGGCCTGGATATAGCCCGCCTTCGATCCGCAGTCGTAGCGCGCGCCGTCGAAGGTCACGGCGTGAAAGGGCTGGTTCCCGATCATCGAGGCCATCGCATCGGTGAGCTGGATTTCGCCGCCGGCGCCCTTTCCCTGCCCTTCGAGCACGCGCATCACCTCGGGCTGGAGGATGTAGCGCCCCGAAATGATGAGGTTCGACGGCGCTTCGGCAACGGGGGGCTTTTCGACAAGGCCCATGACCTCGGTCAGCTTGCCGTCCGACGCGCCCGGCGCAATGACGCCATAGGACGAAACCTGCTCGCGCGGGACTTCGAGGACGGAGATCAGATTGCCGCCGACGCGCGCATAGGCATCGACCATCTGCTTCATGCATCCCGGCGAACCGTGCATGAATTCGTCGGGGAGGAAGATCGCGAAGGGCTCGTCGCCGACGATGTCGCGCGCGCACCAGATCGCATGGCCAAGCCCCATCGGTTCCTGCTGGCGGACATAGGCGCAATTGCCGGGGCCGAGGCGCGTCGGTTCGAGAACCGACAGATCCTTGCCGCGCTCCGACATCGTTTTTTCGAGCTCGAAGGCGATGTCGAAATGATCCTCGATCGCGCTCTTGCCGCGGCCGGTGACGAAGATCATCTGTTCGATCCCCGCCTCGCGTGCCTCGTCGACCGCATATTGGATAAGCGGGCGATCGACGACCGGCAGCATCTCCTTGGGGATCGCCTTGGTGGCGGGAAGGAAGCGCGTGCCGAGGCCGGCGACGGGAAAGACGGCTTTGCGGATCGGTTTCATGGCGACGACCCTAGCCGCCCAGTGTTGCGAGGGAAAGCATTGCAGACGTTTGCGACTGCCGGCGCACGCCTATTCGGGGGCCACGATCACCACTACGCGGCGATTATCCTGTCGGCCTTCGGCGGTATCGTTGCTCGAAAGCGGGAAGGCTTCGCCGCGGCCGACAATCTGCTCTAGGTTAAAGCGCATGCCATTCGCCTGCATCGGCGTCGCGACGGCGTGGGCGCGCGCCTGCGACAAGGCCTGGTTATAGGCCGAGGTGCCGGTCGAATCGGTGTGGCCTTCGACGCGCGCGGTAAGAATATCGACCGATACGAGATTGCGGGCGAGGCGGGCGATCCGTTCCTGCTGATCGGGTTTGAGTGCGCTTTCGTCGACCGGGAACAACAGGCGTTCCGAGATCGTGAGTTCCCACGCGGGTCCGGTTTCGACAAAGCCTTCCGATTCGAGCATCGCGATCTGGACCGGCGTGAATCCGGAAATCGGCGATACGCTTTGGCATGCCGCGAGTACGACTGCGGCGGCAAAAGCCAGCAGCGCTGATGGGCGAAGGGGGGATAGGCGCATCACGGGAGGGCTCCGATATTGGTCATCTTTCGCCGCTCGTCATCTTGTCGGCATACATGCCGGCATCGGCGACGGTCAGCAGAGCGGCGGAATCGCTGCCGTCGTCGGGGTAAACCGCAGCGCCGACGCTGATTGACGGACGGTATTGCTCGTCGCCCCCCGGCAAGGTGATCGGATCGGACACACAATCCTTGATGCGCCGGATCAGCGCGCCCGGATGGGACTCTGCGTCGAGCGGATCGACGATCACTACAAATTCGTCGCCGCCGATCCGCGCCGCAAAATCGCCCTTGCGCAGTCCGTTGCGGATGCAGGTCGACACCGCGACGAGAACGCGGTCGCCCACCGCATGGCCATATTCATCGTTGACCGCCTTGAAATTGTCGGCGTCGCAGAAAAGCAGGACAAAGCGCCCACCGCGCCGTTCGGCCGCGGCAATTCGCTCGGCCAGTTGACGGTCGAAAGCCGCGCGGTTGGGGAGTGTCGTCAGCGGATCGTGCGACGCGCGATGTTCAAGGATCGCGCGTTCGCTTTCCATATGCCCCTGCCACCCCTGCAATTCGTCGAGCAGTGCGTTGATGTCACCGCCGAGGCGGTCGAGTTCGGCGATGCCGAGCGGCTTGACGCGCTTGTCGAACCGGCGGTGCAGGCGGACGTCGTGCGCAACGGTCGCGATCTCGCCGAGCGGCTTGACGAGCTCATATTCGAAGCGCCGCGCGAGCACGATCGTACCGAGCGCGGTGACGAGCAGGCAGCCCAGCCCGGCGAGCAGGCCGAGCCGCACATAATCGTTCATCGTCGAACTGTCGCCCCACACCTCGACCGTCCCGATAACCGATCCGTTGCGGCGGACGGGGATTGCATAGGGCCGCGGAAAGACGAGGCGCGTCAGCAGCGGCGCCGGATCGGGGTTGGGGGACGTCCATCCGGTCAGCACGCGGCCGCGATCGTCAAGGACGCGCAGGCGGGCGATGCCGGCAATTTCCGTCAGCGGTTCGATGCCATCGCGCGCTGCCTGCGGGTCGTTGAACACCAGCGCAGGTTCGGCGCCATAAGCGCCGAGCCGCGCCGCAAGCTCCAAATTGCGATCGGCATAGCCGCGCAGCGCCGTGACCCCGGCGAGCAGGATCGTGATGCCCGACAGCGCCACCGCGAACAGGGTGATGCCGAAATGGAACCGCGACAACAGCCTTTGCAGGGTGGTGCGGCGAACGGGCGTTTCGCTAGCGCGCTCGATCATGTCGCGCTCCCGTCGTTCTGACCCATTTTCAGCACGCGCGGATCGACGCGCAGTGGCCCACGCCCGATCGCGTCGAGATTGACCGAAAAGCCGAGGCGTCCGGCGCGCGCCGACAGGCAGAACATGGCGCCGTGCAGGCAATCGGGGTCGTCGTCGCTGATCGTCAGCACGGCGCGGCCGCGCACCCAGCCGATCAGCCGTTGCCGATCGGCCACCGCCATGCGCCCGAGAAAGAGAATGTCGCAGTCTTTGCGAACGCTGGCCGCTGCCGGCGAAAGGCGATGGACGGTCACGGGCGGCCCGCCCGCGATCGACGGAGCGATGCTCGCAGTGAGCGTAGGGCTTCCGACGATACAAAGATTGCGTGCCGCGGCGGCGGGGTTTTCGGGCCAGCGGACATAGCTGATGATGCCGCCGACCATGCGGTTGACAGCGCGCGCCATGCCGTCGGCGCCGTCCTCGACAATCGTCTGGTTTGCGGTCTGCACTGCTACCGGCTGCGCGACAGCCAAAATACCAGAAAGGAACAACGATCCCAGCACGTCCAGCGACCCCCACGGCGCCTGGGGCCTATCCTGCCCCTAAGAAGCGGCGGCAGCTAGTCAAAATCGCTGATAAGTCAAGGAAAAGGAGCGAGTGACGTCATGCCTGCGCTTCCCTCGGCCATTGCGGCGGCTGCTAGCCCGCGCGGAGGCGCTCGCCGAACCCTTTGCGCAGCTTTGCCAGTTTCGGCGGAATGACCGCCATGCAATATGGATTGCGCTGGCCTTCGCCATCCCAATAGGCCTGGTGATAATCCTCGGCCGGATACCAGGTCGAAGCAGGCTCGATGGTCGTCACAATCGGTGCTGGCCAGTCGGCGGCGGCGCGTTCGATTCCGGCGCGCGCCGCAGCGGCCTGCGCATCGTCGAGCGGGAAGATCGCGCTGCGATACTGGGTGCCGATGTCATTGCCCTGACGATTGAGCTGCGTCGGATCGTGCGTCGCGAAGAAGACGTCGAGCAGATCGTCATAGCCGATGACGTCGGGGTCGAAGGTGATGCGGATCGCCTCGGCGTGGCCGGTGTCGCCGCCGCACACCTGCTTATAGGTCGGGTTTTCGACCGTCCCGCCGATATAGCCGCTTTCGACCGAGTCCACACCCGCGAGCGACTGGAACACAGCTTCGGTGCACCAGAAGCAGCCTCCGGCGAAAATGGCGGTCTCACGGGTCATGGCATGGGTCCTTGAAGGGTGGGAGAGCGATGGCTCCAAAATAGGATGGCCGCGCCGCTATTCCAAGGGCGGCGGGTTGGCGACCAGCGGCGGGACGAGCGGCTCGCCCTCGGCGCGGGCGGCGGCAATCGCGGCGGCCTCGGCCTCGAGCGTCGCGACGCGGTCGCGCCAGCGCGGATGCGTGCCCGCCTGGAAGAGCGGACGCCCTTCGCGCTGGCCGAAGCGCGTCCAGAAGCGGGCGGCGGCAGTAGGATCATAGCCTGCGCCCGCGATCAGCCAGACCGACAACCGGTCGGCTTCGATCTCGGTCTGGCGGAAGAGCCGGGCGCTGCGCCCGAACTGCTTGCCGAGCCCGCGGTCGACCCCCGCAGCGTCGAGCCGTTCGCGATGACGGAGGATATTGTGCGCGAGCTCGTGCGCGACGGCAGCGGCGAGTTCGGCATCATCCTCGGCAAACAGCGCGAGGCCGTAGCTGATAAGGACGAGGCGGCCGTCGGCCGCGCCCGCGGGGCGGTCGCGCGCTTCGAGGCGGAAGTCCGACGCGCAACCGGTGACAGGCTGGATGTCGACCGTTTGCCCGTCGCCGGTCGCCAGCGTCAGCGGTCGGTCGAGCGGCAGTGCCGCGAGCGCGGTTTCGAGCGCAGAAATGCGCGCGAAGGCGTCGGTGCCCTCGGCGGGCGGCAAGGACGCCCCGTTCAGCTTGAGGATCGGGGTGCCGATGCGAAGTCCCGCACGGGCTGCGGGCGAATCGGGTGCGATGGCTGCGGGGAAAGGCGCGTCGCTGGTCGATGCGTCGTAGGGGACGAGCGCCGCCGCGCGGTCCTCCTCGGCGTAAAGGCGCGGGTCGCCCCAGAGCCATCCGAATTGCGGCTGACGCACCGGGCACCAGTTGGCGTTGGCGGTCGTCAGGCGGAAGCCGATCGCCGCCACGCGCGCCTCCATCGCGGCGAGCGCAGCATAGGGTGACGTGGCAGTGTCGGCACGCGCGGCAAAGGGTGCGGCGGTAATTGCGGCGCAGGCGAGCGCCAGAGCAGGCAAACGGCGGAACATCGACGACCGATTATCAACCCCAGCCTGTCGCGACCATGAATTTCGACCCGCTTGCCTAACGCGCGCCGAACGACGATAGGGCGGCGCATGTCCGACGCCTCGCTGACCGCCGCGGCCGCGCGCCGCACTCCCCGCCCCGCCGCGCTTGCGCGCTGGCTGTGGGCCGTCGCCGTGCTCGTCGTCATCGTCGTCGCCGTGGGCGGGATCACGCGGCTGACCGAATCGGGGCTGTCGATCACCGAATGGCGCCCCGTGTCGGGCGTATTGCCGCCGACGAACGAGGCCGACTGGATCTCCGAGTTCGAGAAATACAAGCAGATCCCCGAATATAAGGAGATCAACCTCGGCATGACGCTCGAGGGGTTCAAGGCGATCTTTTTCTGGGAATGGCTGCACCGCATTTTGGGGCGCGTCGTCGGAATGGCGCTGCTGCTGCCGCTCGCCTGGTTCGCATGGCGGCGCGCGATCCCCGCGGGCTATGGCTGGCGGCTGTTCGCGCTCGCCGCGCTCGTCGGGCTGCAGGGCGCGATCGGCTGGTGGATGGTCGCGTCGGGGCTCGAATATCGCACCGACGTCAGCCATTTTCGCTTGGCCGCGCATCTGCTCACCGCGCTCTTCCTGCTCGGCGGGCTGGTGTGGACCGCGCGCGACCTTGGCGAGCTGGCGCGCGATGAAGGGGCGCGGCCCGCGCGGCTGACGGGCGCGGCGATCGGGGCGATCGCCATCCTCTTCGTGCAATTGCTGCTCGGCGCATGGGTCGCGGGGCTCAACGCGGGTCAGGTCGCGAACACATGGCCCGCGATGAACGAGCATTTCGTGCCCGAAGGCATTGACTGGTCGGCTGGGGTGTGGATGGCGCTGACCAACGATCCCTTCCTCATCCATTTCCTGCACCGATGGTGGTCGTGGGTCGCAGCACTCGCACTGCTGCTGCTCGCGCGCGCGCTGGCCAAGAGGGGCGCACGGCATGAAGCGGGCTTGATGGTCGTCACCGTTGCCGCGCAGATGCTGCTCGGAATCCTCACCGTCGTCACGGGGGTCTCGATGTGGATCGCGGTTCTCCATCAGGTCGTCGGCGCCATATTGGTCGCGGTGACGGCGGCCGCCATGCACCGCCAGGGGTTGCAATCCGCCTCGGCAAATCGTTGATGGTATCATAATACCCGTCAGCAAAGCCGCAGGACGCTTGACTTTCGAGGCTTCAAGCGTCATTGGGCCGCTCCGAAGCGCCGCATTGTCCCACGGGGGCAGGCGGCGCGGATTGTTTTCGGGCGGCAGCGAATGCGACCGCCCCGTTCCATCTCTGTCAAGGAGCGTGCCATGAAGGCGCTGACCAAGACGACCCAGTCGGCAAACGCCGCGACGGTCGAAAAGAAATGGGTGCTGATCGACGCCGACGGTCTCGTCGTGGGCCGCGTTGCTTCGATCATCGCCAATATCCTGCGCGGCAAGCACAAGCCGTCGTTCACCCCGCACGTCGATTGCGGTGACAATGTCATCGTCATCAACGCCGACAAGGTGGCGTTCACCGGCAAGAAGATGGCCGACAAGCGCTATTACAAGCACACCGGCTATGCCGGCGGCATCAAGGAAACCAGCCCCGCGAAGATTCTCGAAGGCCGTTTCCCCGAGCGCGTGCTCGAAAAGGCCGTCGAACGCATGATTCCGCGCGGCCCGCTTGGCCGCCAGCAGATGCGCAACCTGCGCATCTTTGCTGGAGCTGAACATCCGCATGAAGGGCAGAGCCCCGAAGTGATCGACGTCGCGTCGATGAACCGCAAGAACAAGGTGGGTGCATAATGGCTGACGAACAGACCATGACCGATCTCAAGGATCTCGCCGGCGCCGTCGAAGGTACCGAAGCAACGATCGCGGCACCGTCCGCACCGCTGCGCGAAAAAATCGTCGACAAGCAGGGCCGCGCTTATGCAACCGGCCGCCGCAAGGACGCCGTCGCCCGCGTGTGGCTCAAGCCCGGAACGGGCAAGATCACCGTCAACGGCCGCGACCAGGAAGTCTATTTCGCGCGTCCGACGCTGCGCCTCGTCATCAACCAGCCCTTCGGTCTGACCGACCGCGCCGGCCAGTATGACATCGTCGCAACCGTCAAGGGCGGTGGCCTGTCGGGTCAGGCTGGCGCCGTGCTGCACGGCATCGCGCAGGCGCTGACCCGCTTTGAACCCGCGCTGCGCGGCACGGTGAAGTCGGCTGGCTTCCTGACCCGCGACAGCCGCGCGGTCGAGCGCAAGAAGTACGGTAAGGCAAAGGCCCGCCGCAGCTTCCAGTTCTCGAAGCGCTAAACGACTTTTTCCACCGACGGGTGGGAAAGAGGAGGGCGGTCCGGAAACGGGCCGCCCTTTTTGCTGAATGCAGCGCAAAGCGGACTTGGACCTTCCGCCCCGAATCGCCTAGCGTGGCGAAAGGGGGGAACAGGCGATGCTCAGAATATTGAAGATATTGCTCGTTATCGCGGTGGCAACCTGGGGCCTGCTCGGCGCTTTCGGCAATTTCCATGATTGGCAGGGAACGAAGGGCGCCGTCGCCGCGACGCTGTCGATGACGACGTTCGAAGGCGGCAGCGACGATTGGCGCGCGACGGCAAGTCCGGCGTTGGTCCTTGCGGGGGCGCTCGCTATTCCGGCGCTAAAGCTTGTGACGGCATTGCTTTGCCTCGCGGGCGCGTGGCGGATGTTGGCGGTGCGTGGCGGCGACGCGGCCACGTTCGACGCCGCCAAGACGCTCGCGCTGGCGGGGTGCGGGGTCGCGGTGCTGACGCTCTTTGCCGGCTGGATCGTGATCGCCGAAACATGGTTCGAACTTTGGCGATCCGAAGCCATGCGCGAGGCGGCGCTCGACGCCGCGCTGCGCTATGGCGCGTTCATCGGCATCATCGCGCTGTTCGTGGGCGCGCGCGAGCCCTGATCAGACGAACGGGTCATAGGCCCATTGCAGCAGCGCCTGCCGTTGGCGCGGGCGGCAGTGAATGTCGCCCGGGTCGCAATTGGCGCGAACCTGCCCCGCATGGCGGGCGAAACCGCGCCAGCGCTTGATCTGGATCGCGTCGATGTCGGGCAGGCGGCGCCCCATATAATAGCGGCAATACCATTGGAACCAGCCACGCGGGTCGGGGCCGTAGATCCATCCTTTTTCGCGCCACACGGAGAGTGGCTGGCGCGATTTGACGCCGAAATAGTTGAGGTCGGGATCGGGCTTGTCGGCTACCCTGGCGTTCTCGAACCAGTCGGCGGGAAATTCGTCCCGACAATCGTTGCAATATTTTCCCTCGAAGACCCCCATTTCCAGCATCTCCCCGGGCGTGAAATACGGCGTAAAAGCGGGGTCGAAATCCTCGCCCTCGGGGGCAGTGAGGTCGTAGCTATAACCCGACTGCATCCTGTCGTTGACGTGGATTGTGCGGCGGCTCGTCATGGACCGGTTCCTTTCACCTGGGCGTGGCCGCGTCAATGGACGGGCGGGTCGACGGGCGGAACGGCGCCAACGGGAGCGACCGGCTCGCCCGGCCGACGCGGGGGGAGCGCGTCGGGCGGGATGGCGTCGATCTGCATGTCGCGCGTCGGGAGTTCCGGCAGGCTGCGCACGGTAACACGCACCGCTCCGTCCGCGATTTCGAGGTCGTTGAAGCTGGGCGGGGTCGAGCGGATACGCTGCGACAAGGTGCCCGCGCCGATCATCCGGACCGGCCCGGCGGGTGTCTGCTTCACCAGATCGAAGGCGTCGTGGACATGGCCGGTGAGCACACCCGCGACGCCGCGCTCGGCGAGCGCGCACAGCGCCCGTTCGCCGCCGCGCGTGAGCGCGCGCCCGCGCGTTCCTGCTTCGACGAGCGGATGATGGCCCGCGACGAGGACCGTCGTGCCGGGCGGCAGCGCATCGATAGCGGCGAGCGTCTTGTCGAGCGCGCGCCGGGTCACCCGACCCTTCGACCAGTCGAGCCGCCATTGCGCGCGCGCCGTGGTCTTGAGCGGAACGACCGCCAGCCCCGGAAAGTCGAGCTCGCGGTCGATCAGCCGCTTGATCCGGGCGATACGGCGATAGGGAAAGAAGAAGCGCTCGATCGGGTTGAAATAGGGCAGGTCGTGGTTTCCGACCTCAACCGTAACCGGGAGGTCAAGCGTCTCGATCCAGTCGCACGCTGCGGCGAATTCGCGGGTGCGCGCGCGCATCGTCAGGTCGCCGGTGATCAGCACGCCGTCGGGGCACTCGGCGCGCACCAATTGGGTAAACCAGGCGAGTGCGATGCGGTCTTCGAGCCCGAAATGGAGATCGCTGATGTGGAAGAGGCGGATCATGGCAAAGGCATCGTCAGGAGCATCGCCACCGGCGCGGGCTCGATCCTAAAGGTTACGCTCGCCGCGCCGTCGGCATGTTCGCCGTCCATCAGCAGGCCGAGCGGGGCGTCGGAGCTGATCGTGACAGTGGGGCGCGCGGTCAGCCGTTCGCGCGGCCCGTCGCGAAAATCGCCGCCGACCCACGCGATCGCGTGGCGCAGGAGCAATGTGGGGCTGCCGGCATAGAGGCCATCGACGACGATGCCGTCGCGCGAGGGCGTCATGCTGATCGCCTGGAATTCGCGTGCATCGCCCGCGAGCCGCACCGGGTCGCCGGCAAGGCTTTCCTCGAGTGCCTCGGGGACCAGCGCGGCGGCGCTGGCCAGTTCGCGCTGGCGGACGTGCTCGCGCACCTCGGCCCAGACGGTCGTCGGCCCCGCGAGCATGTTGACCATCGCGCGACCGGCAGCGCAGGCGACGGTCGGCGGGACGTCGCGATGCGCGCGCCCGGAAAGAACATCGGCGAGGATGGCTTCCAGTTCGCGCTCGCCATGAAGCTGTTTGACGAGGAGGTTGAGCGTCCCGCCGGGAAGGGCCAGCAGCGTGCCGTCCCAGCCGGCGAGCGCCGCGACGCTTGCATTGATCGTGCCGTCGCCGCCCCAGACCACCGCGAGGTCGACGCCATCGGCGACAAGGCGCGCCGGGTCGGGCAGTTTCTGGTCGGGAAGGCAATAGTCGGCGACGAGCGGCGTCCCCGCCGCGGCAAATTGTTCGGCGATCCAGTCGCGGCGCGCGGAATCGAAGCTGCCGCTCTGGCTGTTGCAGACGAGCGCAGGGCGGCGGGCGGGCGGAGTCATGCCTTTCCTACGCACGACACGCGAAAAGGTGGCGCTTGTGGCGCTGCGCGACGCACGGTAGGGCCGCGGACGGACCGATGTTGCGCGGTCCGGCGAAGGGCGGACGAATGACGGACGCGGGGCGCAAGGGTCGGCGGTTGATCAAATATCTGTTTATATTGCTGATCCTGCTGCTCCTCTTCGGTGGCGGCGCAAAGCTGATCGTTGCGGGCGGCGCGAAATCACTCGACCTTGCCGACAAGCTGCTCGGCGGCGGAGGCGGCGCAAAACTGCTCCTCGCGGGGCAGCCCTATGGCCGCGGCGCGCGCCAGACGCTCGACATCTGGGTTCCCGAGGATGCGCGCGAGGGCGACCGGCTGCCGGTGGTCGTCTTCTTCTATGGTGGCGGCTGGAACAGCGGCGAGCGCGCCAGCTACGGCTTCGCCGGTCGCGCACTCGCGCGGCAAGGTTTCGTCACCGTCATCCCCGACTATCGCCTCGTCCCGCGCGCCTATTGGCCCGATTATATCGAGGACAGCGCGGCGGCGGTCGCATGGACGCGCGAACATGTCGGAAAGCTTGGCGGCGATCCCGACCGGATCGCGCTGATGGGACATTCGGCGGGCGCCTATAATGCTGCGATGCTCGCGCTTGACCCGCAATGGCTGCGCGCGGCGGGGACCGACCCGGCGGTGATCCGCGGCGTCGCGGGGCTGGCCGGGCCTTATGATTTCACCCCGCTCGAAAAGGGCGGCCGCGCCGACAAGGCGATGGGCAAGATCCGCCCGATCGAAAAGACCCAGCCTGTTTCCTTTGCGCGTGGCGATGCGCCGCCGATGTGGCTCGCGACGGGCGACGCCGACGATATCGTGCGCCCGCGCAACAGCCAGAATCTCGTCGCCGCGATCGAGCGCGCGGGCGGCGCGGCGACGTTGCGCGTCTATCCGGGGCTCGGCCATACGGGGATCGTCATGGCTCTCGCCGCGCCCTTTGACGGCAAGGCGCCGGTACTGGACGAAGCGGGCGATTTCCTGCGTGGCCTTACCGGACGGCGGATCGCGCCGGTGGAGGCGTCGCCGCAATGACCGCGCCGATCCCGGCAATCGTGATGGCAGGGAGCCGCCCCGGCCCCGACCCCCTGCTCGACGGCAGCGGCGTCGCGACCAAGGCACTGCTGCCGATCGCGGGCGAAGCGATGCTCGTTCCCGTCGTGCGCGCGCTGCGCGCGTCGCCGCGCGTCGGCGCGATCACCGTTCTCGCGCAGAACAGCCGCGCGCTTGCCGCCGATCCGGCGCTTGCCGCTTTCGAAGACGTGCGGTTCGCCGACTCAGGGCAGGGGATCAGCGCGTCGCTCGCCGCTGCGCTCCCCGACGATGACGCGCCGGTGTTGGTGACGACCGCCGACAATGTGCTGCTCACTCCCGCAATGATTGGCGAGTTTCTCGATGGGGCCGAGGACAGCGACGTGGCGGTTGCGATGGTCGAACGCACGGTGCTGCTCGCGCGCTATCCCGAATCAAGGCGCACGTGGCTCAAGTTCCGCGGCGGCTGGTGGTCGGGGGCGAATCTCTTTCGCTTGCGCGGTCGCCGCGCACGGCCGCTGCTCGATTTCTGGGGGCGGATCGAGCGCGATCGCAAGAAGGGGCTCAGGATCATCGCGGCCTTCGGCCCCGCGCTGCTGATCGGCGTGCTGCTGCGGCTGCTGACGATCCATCAGGGCGTCGCGCGCGCGGGTCGCCGTTTCGGGGTCAAGGCGCGGATCGTGCCGATGTCGGCGGCGGAGGCATGTATCGACGCCGACAAGCCCGAAGATATTGTGCTGATCGAGCGGATCATGGCCGGGCGAGGCTTTTAAGCTTGCGTGCGCCTGCGGGGGCGGGTGCCCATCGCCGGCCGGTGCCACCTTGGCCGGGCAGGAGATGGTTCCCCGCCTTCGCGGGGGCTCACGAAATTCAAGATCGGGCAGCTAGTGCCTGATCGACCGCCGCCTTTGCCAGCGCCAGTTCCTTCGCATATGGCATGGTCGCGTCGAGATCGACGATGGGGGCGCCGCCCATCGTCAGCAGCGGCACCGTTTCGACCTTGCGCGCGATCAGTGTGCGGACATGATCAGGCTTGCGGGCCATCACCGTGTCGACGTCGATGTGCAGACGAATGACGAGCGTCGGCATATAGGCCGCCATCTCGGCATAAAGCGCGCGCTCCTCTGCCTGCATCGCCGCGAGGCGCGGTGTCATGGCGCGGCCCGCGAGGATCGGGCCGTCGTGCAGGCCGGGCACTTCGATCTGCGGGTAGCGGTCGGTGACGATGGTGATGCCCGCGCGGCGCCGCGCGAGAAGCTGTTCGAACTTCGCGCGGCGCTTCTTCGATTTGCGCAGCGCATAGCGCGCGGCGAGCCAGCCGGGGATCGGCGCGTCGGGATCGCGCAGCCGGTCGGCGATGCCGTCGAGGAAGCGGTGGAGCGGCGGGCCGATCAGCGGCCAGCGGCCGATGCGGCGGCCCTGCTCGCCCGAACCGAGGCCGAGATAGCCGCTCTCCGCGGGCCGCGACTTCTGGATATGCGCGAGGAGGTCGGCCGACAGCGTCGATTTGCCCGACCCGTCGCTGCCGATCACGGCGATGAGGGGAGCGAGATCGCTCCCCATTTGGTCAGCTCAATTCCTTGAAGAAGCCGATCATCTTGAGTCCGCCGATGATGAAGCGAACGACGACGAGCGCGGCAAAGGCATAGACCCAGTTCCACTGCGCCGAATTCAGCGCGTCGAAATTGAAGTCCATCCGTGCCATCCACGTCAGGAAGACGGTCGTCGCGAGCAGGAACAGCTTGTTCTGCTCGCGCCAGATCATCCGCTTCCACCAGAAGGGATATTTGGGCTTCACCCAGCCCGACAGGCGCGGGAGCAGCGCGGGGACGTCCTTTGCCCATTCGGCGTGTGCGGCGCCGAACTTTTCGCGCAGGAACTCTTCTTCGTAAATCGAGATGCGCTCATAGATCAGGATCGCGAGCAGGAAGACGATTGCGCCGAACACCCAGCTTCCCGACAGCATCGCAAGGCCGGTGAAGTTCAGGATGCGCCCGACATAGAGCGGGTTGCGCACGAGGCTGTAGGGGCCGGTGGTGTTGAGCTCGCTCGCCTCGGCGGCGACCTTGGCGCGCCCCGAGGTGCCGAGCGCGGCCCAGCCGCTGGTGAAAACGCGGACGATCGCGCCCGCGCTCGCAACGCCGAGCGACAGCCAGAACCAGGCGCAGTCGCCGGTCGCCGTGTTGAACGGCCCCCAGTCTTTGCTGCACCACGCGATCAGCGTCGAGATTGCGATCGTGATGTAGATATAGGTGCCGCGAATGAAGAAAAGGCGCTTGCCGCTACGGGCGAGTTCTTGCTGATACATCGGGTTCCGCCTGTTGGCCGCAGGAGCGGCGAATGAAGTGGCGTCTCCTCTAGCAAAGTTTGCGGCCAAAATAAGACCCTCTGTCTTGTCGTCATCCCGGCGAAGGCCGCGATCTGGCCGGTGCATTGCAAGCAGAGGTCGAGATCGCGGCCTTCGCGGGGATGACGGATCAGGAGATCAGCCTGAGTTTCCGCCCGGTCTTGCCCAGCGATGCACGATCGGCTTCGGGCAGCGCGAAGCGGAGCGACGACCAGATTGCCGCGACCGCGACCAGCACGATCAGCGGCAGCGCGACCGGGTCAGGCAGGCGGCTGATGAACAGCGCGAGCAGTCCCGCCGCCAGCGTGATCAGCATTCCGCGCAGCGCGACCAGCGGGAACTGCCGGTCGAAGGGGTGAAGCCGCTCGCTGATCGCGAGCTGCGCCATCGGGATGCCTGCCATCACGACGAGCCCGATCGACATGGCGAGCGTCACGCCGGTCAGTGCGTCCATTTGACCGACGATCAACCAGCCAGCGCCGACCGCGACGGCGACGCCGAACAGGCTGGCGGTGAGCTGGTGGCGAAAGGCGGCGACGACCTGGAGCACCGGAAGCGAAATGCCGAGCACCGCTTCCGCCGCGCGCGCGAAGAAGAGGATGACGACTGCAGCGCGCGCGACCTGCGCCTGATCGCCGAACAGGCTGAGCAGCGACGCGCTCCCCGCTGCGAGCACCGCCGCGAGCGGCAGCGCGATCGCCGCGATAAGCCGCGTCGCATAGGCATAGATTTCGGCAACCTGCGCGCGGTCGGCGCGCTCGGCGCTCGCGGCGAGCGGAGCGATGACATAGACGAAGGCAACGCGGACGAGCTGGACGACGCTCGAGAGCTTGCGCGCGATGGTGAAGAGGCCGGCCGCCGCTGCGCCCGCCGCGCCGGGGAGCAGCAGGTTGAGGATCAGCGCCGGCGCATCGCCGAACAGCCGCGCGATCACGTTCGACGGCAGGATCGACACCCCGGCCCAGAAGGTGTTGCGCTCGACATCGCTGCCGCGCCCGCCGCGCCACAAGAGCGCGAAATCATAATGACGCCGCAGCAGCCGAACGCAGAGGAACGCGGTGATCGCGAGCGAGCACAGATGTGCGACGAAAAGCCCCTTGAGCCCCAGCCCGCCCGCGAAAAAGGCGCCGGCGAACACCAGCCGCATGATCTGCTCCCAGACGATACGCAGGCGGATTTCGGCGCCGAACACCATCCGCGCACGCATCGCCGAGGTCGCGATCTCGACAAAGGCCCACAAGGGCAGCGCCCAGACGAACAACTGTATCGCGGGAACGACGAGCGGGCGGTCGCGCTCGGCGACGTTGAGCAGCGGCGCGAGGTCGGACGCGAACCAGGCAATGAGCGCCGCGACGACAAGGCACGGGCCGACCCCAAAGAGCATGGCGGTGCGCAGCGCCCCCGCCGCCTCGGCGTCGCTCGCCGACTGCGGGACGGTCCGCTGCATGGCGCTCGTCATGCCGAGGTCGAAGATATTCTCGATGAGGTTGATCGTCGCCCAGAGCACCGCATAGAGGCCGTAGCCCGCGAGTCCGAACATCAGCACATAGAGCGGCTGCGCGACAATCTCGACCACCGCACCGAGCCGCGCGAGCACGGTCGTGCCGAGCCCTTTGGCGACATGGCGGCTGGTGACGGCGGGTTGGGCGGGATCGGCGGTCATTCCATGCGCCCGTAGCCGCATATTTCGGAATTTACACCCCTCCCCTTCAGGGGAGGGCAGCGAGACTTGGCGGCTTGCCGTCTGGTCGCAGCGGGCGGGCCTCGGAACCTTTGCGCCCGGCCGCTGGCCTCACCCCGACCCCTCCGCTGAAGGGGAGGGGTTTTTCATTAGCTCGCCACACCCCCTTGCCCCCGCCGCGCAACGGGTCTAGTCCGACCGCCGACTGCACAAGGGAGCCCGATATGGCCGAATTTCGCCTGCCCAAGAACAGCCGCGTCCAAAAGGGCGGCACGGTCCACAAGGCCGAGGGGGCGACCAACGTCAAAAAGTTCAAAGTCTATCGCTACGACCCCGACAAGGGCGCGAATCCGCGCTTCGACACGTTCGAGATCGACACCGAAAAGTGCGGGCCGATGGTACTCGATGCGCTCATCAAGATGAAGAGCGAGCAGGACGCGTCGCTGACCTTCCGCCGCTCGTGCCGCGAGGGCATTTGCGGCAGCTGCTCGATGAACATGAACGGCAAGAACGGCCTCGCCTGCACGACCGCGATCGAGGATTTGAAGGGCGACATCACGATCACCCCGCTGCCGCACATGGAAGTCATCAAGGACCTCGTCCCCGACTTCACCCATTTCTATGCGCAATATGCGTCGATCGAACCCTGGCTGAAGACCAAGACGACGACCCCCAGCGGCAAGGAAAGGCTGCAGAGCCCCGCCGAGCGCGAGAAGCTCGATGGTCTTTACGAGTGCATCCTGTGCGCATGCTGCTCGACGAGCTGCCCGAGCTATTGGTGGAACAGCGACAAGTTCCTCGGCCCCGCGATCCTGCTGCAGGCCTATCGCTGGCTTGCGGACAGCCGCGACGAGATGACGGGTGAGCGGCTCGACGAGCTCGAGGACCCGTTCCGACTTTATCGCTGCCACACGATCATGAACTGCGCCAATGCGTGCCCGAAGGGGCTCAACCCCGCGCGCGCGATCGCCGAGATCAAGAAGCTCGAGGCCGAGCGGCAGGTGTGAACGACGGCATTGAAGAACCCAGGCGGCGAGAGAATTTCACCGCCGAGGAGTTGCCCGACGGTTGGGTCAGCTGGAACCTGAAAGACCCGAGCCGCTTCAATGGCTTCATCGAGCCGCTGTCGGTGCGCGTCGAAGATCCGACTCCCGACGGTCGTCCGCGCGCGCGGGTGCGGATGGTGCCCGAGCGCAAACACAGCAATCTCGGCGACAATGTCCACGGCGCGGTGACGCTCGCGCTTGTCGACATCGCGCTCTTCGCGGCGTCGCATCAGTTCGGCTCGCTCGACGCGGGCCATTCGGTGACGCTCGACCTGTCGACGCAATTCGTCGGCGCGGGGCGGATCGGCGAGCCGATGGACGCGGTGGTCGAACTGGTGCGCGAGACGGGGCGGCTGATCTTCCTGCGCGGGCTGGTCGTGCAGGGCGCGGGTGACGCGCATATCGTGCTGAGCTTTGCGGGGACGATCCGCAAGGCGACCAAGCGTTGACGACCATCCTCGCGCATTATGATGCGTTGATTGCTGCGGGCGAGCTGCGGCCCGACCCTGAGCAACGCGCGGCGGCCGAGCGGCTCGACGCGCTTCAGCGCGAGCTCGAGGCCGTGCCGCCGCGCGGCAGCCTCCTCTGGCGGATTACCGGGCGCAAGCCCGACGCACCGCGCGGCGTCTATTTGTGGGGCGCGGTCGGGCGCGGCAAGTCGATGCTGATGGACCTGTTCTACGACGCGCTCCACATCCAGCGGAAGCGCCGCGTCCATTTCCACGCCTTCATGCTCGACGTCCATGCGCGGATGCGCGAGGTGCGCAAGAGCGAGAGCGGCGACCCGATCCCGCTCGTCGCCGCGGCGCTCGCCGAAAATGTCCGCTGCCTCGCGTTCGACGAGATGGTGGTGAACAACAGCGCCGACGCGATGATCCTCTCGCGGCTGTTCACCGCGCTGGTCGACCGCGGCGTCACCGTCGTCGCGACGTCGAACCGTCCGCCGCAGGACCTCTACAAGGACGGGCTCAATCGCGAGCATTTCCTGCCCTTTATCGCGCTGATCGAGCAGAGGCTCGATATCCTCGGACTCAACGGCCCGACCGACTATCGTCGCGACCGGCTTGGCGATGGCGCGCGCTGGTTCGTTCCCGCCGACGATACGGCGAGCGCGGCGCTATCGGCCGCCTTTTTCCGCCTCACCGACTATCCGCCCGAGGACCGCGCGCATGTGCCTTCGCTCGATCTCGACGTCGGCGGCGGGCGGACGCTGCACGTCCCGAAGGCGCTGAAGGGCGTTGCGGTCTTTTCGTTCAAGCGGCTTTGCGGCGCGGCGCGCGGCGCGGCGGATTATCTGGCGGTCGCGCAGCAATTTCACACGGTAATCATCGTCGGCATTCCCAGGATGGGGCCGGAGAACCGCAACGAGGCGGCGCGCTTCGTGACGCTGGTCGACGCGCTTTACGAATATAAGGTCAAGCTGCTTGCGAGCGCGGCGGCCGAGCCCGACGCGCTCTATGTCGCGGGCGACGGCGCGTTCGAGTTCGAACGGACGGCGAGCCGCCTCGCCGAAATGCAGTCCGACGCCTATCTGGCGCTAGGCCACGGCCAGGATGACGCCGCTTAGAATCTTGCCCCAGCGCGACGAATTGACCGCGACGGAGATGAGGTCGCGGACGTAGCGGACTTCGTGCGCGAGGTGGCCCGCCGCCTGCTCGACGATACGGCGCGCGGTGCGCAGCGGCTTTGGACGCGCGAGCCGGATGCGGCGCGGCTGCGACGGCGGGGTGGGCAGATCGGCATAGCCGCCGCTGGTGATGCGCGGGTCGTCGGCGACGGCGCGGCACAGCGCCTCCATCCGTGCGATCGCGAGGCGGTTCGGAACGGCGCGGTCGCGGCTGAGCAACTCGAAACTGTGGCTGAATGCCGAAAACTGGATCGCGCCGCTCGCCGCCGCATGGTCGAGCGCGTCGCGCATTTCCTCTTCGGACATCGCGCAAAGCTGCGCGGGGCGAAAGCGGTTGCTGCGGTCGAGCAGTCCGCTGACGGGCACTTCGCAGATGCCCTGATGGTGGCGCATCCCGATATTGCCGGGGTCGAGCGAAATGTCGCAGCCCTGGCCGCGCCACGCGCCGTTGAAGCTGCTGTCGAAGCGGAAGCCGAGCGTCGCGACCGCGCGTAGCGTGTCGTCATTGGCGCCGAAATTTCCTGCACGGAATGCGATCGGGCGCGGTGCCCCGGCGCCGATCAATATGTCGCGGGAAAGGGCGATCAGCTTCTTTTGCGCGGCAAAGGGGAAGTTGCCGATGTTGCGCCCGTTAAGCCGCCCGACCGGGTTGAAGCGCGCGAATTCCAGCCATTCGGTGTGAATATGGAGCTGCACTTCGTGCCCGCGGGCGACGATCGGCGCGACGATTTCATCGACGACCGCGGGGCCATAGACAAGCGCGGGCATCGGGTCGACGAACCAGACGCCGGTCAGGCCATGGCGTTCGAGCATGTCCATCTGGAAATGGATGCCGAAATCGCCGTCGCGACAACGGCCGAGGATCGAGCTTTCGAAATTGGTGCGCGCGTCGGCACCCCGCTGAAAGAGGGCGGCCGACAATTCGGTGTCAAAGCTGATGATCGCGCGCGTCACGCTCTCCACGATAACAGGGCAGGGATAAGTGAGGGTTAATCGGCGCCTGCGCAAATCTACGCTCGGCCCGTGAGGTTCAGAAACGCAACGTCACGTCGATCCCGGCGCTTTTCGTGTCGCCCCATGGAACGATCTGCACGCGCGCGTTCGCCTTGCGCGTGATGAGATGCCCCGTCGCGGTGCCGATCGCGGCGCCGACGAGCACATCGCCGACGCGGTGCTTGCGCGCCTCGACGCGCGACAGGCCGACGAAGGAGGCGACGACATAGGCGGGAAGCCCCGCCTCCCAGCCGTAGCGATTGTGGAGCGTCGCTGCGGCGGCGAAGCTCGTCGATGTATGCCCCGACGGGAAACTGCGGTCGTCGCTGCCGTCAGGTCGCCGCGAAGGAAAGATTTCCTTGAGGCCCTGCGTGACGAGGATCGTGCCGCCGATGCTGCCGCCCGCCTGCAGCGCGCCGTCCCAATCCTCCTGCACCGCCGGAACCGCGAAGGCCGCGACGACGAGCGCGTTCTTGGCGATTGTGCCCGCGTCGTCCCAACCTTTCTCGCTCGCCGCAGCGGGAGCGGAAAAGCCGAGCGCGAACAGGGTCGCGATTGCGCTGCAACGCTTTCGGAGCATATGCGTATCCCCGTCAGGATTTGAGTCCGGCGCGGTCAGGCTAGGCCGATTGCGTCCCGACGCAAAGCAAATGCGACAATAATATTTCAACGCGTGCACTCGATCCGCAACACAGTCGCTTGTTTCTGCTTAATGTTATTGCGAACTATTTGCAGAAAAACCCGGAAAAACGTGCTTTTGGCGGTTGTTTCCTTAACGGAATCGGCGTAGGGGCGTCGCCAGTCTTTGGGACCGGTTCGGGGCTTTAGCCCGTGCTCCCGTCGGTCTGTGAACCACATTGCCGGGCTTGCCAGGAAGGGAGTGCCGCGCGCCATGGGACGCAAGAAGATCGCTTTGATCGGAGCCGGGAATATCGGCGGAACACTGGCGCTGCTCGCCGCGCAGAAGGAGCTCGGCGACGTCGTGCTGTTCGACGTGGTCGAAGGCGTGCCGCAGGGCAAGGCGCTCGACCTGTCGCAGGTCGGCCCGATCGCGGGCTTCGACGCGAAAATCACCGGTTCGAACGATTACAAGGACATCGCCGGCGCCGACGTCATCATCGTCACCGCCGGGGTCGCCCGCAAGCCGGGGATGAGCCGCGACGACCTGCTCGGCATCAATTTGAAGGTCATGAAGGCCGTGGGTGAGGGCATCAAGGCGAACGCCCCCGACGCCTTCGTCATCTGCATCACCAACCCGCTCGACGCGATGGTCTGGGCGCTGCGCGAGTTTTCGGGCCTGCCGCACAACAAGGTCGTCGGCATGGCCGGCGTGCTCGATTCGGCGCGCTTCAGCCACTTCATCGCCGACGAATTCGACGTGTCGGTGAAGGATGTGAACACCTTCGTCCTCGGCGGTCACGGCGACACGATGGTCCCCGTCGTCCGCTACTCGACCGTCAACGGCATCCCCGTTCCCGATCTCGTCAAGATGGGCCTGTCGTCGCAGGACAAGATCGACGCGATCGTCAAGCGCACGCGCGGCGGCGGCGGCGAAATCGTCGCGCTGCTCGGCACCGGCTCTGCCTTCTATGCCCCCGCAGCCTCGGGCATCGCGATGGCTGAAGCCTATCTCGGCGACCAGAAGCGCATCCTGCCCTGCGCCGCTTATGTCGATGGCCAGTACGGCCTCGATGGCCTTTATGTCGGCGTGCCGGTGATGATCGGTGCGGGCGGGGTCGAGAAGATCGTCGAGATCGAACTTGATGCCGAAGACAAGGCGGGGCTTCAGGTGTCGGTCGATGCGGTCAAGGAACTGCTCGACGCGTGCAAGGCGCTGGATCCCAGCCTCGCCTGATGGACCTGTTCCTGCTCCTTGGCATCCTGATCGGGACGCCGATCCTCGTGGTCGGCGGCATCCAGTATCTGATTTTCAAGTTGGCAGGTGGCATGGCGCTTAGGGTGGTGTGCGCGATTGCGGCATTCTATTGCACCGTTGTCCTGATTTCCGCGTACGGCGCTCCGCCGCTCCTTGGAAACAAGGCTGCGTACGCCGGGGTCGCAGATGGCGTCACAGTGATACTCCTTCTGGAATGTCTCGCGATTTTGCTCTGGCCTTTGGCGCGGCGCTTTTTTGGTTTGAATATGGCCGCTGAAACGCGGCGCGCGGCTGAAGCCGAACAGACGATAGGAATTAGTAAATGAGCATCCTCATCGACAAGAATACCAAGGTCATCACGCAAGGGATGACCGGCGCCACCGGCACTTTCCACACCGAGCAGGCGCTCGCTTATGGCACCCAGATGGTCGGCGGCGTGACGCCGGGCAAGGGCGGCACGACGCACATCGGCCTGCCGATGTTCGATACCGTTGCCGAGGCCAAGTCGGTGACCGGCGCGACGGCGAGCTGCATCTATGTGCCGCCGCCGTTCGCCGCCGACTCGATCCTCGAGGCGATCGACGCCGAGATGGAACTGATCGTCTGCATCACCGAGGGCATTCCGGTGCTCGACATGGTCAAGGTGAAGCGCGCGCTTTCGGGCTCGAAATCGCGCCTCATTGGCCCGAACTGCCCCGGCGTGCTGACCCCCGACGAATGCAAGATCGGCATCATGCCGGGCAGCATCTTTTCGAAGGGCAGCGTCGGCGTCGTGTCGCGTTCGGGCACGCTGACCTATGAAGCCGTGTTCCAGACGACCAATGCGGGCCTTGGCCAGACGACCGCGGTCGGCATCGGCGGCGACCCGGTCAACGGCACCAACTTCATCGACGTGCTCGAACTCTTCCTCGCCGATGACGCCACGAAGAGCATCATCATGATCGGCGAAATCGGCGGCGATGCCGAGGAGCAGGCGGCGCAGTTCCTGATCGACGAAGCCAAGCGCGGCCGCAAGAAACCGATGGTCGGCTTCATCGCGGGCCGCACGGCGCCTCCGGGCCGCCGCATGGGCCACGCCGGCGCGATCGTGTCGGGCGGCAAGGGCGACGCCGAAAGCAAGATCGCCGCGATGGAAGCCGCGGGCATCAAGGTGTCAGCAAGCCCGTCCGAACTGGGCACGACGCTCGCCGACCTGCTCAAGGAACGCGTGTGATTTAAGCGCCCGCCGGCAACGGTCGTAGCTGGCGGGCGCTTGCTCAACTCCTCCCCGGAGCCATTTCTCCCGAGAGAATGGATTAGAAAATGAACCTCGAACGACAGAGCTTTGACATCGACGAGCCGCAGGCCGGCCCGAGCTGGGCGCCGAAGAACTGGCCGCTGATCGACAGCGACGACATGACCGCCGCGCTCGACCCGCAGCAGATGCAGGTTGCGGTCAAAGCCGCGGCGGCGAAGGCCGGAACGCCGCTGCCCGCCGCCGAGGTCGAACGCGCCGCGAATGATTCGATCCGCGCGATGATGCTGATCCGCACCTATCGCGTGCGCGGGCATCTGGCGGCGCAACTCGATCCGCTCGGCCTGACGCAGCGCGAGCTTCCCGCCGATCTCACTCCCGAGTTTCACGGCTTCGTCGGCGCCGATCAGGATCGCCCCGTGTTCATCGGCGGTGCGCTCGGTCTCGAAAAGGCGACTGTACGTGAAATCGTATCGATCCTGCGCGCCAATTACTGCGGGCATGTCGGCCTCGAATATATGCACATCGCCGATGTCGAGGAGCGTCGCTTCCTGCAGGATCGGATGGAGGGCGCCGACAAGCGCGTCGAGTTCACCAAGGAGGGCAAGCAGGCCATCCTCAAGAAGGTGATCGACGCCGAGGAATGGGAAAAATTCCTCGCCAAGAAATATGTCGGCACCAAGCGTTTCGGGCTCGACGGCGGCGAAGCGATGATCCCCGCGATGGAAGCGATCATCAAATATGGCGGCCAATACGGCTTGCGCGAGATCGTGTACGGCATGGCGCACCGCGGGCGGCTCAACATGCTCGCGAACGTGATGGCCAAGCCCTATCACGTCATCTTTCACGAATTTTCGGGCGGCAGCGCGAACCCCGACGATGTCGGCGGCTCGGGCGACGTCAAATATCACCTCGGCACCTCGACCGACCGCGAGTTCGACGGGATCAGCGTCCATATGTCGCTCGTCCCCAACCCCTCGCACCTCGAGGCGGTCGATCCGGTCGTGCTCGGCAAGGTGCGCGCGCAACAGGTCCACCGCGACGACCTCGACAAGCACGAACAGGTGCTGCCGGTGCTGATCCACGGCGACGCGGCGTTCGCCGGACAGGGAATTGTGTGGGAGTGCCTCGGCTTTTCGGGCGTTCCCGGTTACAATACCGGCGGCTGCATCCACTTCATCGTCAATAACCAGATCGGTTTTACAACGAGCCCACAGTTCGCCAGATCGTCACCCTATCCGTCGGACGTCGCAAAGGGCGTGCAGGCGCCGATCCTCCACGTCAACGGCGACGATCCCGAGGCGGTGACCTTTGCGTGCAAGCTCGCGATCGATTTCCGCCAGCAGTTCAAGCGCGATATCGTGATCGACATGTGGTGCTATCGCCGCTTCGGCCACAATGAGGGCGACGAGCCGAGCTTTACCCAGCCGCTGATGTACAAGAGCATTCGCAAGCACCCGCCGGTGAGCGAAATGTTCGCGGCGCGGCTGGTCGAGGAAGGCGTGATCGACGGCGATTTCGTCGCGCAGCACCGCGCCGAATTTACGGCCTATCTGGAGGACGAGTTCAAGCTTGGCGCCAATTACAAGGCGAACAAGGCTGACTGGTTCGCCGGACGCTGGTCGGGCCTCTATGCGCCGAAGGATGAGGGCAGCACCCGCCGCAACGTCGAAACGGGCGTCGAGCGCAAGCTGTTCGACGCGATCGGCCGCACGATCACGACCGTTCCCGACGACGTCGACGTTCACAAGACGCTCCGCCGCGTGATCGACGGCCGCGCCGAGATGTTCAAATCGGGCGAGAATTTCGACTGGGCTACCGGCGAGGCACTCGCCTTTGGCACGTTGATCAGCGAAGGCTATCAGGTCCGTCTGTCGGGACAGGATTCGGGCCGCGGAACCTTCAGCCAGCGCCACGCCGTCTGGGTCGACCAGACGACCGAAGCCAAATATGTGCCGCTGAAAACGCTGCCGCACGGCCGGTTCGAGGTACTCGACAGCCCGCTGAGCGAATATGGCGTGCTCGGCTTCGAATATGGCTATGCGATGGCCGATCCCAAGAGCCTCGTGCTGTGGGAAGCGCAGTTCGGCGACTTTGCGAACGGCGCGCAGATCATGATCGACCAGTTCATCGCGTCGGGCGAAGCCAAGTGGCTGCGCGCCAACGGCCTCGTGATGCTGCTCCCGCACGGTTATGAAGGGCAGGGGCCGGAGCATAGCTCGGCACGGCTCGAACGCTTCCTGCAACTGTGCGCGGGCGACAATATCCAGGTGTGCAACATCACCACGCCGGCCAATTACTTCCACGTGCTGCGCCGCCAGATGCTCCGCGATTTCCGCAAGCCGCTGATCATCATGACGCCCAAGTCGCTGCTGCGCCACAAGCAGGCGGTCAGCAGCCGCGACGAATTCCTGGGCGACAGCCATTTCATGCGGATCAAGTCCGACCTGAACCCGCCCGCCGACGACAAGGTCAAACGCCTTGTCCTCTGCTCGGGCAAGGTCGCCTATGACCTGATGGAAGCGCGCGACAGCGCCGGGCTCGACGATGTCAGCGTCGTGCGCGTCGAACAGCTCTACCCCTTCCCGGGCGAAGCGCTTGCGATCCGGCTCAAGCGGATGAAGAATCTCGAAGCCCTGGTCTGGGCGCAGGAAGAGCCGCGCAACAATGGTGCATGGTTCTTTGTCGAGGAACTGATCGAGGAATCGCTGAACGAGGCGGGGCACAAGGGCATGCGGCCGCGTTATGCCGGTCGGCACGCCGCCGCGTCGCCCGCGACCGGCCTGATGAGCCGCCACCAGACCGAACAGGCGGCGCTCGTCGCCGATGCGCTCGGCCTCGACGTCCGCGCGGAAATTCGCCGCACCAAGACCAAAGCCTGACACCCCGCAAGGAAATTGCCAATGACAACCGAAGTCAAAGTTCCCACTCTCGGCGAAAGCGTCACCGAAGCGACGATCGGCGAATGGCTGAAGCAGCCCGGCGAGGCGGTCGCCGTCGACGAGCCGATCGCCAGCCTCGAAACCGACAAGGTCGCGATCGAAGTGCCTTCGCCGGTGGCAGGGGTGATGGGGCAACAGGTCGTCGCGGTCGGCGACACGGTCAATGTCGGCGCGGTGATCGCGACGATCGAAGCCGGCGACGGCAAGACCGCCGCACCCGCTGCAGCCAAGGCCGAGGCGAAGGCCGAAGCCGCCGCACCCGCGCCCGCGACGTCGGGCGGTGACAGCGTTGATACCGTGACGACGATGTCGCCCGCGGTCCGCCGCCTCGTGCTTGAGCATGGCCTCGACCCCACGAAGATCAAGGGCAGCGGCAAGGACGGCCGACTGACCAAGGAAGATGTGCTCGCCGCGGCAAACGCCGCGCCCGACGCGTCGCCTGCGCCGGCCCCCGCCGCTGTGGCGCCCGCGCCCGCTGCGGCGCCGGGCCGTCAGGAAGAGCGCGTCAAGATGACGCGCCTGCGCCAGACGATCGCCAAGCGGCTCAAGGCGGCGCAGGACACCGCGGCGATGCTGACGACCTTCAACGACGTCGACATGTCGGCGGTGATCGAGGCGCGCGCCAGGTACAAGGACCTGTTCGAAAAGAAGCACGGCGTCCGCCTGGGCTTCATGGGCTTTTTCAGCAAGGCCGCCTGCCTCGCGCTCAAGGATATTCCGGCGGTCAACGGCCGGATCGACGGCGACGAGATCGTCTATAACAATTATATGGACATTTCGGTCGCGGTCAGCGGGCCGAGCGGGCTCGTCGTTCCCGTCATCCGCAATGCCGAGACGCTGAGCTTTGCCGAGATCGAAAAGACGATCGGCGACTTCGGCAAGCGCGCCAAGGACGGCACGCTGACGATGGACGACATGACCGGGGGCACCTTCACCATTTCGAACGGCGGCGTGTTCGGATCGCTGATGTCGACCCCGATCATCAACCCGCCGCAGTCGGCGGTGCTCGGCCTTCACCGCATCGAGGACCGCGCGGTGGTCGTGAACGGCGAAATCGTCGTGCGGCCGATGATGTATCTGGCGCTGAGCTATGACCATCGCCTGGTCGACGGCCGCGAAGCGGTGACCTTCCTGAAGACGATCAAGGAAGCGATCGAGGACCCGACGCGGTTGCTGATCGATTTGTAAATGATGTGCTCCTGCGAACGCAGGAGCCCAGGGCGGAATGGCGTTATTGGTGCGAACTGACCCTTGGGCTCCAGCTTACACCGGAGCGCTGGAGATGTAGGTGAACAGACCCGGATATCTCTACTTGATGGCCAGCGGCCGCAATGGAACGACATATCTGGGTGTTACCAGTGACTTGCTTAAAAGGGTTTGGCAGCACCGGAATGAGGTGGTCGACAGCTTCACCAAGAAATATGGCTGCATGCGGCTGGTCTGGTATCAGGCGTTTGACGATATTCAGCAGGCGCGTCAGCGCGAACTGCAAATGAAGAAATGGAAGCGGGCGTGGAAGGTTGAACTGATCGAGCGTGAAAATCCGCAATGGCTGGATTTGTTCGACAGTCTTTCCCTTTAACGCCCTGGGTTCCTGCGTTCGCAGGAACACAATTGGAGTGAACCATGGCTGATTACGACTACGACGTTCTTGTCATCGGTGCCGGTCCCGGCGGTTATGTCGCGGCGATCCGCGCGGCGCAGCTTGGGCTGAAGACCGCGTGTGCCGAAGGGCGCGGGACGCTGGGCGGAACGTGCCTCAACGTCGGCTGCATCCCGTCGAAGGCGATGTTGCATGCGTCGGAGTATTTCGAGGCGGCGGCGGGCGGCATGATGGCCAAGATGGGCGTGATGGTCGAACCCAGGCTCGACCTCGACGCGATGCACGGCCAGCGCAAGGACGCGGTCAAGGGTCTGACCGGCGGCATCGAGATGCTGTTCCGCAAGAACAAGGTCGACTGGCTGAAGGGCTATGCCAAATTCACCGCCGCCGACACGGTCGAGGTCGACGGCAAATCCTATCGCGCCAAGAATATTGTCGTCGCGACGGGGTCGTCGGTGACGCCGCTTCCCGGTGTGGACGTCGACAATGACAAGGGCGTGATTGTCGATTCGACCGGCGCGCTCGAACTCGCCAAGGTTCCCGGGCACATGGTCGTCATCGGGGGCGGGGTAATCGGGCTCGAGCTTGGCAGCGTGTGGCGCCGCCTGGGCGCCAAGGTGACCTGCGTCGAATTCCTCGACCAGATTCTGCCTGGCATGGACGGCGACGTTCGCAAGGAAGCGAACAAGATCTTCAAGAAGCAGGGCATCGAATTCAAGCTCAAGACCAAGGTGACGAAGGCCGAGGTGAAGGGAAAGAAGGCGGTGCTGACGCTCGAACCCGCCGCAGGCGGCGAGGCCGAGACGCTCGAGGCCGACGTCGTGCTCGTGTCGATCGGCCGGCGTCCCAACACCGACGGCCTCGCACTCGACAAGGCGGGGCTGACGACCAATCAGCGCGGCCAGATCGAGACCGACCATGATTTCCGCACGAGCGTTCCCGGCATCTGGGCAATCGGCGATGTCGTTCCCGGCCCGATGCTCGCGCACAAGGCCGAGGATGAAGGCATTGCCTGCGCCGAAAATATCGCCGGGCTGACGGGCATTGTGAACCACGATGTCATTCCGTCGGTCGTTTATACCTGGCCCGAAATCGCCGGCGTCGGTCTGACGCAAGAGCAGGCAGTCGAGAAAGCGGGCGGAGATAAGACCGCGGTCAAGGTCGGCAAATTCCCGATGCTCGGCAACAGCCGCGCCAAGACCAATCACGAGCCCGACGGCTTTGTGAAGGTGATCGCCGACGCCAAGACCGACCGCGTGCTCGGCGTCTGGTGCATCGCGAGCGTCGCGGGCACGATGATTGCGCAGGCCGCGCAGGCGATGGAATTCGGCGCGACGTCCGAAGACATTGCCTACACCTGCCACGCGCACCCGACGCACAGCGAGGCAATCAAGGAAGCCGCGATGGCGGTGACGGGGAAGCCGATCCACATCTGACCGGCCGGACCGGGTCCGCGGCGCGCTATGCTTCCATCATGGCGCGCCAGCGGTCCATTGCATCGGCGCTCCAGACCTCCCGCGGCGACGGGTAAAAATCGGCGAAAGCGGGGATGCCGTCGGGCAGCGCAACCCACGCCTGCTTGCTGCTGGTGAAAATATGGACGTCGGGCGGGCAGGCGTCGGGATTATCGAGCGTGCCGACGCGGACGAAGGAACTGCGCCGTCCGGCGTTGGGATAGTGGCTCCACAGCGCGACGCGGCAGCGCGGACAACGTGCTATTTCCTGCCCTTTTCCACTTTCAGACGGCGTCATGACCAGATCGGGACTGCCCTCGACTTCCAGCCGGTCGGATTCGATCAACGCATTGATGACAAAGGCGCTGCCGGTTTCACGCTGGCACCAGCGGCAATGGCAACAATGCACGATCATCGGCGTAGCCGTCATTTGGTAGCGCAGGCTGCCGCAGGTACATCTTCCCTCCATCGCCAATCTCCTCGCGCCGTCCATTGTGCGGACGTCGGCACGATGTTAGCTCGACGATCGATGGAAACTCAAACCCTGATCCGCTTGCTCGACGTGATCGGCATCGGCGTTTTCGCGCTGTCGGGCGCGTTGATGGCGGTACGGATGCGACAAACGCTGGTGACAGCGAGTTTTTTTGCGCTCGTGACCGGCGTCGGCGGGGGCAGCGTGCGCGACCTGCTCATCGGTGCGCCTGTGTTCTGGGTGCAGGACGGAGTCATAGCGGCGGTGTGCATTGCGATCGCCCTGATAGTGTGGATCACCCCCGAACGCTGGTGGCGCGGAAAGCTTCTCGAATGGGCCGATGCGGTGGGGCTTGCCGCCTATGCGGTGTTCGGGACGGCGAAGGCGCTGGCATGGGGCGTGCCGCCCGTTCCTGCGCTGCTGATGGGGGTGATTACCGGTTGCGTCGGCGGCATCATCCGCGACGTGCTCGCGGGTGCGCCTTCGATCATCATGCGCCCCGAAATCTATGTCACCGCCGCGGCGCTCGCCTCCGGCCTTTTCCTTCTGCTCCTTTGGCTGAGCGTTCCGACCGCACTTGCGGCGCCGCTCGGCGCACTCGCGGGTTTCCTGCTGCGCGGCGCGGCGATCCGCTGGTCGCTCGCGCTGCCCATATATGGGACAGGGCGCGGCGATCCGGCCTGAGCGCGCAAGAAAGGCTTAACGAAGCCGTCATAGCCCATCGCCCGCGAAACATGCGGGTGGCGTTCATGGATACGCTGTTGATCGCCTTTGGCGCCGGGGTCGACCCGGCGGGATGCGGCATGTCGTGTCGCGGGAGCGCGCCGGCCGGGCCGTGGCTGCTGGCCGCGTCGGCGGCGATGATCGTGATGATGCTGCTCGAGCCGCAGCACCGACCACGCGGCATCGAGGCCCTGTATCAGCGCATGCAGCAGATCCTTGCGAGGGCAAAGCGGCGCCGGAGCTTGCCAAATTGCCGATTTGTGGCACCTTCAACTAGTGAACATCGATGTCAGCACCATCGAGCGTCTGCCATTCGGGCCGTATAGCGCCGCAGAGAACAGGGATTTTTCATGAGTATCGCCCAGACGACCGCAAACGGCATCACCATCACCTTCGAAGACAAGGGGCCGCGCAATGCGCCGGCCATCCTGCTGGTGATGGGGCTGGGCGGACAGCTGACCCTGTGGCCCGACGAGTTCGTCGATGCGCTCAACGCGCACGGCTTTCGTACGATCCGCTACGACAATCGCGATGTCGGCCTGTCGACGCGGTTCGACGCGGCGGGGGTGCCGAACCTCAAATGGATGTTCGTGAAGGCTGCGCTCGGCCTGCCCGTGCGCCCCGCCTATACGCTGTCGGACATGGCGGCCGACGGGATGGCGCTGCTCGACCATCTGGGCATCGCGCGCGCCCACATCGTCGGCGCATCGATGGGCGGGATGATCGCGCAGCATGTTGCGGCGAACTGGCCGGACCGCGTGCTGTCGCTTACTTCGGTGATGTCGACGACGGGCAATCGTCGCCTGCCGCGTGCGCGCAAGGAAGCGATGCAGGTGCTCGCCAACCGGCCGATGAGCGGCGATCCCGAAGACATGATTGCCTATTCGATCAACGCCGCGCGCGTGATCGGAAGCCCCGGCTATCCCGCCGCCGAGGAGCGGCTGCATCGCCGCGTGCGGTCCGACTTCGAACGCGGATGGTATCCGCAGGGGGTCGCGCGGCAAATGGCGGCGATCGTCGCCGACGGCGACCGCCGCCCGATGCTGAAGCGCATCACCGCGCCGACGCTCGTCATCCACGGCGAGGACGACCCGCTGGTGCCCGTTGCGGCCGGGCGCGACACTGCCGCCAATATCGCAGGGGCACGGCTGATGACGATTCCCGGCATGGGGCATGACCTGCCGCTCGCGCTCGTCGACACGCTCGCGGACGCAATCGCCGAGCACGCCAAGGGTGTTGCCGTCGCGGCCTGATCTATTTGAGCAATAGCGCCAGCTGCGCGAACAGTCCGTCGGGCACGGCTGACGGGCGCGGCGCGGCAGGCAGATAGGCGCGGCAGTCGAGGCACGCGGCCTGGATCGAGCCCGCATTGGCGAGCATCGCCAGATCCTGCACCAGCCGCCGTTCGGCCATCTGGCGGTTGAGCGCCGCAATGCCGAACCAGCCGCGTGGGAGCGCCGCGCTTTCCTGTTGCTCGGCGCCGGTCAGGCTGGCGAGCATCTTTGAAAATTCGCTCGGTTCGTCCTCAAAATATTTCGCGTGATAGTCGCCCTCGATTTTCGCGAGTTTTGCCGCGGCCGCCATCGCGTCGCGCAGGCCGCCGAACTGATCGACAAGGCCGATCTGGCGCGCGGTGCCGCCCGCCCAGACGCGGCCTTCCGCAATCGGCAGCACCTTGTCGAGTGGCTGCTTGCGGCTCTTGGCGACAAGGCCCGTGAAGCGCGCATAAACGTCCTCGACGCTCGCCTGCGCGAGTGCGTTGAACTCGTCGTTGATCCCGCCAAAGAGGTCGGGCTGCCCCGACAATGGTGTGGTCGTTATGCCGTCGGCGTTGACGCCGATCTTGGCGAGCGTGCGGTCGAAACTCGGCAGGATGCCAAAGACGCCGATCGAGCCGGTGATCGTGTCGGGCTCGGCAAAGATGCGGTCGGCGGGTGTTGCGATCCAATAGCCACCCGACGCCGCGACATTGGCCATCGAGACGACGATAGGCAGCTTCTTCGCTTTCGCCGCGAGCAGCGCCTGGCGGATCTGTTCGGATGCCATCACCGATCCGCCCGGCGAATCGACGCGCAGAACGATGGCCTTCACCCCGTCGGCGGCGGCGGCATCGAGGATATGCTGTGCGATGGTCTCGCCGCCTGCGAGGCCGTTGGGTGCGTCGCCGTCGACGATTTCGCCGATGACGGGCACGACCGCAATCGCGCTGCCGGGCGTCTTCGGCGGGTTGGCGGCAACCCAATTGTCGAGCGGGATCGCGTTGAACTCCCACGGGCGCTCGTCATTCATCGTGCCGCTGATCTCTGCAACGCGGCGGCTGAACGCCATCCGGCTGCCCAGCTTGTCGACGAGCCCGGCGTCGGCCGATGCCTTCGACAGGTCGTTCCCCGCCGCGCGCACCGCGTCGGCAGGGCTTGCGACAAAGGCGTCGACCTTGGCTTTCGGCCGCGCCTTTTTGACGTCGCCAAGCCATTGTTCCCAAAGCACGCCGGCGTAAGCGAGGTCGGCCTCTTTGGCCTCGGGTGACTGGTCGCTGCGCAGAAAGGGCTCGACCGCGCTCTTGAAGGTGCCGACACGATAGATGTGCGTGGTGACGCCCAGACGGTCGAGCAAATCCTTGTAATAGAGGCGCGATCCGCCCGGACCGGCGATGGCGACACCGCCAATTTCGTCGACCCAGATTTCGCTGGCGTGCGCGGCGAGCTGATAGCTGTCGGTCGTATAGGCGGTGGCAAAGGCGAGCACCGGCTTCTTTTTGGCGCGCACCTTGTCGATCGCGTCGCCGATATCGGCAAGCGAGACCTGCCCGCCGCCAAGGAAGCGGTCGAGGTCGAGCACGACCGAGGTGACACGCTTGTCCTCGGCCGCGGTTTCGAGCGCGTGGACGATGTCGCGCGTGCGATATTCGCGGAACTGCTGGCCGCCCGACAGCGCGGCGAGCGGGTCGATCTCGGCTGGCTGTTCGGTGACGATGCCGTCGAGTTCGAGCAGCAAAGCGCCATTGGATACCGGAAGCCCGGCATTGGGACGCCCCGCGAGAAGCCCGAACAGTGCGACAAAGAAAAGTAACAGGAAAACCAGCGCCAGCCCGTCCTTGATCGCGACGAGCAAATTCCACACCTTGCGCGGAAAGCTGGTCGTGCTCTTGGGCTTGTCGTCGCCGGGCAGCGGCCGCCGGACGGGAATGGCCCACGGGCCGGCGGGATTCTGGGGAGCGTTGGCGCTGGTGTCGTTCATGCGCGCAAATCTAGGCGCGCGCCCGGACGATGGCAATGCACGCTTCGACGGGTGTTCCTTGCCGACCCATCGACGACGTTACAGCCAGCCCTCGCGGCGATACCAGCGCACGGTTTCGGCGAGCGCATCTACGGTGTCGACGTTCGGGCGCCACAGCCCGGCGGGAGGGCGCGCGCCCTGCGTGACCACCCAATCGGGATGCGCGATATAGCGCGCGCGGTCGGGGGTCAGCTTGGCGCGGCCGCGGCGCAAGAGCTTGTCCAGACGTCCCCCCGCCTTGAGGATGGTCGCGGGAATGGCGAGGGTCGATACATGGTGCCGCCCGACCGCGCGCCCGATCGCGCGCGCGAAGCTGCGGTGCGACCAGCCGTCGGGGCGGCCATCGTCGGGTTCGTAGATGGCACCGATACTCGCATCGCGATCCGCGACGAGCGCGACGAGCAGGCGCGCGAGGTCGTCGACATAGATCGCCGACATTCGCCCGCGTGGCGGCAGCAACGCGATGCCGCGCCGCGCCATGCGGAACAGGTCGAGCATCTCGGTATCGCCGGGGCCAAACACCGCGGGCGGGCGCACGATCGTCCAGTCGAGCCCGCTTGCCCGCACCACCTTCTCGGCGCGTTCTTTCGACCAGCCATAATCGGACAGACCGGGTTCGCGCGCGGCGAGCGACGAGACATGGACGAAGCGCGTGACACCCGCGCCGCGCGCGGCGTCGACGACATGGCCCGTTGCCGTGGCGTTTCCCGCTTCGAACGCTGCGCGGTCGGGAACGTTGACGACTCCCGCGATGTGCAGCAGCGCGTCGCTTCCCTTGGCCATTTCGGCGAGGCTGTCGCGGCGATCAAGCGCGCCCGCAATCCAGGTGACGCCTTCGCGGTCGTCCTGCGGGCGGCGCGTGAGCGCGCGGACGTGCCAGCCTGCGGCGAGCGCGGCCTCGAGCGTCGCGCGGCCCACGAAGCCGGTCGCGCCGGTCATCGCGAGCACCGCCTGCGTCACAGCAGCACCATATGGTCGCGGTGAACCATCGCGGCGCGGGGCGAATAGCCGAGCGCGGCTTCCTGTGCATCGCGGCCGAGCCCGCGGATTGCCGCGGCATCGGCGGCGGGATATTCGGCAAGGCCGCGTGCGACCGTGCGTCCGTCGGGACCGGCGATGTCGAGGATGTCGCCGCGCGCGAAATCGCCGCTCACCTCGGCCACGCCTGCCGCCAACAGGCTCGCACCGCCGCGCAGCGCCTTGACTGCGCCCGCATCGATCGTCAGCCGCCCGCGTGCGGTGAGCCCGCCCGCGAGCCATGCCTTGCGCGCGCTCGCGCCCTTTTCCGCGACGAAAAGCGTGTGCCGCGCTTCGGTCGAAAGCGGCCGTTCGATGCGGCCGGAAGCGATGGCGAGATGTGCGCCCGCGGCATTGGCGATGCGCGCCGCGGCGATCTTCGACACCATGCCGCCCGACCCCATCCCCGACGCCGATCCGTCATCGGCCATCGCCTCGATCGCGGCGTCGATACGCTCGACGCGGCCGATGTGCACCGCGCCGTGCTGCGCGGGGTTGCGGTCGTAGAGCCCGTCGATGTCGGAGAGCAGGACAACCCCCGCCGCGCCCGCCGCCTGCGCGACGCGCGCGGCGAGCCGGTCGTTGTCGCCGAAGCGGATTTCCTCGGTCGCGACGCTGTCATTCTCGTTGATCACGGGCACGACGCCGAGCCCGAGCAGGCGGTCGAGCGTCGCGGCGGCGTTGAGATAGCGGCGGCGATGCTCGAGGTCGTCGAGCGTCACGAGGATCTGCGCCGCGGTCAGCCCTTCTTCCCCGAGCACGTCGGCCCAGACGCGGCTCAATGCAATCTGCCCTGTTGCGGCGGCTGCCTGCGCATCCTCGAGGCTCGCGCGCCCGCCCTTGGCAAGGCCGAGCCGCCGCGCGCCGAGTGCGATCGCTCCCGACGACACGACCGCGACTTGTTGCCCCGCGCGCGTCCGCCCGGCAATGTCGGCCGCGATGCCCGCCAGCCAGTCGCGCCGCACCGCGCCGCTATCGTCGACGAGCAGCGCCGATCCGATCTTGACGATCAGGCGGGGGCAAGAGGCGGGGGCGAACAACATGCGCAGCCGATAGCGTGCAGGCGCGAAGGTGCCAATGCGAATATCCGGGTGGCCGGCGCCCGATTATGCTATGGCGCGCACCTCACCGAGCCTTCTGGAGAGTCGCGAACCCCTTGGTGGTGAGGAGCGAAATCATGGCTGACACTCTCAACGAAGAGAAACTGCACGCCTTTGTAGGCAAGATGCTGGGCGACCTGGGCGGTGCGATGAGCGTGCCGACTGCACGGATCGGTTTCCGGCTCGGGCTGTTCGACGAATTGGCGAAGGGCGCGGCGAGCGCGGGCGAGTTGGCCGAAAGGGCGGGCAATCTTCACGAGCGCTATGTCCGCGAATGGGCGCTGGCGCAGGCGGCGAACGGCTATATCGATTATGACGCCGCCACCGACCGATTCAGCCTGTCGCCCGAGCAGGCGATGGTGTTCGTCGATCCCGACAGCCCCGTCTATCTCGCCGGGGCATTCGAAATGGTCGCCGCGACAATCGAGGCCGAGCCCAAGGTCGAACAATGTTTCCGCAAGGGCACGGGGGTGCGCTGGGGCGACCATGCGGGATGCCTGTTTTGTGCGACGGGCGCCTTTTTCCGTCCGGGTTACGTCAATCATATCGTGCAGGACTGGATTCCGGCGCTCGACGGGATCGAGGCACGGCTGAAGGAGGGAGCGAAGGTCGCCGATGTCGGCTGCGGGGTCGGCTTTTCGACGTTGCTGATGGCCGATGCCTATCCCGACAGCGAATTCGTCGGCTATGATTTCCATGGCCCGTCGATCGAGGAGGCGCGTCGTCATGCCGAAGGGCATGGCTACGGCGAGCGCGTCCGCTTCGAGGTCGCGACGGCCAAAGACATCGCCGAGGAGGATTTCGACCTGATCACCATGTATGACTGCCTCCACGACATGGGCGATCCGCGCGGCTGTGCGTCGCACATGCGGCGCATCTTGGCGAAGGATGGCGTATGGATGATCGTCGAGCCGATGGCCGGCGATACGCCCGCCGACAATATGAACCCCGTAGGAAGACTCTATTACAACGCCTCGACGATGATCTGCGTGCCGACGTCGCTCGACCAGGAGGTGGGCGAAGGCCTCGGCGCGCAGGCGGGCGAGACAAAGCTGTCACAGGTCATCCGCGAAGGCGGATTTTCCGAAGTGCGCCGCGCCACCGAGGGGCCATTCAATATGGTGCTGGAGGCGCGCGGAGCCTAGCGGCTGCCCCCGAAGGTGTAGCTCAGCGCGAGGCCAACGGACGGCTGATCGCGCGAGCCGAGGTGGCGCACGACTGGCGACCGCGCCGCATCGCCGACAAGGCGGTCATAGCGGCCATAAACCGCGACGCCCCAGTTGCGATCGATCTGCTTCAGAACGCCGGCGGTTACGCCCACAGACGTGATGCCGCCGCCGGGGCGATAGGCTGCAAGTCCCGAGGCGGCCGAATCGACCGGCGCGACGCCAACATAGGCGCGATGGAACTTCGCATCGCCCAGCGTCACGCGGGGACCGATCGACACCAGCCACTCGTCGCCGTCGCGCGCGACATAGTCGGCGCCGACCTCGCCGACCCAGCCGTCATGGCCCGAGAGCGCCTTGCGCCCCTCGACTCGCACGCGCAGCTCGGGGGCGACCCACATTTGCGCGAAAGCGCCCGCTTCGATGCTGAAGCCGACGGTTGGAAGCGGCGCTCCGATGTCGCGCGCGCTGCGCTTGCCGATGAAGCCGAGCGCGGGGCCGAACTCGAAGCGTCCGCTTTCGATCAGGGGTGAGCCAAAACTTTCGTCCGGCGCCTCGAAGGTGAAATTGCGCCCCTCGCGTGCCCGCGAAAAGTCGAGATAGGGGCCGACCCCAAATTTGTCCGCCCCCGGCCATGATGGCGAGATTTGCGGACCGGCAAGCAGGCGGGTGCGTTTCGCAGGTTCTGCCCCGTCCTGCGCCGCGGCGGGCGCGATAGCGACGGATAACAGAAGCCCGGCGAGGGCAACCCGCCGGGCGAGAGGATGCAGCATCGGAAACTCCTTGGTTGCTTTAAGCAATCCCCCGAGGCCGTGTTGGTTCCTCAGATCGGCGACCAGTCGTCGGCGCCTTCCTCGTCGGCCTCGTCGGCGCCGGGTTCGGGCAGGCCGACCGCTTCGAGCAGCTTGTCGAGTACCGCGTCGATGCCCGCGCCGCTCGCGCCCGACAACGCCATCACCGGCTGGCCGCTCGCTTCGGCGAGTTCGGCGGACAGCGCGGCGATCAGTTCGTCGTCGAGCGTGTCGACCTTGTTGAGCGCGACGATGACCGGCTTGTCGATCAGGTCGGCGCCATAGGCCTCGAGTTCGTCGCGTACGACGCGGTAACTGGTCGCGACGTCGGTGTCATTGGCGTCGACAAGGTGCAGCAGCACGCGGCAGCGCTCGATATGGCCGAGGAAGCGGTCGCCGACTCCGGCGCCTTCGGCGGCGCCCTCGATCAGCCCCGGAATGTCGGCGACGACGAACTCATGCCCCTTGTGGCTGACGACGCCGAGCTGCGGGCGCAGCGTGGTAAAGGCATAGGCGCCGACCTTCGCCTGCGCGTTGGTCACCGCGTTGATGAAGGTCGACTTGCCCGCATTGGGCAGGCCGACGAGCCCCGCATCGGCGAGCAACTTCAGCCGCAGCCACACCCACATTTCCTCGCCCGGCCAGCCGGGTCCGTGCTGACGCGGCGCGCGGTTGGTCGATGTCTTGTAGCTCGCATTGCCACGCCCGCCGTCACCGCCGCGCAGGAAGACAATGCGTTCGCCTTCCCTGGTCAGGTCGGCGAGCAAGCTGCGCTCGTCGTCGTCGGCAAGGATCTGCGTTCCGATCGGAACCTGGATGACAAGGTCGGGGCCGCCCGCGCCGGTACGGTCGCGCCCTGCGCCGGGGGTTCCGCGCTTTGCCTTGAAATGCTGCGTATAGCGAAAGTCGATCAGCGTGTTGAGCCCCGCGATCGCCTCGAAAATCACGTCGCCGCCCTTGCCGCCGTTGCCGCCGTCGGGGCCGCCATATTCGATATATTTCTCGCGCCGAAAGCTGACCGCGCCGGGGCCGCCGTCGCCCGACTTGATGAAAATCTTGGCCTGATCGAGGAAATGCATGGCGGGGTCTCTGGTGGCGGGAGGAGGGGACTAAACGTCAAACCCCCCGCGATGCGAACGGGGAGGGAGGCGGGGCGACATAGCGACTGCGCAGCGAAAAGGCCAGTCGGCTATTCCTCCGCCTTGCCCCCATGCTCTGCCCAAAAAGCCGTGATGCGCCCGGTAATCAGCTCGGTCGCGAGCGCGCGCGCTGTGTCGCGCGGCAGGCCCAATGCTTCGGCCATCGGCCCGCCGAGCTGCGAATCCCCCATCGCCATCAGCACGAGCGCGAGCGTGTCTTCGTGCATCAGCCGCTTTTCGTGGGCGTCGGGGGTCATGCCATCGATCAGCCGGTGGATCGCGTCGATGATCGGGTCGAGCGCGTCGTCGTTGCCCGTCGCTGCCATCCAGGTCGCGAGCGCCCCCGCGCCGCCGCTGTCGAAGGCGTCGAACGCCAGATCGACGATCTCGCGCACATTGCGGTCGCCGGGGGGCGAGGCGGCCATCTTTTGCCCGATCGTGTCGCATACCGTGTCGGCAAGATAGGCCGCGAGCGCCTTTTGCAGCCCGGCGGCGCTACCGAAATGGTGGAGCAGGTTCGCGTGCGTGCGCCCGATGCGCGCCGCGACGGCCTTCAGCGTCACCGCCTGCGGACCCATTTCGATGAGGATCTGCCGCGCGGCTTCGAGCGAAGCGGACCGGCTTTCCTCCGGACTCAGGCGCTTCTTTGCAATTGACACCACTGTAAGTAACCCTTAATTTGCCCCATGGGTTTTGTACGACCCCCAACCCCTTTCCGACGGAGAGGCCGATATGTCCAGCGTTTCGCTCAGTCCGACACCGGACGACCTGACCATCACCCCGCGTGATCGCCGCTTCGGACGCGACGATGCGCAGGGGCGCTGGTGGCTGAACGGCGACCCGATCGCTTCGGCTTTTCACACCGCGCTTTCGGTGACGTTTCCGAAAGGCGAGGCGATGTTCATCGAGGCGGTGAAGGCGCATCGTGACGGCGTGCCCGACAAGCTCGCGCGCGAAATCCGTGCCTTCACCCAACAGGAAGTGATCCACAGCCGCGAGCATGTCGTCTTCAACCGCAAGGCGGCGGAGGCGGGCTACGAGCTGACCGAACTCGAGGCCGACGTCGACGAGGTGATGGCGATCATCAAGGCGCGTCCGCCGATCGTCAATCTGATGGCGACGATCGCGCTCGAACATTATACCGCGATGCTCGCCGCGGTGATGCTGAGCGATCCGGCAATGTACGAGGGCGCCGAACCCGAATGGGCGGCGCTGTGGCGCTGGCATGCGATCGAAGAGATCGAGCACAAGGGCGTTGCGTATGACACCTGGCTCCACGCGACGAAGGATTGGAGCCGCTTCCGCCGCTGGCGCGCCAAATCGCTGATGATGCTACTCGTCACGTCGCGTTTCTGGCCGCGCCGCGTGAAGGGCATGAAGGCGTTGTTGCGGCAGGACGGGCTCTCGGGCTGGCGCGTGACGGCGCGTATCTGGTGGTATCTGCTCGGCAAGCCCGGCGTGCTCCGGCGCAGCCTGCCCGCATGGCTGTCCTATTTCCTGCCGGGGTTTCATCCGTGGAACCACGACGACCGCGCGCTTATCCGCAAGTTCGATAGCGACTATGCCGATGCGGTAATGCCGGCGGCGGCGGCCTGAGCGCAACGTCGGTCGCGCAGAGGCTGGACGGCGCGGCGCTCCTTTCCTAATCGGGTTGTGTCCGATCGGACCTTTCCCGATCGGGCACGGGGACGGCGTCATGCAGCCACAGATGACCGCGGCCGAGATGGGACAGATCGAGCTTCAACTCGCGGGGCGCGACGCGCTGCTCGAATTCGGGTGTGGCGGCAGCACTATTGTCGCGGCGCGGCAGGTGCAGCGGATCGTCAGCGTCGACAGCGATCTTGCATGGCTCGACAAGGTTGCGGCCGCACTGATCGATGCGCCGGTCGAATTCAACCCGGTTCACGCCGACATCGGACCGGTCGGCGAATGGGGCTATCCGACGAGCGAAGACAATATCCGCCATTGGCCGAGCTATCATATGCAGGTCTGGCGGCATCTGCGCGGCAGTCCCGACGCGGTTCTGATCGACGGGCGGTTTCGCGTCGCCTGCCTGCTCCAGTCGATCATCCACTGCAAACCCGACTGCATTTTCCTGTTTCACGATTTCAATGACCGGCAGCACTATCATGGCGTTCTGAAGCATGCCGATGTGCTGGCGCGCGTCGATACGCTGGCGGTGCTGCGCGCCAAACGGCAAGTCGACGGCAAGGCGGTTCTGCACGATCTTTTCGACCATTTCCTCGTCCCCGATTGACCGGCGGAACCGCAATGCGGCATGGCGGCGTGATGATCAGTACGCCCCCCGTTATCGAGACCGCACGCATGCGCCTTCGCCCGCAACGACTTGGTGACAAGGATGTTCATATTGCGATGTGGGCCGACGAGCGCGTGACGCGCTTCATCGGCGGCGAACCGCGCGCACCCGATGTCAGCTGGGGCAAATATCTGAGTTCGGCGGGGCTGTGGCCGGTGATGGGGTTCGGCTATTGGGTGTTCGCCGACCGCGCGGACGACCGGCTGATCGGCATGGGAGGCCTCAGCTATTTCTGCCGCGGTATAGCGGAGCTGGAGGGCGTGCCCGAAGCGGGCTGGGCGTTCGACGCCGACCATTGGGGCGCAGGCTATGCGACCGAGGCGATGACCGCCGCGCTCGGCTGGGCCGACGGCCATCTCGATGCCAAGGAAGTGCGCTGCATCATCGATCCGGGTAACGCTGCCTCCGAACGCGTCGCGGCCAAGCTCGGCTTTGCGCGCATCGGCGACAGCGACGCGCTGGGGGGCGTCGTCGCAATCTATTCGCGGCCGAGGGGAGGGTAATAAATCCTCCCTGGAACGGGGAGCGGGACCGCGAAGCGGTGGAGGGGGCTATCGGCATTGAGCGGCGGTTGCAGGACGCCACCCCCCTCCGTCAGCGCTTCGCGCTGCCACCTCCCCACAAGTGGGGAGGATAAGCTTTTTCAAACCAGCTCCACGACCAGCAAGCCGCCGTCGGCGCTGACGACGCGCACCTTGGCGCCCTCGACGGCATCGGGACCGCGCACCGGCCATTCGCCGTCGCCGACCTTGACGCGCCCGCGGCCATCCTCGATCGCACGGGTCACGGTAAGAATTTCACCGACGAGCCGTCCCCCGCGCTCGTTGAGGTGCGGATCGGCCGATGTGATCGGGTTTGCCTTGAGCCAACGCCGCGCGCCATAGAGCGCGACGAAGGACAGCACGGCAAATATTCCGAGCTGGGCGGGGATCGACAGCGGAACGACCCACGCGATCACGCCGGTAACGACCGCCGCCGCGCCGAGCCAGATCAGGAAGAATCCCGGCATCACAATTTCGGCGGCGGCGAGCAGAACGCCGAGCGACAGCCACATCCAGTGCGGCTCCATATTGGTCAGCCAGTCGGGCATGTCAGGCTCCCTTGCGTTCGATAGCGTCGCGCGCAAGTTCGCCGATGCCACCGAGCGTACCGATCAGCTGCGTCGCCTCGACCGGGAAGAGGATTGTCTTGCTGTTCGGGCTCGTCGCAAACTGGCTCACCGCCTCGACATATTTCTGCGCTATGAAATAGTTGATTGCCTGTGCGTTGCCGCTTGCGATCGCGTCGCTGACCATCGTCGTCGCCTTCGCTTCGGCCTCGGCCTCGCGTTCGCGCGCTTCGGCGTCGCGGAAGGCTGCCTCACGGCGACCCTCGGCCTGGAGGATTTGGCCCTGCTTCTCGCCCTCGGCGCGCAGGATTTCGGATGCCCGCATGCCTTCGGCTTCGAGGATGTTGGCGCGCTTTTCGCGTTCGGCTTTCATCTGCCGCGCCATCGCGTTCGAAATGTCGGCGGGCGGGCGGATGTCCTTGATCTCGACACGGGTGATCTTGACCCCCCACGGCGTCGTCGCATCGTCGACGACATGGAGCAGGCGAAGATTGATCTCGTCGCGCTTCGACAGCGTTTCGTCGAGGTCCATCGAGCCCATGACGGTACGCAGGTTGGTCGTCGTCAGGTTCATGATCGACAGGTAAAGGTCGCTGACCTCATAGGCGGCCTTGGCGGCGTCGAGCACCTGGAAGAACACCACCCCGTCGACCGCGACCATCGCATTGTCCTTGGTGATGATTTCCTGCCCGGGAATATCGAGCACCTGTTCCATCATGTTCACCTTGCGCCCGACGCGGTCGAAGATCGGCATGATGAAGTTGAGCCCCGGCTGCGCGGTGTGCGTGTAGCGGCCAAAGCGTTCGATCGTATAGGCATAGCCCTGCCGGACGGGCGTCAACGCCCAGACAAGGAAGACCAGAGCCAGAACGACCAGCGCGAGCGCGAATTCCATCGATAATCCCCTCTAGCAGTTGAACTCTGCGTACCCGCCTTTCTTATTGCGGCATTGGCGTCGCTGCGCCACAGAAAAGCGCATGACTTTGCCCGATTTTGCTCCGCGTTCGTTGCTTTATGTGCCCGGATCGAACACGCGCGCGCCCGAAAAGGCGGCGGGACTTGCTGCCGATATGCTGATCATCGACCTTGAGGATGCGGTGCCCGCGGACCGCAAGGACGAAGCGCGGGCGGCGATGCGCGCGGCGGTGACGGCGGGCTTTCCGGGCAAGCGTGTCGCGGTGCGGATCAACGGCAGCGGCAGCGCGCAGCAGGCGGACGATCTCGCGGCGATCGAGGGGCTCGCACTCGACGCGGTGGTGCTTCCGAAGGTCGATGTTCCCGCCGATCTCGACCCGGCGCGTTCGCTCGGCCTCCCGCTTCTTGCCATGATCGAGACGCCGGTCGCCATCTATGCGGCGCGCGACATCGCGGCCGATCCGGCGGTGACGGGATTGATCGCGGGGCTCAACGACCTCGCGCACGAACTGAAACTGCCGGACGGGGCGGACCGCGGAGCGATGAGCCATGCGATCCAGGCCATCGTGCTGGCGGCGCGCGCGGGCGGCATTTGGTGCTTCGACGGAGTTTATAATGCCATTGACGACGCCGAGGGCTTTGCTGCCGAGGCTGCCGGAGGGCGGCGGCTCGGTTTCGACGGCAAGACGTTGATCCACCCGTCGCAGGTCGACCCGTGCAATTCGGCCTTTGCTCCGACCGAACGCGAGATCGCGGCGGCCGAGGCACTCGTCGCGGCGGCGACCGGCGGGGCGCAGCGGCACGAGGGTCGGATGGTCGAGGATATGCACGTCGCCGCGGCGCGCGCGCTGCTCGCCCGCGCGGGGCGCTGACCGGTCTGCCGTTCGTCTTTCGACGAACGACGCTTGCCTCATAATGAGCCCCATGCCATGCGGCGCGCCCATGCAAGCAACAAAATTTCGCGCCGCTCTTTCGGCCGTCGCTCTTTCGGCCCTGTCTCTCTCCGCAACTCCAGCGCACAGCGCGGACGCCCCGATTACCGAGTCCGATCTTGCGGCCCATATCAAGATTCTTGCCGATGACATGTTCGAAGGGCGCGCGCCGGGAACGGCGGGCGAGGACCGGACAATCGGCTATATCGTCGGCGAATGGGCAAAGGCGGGTCTGGTTCCGGTTCCGGGCAGCAAGACACCCTGGCTCCAGCCTGTTCCGCTGATCGAGGCACAGGCGCTGACCGCCAGCGCGACGTTCAAGGTCAAGGGGCGCGACTTTGCGCTCGAGGATGATGGCGTGATCCTGACGGGGCGCGAAGCGGCGGTCGCGCTTGCCGATCTGCCCGTCGTTTTCGTCGGCTATGGCGTCGACGGGGCGGGCAAGGTCAACGCGGACGTCAAGGACAAATTGGCGGTCATGCTGTTCGACAATGCGCCCTTCGGCGACAAGCTGCCGCGTTATCGCGAGCGGCGCCAAATGCTCGCCGATGCGGGCGCCGCCGGCGTGCTGGTGATCGCGACCGATGCTCTGCCCTGGGCGCAGCTGCGCGACGCGCTGGCGGGCAAGACGACGCGGGCCGCGAGTGCGAAGGCGGGCGCACCGATCAGCGGATTCATCTCGCTCGAGGCGACCGACGCCCTGTTCCGCAAGGCGGGCGAGGACGGCGCGGCCTTGCGCGAGGCGGCGCGTTCGGCGGACTATCGCGGAACGGCGCTGCCCATGACCGCCGATCTTGCTGCGACGACGGCGGTGCGCGCCTATGACAGCCACAATGTGGTCGCCAAGCTGCCGGGCGCCAGGCCCGACGGCAAGGCGGTGCTCTTCCTCGGCCATTGGGACCACCTCGGCATTTGCGCACCCGAGGGCGAGGCCGACCGCATCTGTAACGGTGCCGTCGACAATGCGAGCGGTATCGCGGTGCTGATCGAGGTCGCGAAGCGGCTCGGTTCGGGCGTGCGGCCCGACCGCGACATCTATTTCCTCGCGACCACGGCAGAGGAAATGGGGCTGCTCGGCGCGCATCGGTTTGCGAGCGATCCGTCAGTGCCGCTCAAGGATATCACCGTCGCGCTCAACATCGATACCATCGCCATTTCGCCGCGCGGCACCCCCGTCGCGACGATCGGGCGCGGCAAGCCCGCCTATGACGCGGTCGTGCGCGAGGTCGCGACGAAACTCGGCCGCAAGCTCGACGAGGATGGCGAGGCCGACGCCTTCATCCAGCGCCAGGACGGCTGGGCCTTGGGGGCCAAGGGCGTGACGTCGCTGATGGCGGGCGGCAGCTTTTCGGACATGGCGCTGCTCCAGAAATTCCTGGGCAGCGACTATCACAAGCCCGGCGACAATTATTCCGAGGCCATCGAGCTTGGCGGTGCTGCGGAGGACGCCGACCTCCACGTCGGCCTCGGCCGGGCGTTTGCCGACACGAAACGGTGGCCGGGGAAATAAGGTCCGGTCAGCGGGTCAGGACGAAATAGGCGACGTAGAACCAGCTGAAAATACCGTGGATGATCGCCCACAGCACCGACTTGTGCGTGGTGAAACTGATAGCGATGGCGAGCGCGCTGCCAAAGCCGATCCCGTTGCGGATCGCCTCGTGACGGACAACGACGCGCCGCTCGGTCATGCCGCCTGTTTGGCGCGGTCGCTCATTTCCTGATTGAGCATTTCGGCAAGCAGGAACGCGAGCTCCAGCGATTGCCCCGCGTTGAGGCGCGGGTCGCAGTGGGTGTGATAGCGGTCGGCAAGATCCATCTGCGTCACGTCCATCGCGCCGCCGGTGCATTCGGTGACATTCTGGCCGGTCATCTCGATGTGAATGCCGCCGCCATGCGTGCCTTCGGCGCGGTGGACGGCAAAGAAGCCGCGCACTTCGGCGAGGATGCGTTCGAACGGGCGCGTCTTGTAGCCGGTCGAGGTCTTGATGACATTGCCGTGCATCGGGTCGCACGACCAGACGACGGGGTGTCCCGATTCCTTCACCGCGCGCACCAGCCTGGGCAGGTGCGCCTCGATCTTGTCGTGGCCGTAACGGGTGATCAGCGTCATCCGCCCCGGCACATGATCGGGGTTGAGCGTGTCGAGGAGGCGCAGCAGCGTATCGGCTTCAAGGCTCGGGCCGCATTTCATCCCGACCGGATTGCCGATCCCGCGCAGATATTCGATATGCGCCGACCCTTCGAAGCGGGTGCGATCGCCAACCCACAGGAAATGGGCCGAGGTGTCGTACCAGCCGCCGGTCAGGCTGTCCTGCCGCGTGAGCGCCTGCTCATAGGGGAGCAGCAGCGCCTCGTGGCTGGTGTAAAAGCTCGTGCCCTTGATCTGCGGCACGGTTTCGGGCGTCACTCCGCACGCTTCCATGAAGGCAAGCGCTTCGGAAATGCGCGCGGCGGTTTCCTGATATTTCTTGGCCCACGGGCTGCGGTCCATGAAATCGTGCGTCCAGGCGTTGACCTGATGCAGGTTCGCATAGCCGCCGCCGGCGAAGGCGCGCAGCAGGTTGAGCGTCGCCGCCGCCTGGCTGTAGGCGCGCACCATGCGGCGCGGATCGGGCTCGCGGCCCGCGGCCTCGAAGGCGATGTCGTTGATGATGTCGCCGCGATAGCTGGGCAGCGCGACACCGTTCACTTCTTCCATGTCGGCCGAGCGCGGCTTGGCGAATTGTCCCGCCATCCGGCCCAGCTTCACCACGGGCATCTTCGAGGCAAAGGTCAGGACGACCGCCATCTGCAGGATCACGCGGAACGTGTCGCGGATATTGTTCGGATGGAATTCGGCAAAGCTTTCGGCGCAGTCGCCGCCCTGGAGAAGGAAGGCCTTGCCCTCCGCCACGCGCGCCAGTTCGCTCGTCAGTTCGCGCGCCTCGCCTGCAAAGACCAGCGGCGGATAATTCGCAAGTTCGCCTTCGGCCGCCGCGAGCGCCGCCGCGTCATTATAGGTCGGAAGCTGGCGGGCTTCGTGCGTGCGCCAGCTATGCGGTTGCCAGGTCTTCGTCATATCAAGGGTCTTCTAGTTCCAAATGGGCCGAAACGCGACTCGCGCGCCGCAATGGCGCGATTAGCCGCGGGGCGCAAGGTTGGAGAATTAGCATCGCCGCCCCGTTTGGGCAGCATTGCTTTCCTTTCCTGTCTGAAAATGTTAGTTTGTTTCAGAAAGTGGCGGATGTTCCGGGGAAAACGTCAAGGCGTTCGGTAATCGGTAACGTAATGGAATTAGTGACCCGAACAGGGTCTCGCCGCAAAAAAGAATTGTTATGGCCAACTTCGATCCTGCCTTGCTGGGCTATGGCGCACTCCTTGTGCTCCTTGTGGCAAGTTTGGTCGCGCGCGTCGACCACGTCCGGCTGGGTCTCGCCGTCGCCGCACTCCTCGCATTGCCCGTCGCGATATTCGGATGGCAGGGGCTCGGCTATACGCTGCTGATACTCGCGATCCTGATCGTCAACCTTGCACTCATCGCGCGTCTGTGGCTGCGCGACGCGCATGTGAAATTCACACCCGAGGAAGAGGAACTGCGCCGCGCGCACTTCGACGGGTTGCCGCTTGCCACGGCCCGCGCGCTCATCGATCAGGGGCACTGGATTACCGCGCGGCGGGGCGAAGTGCTGATCCGTGAGAATCAAGCGGCTCCCAGCCTCTTTTACCTGTCTGATGGTACGGCGTCGGTCCAGCGCGATGGCAATGACGTCGGAGTGGTTGCCGACGGGGCGCTGATTGGCGAGGCGACCGTGATCGACGGGTCGAATGCGACCGGAACGGTCGTGCTGACGAGCAACGCGCGCTTGTGGTTCGTTCCCGCGGCTGCACTGCGAGCCTATCTCGCTGCCAATCCCGACGTCGCGGCGAGCCTGCACGAGGGATTTGCACGCGCGCTGCGCGGCAAATTGGCGAGCGCAAACACTCGCATTGCCGAGCGAGCGTCGCTATGACGGCCGCATGGCACTGACAATCTTCGGCATTCCCAACTGCGACACTGTGAAAAAGGCGCGGCGTTGGCTCGACGCGGCGGGCATCCCCCATGCGTTCCATGATTTCCGCAAGGACGGGCTCGACGACGCGCGGCTCCAGCGATGGATGGACGCGCTGGGTTGGGAAAAGCTGCTCAACAAGAGTGGAACGACTTTTCGCAAGCTGTCCGACGCCGACAAGGCCGATCTCGACGCCGCGAAGGCCAGGAGGTTGATGCTCGACCAGCCTGCGATGATCCGGCGGCCCGTGGTCGAATCGGAGCGCGGCGTCAGCGTCGGCTTTTCCGAAGCTGACTGGCAGGCGCGCTTTGCCGAATGATCGCGCGGTGCGCCGCGGCGCTCGCGCTGCTGCTCGCGGCGTGCGCGACTGACGACGAAATGGCAACGCAACCCACCCTCGATGGAAAGGCTGCGATCGTCATCGCGCATCGCGGGGCGTCGGGCGAACGCCCCGAACATACGCTTGCGGCGTACAAGCTGGCGATCGAGCAGGGCGCGGATTTCATCGAACCCGACCTGGTGCTCACCCGCGACGGGGTGCTCGTCGCGCGGCACGAGAACGAGATTTCGGAAACGACCGACGTCGCCGACCGTCCCGAATTTGCCGCGCGCCGCGCGACCAAGACGATCGACGGGCGCGAGGTGAGCGGCTGGTTCACCGAAGATTTCACGCTCGCCGAACTCAAGACGCTGCGTGCGAAGGAGCGGCTTCCGCAATTGCGCTCGACCGACAGTGACGGCGCGTTTGACGTGCCGACTTTTGAAGAAATTCTCGCCTTCCTTGCCGAGGCGAACATGGGACGCGAAACGCCCGTCGGCGTCTATCCCGAAACCAAGCACCCGAGCTATTTCGCATCGATCGGCTTGCCGCATGAAGCTCCGCTGCTCGCGCTCCTCGATGCTTATGGCTATCGCGGACGCGCAGCGCCGCTGTTCATTCAGAGTTTCGAGGTCGGCAATCTGAAGGCGCTGCGGGCGAAGAGCGACCTGCCGCTGATCCAGTTGATGGAAGCCGAAGGCGGTCCGGCCGATATACCCGGAACGAGCTATGCCGCCATGGCGTCGCCCGAGGGGCTGAAAGCGATTGCTGCCTATGCCGACGGAATCGGACCGGACAAGGCAATGATAATCCCGCGCACGGCGCTCGGGTCGCTCGGATCGCCGACGACGCTGGTGCGCGACGCCCATGCCGCGGGGCTGAAGGTCCATCCCTGGACCTTTCGCCGCGAGAATTATTTCCTGCCGCTCGGCCACAAGGGCGGGATCAGTCCGGCCGGCCATGGCGATCTGGCGGGCGAGATTCGCGCCTATCTGGCGACCGGCATCGACGGGCTGTTCAGCGACAATGTGCGCGAAGCGGTGCCAGCGGTGCGTGACCGATAGCCATTATTTCTCCGGCTCGGTCCACTGGAACACCTCTTCGAGCGGTTTGCCGAAGGTGCGCGCGATGCGGAAGGCAACCTCGAGCGAGGGTGAATATTTGCCCTGTTCGATCGCGGCGATCGTTTGCCGCGTAACGCCGACCCGCTCGCCGAGTTCGCCCTGCGTCATCTCGTTGCTGAGGAAACGCAGCGTACGGATGTCGTTGGTGAAGGGAAGGCGCGCCATCTCTCAATAGCCCCGACGGTAGTAATAAAGCTGCGAACCGACGCGGATGAGTTCGGCAGCGACGAGCGTCGCGAGCAGAATGTTGAGCATCACGCCGCCGCTGTTGCCGTTGATCATCGCGACGATATTGGCCCAGATACCGAGCACGAGCGGATAATAGGCGAGGTGCGTGCCGCGCATGTGGATGGTCTTTTCACGCTCGTCTTCCTTCAGATTGGCCTCTTTGGGCGATCGGATAGCGAACCACGCCGAACCGATGACCATCGGAACGAGGAAGATGATGGTCACCGGAATCAGCATCCCGACCGCAGCATAGACGCCCGCGCGCGTATCGACGATGCTCCAGGGATAATTGGCGAAATACCATCCAAAGGCGCCGAGCAACGCGACAAGCGCGACCCAGTGGGTCTTTTCGCGAAAGGACATCCGAACCTCCATGCAATCTCTGATTTACATCATGTAAAAAATATCGAACATCGAGTCAAGTATAATATACCTCGATCAATCTCCAACCTTTCGCGCCGCAACATAAACGGCTAAGCCCGCGCCCCATGTCCACGACGCCGAAAACGCTCACGCTCGACACCTCGACGAGCCGCGCCAATCCCACCCCCAAGCCGATGAAGCGGCTGACCGTTCCGCGTATCCGCCAGCGCAAGGGCGGCGAGCCGATCGTCATGCTCACCGCCTATACGGTGCGGCAGGCGCAGTTGCTCGATCCGCATTGCGACATGCTGCTCGTCGGCGATTCGCTGGCGCAGGTCATCTATGGCATGCCGCATACCGTCGGTGTGACGATGGACATGATGGCGCTGCACGGCGCCGCCGTCGTCCGCGGCAGTTTTCATGCCGCAGTGATCGTCGACATGCCCTTCGGCAGCTATGAGGGCAGCCCCCAGCACGCTTTTGACAATGCCGCGCGCCTGCTCAAAGAAACCGGCGCGGCCGCGGTGAAGGTCGAGGGCGGCAAGGTACTCGCGCCGACGATCGAGTTCCTGACCCAGCGCGGCATCCCCGTGATGGGCCATGTCGGGCTGACGCCGCAGGCGGTGAATATCCTCGGCGGTTATGGCGTACGCGGCAAGAGCGACGAGGAGGCGCGCTCGATCGTCGACGATGCCGTTGCGGTCGCCGAAGCCGGTGCCTTTTCGATCGTCATCGAGGGCGTCCTCGAATCGATCGCTGTCGAAATCACCAACAAGGTGGCATGCCCGACCATCGGGATCGGCGCGTCGGCGCAATGCGATGGCCAGGTCCTCGTTACCGACGACATGCTGGGCATGTTCGAACGCGTCCCCAAATTCGTGAAGCGCTATGGCAATATGGCCGATGTCGTTACCGACGCGGTCAAGGAATATGCGGATCAGGTCAGGTCCCGTTCATTCCCGACAGAGGAACAGATTTACGCCGGTTGACGTTAAAGCCGACAGGATTTGACGTTGCGGCTGAGGGACAAGTGAATCGCTTGGCCTTTGCGGGCGCCGTCGCTAAGGAGTCGGCCGGCCTTGCGGCCCTTGTGTTGGATGGAGGTTTGATTGGCGCTGAGCCCGACAGATAATTCGGCCCTGTTGCAGGAAGTCGATGAAGCGGTTCGCAAGGACCAGCTGCAATCCTTCGCGCAGCGCTATGGCCGCTGGGTCGTCGGCGTGGCGGTCGCGGGGCTGTTGGCCTTTGGCGGCTATCTGTACTGGGGGCATCATCAGGACAGCGTGCGCGGCGAGAAAGCCGAAGAACTTCTCGCCGCATTTGAAAAGCTGAGCAGCGGACAGCCGCAGGCGGCGACGAGCGAGCTCAAGGCACTCGAAGCCAGCGGCGAGGGCGCCTACCGCGCGGCGGCGCTCATTCAACAAGCGAATATGAAGGCCGAGGCCGGCGACCTGAAGGGCGCGGCCGCGATGATGGCAACGCTGGCGGGCGATGCCGACGTCGATCCGGCGCTCCGCGACCTCGCGCGCATCCGTCAAACGGTTTTCGAATATGACACGCTGAAGCCCGAGGCGGTGATTGCGCGCATGAAGCCGATGGTCGATGCCAAGGACCCGGCGTCGAGCTGGTTCGCGAGCGCCGCCGAGCTCAGCGCGATCGCGCATTATCAGCTCGGCCAATATGACCGCGCCGGTGCGCTTTATGGCCAGATTGCGAAACTCGACGATATTCCGAAATCGCTGCAGTCGCGCAGCGTCCAGATGGCGGGCATGCTCGGCGTCGATGCGGTCGCCGACCGCGCCGAAGACAGCGCAAAGGCTGAAGCGGGAACCGACACGAAGGGCGCCACGACGCCTTCAACGAATGGGGATGCCGAATAAATGCGGACCAAGCTAAAGATATTGACGACTGCCCTCATCGCGCTGCCGCTCGCTGCGTGCGGCGCTCTCAAAGGCGACGGCGGGCCGCGAACGCCAACGGTCGGCGAGCGCGTTTCGATCCTGTCGAACGACAACAGCATCAAGGTCGATCCGGCCACTGCGGGCATCGCAGTCGTCCTGCCCGAGCCTGTGGTGAATGCCGCTTGGGCACAGTCGGGCGGCAATGCGTCGAAGTCGATGGGGCACCCGGCGCTTGGCGCGGCGCGCAGCCAGGTTTGGCAGGCGAGCATCGCTGGCAACACCAAGAAGCAGCGGCTGGCCTCGTCGCCGGTCGTCGCCGATAATCGCCTGTTCGTTGTGGACACCGACGCGGTCGTCACGGCTTTCGCAGCGGACACGGGCGCGAAGCTCTGGAGCACCGCGATCGGCAGCACCGGCAAGGACTTCAAGGATTCGCTGTTCGGCGGCGGAGCGGGGATCGACGGCAATGTCGTCTATGCGACGAGCGGCGTCGGCGATGTCGCCGCGCTCAATGTCGCCGACGGATCGGTGATCTGGAAGGTCAAACCGGCAGGTCCGCTGCGCGGCGCGCCGACGATCGCATTCGGCGGCGTCTTTGTGATCAGCCAGGACAATCAGATTTTCGCGCTCAACGCCGCCAACGGCGCGGTGCAGTGGCAGGCGACGGCGTCGCTCGAAGCGGGAAGCATCTTCGGTGCAGGCTCGCCCGCCGCCGGGCAGGGCACGATCGTTGCGGGCTATTCGTCGGGTGAGGTCCAGGCCTATCGCTACGAAAATGGCCGCGACCTGTGGGAAGACGCGCTGGCGCGCACGTCGATGGCGCTGTCGGTGTCGACGCTCTCCGACGTCGATGCCGATCCGGTCATCGATCGCGGGCGCGTCTTTGCGCTCGGTCAGGGCGGCCGCATGGCAAGCTATGAGCTTGTCACCGGCCAGCGCAGCTGGGAAATTTCGATCGCCGGAATTTCGACGCCTTACGTGGTCGGCGAGTGGGTCTATGCGATGACTGACGACGGCAAGCTGCTCTGCGTGGCGCGCAACACCGGTCGCGTCCGCTGGCTGCAACAGCTCGCGCGCTTTCGCGTCGAAACCGAAAAGAAGAAAAAGGACCCGATCCGCTGGACGGGGCCGATCCTCGCCGGGAACCGCCTGATCGCGGTGAACAGCGAAGGACAGTTGGCCGAATTTTCGCCGACCGACGGCAGCGTGCTGGCAACGACCGAGTTCAAATCGTCGCTGTCGCAGTCGCCGGTTGTCGCGAACAACATGCTTTATATTCTGGCGGACGACGGGCGCATCACCGCCTGGCGGTAACAGGGGCGGAGCGGACGGCTTCGCCGACAGATAGGATAAGAAGATGGCGCGATCCGCGACGGTCGCCATTGTCGGCCGACCCAATGTCGGCAAATCGACCTTGTTCAACCGGCTGGTCGGCAAGCGCCTCGCGCTTGTCGACGACCAGCCGGGCGTTACGCGCGACCGGCGCGAGGGCGATGCAAAGCTGCTCGGACTCGAATTCCTGATCGTCGACACCGCCGGATTCGAGGATCAGGATGCGGCGACGCTGCCCGGGCGCATGCGCGTCCAGACTGAAAAAGCGGTGCGCGAGGCCGATGCCGCGTTGTTCATGGTGGATGCGCGCGCTGGCGTCACTCCGCTCGACGAGGAAATCGCGCGCTGGCTGCGCAGCGAGGACACACCGATCATCCTCTGCGCGAACAAAGCAGAGGGCAAGCAGGGCGAGGCTGGCCTTATGGAAACCTATGCGCTCGGTTTCGATTCGCCGATCGCGCTCAGCGCCGAACATGGCGAGGGTCTCGTGGAATTGTTCGACGCGCTCCGGCCGATCGTCGAGCCGTTCATGGAAGGGCAGGAGGCGGCAGAGCGGGAAGAGGACGAGGACGCTCCGCTTGGGCCGCTCAAGCTCGCAATCGTCGGGCGCCCCAACGCGGGCAAATCGACGCTCATCAACCGGATGATCGGCGAAGACCGACTGATTACCGGACCCGAAGCCGGAATCACCCGCGATTCGATCCGTGTCGACTGGCAGTGGGAGAAGAATGGCGAGATCCACCCGATCCAGCTTTTCGACACCGCAGGCATGCGCAAGCGCGCAAAGGTGCAGGACAAGCTCGAAAAATTGTCGGTCGCCGACGCGCTGCACGCGGTCGATTTCGCCGAGGTCGTCGTCTTGCTCCTCGACGCGACCAAGGGGCTGGAGGCGCAGGATCTGCGCATCGCCGACAAGGTTCTAGAGGAAGGGCGTGCGTTGATCGTCGCGCTCAACAAATGGGACGTCGCCGAAGATCCGTCATCACTGTTCAATGGCGTGCGCGCCGCGCTCGACGACGGGCTGAGCCAGGTCAAGGGCGTTCCGCTGCTCAGCATTTCGGGCGCGACCGGCAAGGGCATCGACACGCTGGTGCGCGTCGCCTTCGAACAGCGCGACATCTGGACCAATCGCGTCTCGACCGCGCGGCTCAACCGCTGGTTCGAGCGCGCGGTCGAGGCAAACCCGCCACCGGCGCCGGGCGGCAAGCGGATCAAGCTGCGCTATATCACGCAGGCGCGGACGCGGCCGCCAACCTTCGTGGTTTTCGGGACGCGCACCGATGCATTGCCGGGCAGCTATGAACGCTATCTGGTCAACGGGATGCGCAAGGAACTGGGGTTTCAGGGCGTGCCCGTGCGCCTCAATTTCCGTAACGCGCGCAACCCCTATGACGAGTGATACCGCCGCGTTGACGGTCGATGCACGCGGGATGCGCTGCCCCTGGCCGGCGCTCCGCCTTGCACGCGCGATGCGCGACGCGCGCGACGTGCTGTTGCTCGCCGACGATCCGCAAGCGGGCCGCGAAGTTGCGGCGCTGGCCGCCGAACATGGCTGGCGCGTGGAGCTGCGCGGCGATGCCGAGGGCGAGGGGCGTTGGCGCGTTCGGCGCGACTGACCCGAAACGGGACGGCTTCGGCGTTCTGAGAGCGTCCGCGTAACCTCTTTTTTACCCCCTTTTGGCATCACCCATGTCGGGACCAAGACCGACTTGAACACCGAGGGACGCAACATTGGACGAAATCCTGGTCGATTGGGATGAATTTCGTGCGACGCGCGCGCAGTTGGGTGCGGCGTTTGTGCGGATTCTGGGCTATTTTCGCGAGGACGGGACCAAGTCGGTCGCGGCGATCGAAGAGGCGATGCGCGCCCGTGATGCGCGGGGCCTCGTCATGCCGGCGCACACGCTGAAAAGCGAAGCGCGTCAGTTTGGTGCCGAACGCCTGGGCCAATTGTCCGAGGATATCGAAATGTTTGCGCGGCGCTGCGTCGAGGCACAGGTCAGCCCCGAGGAATATCTGCCGCGCGTCGTCGGCCTGCGTGCATTGTTCGAAGAAACGCTCGGTGCGCTCGAGCGCGAAGCGAACCCGCTCGTCCAGCGCCGCCCGACGACCTTCGGGCGCGCCGTCAGCTACTGAAATCCCGGAACGCGGCGCATCGGTTGCAGGCTTCCGCGGGCGAGCGTGCGCCACAGCCATTCGAGCGGGCCATAGGCGAAGCGGTCGAGCCAGGGCTTCGACCACAGCAGCATGACCGCCCACATTCCGATGCAGAATAAATAGAGCGTCCAGCGATCGACCTGGCCAAACAGGTCGAGCCCATAGCCATAGAAGATCGTCGTCATCACGATGCTGGTGCCGAGGTAGTTGGAAAATGCCGTCCGTCCGGCAGCCGCGACACGCGCGATGCCGCCGCTGTCGGCGTAGCGCCGGATCAGCAGCAACAGCAGCGCGGCATAAGCAATCGTCATCATCAACCGGCCCGGCGCCGCCCACGCCAAAAAGGCGTTGACCGCCACGATATAATCAAAGCCCGAACGCCATTGGAGCCATGCGACGATCAATGTCAGCACTATGCCCGGCGGCAGCCAGCGCAAGACGATCCGCCGATAGGCGTCGGTGGTCCAGTCGCCGGTCAGGAACCCGTTTCGGAACAACGCCATGCCCAGCATCATCATCGGGAGCGTTTCGAGCATCATCATTATGACGCCGATGAAAGGATTGACGGCATTTCCCAGTCGCTCGTCGACGATCGCGGCATATCCGCCGCGATAGAGTGCAACCTCGTCGATCGCCTCCCGGTCGATCTTGGCATATTCGGCGCGGACTTCGCGCCCCGCTTCGACGAGCGGCGAGGTCGGATCATCGGCGGCGCTCGCGACGGCGAGCTGCGCGCCGAAGAACAGCGATGTCAGGACAACGCCCAAAGTATAGAGGCCGAGAGCCCATTTGATCAGCCGCCGCGCCTCCCAGCGCCGGAAGCCGAATGCGACGCAGCCAACCGCGGCATAGAGGAACAAAATGTCACCCCACCAGATGAAGAAATAGTGGCACAGCCCAAAGACCGCCAGCCAGAACATCCGTCGATAATGGACCGACCGAGGGTTGTTTCCGCGCGCGTCCGCGCGGTCGACGATCAACAACATGCTTGCGCCGAACAGGATCGAAAAGAGGCCGCGCATCTTGCCGTCTACCAGCAGGAAACCAAATCCCCATGCCGCAATATCGCTTGGCGACGTGCCGCCAAAGGCTTTGGGCGAAAGATAGGCCATCTCGGGCATTGCAAAGGCGACGATATTCATCGCAAGGATGCCCATCACTGCAAAACCGCGCAGCGCGTCGAGCGTCACGAGGCGGGTCGATGCGGGCGCGGTGGTGGCAGACATGGCGTTCTCCGGCTGTGTTATTGCAATGCTACAGCCAAGATGCGATCTGATCGAGCGGCTTTTTGCGCGTCGCGTGAACGGGCACCGTTGCGTCGGGCGCAGGGTGTCCGGCGACAACCAGCATCAGCGGCTTTTCGTCGGCGGGGCGCCCGCAAATGTCGCGCAGGAACCCCATCGGCGAGGGCGTGTGCGTCAGCGTCGCCAGCCCGGCGTTGTGGAGCGCGGTGAGCAGCAGGCCGCACGCGATCCCGACGCTTTCGGTGACATAATAATTCTGCCGCGATTCGCCGGGCTCGATGCCGCCGCGCCGTTGACCGAACACGACGATCAGCCACGGCGCCAAATCGAGAAATCCCTTGTCCTCGTCGGTCCCGAGCGGCGCAAGCGCTTCGAGCCATTCCTGTCCGGCGCGGCTCGCATAAAAGGCCGCTTCCTCTTCCTCGGCTGCGAGGCGGATGCGGTGCTTCACTTCGGGCGAGGATATCGCGGCAAAATGCCAAGGCTGGTGGTTCGCGCCGCTAGGCGCGGTTCCCGCAGCTTCGATCGCCGCCGCAATCACGGCGCGCGGTACAGGCGCATCGGTGAACATGCGACAGGTGCGGCGTTTGCCAACATGGTCGCGAAACGCCTCGGCGGCGGCGATCCGCTCGGCATCGGACATGGCAGGGAGGGCGGTATAGGGGATCGTCGCGTGCGGCTTCATGCCGCGGGTGTAGCGTGCCGCTTTCGACTGGACCAGCGCGTTCATGCTATATTGACATTTATGTCAGTAATGCTATCCGGATATTGCAAGGATTCGCTGAAGAGGTTCACCATGACCACTATCCCGCTCTCCCATCCCGATCGCACCGACACCGGATTCCGCCCGCTCAAGGCGTGGCGCCATTTCCGCAAGCTGATCGCCGACAAGGAAGACACCGAACAGGTCTTCCACATCATCGAGGCGCTGCGCGACCGCCGCTTCGAAAAGGCGGCGCAGGCGTTTTTTGCGACGCCCGAGGGACAGAAGCAGCTGGCCGAGCGCCCCTACCTCCCGGCGATGCTCGACAATCATGATGCGCTGCGCAAGCTGCCCGAGGGCAGCGTCGGGCGCACCTATGTCGATTTCATGGAGCGCGAGGGGTTGACGGCGCAGGGGCTCGTCGATGAATTCGACAAATTCCGCCGCGGCCAGCCGCGCTACGACGATATGCTCGAACTCTATGGCAACCGGCTGCGCGACACGCACGACCTGTTCCATATCCTGACCGGCTATGGCCGCGACGCATTGGGCGAACAATGCGTGCTCGCCTTTTCCTACAGCCAGAACCCGAGTTGGGGCACGCTGTTCATCGCCTGGGCGGGCGCGCGCGAAATCCGCAAGGGATTCGGAAATCGCTATCCGATCTATGCCGCCGTCCGCGAAGGCCAGCGCATCGGCCGTGCCGCGCAGCCGATTGCGCATCAGGATATTGCCGCGCTGCTTGCCGAACCGCTCGACGTCGCGCGTGCGCGGCTTGGGATCGCCGAGCCAGCGACCTATAAGCAGGTCCACGCGATGATGCGCGCCGACGGCATCGACCCATATGACCTGTTAGGGCAGAAGGCGGCTGAAGCGGCGACACCACCGCAGCTCGCGAAGGCGGCCTGAGGCTCAGCCGCTCGGTTGCAATCGCGCGAGCAGCGCCTGCGCGGCTGCCGGGTTGCGGACCTTTGCGCCGGAAATGAAGAAGACATAGGCGGTGCGCCCGTTCGCGGCCCATTCGCGCGCGCGGCCCGCCCAATGATCTAGCGCGCCATCGTCATAGCCGGTTGCGACATCGTCGGTGCTGCGCTGCAGCCGCGCATAGGTGAAGTCGGCAGTCTGCTCGTCGATGCACGGAAATTCGTCGCTGTCGGCAAAGACGATAGCCGCGTTCCGCTCGCGCGCGAGGTCGACGAAGGCAGCATCGCGAAAGCTTTCGTGGCGCACCTCGATCGCGTGGCGCAACGGCAGCCCGTCCTGATTCTCCGGAAGCAGGTCGAGGAAGCGCGCGAAATCGTCGCGCTCGAATTTCTTGGTGGCCATGAACTGCCAGAGGATCGGACCGAGCCGGTCGCCGAGCCGCGTCAGTCCCTGCGTCAGGAATTTCTCGACCGATGCCGCGCCGTCGGCGAGTATTTTGCGGTTGGTGCAGAAACGCGACGCCTTGACGCTGAACTTGAACCCGTCGGGGACCGATGCCGCCCAGTTCGCGAAGCTTTCGGGCTTCTGGCTGCCATAATAGGTGCCGTTGATCTCGATGCCCGTCAGATGCTCGCCGGCATATTCGAGTTCGCGTTTCTGCGGGTGCTTCGGCGGGTAAAAGGTCCCGCGCCATGGCTCGTAGGTCCAGCCGCCGATGCCGATGTGGATGCTCATCGCTTTATCCTTTCCGCAATTCATCCATCTTCGCCGGGATGATGAGGTGAGGATACTAAGCCAGGGCCGCATCCGCCCCCATCAGCTTCGGGAAAAACCCTTCATGCGCCTCGCGCAGTTCCGCGAGCGTCACCTGATGGTCGCTCTCGGGCAGTTCGAAGACGATCCGGTCCTTGATCGTGCGGCCGAGCGGGTCGACCGGCACATCCGCGCGGCCGGCGGCGTCGAGGAAATCGGCGAGGCAGGTGTCGCAGACGGTGACGAGATAAAGCCCCTGATCCTCGCCGAAGAAGCTTTCGGCGATACCGAACGGCTGTTCCTCGCTGACCAGCACGCCGATATTCGATTTCAGCGCCATTTCGGCGAGCGTCACGGCGATGCCGCCGTCGGAGACGTCGTGGCAGGCGGTAATCCAACCGGCGTTGATCGCGTGGCGGATGAAATCGCCCGTGCGCTTTTCGGCCTTCAGGTCGACCGGCGGCGGCGGGCCTTCCTCGCGTCCGTGGATTTCGCGCAGCCACGCCGACTGGCCGAGGTGCCCCATGCGTTCGCCGACCGCGAGCACGATGTCGCCGGTTTGCTTGAAGCCGATGCCGACGGCCTTCGACAGATCGTCGATCACGCCGACGCCGCCGATTGCGGGGGTCGGCAGAATCGCGCTGCCGCCGCCGGTCGCCTTGCTCTCGTTGTAAAGGCTGACGTTGCCCGAGACGATCGGATAGTCGAGCGCGCGGCATGCCTGCGCCATGCCGTCGAGGCAGCCGACGATCTGGCCCATGATCTCGGGGCGCTGCGGGTTCGCAAAGTTCAGGCAGTTGGTGATCGCGAGCGGCGTCGCGCCGACCGCGCTGATGTTGCGCCATGTTTCGGCGACCGCCTGCTTGCCGCCCTCGAACGGGTCGGCGTAGCAATAGCGCGGGGTGCAGTCGGTGCTCATCGCCAGCGCGCGGTTCGTCCCGTGGATGCGGACGAGCGCGGCGTCGCCGCCGGTCTGCACGGTATCGCCGCCGACCTGGCTGTCATACTGCTCCCAGATCCAGCGACGGCTCGCGATGTCGGGGGTGCCCATCAGGGCCTTGAGGTCGGCCGCGACGTCCGAGGTTTCGGGGACGTTGGTGAGGTCGGCCTGCTTCGGTGTTGGAACGTGCGGCCGGTCGTAGAGCGGGGCATCGTCGGCGAGCGGGGCGAGCGGGATGTCGCAGACGATCTCGCCATGATGTTCGAGCACCATGCGGCCGGTGTCGGTGACGGTGCCGATGACCGCGAAGTCGAGTTCCCATTTCTCGAAGATCGCCTTGGCGAAGTCTTCCTTGCCGGGCTTCAGGACCATGAGCATCCGCTCCTGGCTTTCCGACAGCATCATCTCATAGGCTGTCATGCCGGTTTCGCGCTGCGGCACGTCGTCCATCTTGAGGTGGAGGCCGACGCCGCCCTTCGACGCCATCTCGACCGACGAGGAGGTCAGCCCGGCTGCACCCATGTCCTGGATCGCGACGATCGCATCCGACGCCATCAGCTCGAGGCACGCCTCGATCAGCAATTTTTCGGTGAAGGGATCGCCGACCTGCACCGTCGGGCGCTTTTCCTCGGCATCCTCGCCGAAGTCGGCCGAGGCCATCGTCGCGCCGTGGATGCCGTCGCGGCCGGTCTTCGACCCGACATAGACGATCGGATTGCCGACGCCCGAGGCCGCCGAATAGAAGATCTTGTCCTGCTCGGCGACGCCGACGGTCATCGCATTGACGAGGATATTGCCGTCATAGGCTTTGTGGAAATTGACCTCGCCGCCGACGGTCGGCACGCCGACGCAATTGCCATAGCCGCCGATGCCGTGGACGACGCCCGAGATCAGGTGACGCATCTTCGGATGGTCGGGGCGGCCAAAGCGCAGCGCGTTGAGGTTCGCGACCGGGCGCGCGCCCATGGTGAAGACGTCGCGCAAAATGCCGCCGACGCCCGTAGCCGCGCCCTGATAGGGTTCGATGTAGCTCGGGTGGTTGTGGCTCTCCATCTTGAAGATCGCGGCGAGCTTCTTGCCCTCGGGGCCTTCGCCGATGTCGATGACGCCGGCATTTTCGCCGGGGCCGCAGATCACCCAGGGCGCTTCGGTCGGCAGTTTCTTGAGGTGGATACGCGAGCTTTTGTAGCTGCAATGCTCGGACCACATGACCGAGAAAATGCCAAGCTCGACAAGGTTCGGCTCGCGCCCGAGCGCGTGGAGCACGCGCTCATATTCTTCCGGCGAGAGGCCGTGTTCGGCGACGATCTCGGGGGTGATGACGGAGGCGGGCGCGGTTGCAGTCTGAGTCATGGCGCGCCTTTAGCCGCGCGCGCGCGAAACGAACAGACCCCATGTGCCTGTCGCGTGGCACATGGGGTCCGAAAATCGACGATCAGCGCGAGGCGAGCGTCGTCGCGGGCTTGTCGAGCGGCTTGACGTCGCGCAGCGTGAAGCTGACCTGCTGCGACCCGACGGTGCCGCGGACGCGGTGCTTGCCGACGCGCAGGGTGAACGGCTTGCCCGTCTTTTCCTCGACGCCTTCGATGACGCGCCCGTTGTCGGTCGACGTAACCGTATAGCTATAGACATTTCCGCCATGCTCGAACCGCTTGACGTCGGGGTCTTTGGCATGGACGGCGGCGGGCGTCAGCGTCGCGAGAGCCGATACGGCCAGAATGATCGTTTTCATGGTGCAAGTCCTTGTCTGATTGAACAAAACTTGCCTTTAAGCCCCTCTTTATTGTGCGATGCAGCATGACGCGCTCGTCTCGTGTCAGCAATTGCAAAAAACCGAATCGCGATTGCAGCGCAGCGAACCCCTCAGCCGCCGCGCGGCAGGAATGTGAGCACAAGCCAAGCTGCCGCTCCGGCAGCAAAGCCCGTCGCAAAGCTGCCCCAGATTATGTCGAGCACGGTGATCTTGAGCGACCAGATCTTCATCGTCGCATGATTGGTCAGGTCGTAGGTCATGTAACAAAAGAAGCCGAACAACGCCCCCCACTGCGCCGCGACCTGCCATTTCCCCGCCGTAAGCGCAGGGCTAATCGCGAAGATCTGGATGCCGACCATATAGAGCCCATAGAAGACCAGCGCCGGTACCGGGCGCCAGCCGTCCATCAGCAATTCGCCGATTTCGGGACGGTAAAGCCTGGGGCCGACGCGCGTCAGCCAGAGGGCATCGAGTAGGCCGAAGATGATCGCGGTGGCGCCAAAGGCTGCTATTGTCTGCAGAGCCATCCCAATTTCTCCCCTATGGCATGGACCTCAAAGGCTAGGGTCAGGACCTATTAATTACGCGTTCGAGGTTTGAAGCGATTTTGTTCAGTGCGAGGAGGCAAGGCGACGGAATATGTCGATATTTCGAGGCTTGCCGACGAAGCAATGGACAAAATCGGTCAAATCCCGGAGGGACGCCGAAATGGCTTCGATCTCGCGCCCGCGCGGCCTTGCGGGTA
>Ga0208794_1000116_pt1 | contig 83442 bp, 84 predicted proteins | sample 32_taG_FD_184106 | JGI IMG/M metagenome (GOLD analysis project Ga0208794, IMG submission 184106) | Marine viral communities from the Gulf of Mexico - 32_GoM_OMZ_CsCl metaG (SPAdes) (version 2) | ecosystem: Environmental > Aquatic > Marine > Oceanic | place: Atlantic Ocean: Gulf of Mexico... | reverse complement strand
TCTTCGCAAAGATCAAGGAATTCAGAGCCATAGCGACCCGCTACGAAAAGACAACGTCCAGCTACGCCGCCAATTGGCATCTCGCGGCTGCCATCATCGCCTCACGATGAATGTCCACAGACCCTAGAGAACGCCGGCCATTTTGGCTTCAGGAGATCTATTATGTCTTTGCGTATTTTAATTGCCGATGATCACGACATGGTCCGAGAGACCATCGCCATGTTTCTTGATGCGGATGGGGCCACTGTCACCGAAGCGGCGAGCGATCTGGCCGGAGCGCTGGACAAGATCAAATCAGAGCCGCCCTACGATCTGGTGCTGCTGGATTACACGATGCCCGGCATGAAGGGCTTGCAGGGTCTGCAAACCGTTCTTGATATCAATGAGGGTCGCCCGGTCGGGCTCATCTCCGGCACTGCCACTCGGCTCATTGCCGAACAGGCGCTCGAAATGGGGGCGATCGGCTTTCTGCCCAAGACACTGCCCGCCAAGTCACTGGTCAACGCTGTGCGTTTCATGGCGGCGGGAGAGACCTATGCCCCGGTCACCTTCATGTCGGGCAAGGACAATCCCGAAGAGACGGATTTCGAGAAATCCCTGTCCGAGCGGGAGCGCCAAGTGCTGCGCGGATTGATGAACGCGCAGTCCAACAAAGAGATCGCCCGCGACCTCGATCTGCAGGAAGTGACGATCAAACTGCATGTCAAAACACTTTGCCGAAAACTGGACGCAAAGAATCGTACCGATGCGGCAATCATTGCGCGCGACGCGGGCTTCGTTTGAGGCCCGTTTCACACCCCTGAACCACCCCCGGCATCGGCCCAGCGCGTGCGCTGTAGCGCCCCCCGATTTCCCCCTGAGCGTAAACCATAATCGCCCGCCTCGTGCGGGCGTTTTTGCGTTCGGCCTATAGCGGCCCGCGACGAATCAAAGATTCGGAAGCCCCATTTTTCCCAGCAAAATTAACCATCTGCGGAGCCCGCGCCCGGCCCCATTTCCGCGCCAAATGATAGGCCGCGGCGCGACCTGATAGGGCCACCTATCCTTTCGGCTAAGCGCCTGACCACAGGCTCAGCGAGTTAACCGTTCGCTCAGATGATATCGGTATCCGGTTCCCCGAAGATGAGAACAGGACAACGCAATGAGCGTGTCCGTTCATTGCAATCGCCGGCTCTTCACCGGCCAACAAGGGAACTACTAGATGCGTATCCATATCTCCCAATTGTCCAAGACACTCATCGCGAGCACGGCTTTGTCGCTCGCGGGTTTCGCGGCTGCCGCCGACGCGCTCACGAGCGAATTCTCCTTCCGCGTGGTGGAAACCAATGCCGAGGGCGAAGAAGTCCTCGTAGAGCGTGAGACGGTCCGCCCGGGCGAGGTCATCTCTTATGAGCTGCGTCACCAGAACATGACCGACGGCGCCATGGAAGGGCTCGTCATCGCCGCACCGGTCCCCGAGGGCGTCTCTATCACATTGGGTGCCGAAGTGACCTCTGTCGCCGCGGTCTTTGAAGTCCAGGCCGAGATGGACCCCGAACAGGAAGGGCTGGAATGGTCGACCGTTCCCGCCATCCGCAAGGTCGTCGATGCCGATGGCAACATGACCGAAGAGCCGCTCCCTGAAGAGGCCGTTGCCGCCGTGCGCTGGACCCTCTCCGAACCGCTCGAAGCAGGCGATTCCGCCTTCAACAGCTACCGCGTGCGCCTGAACTAATCCCGGCGCCTCTCTCTCCACTCTCTCTCCAACTACTATAGAACTAGGGAATATTAACGTGAAACACCAAACAACCTTCCTGCGCTCCGTAAGCGCCGTTGCTCTGACCGCCGTGATCGGCACTGTCGCTTTCGCGGCACCCGAAGCGGGCTCTGTCATCGGCAACCAAGCCGTGGCGACCTATACCAACGCCGCGGGCGACACGATCACGGTAACCTCCAACACCGTTGAAACAGTCGTTCAGCAAGTTGCCGGCGTCACCCTGACCTCCGACAACACCGAAACCATCGCCCCCGGCGGTAAGGCGTTCCTGCCGCACATCATCACCAACGATGGTAACGGCCCGGATGCCTTCGCACTGACCGCGGTTGAGACCAACAGCGGCACGCTCGACACCTCGCAGCTGGTTTTCTACCCCGACGCCAACATGGACGGCGTGGCCGATAGCGCCACCCCGCTGACCGAGACACCGACCCTCGCCCCCGGTGAGCAGTTCGGCATCGTGATCGAAGCCTCCGTCGCCTCCACGGCCACCGGTTCCGACACGATCACCGTCACAGCGGCCTCGACCCTCGACGGCACGGTGCTGAGCACCAACACAGACACGCTGACAATCTCCAACGACGCGATTGTCGAGTTGGTCAAATCGATGACCGCGGACCCGGCTTCGGGCGGCAACCCCAATATCATCGACGCAGGCGATACGGTAACGATCACGCTGACCTACTCCAGCACCGGTCTGGCCGCGGCCAACAACTACTCTGTGCAGGACGTGCTTGATGGTCGCCTGACCTATGTGCCCGGCTCGGCCCGTTGGTCTGACTCCGCCACACCGCTGGACGATAACAACGGCTCCACCGTGGTCGACACGACAAACGGCTCTGGCGAGACCATCGCTTGGGACTATGACGACGCGCAGAACGTCAACTTCCTGATCTCCTCTGTCGGTTCTGGCCGCTCGGGTGAGGTGACCTTCCGCGCCGTGATCGCGGATACCGCCAACGCGGGCATCATTACCAACGTGGCGACCCAGGACGTTGACGGCGTGGCCTTCCCGCCATCGAACACCGCCTCTGTCACCGTCGACAACCAATATGCGGTGGCGGTTGCTGATACGGCGATCAACTCCAACGGCACGGCCAACCCGGCGATTGCCTCGGCCACCGACGATGACGCGGCCAACAACGATGTCGTCACGGAATCCGGCGATGTCTATCAGGGCGGCACAATCCGTCAGGAATTCGTGCTGACCAACCTCTCCAACAGCCCGGACAGCCTGACCCTCGACGTGACCAATGGCGACTTCCCGGCTGGCACCACCTTCCGCTTTGTGGGCGCCGACGGTATCACACCGGTGGTCGGCTCTGTCGGTCCCTTGGGTATCGGTGACAGCGCCAAGGTGACCTTGATCGCCACATTGCCAACCGATGTCGCACCGACCGCCACCACCAACTACACCGCCGTCATCACAACGACCTCGGACAACTCCGGCGTCAGCGATGTGTCGACTGCCGAATTCACCGGCGCGGTGCTTGCGGCTTCGGTCGATCTTGAGAACGCCGTCGTCGGTTCCGAAGGCGATGGCGCGGCACCGACGAACGGTGGCAACCCATGGGTCACCCAGTCGACAGACCCGGGCGCACCGGTTGTCTTCGAGATGCTGGTCGAAAACAACGGCCCCACCTCGGACAGCTTCAACCTGTCGCTGGATCAGGCCCTGCCCGCAGGCTGGACGGTTGAGTTCCAGCTGCCCGACGGCTCGATCGTGTCGAACACCGGCACCATCCCCGCAGGCGCATCGCAGGCCATCCGCGCCGTGATCACGCCAGCCGATGGCGCCCTGCCGGGTGACACGCTGGTCGACGTCGCGGTCGTCTCTTCCGTCTCGGGCCAAGGTGACCGGATCGTCAACCAAGTCACGGTCAATGAAATCTATGACGTGAAGATCATCGAAGACCAAAGCGCGCAGGCTTCGCCGGGTGGTATCGTGGACATCCTCCACACCATCTCGAACGAAGGGAACGTGGCCATCACCGAGGCGTCGATCACGCAATCGGGTCTGACCAACTTCTCCGGTGCGATCTTCTGGGATCAGAACGGCAACGGCGTGATCGATCCGTCCGAACCGGTGATCGACAACTTCGATGACCTGACCGACGGTGTCTCGCCGGGTGTCAACGGCCTTGCCCCGGGCGACAGCATCTCGCTGATCTACCGTGTGCAGACGCCTTCGACAGCCACCCAAGGTGTGTCCGAAGTCGGCACCATCACCATCAACAACACGTTGAACGGTGTCGGGACCGATATCGACCAGACCAACAACGCCGTCGAAGACCGCGTGGTCATCATCTCGGGCGATGTCACACTGAGCAAGTATCAGTACATCGACGCGGGCTGCGATGGCACCGTGGGCACCTTCACCAAGACACGTCTTGATGTCGAGCCCGGCCAGTGCATCCGCTACATGGTCGAAGCCGAGAACACAGGTGCCTCTGCGGCGGACAATGTGATCATCACGGACGCGGCCCCGGCCTATACCGCGATCACGGACTGTGGCGGCGCCTGCCCTGAAAGCCTGTTCCCGGGCACCAGCACGGCCACCGTCACCTCGACCAACGTATCGAGCACGCATGGCACGATCCTTCCCGGCGGCTTTGCCCGGGTAGAGTTCACCGTGCGGGTCGACGACTAAGCGACCTCTCGGGCGCCCCCGGGCTGAGCGATGCTCTCCCGGGGGCGCCCCCTCCTCCCCCCGTTTCCGTCTCCCCCATTTTTCACTCCCTTCCCAGGGATCGCAACAGGAGCAAGCTGATGCGCAGTTTCCTTATGTCTAAAGCCCGCTCGGCTCTGGCCCTGATCAGCGCCTCCGCACTGGGCCTGAGCCTTCTGCCCCAGACCGCCACCGCCGCCCCGGCCCCCGGTGGGTCTTTCATCCGCAACGTGGCAGAAGTCAGCTATTTCAACACCTCCCTTGGCATCATGGAACGCGTCTTCTCGAACCCCGTGCGGGCCGAAGTCGCCGCGGTTCCCGGGCTGGAAGTGACCGGCTACTCCGACCTTCTGCTGACCCGCGGTGCCTTTGGCCGTTACCATTTCGACGTCATCAACAGCGGCAACGTGCCGCTTTCCACATCGGTCAGCATCGGCGAGCAAGGCAGCGCCAGAATGATGTCGCGCCAATCGCTCTTCCCTGACCTGAACGGCAACGGCCTGATCGACACCGAAGACCGCGCCTTCGATATGTCCGCGCCCTTCATGCTCGCCGTGGGCGAGCGGTTGCAGCTGATCTATGAATTCCGCATCTCTGCCGAGACCCCCGTAAGCACCCAATTCGCCAGCATGTTGACCGCATCTGCCGTGACCGAGGATGGCCAAAGCCTGACCGACGACGCGATGGGCGTCTCGCGGGTTGAGGAAGGCGGGCTCGAAGTCTCGAAAGAGCAGGTCGTCGCCGAGAGTGACGCGGGCGCGCTCATCACCTACACCCTGCGGCTGCGCAACGATTCCGAGCGTGACGCCTTTGGCTACCCCGAGATCGAAGGCCAGCCGATCGTGATCGACGGCACGCCCCGGACCGGTGTCTTGCTGCGCGATGCGATCCCACTGAACACCGTGTTCCACGCGGTGCAGGATTCGGGCACCATGACCGCGCTGGTTCACATGCGCGGCGCGCCTGACCACCACTACGTCAGCGTCGCCCCGGCCGGGCTTTCCCATGAGGTGGATGCGGTGGCCTTCTTTCATGAGGGCGACTACGCCGTCGGCCATGCGACCGATCCCAGCTTTTCGGTGCGGGTGCCTGCCGACCTGGGCAAGGTAGAGGTGCAGAATACCGCCTCGGCCTTTTACAACAACCAAGAAAGCACCCTGCTCTTGGCCTCCAACACCGTGGTCTATGACCGCGATACAGAGACGGTCGGCACCTTGGTCTTTGAACACCCCGAGACCGGCGTGGACCAGCCCTATGGCACGCCGGGCAGCGACACCCGCCTGCGCCTCACCTCGGGCGCCTGCAACATCAGCACCGAAGTCGACAGCACGGCGGTGACCATCCGCAGCATGCTGACCGGCGATGTGGAAACCATCATCGCGACCGAGACCGGGGCCAACACCGGTGTCTTCCTCACCCCCGCACTGCCGATGGCGCAGATGTCGCCCGCCGTGGCCGGGGATCAGGTCATGGCCACCGACTTTGGCGATAGCTTCATCGCGACAGCCTCTTGCGACAGCGCGGTGCTTGAGGACGATCTGATGATCAACCCCGGCAACTTTCTGTTCAACTCCGTCACCAACGCCCCGATTGACGGCGTGGCCGTGGCGCTTGTCGATGCCCGTTCGGGCAACGAAATGGCCCGCACCCAGACCGACCAGCGCGGCTTTTTCACCTTCACCGAAATGCCCGCAGGCGACTACCGCTATGCCGTGATGGACGCGCCCGCATGGATCTTCCCTTCCGCGCGTCTGGACTATGCCGGTATGGGCCGCAATGTGATGGATGCCGGTTGGGGCCGCGCGTTCAGACACGCAGGCGGCGCTTTGTTCGTCTCCGACATCCCGGTTGATCCGAATTATGGCACGCCGCTGGCGCTGGACAAAGCCGCCGACCTCGACCGCGTGGGTCACGGTGAATTCGTCACCTATACACTGAGCTTCACCAACAACATGCACCAAGCGCTGATCGGTGGCGAAATCCTTGACCGGCCTGCCTATGGCGTGAACCTCGTGCCCGGCACGGTAACCCTGAATGGTGAGCTGCTGGGCGATCCGCAGGAGATCGGCAACGGCGACCTGCGCTTTGATGTGGGCATGCTTGAACCGCTGTCGAGCCATGAGCTGTCCTATGTGATGCAATTCTCTGCCGCCGCCCGCGAAGGCCGCAACGAGAACACCGCCATCCTATCGGGCCGCCAAGCGGGCACCGGGACGCTGCAACAATCGCAGACCGCGCGCGCCATGGTCCGGCTCGACAATTCGGGGGGTGTCTTTGCACGCCAAGGCACCGTGCTGGGCGCCGTGTTCATGGATTGCAACGGCAACGGTCTGCGCGACCGCGTTGAGGATGAACCCGGCATTCCCGGTGTGCGCATCGTGACCCAGGAAGGGCACTTTGTGGTGACCGATATCAATGGCGCCTATTCGCTCAACGGCATGCGCCCGGTGACACATGCCTTCCTCGTGCAGCCCGAAACTCTGCCCGCCGGAACCGCGGTGCAGGTGACCCGCACCAACGATCTGCGCCGGGGTGGCTCGCGCATCGTGCCGCTGAAGAAGGGCGAGTTGCGGACCGAGAACTTCGCCGTGGCCCAATGCACCCCCGAAGCGCTTGAGGAAGTCGGCAAACGCCGCGACCATTTCGCCGGCAAACGTCAGACCCCCGGCATGAATTCAGCCGATCTGCCGATCGACAGCCAGCGCAGCAGCACCCGCTCCGTGCGCGGTGAGGCTGGTATCGCCACCACCACCCAGCTGACCCCCGGCATGATCGCGGCACAAAGCGAAGAGGCCGGGCGTGAACCCTCCTCTGTCGCGCAAGCGGCGCGTGCCTCGGCCCAGCGTCAATCGCTCGACAGCATGATCCAGAACCTCGATAGCGCGCCGGGCTTTGTCGACTTTGCCGAAGACACGTCTGTCACCCGCGCCACACAGAACATCCGGATCAAGGGCAAGGCCGATCTCACGCTGTCGCTTCTGGTGAACGGGCGCGAGCTGGGCGGCGACCGGGTGGGCGAACGCACCAATCTGGCGAAGAACAACGTGCAGGCGCTGGAATATGTGGCCGTGAAACTGGCCTCGGGCGAGAATGTGCTGACGCTGGTGGGCCGTGATGGTTTCGGCATCGAACGCGTCCGCAAAGAGCTGCGCCTGACTGCCCCCGGCAAACCTGCCCGGATCGAGATCCTGATGCCGGAAACCGCTTCGGCCAATCCCGCCTCGGTGGTGCCGGTCGTGGTGCGCGTGCTTGACGCCGGGGGCCGCCCGGTGCCCGCATCGGGCACCGTGACCCTCGCCGCCCGCCGGTCGCTTTGGGATGTGACCGACATCCGCAGCAGCGCGCCCGGCGTGCAGGCCTATCTCGACAATGGCGAGGCGACCTTCAACCTGATCCCGCCGCAGGCCTCCGGCCCCGATCTGATCACCGTGCGCTCCTCCTTTGGCGAGGCCGAGGCGCGGGTGACCTTCACCCCCGACCTGAACGAACGTGTGCTGATCGGTGTGATCGAAGGCGCGGTTTCGCTGAGCGGGGATGCAGGTAACGTCATCGAAGAAGACCGCATCAGCGCTTTCGAAGACACGACAACCGGGATCCGGGGTGAGCTGTACCTCAAAGGGGTGATCCGTGGCGACGCCCTGCTGACCCTGCGCTACAGCTCGGACCGGGACACCGAAGACAGCCTGTTCCGCGACATCCGGGGAGAGGAATACTACCCCGTCTACGGCGACAATTCCGAACGCGGGGCCGATGCGCAATCTTCGTCCAACCTCTTCGTGAAGGTAGAGAAAGGCCGCTCCTATGTGCTCTACGGCGATATCGCCATCGCGCCCGAGGCCAGCGCGCTGAAACTGGGCGGCCTGCAACGTGTCGCCACCGGCGCCAAGGGCCATTGGGAGAACGACCGCGTCTCGGTCACCGTCTTCGCCGCCCGGACGGCGCAGGAGCAGCAGATTCAGGAAATCCGCGGGCGCGGTGTCTCTGGCCCCTATGACCTTGACCTGAGCGGCTATGTGCAAGGGTCCGAGCGGGTGGAGATCCTCGTGCGGGACGAGGACGGCGGCGATATCCTGTCGGCCACGCCCCTGCTGCGCGGCACCGACTACCTGCTCGACTTCTTCCGCAACACCATCACCTTCGACAGCCCCGTGCGCCAGTTCGACCTTGACGGCAACCCCGTGTCGATCCGCGTGACCTATGAGGTCGAAGCCGAAGGTGCCGAGGCCTACTGGCTCTACGGTGGTGAGGTGAACTATGCCCTGTCCGAGCGGACCTCTGTCGGCGCGCGTGCGGTCCATGCCGACGCCCCCTTGGGCAACGCGGCCCGCCAGCGGATGCACTCTGCCTATCTCCAGCACGAAGACCGCCAAGGCGGGCTGTGGGAGGCCGAGGTGGCCCGGTCGGAGAACGCCATGGGCGACAAGGACAACGCTGCGCGCCTGTCCTATGAGCTGAAGACCGAAACCCGCCACTTCGCTTTCGAGGCGATCCACACGGGCCGCGACTTCTACGCTCAAGGCGGGTTGGCCCGCCCCGGCACCACGCAGGTCCGCCTGAGCTATGGCGAAGAGATCGACCGGCGCAGCGACATCGCGTTTGGCGCGGAATACACCCGCGACCGGATCAACGACAGCACGCGGCTGACCGTGGACGCGATCTATTCCCGGCATCTGAGCAAGACCCTGCGCGGCGAGATCGGCCTTGAGTACAGCCGGGACCGCACCGCCAGCGGCAGCGAGACCGACACCGCCCTGATCCTCGGCGCACATTGGACCCCAGCGGCCCGCCCCGGCACCGTGATCGAGGCCAAGCTGCGCGCCCCGCTCAGCGGTGACGCCCCCACCGAACTGACCCTCGGCCTTTACGACGAGCCCAAGAACGGCTGGCGCGTCTATAACGAGATCGAGCTTCAGTTCGGCAGCGACGCTCTGGTCACCCGCGCGGCCTATGGCTTCACCTATACGATGAACGAATGGGTCACCGGCCGGACCGAGATGACCAAGGCCAGCGGCACCAGCGACACCACCATGGTTCAGGGCCTGTCGGTCGATTGGGACATCAACGAAAGCACCAATCTGCGCGCCGACCTTGAGCATTCGCGCAACCTTGAGACCAATGACGGAGAGCTCACCTCCTTCGCCATCGGTACAAGCTGGGAATCGGCGGATGGTGACTGGGTCGGTGATGCCGAGCTGGAAACCACTTGGGAAGAGAGCGGCAAGACCCATTACGCCAGCTTTGGCATCGCGGGCAATGTCACCCCTGAGCTGACCGTTCTGGCCCGCAGCCGTGCCGCGCTCGACCGCCGCGATGGCGAAGACTCCCGCCGCATGCGCACCCGCATCGGCGCGGCCTATCGCCCCAAGGATAACGCGCGCCTCGATGTGCTGGCATGGTACGAGCACCGGCTGGAAGAAAAACACACCAGCACGGAAACGCATCTGTGGTCGGTTGACGCGAATTACGAGATCGACACCGACCTGCGCATCAACGGCAAATATGCTGGCCAGTACCAAAAGATCGGCACCAATGCCGGCGCGCGGGCCAATACCACCACGCAGTTGATCCAAGGCGGCCTGAACTACGAATTCGGCGACGACCGTTTCCAACTCGGCCTCAACGCCACGCATCTGTGGGACAGCGAGGGCAATTCTTCCAACGGGATCGGCGCCGAGTTTGGCTTCACCCCGCGCGAAGGTGTCCTGCTGGCACTCGGCTACAACAAGGCCCGTGGCCGGGTGGCCGGGCAAAGCAGCCTCTATGACGAAGGGTTCTATTTCCGGTTCAACCTGCTGTTGGACAACTCACTCTGGACCCAGTTCGACCAATTCCTCGGGAGCTGACCGGGAGACTCAGCCTCGAGGGAGAGCCACGTTCCAAGCGCATCTGGAACGTGGCTCATTTCTCTTTCAGAGCGCGGCGTCGCTCCATAGTCGACCCGGCCTATTCCAAGCGCCGGGCCGACTATCCTTTCGAGACACTAACTAGCTGTCCGCATTAATGAAATATCGATTTTAGAGGCGCATGATCAGGGACAATGCAAACCTCCAGCCCGATGGGAAACTCCGATGAAAAAGCTCGCTGCCAGCACTGCCTTTTGCCTGATCGCCGCCACCCTCTCCGGCGCGGCAAATGCAAATGATTTCGCCCGTTTCGACAGCCGCAAAATCGCCGTGACCGGCCTGAACTTCGCCCTGTCGCCCTCCGCCTCGGATGCGCGGATCCACCTCAACCGGGCCATGATCCAGACGCCTGTCAAACATGCACAGGCCCGCCGCAAACTGACCCTGCCCCCGCGCGGCGGCCCATCGGCGGCGGTGCGCCATGTCATCGCCTCTGCCGAGGCGGGCGCGAAAGGCTATGACGCGGTGCAGCATGGGGCGCGGATCAAGCCGCCCAAGCGCCCCACAAGCATGACCATCGGCGAAATCTATCGCTGGATCAAGGCCACCCCCGGCCAGCCCCATGCCATCGGGCGCTACCAGTTCATCCCCAACACTTTGAAAACGCTCGTCGCCGAAGCGGGGCTGAGCAAGAGCGACCGGTTTACCCCGCAGGTCCAAGACCTGCTGGCCGATCTATTGCTCGAAGATGCGGGATTCACCCCCTTTATGAAGGGCAAGATCAGCCGCCATCGTTTCATGGAAAACCTCGCCCGCATCTGGGCCGGGCTGCCCACTTCGACGGGCCGGTCCTATTATCACGGCCATGCGGGCAACCGGGCTGTCATCACTTGGAACGAATTCGACAGCCATATGAAAAGCATCTTTGAAAACACGGCACGCGGCACCTCCTGACCGCGCGCCCCACTCTCTTCTCCCTCTCTCCGTCTCCCTCCAGGCCAAAGCGCGCGTATTTTCGCCGCTTTGGCCACCTTTTTAGCCGCGGCGCTGCATCTCGCGCGGCATTTCCGAGAAGATTTCAGGCCCATCGGCGCGCAAGATCACGATCTCTTCCAGACGCACGCCGAATTTGCCTTCCAAATAGATGCCCGGCTCGATTGAGAAGACATTGCCTTCGGCCAGAACCGCATCGGAATTCGCGGCGATATAGGGCGGCTCATGGATGTCGATGCCAAGGCCATGGCCGGTGCGGTGCAGGAAGTGTTCGCCATAGCCCGCCTGCGTGATCACATCGCGTGCGGCGCGGTCAATCTCGCGTGCCGCGACGCCGGGGCGGGCAGCATCAAGCGCGGCCTGCACCGCGCGTTCGACCGTGGCGAAAACCTCCTCATACTCGGCATCCGGCGTGCCGAAAAAGCCGCTGCGGGTCATGTCGGAGGGGTAGCCGTTCAACCGGCAGCCGGTGTCGATCAGCACGGCCATGCCTTGGGCCAATGCCGTATCGCCGGGGTAGTGATGCGGGAAAGCGCCGGATTCGCCGAAACCGACCGAGCAGAATTCAAGGCCCGCGCCATTGGCTTTGTAATGGTCCTGAATCAGCGCCACGACCTCACGCTCGGTAATGCCTTCTTTCAGCGCGGCGAAAGCGGCCCGAACGGCGCTGTCGTTCAACAGATGCGCGGCTTTGATCGCGGCATATTCTTCGCTGTCCTTGCTGGCGCGCAACAGACCGACGGTGTCATCGGTAAAGCGGCGTCGCGGATGATCGAGCGCATCCAGAAGCCGCAGGGCGAAATCGGTGCGCATGGTCTCATCCAGCACCACCGAGAGCCCGGGGGCCGTAGCGCCGCAGGCGTCAAGCAGTTCGGTCAAGGCGGCCTCCGGCCCCTGATCGTCGCTCCATGCATGAAACGGCAGATCGGTGTCTTTGCGCGCAGCGGCGGCGTTCAGGGCGGGCATCAGAAACCCTGCGTAATCGGCGCTGACCAAGAGCATCACCGGGCGTTCGTCGCCATGCGGGTGCACGCCAGATAGCCACGCCATATGGCTCGACGGGCCGAGGGCAACAAGATCGGTGCCCGTCTCGGCCATGCGCGCACGCAGGTTGGCAAGGCGGGTATCGAAGGGGGAGGAAGCGGACATGGGCAAAGACCTTGGTATTCAAAAGGGGTATTGGGATGCGCGGGCCGAAAGACGGGCCACCGGCCCGCGCAGAGATCAAGAAAGGGGGATCAGTCCTTTTCCACCAAGCGGTAGAAGACGAAATCCGATGTCGCGCCGTTCACATAGCCGGTCACGGCCTCGTCCATCGCCACCTGATAGGCCGCTTGGAACATGATCACGATGGGCGAGTCCTTTTGCACATTCTTCTGAAGGTCGCGGTACATCTCGAGCCGCTTTTCCGGGTCGGCTTCGGACAGCGCCGCCATGGTCTGCTTGTTCAGCTCTTCCGGCACGGCCCACGCGTTGCGCCATGTGGTGGTCGCGGCATAGGAGACGTCCGAGTTGTCCGAGTTATAGGCAAAGGCCTTGGCGTTGGAATGCGGGTCCATGAAGTCGGGGCCCCAGTACAGCAACATCGCCTCGTGGCTGCGCTCACGGTACTTGGTGATGACCTGACTGCCGGTGCCCGGCAGGATCTCGAAGTTGATCCCCGCGTCGGCAAAGCTCGCCTGAAGCGACTGCGCCATATCGGTGAACGGCGCCGCGTTGATCACGTCGAGCGAGACGGTGATCGGCGTCTCGATCCCGGCATCGGCGAGGATTTGCTCCGCTTTTTCAGGATCGTAGGTGAAAGGCGTCTCGTCGAACGAGCCGGGGAAACCTTTCGGCCAGAAGGCCTGATGCACGTCCATCTGACCTTTGATGATCGAATTGGTCATGCCTTCGTAATCCACCAGATAGCGGGCGGCTTCCCAAACGGCGGGCGGGGTCAGGCTGTCCGTCTTTTGGTTGAACGACAGGAAATGCACCGCCGCCTGCGGGTAGGTTTCGACCTTGATCTCCGCGTTGTCGATCGAGGCGATCTGGTCCGGCGTCAGGTTGCGCGCAAGGTCGATATCGCCCTTCTCAAGCAGCAACTGCTGGGTGGCGGATTCGGCCACATGGCGGATGATCACGCTGTCGATCTCGGGGGCGCCGTTGAAATAGCCTTCATTCGCGCTCATCCGAACCATCTGCGCGGGCGCATAGCGGTCCAGCTTGAAGGGGCCGGAACCGGCGGAGTTTTCGTTCAGCCAAGCATTGCCCATGTCGCCGTCGACTTCATGCTCTTTCACCAGCACGCTGTCGACGATGGAGGCGGGACGCGCGGCGAGCACGTTCAGCACAAAGGCCGGGGAGAAATCGCCGTCGTATTTCACGGTGACGGTATTGCCCTCGGCGGTGACCATCTGGTCGATGTTTTCAGCCGTCCATCCCAGTTGGGTCAGGATGAAGGCCGGGGTAAGGTTCAGTTTGATCACGCGTGCGAAAGAGAACAGCACGTCATCCACGGTCACCGGGTTGCCGGAGGCGAATGTCGCGCCGTCACGCAGGGTGAAGGTGATCGTCTTGGCCTCGGCATCGGCTTCCCAGTCAGAGGCCAGCCCGGGTGCGAGCACCGTGGTGTCCTCGGCGTCATATTGCACCAGACGGTCGTAAAGGTTGGTGACCAGCTCGCCGGAGGTGAACTCATAGGCCTGCGCAGGGTCGAGCGCCACGATGTCGTCGATGTTCTGCGCAACCACCAGCACGCCTTCGGGCGTATCGGCCAAGGCCAGCGGCGCCGCCAAGGGCAGCGCCAGCGCGCTTGCCAATAGGGTTGATCTAAGTGTTTTCATGATTGTCTCCTTGTTGGATCGTTGAAGTTGGAATGTCATTTGCCCAGCGCGCCTAGGCTTTCTTGATCAGTTCAGGCAGCTCGATGGCCCCTGCCCGGTTCAGCACCGTCAAGATGCCGGTCCAGAGGATGCGCGCAGTCGTGTCGGTTCGGTTTGCCCAAGCATGGGGAAGCTGGCCGCTGTAATGCAGACAGTCGCCCGCGCTCATGCGGAATTTCTGCCCGTCGAGGGTCTGCTCGATCTCTCCCTCAAGGACAAAGACCATCTCTTCGCCCTCATGGCTCACCGTCTCGGATTCGTAGCCGGGCGGGACGTGAAGCAGATAGCTCGACAGTTCTGCGCCCGGGAAAGTGGCGGCAAGGCTTTCATAGGTGAGTGATGAATTGGCCAGCGCGAACTGCGTGCGCTCATTGCCACGGGTCAGCCCGTCCGAGGGTTTGGGCGCGGCGATGAAATATTCCAAAGCCACATCCAACCCATCGGCGATCTGCGCCAGCGTGCCGAGCGACGGCGTGGCATTGCCCCGCTCCACCTGACTGAGATAGCCCATCGACACGCCGGATTTGTCGCAGAGCATTTGCAGCGTCATCTGCATTTGCTTGCGCCTTTTGCGGATCGCGGCACCGAGGTTCGGCTCGGGCTTGGCTTTGTCGCGCGGCATCTTGGTCATCTCCCCTGTTCTGCGCCGACGTTACAAAAAATTATTTTGTCTGGCAAAAAAATTTTTGCAAATGGCGAAATTTGTTTTATGCATAAAGCATCCAGAACGGTGCCACCGCACCCTGAGGCCGCATGTCGGCGCAGGAAATGGCTTGCTTATCAATGGCATCGGCGAAGGAAGGGAGGGCGTGGCCCGTGAATACGAATATGACAAAAGCCCGCAGGCTGGCGCAGGGGGTCTCCTCTCTCGGCGGTTTTGCGGTGGTGACCCTGCTCACCTTCATCGGGCTGATGGCGATCACATTTTTCATCGGGCGGGTCATTCCGATTGATCCGGTGCTGGCCGTGGTCGGCGACCGTGCGACCCAAGAACAATATGACGCCGCCCGCGTGGCGATGGGGCTGGACCGGCCCCTGATCATGCAATTCTTCTCCTATGTCGGCGATGTGTTCCAAGGCGACCTCGGGCATTCCGTCTCGACCAACCGGCCCGTGGCGCAGGACCTCGCCAAGGTCTTTCCCGCCACGTTGGAGATGGCGACACTGGGCATTCTGATTGGCATCGGCCTTGGCGTGCCCTGCGGTGTCTGGGCCGCCGCGCGGCAAGGCACTTGGGTGGATCAGATCATCCGCGTCTTCGCGCTGCTGGGCTACTCGGTGCCCGCCTTCTGGCTGGGGCTTGTCGGACTTGTCATCTTCTACGCCAATCTGGGCTGGGTCGCAGGGCCGGGCCGTGTCGATATCTTTTACGAAGGCATGGTTGCGCCGCGCAGCGGGCTGATGCTGGTAGATTCGGCCCTTGCGGGTGAGTGGGACATCTTCTGGAACGCGCTGGATCACCTGATCCTGCCTGCCGCGATCCTCGGGTTTTTCTCGCTCGCCTATATCGCGCGGATGACACGCAGCTTCATGTTGGACCAACTGGGCCAAGAGTTCATCACCACCGCGCGGGTCAAGGGCGTGGCCGAATGGCGGGTGCTTTGGGTGCATGGGTTCCGCCCGATCCGCGTGCCGCTGATCACCGTGATCGGCCTGTCTTACGCCGCCCTGCTGGAAGGGTCGGTGATGATCGAGACGGTCTTTAGCTGGCCGGGCATCGGCAATTACCTGACCGTGGCGCTGCTCAACGCCGATATGAACGCCGTGCTGGGGGCGACGCTGGTGATCGGCGCGGTCTTCATCCTGATCAACAAACTCTCGGATGTGCTCTACCGCATCCTTGACCCGCGCAGCCGCTAGGAGGCCGTCATGACCACTGCAAGAAACTGGCTTTTGGACGACTCCCCCGCCTCGAAATTGCAGGCGAATATGGGCAACGCCTATCGCATGCTGCTGCAATTGCTGCGCAATCCGCTAGCGGTGGTGGGGGCGGTGATCCTGCTGATGCTGATCCTGGCCGCGCTCTTCGCGCCTTGGATCGCGCCGCAAAACCCGCTGGGGCAGAACCTCGACGCCCGACTGCTGCCGCCTTCGGCGGCGCATTGGATGGGCACGGATGAGTTGGGGCGCGACATTTTCAGCCGCGTGATCTATGGCGCGCGGATCACCCTGATGATCGTGGCCTTGGTCGCTGTCATCGCCGCCCCGCTGGGGCTGCTGATCGGCGCGATCTCGGGCTATTTCGGCGGATGGACCGACAGGGTCTTGATGGGTGTGACGGATGTGTTCCTGTCCATGCCCAAGCTGATCCTCGCACTGGCCTTTGTCGCCGCCCTCGGGCCGGGGATCGAGAATGCCATCATCGCCATCGCCATCACCTCATGGCCCGCCTATGCGCGTATCGCCCGGGCCGAGACGCTGACCTTCCGCAATTCCGAGTTCATCTCGGCCATGCGCCTGCTCGGCGCGTCGCACGGGCGGATCATCACGCGGCACGTGCTGCCGCTGTGCACCTCGTCGATGATCGTGCGGGTGACGCTGGATATGGCGGGGATCATCCTGACCGCCGCGGGCCTTGGCTTCCTCGGCCTCGGCGCGCAGCCGCCGCTACCGGAATGGGGCGCGATGATCTCGCGCGGGCGGGCCTTCATCTTGGATCAATGGTGGGTGGCGACGATGCCCGGCTTTGCGATCATCCTTGTCTCGCTCGGCTTTTGCTTTTTGGGCGACGGGCTGCGCGACGTGCTCGACCCCAAACAAGGAGACAAATCATGACCGCGCCCCTGCTGGAACTTGAAAACCTCACCGTCAGCTTCCCCACCCCCAAGGGCCGGGTTGAGGTAGTCAAAGGGCTGTCCTTCACCCTCGGTCGCGAACGGCTTGGCATCGTGGGCGAAAGCGGCTCGGGCAAATCCATGACCGGGCGGGCGATCCTGCGTTTGGTGCGTCATCCGGGGCGGCAACAGGCCGATGTGATGCGCTTTGACGGGATCGACCTGCAAAGCCAGTCGGAAAGACAAATGCGCCACCTGCGCGGGGCGCGGATTTCGATGATCATGCAGGACCCGAAGTTCTCGCTGAACCCGGTGATGACCGTGGGTGCGCAGATCGCCGAGGCGCTGCTGACCCACGAACGCCTCGCCCGGCGCGATGTGAAGGCCCGGGTGATCGAAATGCTGCAATCGGTGCGGATCAACGAGCCCGAGCGGGTGATCGACCTCTACCCGCACGAAGTCTCAGGCGGCATGGGCCAGCGCATCATGATCGCCATGATGCTGATACCGCGCCCCGATCTGCTGATCGCGGACGAGCCAACCTCGGCGCTGGATGTGAGCGTGCAGGCGCAAGTGCTCGACCTCATCGACGAGCTGGTGCGCGACCACGGCATGGGGCTGATCCTGATCTCCCATGACCTCAACCTCGTGGCGCGCTATTGCGACCGGATCCTTGTGATGCACGCAGGTCAGGTGGTGGAAAGCTGCGCCGCCGCCGACCTGCACAAGGCCAGCCATCCCTATACCAAGGGCCTTTTGGCCGCGGTTCCGAAAATGGAAGAGACGCGCGATGAACTGCCCGTCCTCGACCGCAGCGCATGGAGCGGCACATGAGCGCGATTACACTCAAGAACCTCGACATCTCCTATGGGCAAACCAAGGTGGTCAGCGGGGTGAATATCGACGTGGCCGAGGGCGAAAGCTTTGCGCTGGTGGGCGAAAGCGGCTCGGGCAAGTCCACGGTGCTCAAGGCCATCGCGGGGCTGGCCCCCGATTGGACCGGTGAGATTTCCGTGCTCGGCCAGCCGCGTGGTCACAAGGTGGACCGCGCCTTTGCCGGGCAGTGTCAGATGGTGTTCCAAGACCCCTATGCCTCTCTCCATCCCCGCAAGACGGTGGACGGCGTGCTGTCCGAGCCGCTGATGATCCACGGGCTTGGCAATCGCAGCGCCCGCGTGGTGGAGATGTTGCAGGCCGTCGGCCTCGACAAACGTTTCCGCTTCCGCTTTCCGCATCAGCTCTCCGGCGGGCAGCGGCAACGGGTCGCCATCGCGCGCGCGCTGATGCTTAAGCCCAAGGTGATGCTGCTGGATGAGCCGACCTCAGCGCTGGATGTCTCGGTTCAGGCGGAGATCCTCAACCTGCTGAAACGGCTGCGCCGCGAACAGGGGCTGACCTATCTCATGGTCACCCACAATCTGCCCGTCGTCAGTTTCATGTGCGACCGCATGGCGGTGATGAACAAAGGCCGGGTGGTCGAGATCGCCCCGGCCAGCGCGCTGCATGACGGCAGCTTTACCGATCCCTATACCCAAGCCCTCTACGCCGCCTCGGGCGGCAATCCAGACCGCAAGGAAGCCCCATGACCGATACCACCGACGCAATGCAACGCTTTCAGACAGCGCTTGAGCAGGCGACCACCGAAACACAGGCCTTCGACGCGCTCTGCGCGCTGACCAAGGCCACCGCGGGGGCCAAACTCTTTACCGTGATGACAGCGGATATGGACGCGATGCTGGCGCGGCGGGTCTATACCGACGACGCCGAGAATTACCCAACCTCCGGCACCAAAGAGATCACCATCGACACTTGGTTCGAACAGGTCCACGGGCGGCAGGAATGCTTTGTAGCCAACACCTTGGCCGATATCGACGCGGTCTTTCCCGATGCGGAACTGATCGGCCGTTTGGGCTGCGCCTCGGTCGTGAACCTGCCGATCATCATCGGTGGCAAGATGGTTGCCACGGTCAACATCCTGCACGAAGAGGGCTACTACACCCCCACCCGCGTGGAACAGGTCAAAGCGCGGCTGACTCTGCCCGCCATCGCCACCATGGCCGTGGTGCGGCAAATGGGCTGACGCCCGGAGCGGGCACTGCCGGAAGAAGACCGTCGCAGAAATGCGGCGGCCTTTTTGACTTGCGGCCCCGGCCAAAGGCCGCCACCATCCCGGCCAAAACGGAACCCATTGGGCATCGCTAAGGTTAACCTTATGAACATGCCCTAGGAGGAATGGCTCATGTGGACTTACGAACTCTTGATCCTGATCATGGCCGCGGTGGCGGCACTGGCATTCATGGCCAAGCAACGCCCCCAGCCTCGGAAGGTCCGCGCCATCGCGCCCCGGCCCCGCGCGAACAGATTGCATAACCGCCGGTATTGAGGCGTCATCGCGGTTAGAAGCGCCCCGTTACGGGCCCCCCCCGCTATTCCGCACTCGGCTTTCGGCCCCCGTCCTTGTCTCCCCGTCGGTTTCCGCCATGATGCTGGCAAAACCGGAGGGAGCCGACCTTGGACACCATTGAATATTTCTATTCCGCCCATTCCGCCTACGCCTATCTGGGGCATCGCAAGCTCTTGGAGATTTGCGCGGCCCGCGGTGCGCGGCTGGTGCATCGTCCCTTTGACCTCACCCCCGTGATCGCCTCAGGCCGTGTGGACCACTTCCGCGGCTTCACGCCCCATTACATAGACTATTTCTTTGGACGAGAGATTGAGCGTTGGGCGCAGTATCGCGGGCTGGAGATTCTCAACCACCGCCCGACCCACCACGACAACCCGCTGAACCTTGCAAACGGCTACCTGATCGCCGCCGCTCAGGCAGGGCGGGATGTCGACGCGCTTTCTTTCGCGATTCTTCAGGCCCATTGGCGCGATGATATCGATCTCGCGAATCCCGAGCATCTGCGCCGCGCGACTGAAGCGGTCGATCCCGACTGCGACGGGCTGATTGCACGGGCGATCGAAGAGAATGTGCAGGCAATCCACGCGCAAAACACCAAAGAAGCTATCGCCCGCGGCATCTTTGGCTCGCCCAGCTATTTTCTGAATGGTGACATGTATTACGGCCAAGACCATCTGGAACTGATGGACCACGCCTTTGACCAGCCCTACCGCGACACGGGCTTCTACAACCCGCCGCGAGACGGATAAGACGCCCCAAAAGCGCCGTGTTCTTCAATTTTGGGTAGTGGCGGACCGAGGAGGATTCGAACCCCCGACCCCCTGATTCGTAGTCAGGTACTCTATCCAGCTGAGCTATCGGTCCACTGAGCGGGGGTTTAGTCTTAGCCCCGGGGAGTTGCAAGCCCTCGTTTCAAGGAAATGCAATTTTCTTCAAAAATCTACAGGGCGCCGTCCCCCTTGGGCAGTGTTATGTCAAAAACCGTGCCTTCCGGCCCGCTGTTGCGCAGCGCAAGGCTGCCGCCGTGGCCGCGCACCAGTTCGGAGGCGATTACCAACCCCAAACCGGAGCCACCCTTGCGCGCCCCGCCCTGAAAGGCGGTGAAGAGATGCTCCCGCGCTTTGGGCGGCAGGCCGGGGCCGGTATCGCTGACGGTGATGCACCATGCCTCGCCCATATCCTCGGCCCGCAGATAGACCTCGCCCGGTTTGCCGGTGGCGGTGATCGCCTGCCGGGCGTTGCGCATGAGATTGGCCAGCACGCGGTACATTTGCTCAGGGTCCGCACGCACGGTGAGATTCGCGGGAATATCAGCGGCAAAGCGCACGATGCTTTCGGGATCGGCCAGACGCTCGCCGTCGATGACCTCTTCCACCAGTTCCTCGAGCGGCATGAGCGTTAGCGTCGGCCCCGGCTCTTCGGCCTTGCCGAAGGCCAACGTCGATTCGCATAGGTGCACCGCCCGGGTGATCGACCCCACAAGCTTGGGCGCCATGCGCTTCACGGTCGGGTCTTCGGACATTTCGATCCGGTCGGTGAACAGTTGGGCAGAGGTGAGGATGTTGCGCAGATCATGGCTGATCTTGCTGACGGCGCTGCCCAATTGGGCCAAACGCTCTTTCTGTTTGAGCGCCTGCGTGAGGTCGGTTTGCAGCTTCTGAAGCGCCTCTTCGGCCTCGCGCAATTCGGTCACGCTGGCGGAGGGTTCAATGATCCGCCGCGCATCTTCGGGTGCGGCGGCATAGCGCTGCATATGCCCCGCCACCCGTTTGATCGGTTTCAGCAGCAAGGCCCGCATGGCAAAGAACAAAAGCACCGCCGTGATGACCGAGATCACCGCCGAAAGGATGAGGATGCGAATCCCGTAGTCGAGCATGGCGACACGCATGGGCGCTGTCTCCATCGTGACCTCAATCAGCAGCCCCGCTTCGCGCACCGGCGCGCCGATCACGCGGACCACCTCGTTCCGCGGGCGGAACAGCCGTAGCATCGCATCGCGGATCAAGACCGTCGCCGAGGCATCGCGCAGATCATAGGTCTGCGACACCATGCGCGGCATGGGCGACGCCAGCACCAATTGCCGCGCCTCATCCCGGCGCAGCACCACGTTGAACACCTCAGCGTTGCGCAGCAGTTCCTCTTCCAACTCCGGGTCGAGCATATCGTCGGCCAAAAGCGCCAGCGACGCGATCTGCGCCCGCTCCAACCGCGTCAGCATATATTCCTCGCGGAACCGCGCGATGGAGGGGACAAAGATCAGCACTTCGGCCAGCATCACAAAGATGGTGGTGAGGATCAGCAGGCGGCCAGAAAGCGAGTGGATCATGGGCGATCTCAGGGCAAGAGGCGCTGCACGGCGCGCACCACCGTTTTGACCAGAGCGCTTTCGAACAGGCGCGGGCTGAAATAGGCCCCCGCCGCGCGTTTGTTAATCTCCGAGATCGTGGGGTAAGGGGCAACCATAGCAGCAATCTGGCTCATCTTCATCTTATTGACCAGCGCAAGCGACCACAGGGTGATCAATTCGCCTGCCTGATGGCCGACGATGCTGGCCCCAACCGGGCGGCCCTTGACCACCATGACTTTGATGAACCCTTTGGTCTGACGCTCGGCAATCGCGCGGTCGTTGTGGTTGTAATGGAACCGCACGACCTCCAGCTTGTCGCCATGCTCTTCGCGCGCCTGCGCTTCGGTCAGCCCCACCTGCGCCAGTTCCGGCGCGGCATAGGTGACCCATGGGATATGGTGCAGCTTCGTCTTGCTCGGCAGGCCAAAGAGGATCGAGCGGATCACCACCCCGGCATGATAGCCTGCCACATGGGTAAATTGCAGCCCGCCTGCCACATCGCCGATGGCATAGACCCGGCGGTTGCTGCTGCGCAGGCTGTCGTCGACCTTGATGCCTGCCTTGGTGGTCTCCACCCCGGCCTTATCCAGATCGAGCCGGTCGATGTTGCTCTTGCGCCCCACGGCCATCAGCAGATGCGAGCCCTTGATCACGCGGCCATCCTTGGTCTCGACCGTGATCGCCCCCGCCGCACCCCTGACCTTGGCCGCATCGCTGCCTTCCTCGAAAACCACCCCCTCGTCCCGCATGGTCTGCAACACCACCTCGGACAATTCGGGGTCATCCTTGCCAAGCGCGCGGCTGCCTTCGATCACGGTGACCTTGCAGCCCATCCGCACATGGGCCTGCGCCATCTCGATCCCGATCGGGCCGCCACCGATGATGATCAGATGCTCGGGCTTTTCGCGCAGATCAAAGAGGGTCTCATTCGTCTCATAGGGCACATCCTCCAGCCCCGGAATCGGCGGCACCAGCGGGGAGGAGCCGGTGGCCACGACGATGCGCCGCGCGGCGATGATGGTGTCGCCCGCCTGCACCTCTTTATCGGAAATGAAACGCCCGTATTCGCGGATCACCCGCACGCCCAAGCCCTCGAACCGCTCAACCGAATCGACCGGCGCGATTTGCGAGATGACATCGGCCACGTGATCCTTGGCAGCGGCGTAGTCGACCACCCCGGCGGCGGCCTCCACCCCGTATTGCGCGCTGTGTTGCTGGGTATAGGCGGTCTTGCCGGTCTTGATCAGCGCCTTGGAGGGCACGCAGCCATAGTTCAGGCAATCGCCGCCCATCTTATGCCCTTCCAGCAGGGTCACATCCGCGCCCATCTGCACGGCCCCCGCCGCCACCGACAACCCGCCAGAGCCTGCGCCGATGATCAGAACGTCGGTCTTGATACGGTTGGTCATTTCAGCAGATCCTTCTTACCGGTAAATGTCTTGATCGCCACGGGCAGCAGCGACAGCACGCAAAGGCCCAGAATGGGCAATAGAATATGCGGCTCGAAAATAATCCCGAGGTCGGGCGACTCACCCCGGGCGAAAACCGCACCTAGCCCTGCGCCCACCGAGGTAAAGACCAAGGCCCCCGGCATGATCCCGAAAAACGTCGAGATCACGAAGCGAAACAGCGGCACGCCCAGAAAGGCCGGCAGGAGATTCGCGACAAAGAAGGGCACCACCGGCACCAGCCGGATAAAGAAGAGCATCGACCACTGGTTGTCGTCGATCCCCGCCTTGATCTTGCGCACCATGCCCTCAGAGGCGTCCATCCGGTCTTTCAACCGTGCGCCAAGGCCCCATTGCGCGGCCAGAAAGATCACCACCGCGCCCAAGGTCGCAGCACTGACATTATAAAGCACGCCCGGAAACAGCCCGAAGAGGAAGCCGCCCGTCAAAGTGGCCACCGTGGCCCCCGGCAGGGAGAAAGCCACGATCACCACATAGGCGGCGACAAAGACCATCGCGGTCAGCAGGTAGTTGCTGTCGCGAAAGGCGATCAGCGCCTCGCGATTGTCACGCAGCGCGTCAAAACTCAGGTAATCGCGCAGGGTAAAGGCCCCGATGGCCGCGATGACGGCGATCAGCGCAAGGGGCAGATAGCGCATCAGCGCGGGTTTACTTTGGTCATTGCGGCTCATTTTCACACTTCCTTGGGCCTGCATCAGACCAATTTCGCTTTCCTCAATGATGGCGTGAAGCGGGGCGCGGGAACAGGCTCCTCACGCGCGCTTGATGGGACTTGTGCGGGAAAGGGCGATTTTGCAAAGTTACGGGGTGAACTGAAACAATTCCGGCCCCGCAAACCGGCATTTTGTTGCAAAGCGCGGTTTTTCCCTATCAGGGGGTTTGACTTGCGCGTCCCGCCGCATTAGAGGACGGGCTTGAATTGACGCTGGCCGCGGTGGAACCTTCAAGTGATTCCGTGCCCAGCCAGCTTTAGATGGAGACGGAGCGATGAAACGCACCTTTCAACCCTCGAACCTCGTGCGCAAGCGGCGCCATGGTTTCCGCGCGCGCATGGCCACCAAAGCCGGCCGTAAGATCATCAATGCACGCCGCGCACAGGGCCGGAAATCGCTGAGCGCATAAGCGCCCTCGATCTTCGGAACCAGAATATGACACCGCCGGAGGCACCCTTGAATGGCACTTGCGCCACGAAGGGGAACCCTGCCCCGGCGGTTTCTCTGCGTCTGGAGACCCTGACCAAACGGGCGGATTTCCAACGTGCCAGCCGCGCCAAACGCGTGGCCACCCCCGGCTTCATTCTACAAATGCGACCCCGCCGGGAGGATGAGCCCAGCGCGGCGCCCATTCGCGTGGGATTCACCTGTTCCAAGAAGGTCGGCAATGCCGTGGCCCGCAACCGCGCCAAGCGCCGCCTGCGCGAGATCGCGCGGCTCACCCTGCCGCAGGCCGGGCGCGCGGGCATGGACTATGTCTTTGTCGGGCGGCGCGAAGCGACAGCCGCCCTGCCCTTTGATCAATTGCTCGCCGATCTGGCCCGCGCGCTGGATATTCTGCATGGGGCCCGAAAATGACTCCCCTGGCCGCGCTTCTTGCCCTGCCGGTGCGCGGCTATCAGCTGATCTTCAGCCCATGGGTCGGGCATAACTGCCGCTATCAGCCCACCTGCAGCGCCTATGCGCTGGAAGCCTTGCAAAAACACGGCGGGCTGCGCGGCGGATGGCTGGCCGCCCGCCGGATCGCGCGCTGCCACCCTTGGGGGCAAAGCGGGATCGACAACGTTCCCGATTAGCACCGAGCTTGCGGCAAAGGGGCAAAATGCCCTAGGTGAAGCCAAGCTGATAGTGAGAGACCGACGATGCTGGACGAAACCGACGAGATTCACCCCCTCTTTGCCGGTGCACCGCAAAGCACCGAGTTCAAGAAACTGCGCAAACGCATCGTACGCATGACCCGCGAGGCGATTGATCAATACGGCATGGTTGAGCCGACCGCCCAAGGCGCACCCAAGCCGAAATGGCTGGTCTGCCTGTCAGGCGGCAAGGACAGCTATACCCTGCTGGCGGTTCTGCACGAGCTGCAATGGCGCGGCCTGCTGCCGGTCGAGCTTTTGGCCTGCAATCTCGATCAGGGGCAGCCAAATTTCCCGGCGACCGTGCTGCCGGAATTCCTTGAAAAGATGGGTGTACCGCATCGCATCGAATATCAAGACACCTATTCGATCGTGATGGACAAGGTCCCCGCCGGGCGCACCTTCTGCGCGCTTTGCTCCCGCCTGCGTCGGGGCAATCTCTACCGGATCGCGCGGGAGGAGGGCTGCTCTGCCGTGGTGCTGGGGCATCACCGGGATGACATCCTCGAAACCTTTTTCATGAACCTTTTCCACGGCGGGCGACTGGCGACCATGCCGCCCAAATTGGTTAACGAGGAAGGCGATCTTTTCGTCTACCGCCCCCTCGCCCATGTCGCGGAAAGCGATTGCGAGCGTTTTGCCACGGCGATGAACTACCCGATCATTCCCTGCGATCTCTGCGGCTCGCAGGACGGGCTTCAGCGCCAACAGGTAAAGGCGATTCTCGACGGGTGGGAGGCCAATAGCCCCGGTCGTCGCCAAGTCATGTTCCGCGCGCTGATGAACGCCCGCCCCTCGCATCTGCTGGATCCCAAGCTTTTCGACTTCGCCGGGCTCATGCGGAACGTTGAGGGTACGGAGCAAGAACAATTTTAGATAATAATCCGCAAAAAAGCGGGTTCTGTTAACCCACAGCACACCCTAAAGGCGATATCCCTTCCCCGTCAGCGCAGGCATTGCGCGTATTGGGAAGGGATATCGCGATGGCAACTCACCGGCTTTCCGGGCTCACGCAGCTGCGGCAGTCGTTCGCCGCTTTGCTCAGCGGTCAGGCCGCTTTGGCCTTCCTCCCCGCGCTGACGTTGCTGGCCTTTTGGATCGGCGGCGAAATGGCCCTGATCGCCGCCTCCGCCGCGCTGCCGCTTCTTTTCCTTGCGGGGCAGCGCTTTGGCGGTGATTCTCAGGCACCCCAAGACGCGCCCGGCGGCATCCTACAACGCAGCGCTTTTGAGGAGCTGACAGAACAAGTTTTTCAAACCGCCCAATCTCGGGGGCGTTTGTCGGCCACATCTTTCATTGCGCTCGAAGGGCTTGACCAAATCACCGAACGCCACGGTCAGACCGCCGCCGACACGGTCCTGCGGCAAAGCGGCGAACGATTGCAGGGCGCCCTGCGCGACGATGATCTCATCGGCAAGATGGGAGAGGCGCGGTTCGCCGTTTGCACGGCCCCGGTACGGCAGCTTGACCTTGAACTCTGCATTCAACTGGCCGGGCGGCTACAATCCGCTTTGGAAGACCCGTTTTTCGTCGATGGGGTTACTATCTACCTCGCGGCCTCCGTCGGCTTTTGCCTTAACACCCGCACCCCGGGCGGGGATGCCGCCGCATGGCTTGCCGCCGCTGCCACCGCCCTGCGCAGTGCGCAGCGGCGTGGCCCCTCCTCCATTCGCGCCTTTTCCGACCAGATGCGCCGGGAAACCGAAAGCCGCGCCGAACTGTGCGAAGAGGTCGCGCAGGCTTTGGACAGCGGCCAAATTCAACCATGGTTCCAGCCGCAAATCTCAACCGACACAGGCCAGATCACCGGTTTTGAAGCCTTGGCGCGCTGGAACCATCCGGTACAGGGCATGATCCCCCCATCGGATTTCCTGCCCGCCGTCGAAGAGGCCGGCCTGTTGGAGCGTTTGGCCGAAGTCATGATGTACCACGCCTTCGCCGCCCTCAAAGCCTGGGATGGGTCCGGCACCGTGGTGCCGCAGATCGGGGTGAACTTCGCCGGGGGTGAACTTGCCAACCCCCGGCTCATCGACAAAATCACTTGGGAGTTGGACCGGTTCGACCTGTCCCCCGACCGGCTCGCCATCGAAGTGCTGGAAACCGTCGTCGCCTCAACCGCCGACGATGTGATCACCCGCAATATCAACGCCCTGCGCAAGCTCGGATGCCGCATCGATCTTGACGACTTCGGCACGGGCCATGCCTCCATCGCATCCATCCGCCGCTTTTCCGTCAGCCGGATCAAGATTGACCGCTCTTTCGTCATGAAAGCCGACCGCGACCCCGACCAACAGCGCATGATCAGCGCCATTCTCACCATGGCCGAACGACTGGGCATTGAGACCCTCGCCGAAGGGGTGGAAACAGTGGGGGAGCATGTCTTGCTCGCCCAACTCGGCTGCGACCATGTGCAGGGATTCGGCATCGCCCGCCCCATGCCGTTTGAGCAAACACTCGATTGGATCGCCCGCCACAACGCGAAACTGCAAGACGTGCCGCGCATCATGAATGGGCGTGCCACCTAGCGGGCTCTGTGCTTAGCACCGGCCCGGGGCATTAAGCGACGGTGGTCGCGACGGCCGAAGGGGCTGAGGCAGAGGAGAACACCCTCCACCCCGAAGTACGGTCACACCCTTCGCGCCCGCCTCGCTCAATGCCGGGGCCGCCGCTCCCCCGCAACCGCCCCCGGCGAAACTCCGCAAAACCCATGCCAGATGGACCAAAACCACCCTGCATCCCCCTTCATCCCGCCCGATTCCACTTGACCTTTGGCCCCGCACTCTGTTGAACCCCCGTGATATTCAAAGACATCAGGTGGCGGTCCCCATGGACGAACAGAACAAGAATCTCATCCTTGCCACGGCGCTCAGCTTTGCCGTCATCCTCGTGTGGTTCCTCCTGTTCCCGCCCCCCGAAGCCGACCCGGCATTGGAACCCGGCAGTGAGATCAGCGATACTGTCGAAGGCACTTCGGTTCCCGCCTCCACCGCCGATACCGCGGCCGCGCCCGGCACGGAAGATGGCGAAGGCGCCGCCCCCGAAGGCCGCCGCGCGGCACTGGCAGCAGCGCCCCGCGTGGCAATCGCGACCGACAAGGTCAGCGGCTCCATCTCGCTCATGGGCGGTCGGATCGACGATCTGAAACTGAACGATTACCAAACCACGCTCGACGCGGATGCCGAAATCGTGACCCTGCTCTCCCCCGAAGGGTCGAGCGATGCTTACTATGCGCTGCACGGTTGGGCCGCCGGTTCGGGCCTCGCCCCCGATGCCGTGCCGGGTGTCGACACGCTTTGGACCCTGAGCGAGGGCGAAACGCTAGACGTCGACAGCCCCGTGACACTCACTTGGGACAATGGCGCCGGGCAGGTCTTTACCCGCACCATCTCGGTCGATGACCAATATATGTTCGACATCACCCAGAGCGTGACCAACAACGGCGAAGGCGCGGTGAACCTCGCCCCCTTCGGCATGATCGCGCAGCACGGGCTGCCCGAAGACCTGAAAAGCTTCTTCATCCTGCATGAAGGCGCCGTGGCCATGGCCAATGGTGAGCTTGCCGAAGTCGATTGGGACGATATCGCCGAAGCCGATGTGAACAGCACCTGGGGCCGCCCCGCCGTGGTCACCGAAGGCGTCACCGAGGGCTGGGTCGGCTTTACCGATCACTATTGGCAGGCGGTACTGATCCCCGACGCGGGCGAAACCTTTGAACAGGCGCTCACCTATGATCCGCGCGCGGACACCTACCGCGCCTTCACCCGCCAGCCCACCCGCTCGGTCGCGGCAGGCGAAAGCGTGAGCACCTCCAGCAAGTTTTTCGCCGGTGCCAAGGAATGGGAAACCCTTCAGGATTACCAATCCTCCGGTGTTGCCAAATTCATCGACAGCATCGACTGGGGCTGGTTCTTCTTCCTGACCAAGCCGATCTTCTGGCTGCTGCATGAGCTGAACAAGCTTATCGGCAACATGGGTGTCGCGATCATCGGCCTGACGCTGCTGATCAAGGCGGTCCTCTTCCCGCTGGCGTACAAATCCTACGTCTCCATGGCGCGGATGAAAGAGCTTCAGCCCGAGATGGAAAAGCTGAAGAAAGAAGCGGGCGACGATCGTCAGAAGATGCAACAGGGCATGATGGAGCTCTACAAGAAGAACAAGGTGAACCCTGCTGCGGGCTGCCTGCCGATCCTGCTGCAAATCCCGATCTTCTTCTCGCTCTACAAGGTGATTTTCGTCACGATCGAATTGCGCCACGCGCCCTTCTTTGGCCCGTTCCAAGACCTCAGCGCACCCGATCCGACCTCGATCATGAACCTCTGGGGCCTGCTGCCCTATGCGGCGCCTGAGCCTGGTTCGATGCTGGCGCTGATCTTCATCGGTATCTTGCCGCTGCTCTTGGGTATCTCCATGTTCTTGCAGCAAAAGCTGAACCCGGCGCCCACCGACCCGACACAGCAGATGATCTTTGCATGGATGCCTTGGGTCTTCATGTTCATGCTGGGCGGTTTCGCGAGCGGCTTGGTGGTGTACTGGATCGCCAACAACACGATCACCTTCACCCAGCAATATTTGATCATGCGCAGCCAGGGTTACAAACCTGACCTTTGGGGCAACATCAAAGGCGGCTTCAAACGCACGCCCAAGAGCGCTGCCGCCAATGCGGATGCCAAGCCCAAATCGGGCAAGTCGAAAAAGTGATGCAGGTCACCGCGCTCAACCGGCATCCGCTCAAGGCCCATGGCCGCGAGACGGTTGAGCGTGTGACCCTGCGCGCCGGGCAATCCATGCCCTACGACCGGCTCTGGGCCGTGGCCCATGACGCCTCCAAAGCCGCGCCGGGAGACTGGGCGCGGTGTTTGAATTTCACCCGGGGGGCCTCTTCGCCGCAGTTGCAGGCGATCACGGCCAAGCTGGATGAGACCACTGAGATGCTCACTCTGCGCCACCCGACGCGCGGCGAAATCACCTTTCACCCGGATCGCGAACAGGCTGCCTTCCTCGACTGGGTGCGCCCGCTGGTGGCCGAAGGCCGCGCTGCCCCGGTGGATATCCTCCGCCTTGATGGCCGCGGCTATACCGATAGCGCAGAGCCGACGCTCTCGCTCAACAGCCTCACCTCCCATCGCGCGGTCGAAGAATTGGCAGCTGCCCCGCTGCAAACCGCCCGCTGGCGCGGCAACATCTGGTTTGACGGCGCCGCCCCTTGGGCCGAGTTTGATTGGCTGGGGCGTGACTTGAAAATCGGCGAAGCACGGCTGCATGTATCCAAACGCATCACCCGCTGCCTTGCCACCACCGTAAACACCGACACCGGCGCGCGCGACGTGGACACGCTCGCCGCACTCGACCAATTGGGTCACCGGGATTTCGGTGTTACCCTGACCGTCACCAAGGGCGGAGAGATCGCCGTGGGCGACGAACTGGAGCTGATCTGATGCAAGTGAACTATACCATCGCCGAAGAGCCGGACGCCCCAAGCGCCGAGAAGGGCCGGATGCTTTTCGCCGGGGAGACGACATTCGTCAAAGGCGTGGTGGCGATGGATGGGCTGCCGCCCCCCGACCGGATGGAGGTCTGCTTTGCCGGGCGCTCCAACGTCGGGAAATCGACGCTGATCAACGCGCTGACCGGGATGAAAGCGCTGGCGCGGGCGTCGAACACGCCGGGCCGGACGCAAGAGATTAACTTTTTTACCGCCGGGGAAGAGCACTACCTCGTCGACCTGCCGGGCTATGGCTATGCCAATGCGCCGCTACCGGTGGTCGAGAAATGGCAGCGCCTGCTGAAACAATACCTTTCGGGCCGCCAGACCCTGCGCCGCGCTTTCGTGCTGATCGACGCGCGCCATGGTGTGAAGAAGGTCGACAATGAGATCATGTCTCTGCTCGACAGTTCCGCCGTGACCTTTCAGGTCGTGCTGACCAAAGCCGACAAGGTCAAAGAGACCGAGCGTGAGAAGATCCTGACGCAGGTGAAGGACGCGCTGAGCAAACACCCCGCCGCCTACCCGGAGATTGTCGTGACATCTTCGGAAAAGGGCTGGGGCATCCCTACGCTGCGTGCCATCATCGCCACGCTGGTATAGCACCTCCCGCCGCTATCGGCTTCCCATGGGTCAACAGATGAGAACGCAAGACATGAACCGCGACTGGATCGCCACCGCCCAAACCCTCAGCCAAGCTCTGCCCTTTTTGCAACGCTACGCCGATGCCACCGTGGTCATCAAACTGGGCGGCCATGCTATGGGCAGCAACGAAGCGATGGACGAATTCGCCCGCGATGTCGCGCTGATGCGGCAGGTGGGGGTGAACCCGGTGATCGTCCATGGCGGCGGCCCGATGATCAACGACATGCTGGCGCGGCTGAACATCAAATCCGAATTCGTGAACGGCAAACGGGTGACCGATGCCGCGACCATGGAAGTGGTTGAGATGGTGCTCTCGGGCCTCGTCAACGCGCGGATCGTGCAGGCGATTTCAGAGCAAGGTGGCCGCGCGGTCGGTGTCTCGGGCAAGGACAGCGGGTTGATCGTTTGCGACCCCGAAGACCCCGCTCTGGGCCTCGTGGGCAACCCGACACAGGTCAACCCGCGCATCCTGCGGGACTTTGCCGACAAGGGCATCATTCCCGTCATCGCGCCGCTCGGCATGGGCCACGGGGGGGAGACCTATAACATCAACGGCGACACCGCCGCTGGCGCCATCGCGGGCGCGCTGGAGGCCGACCGCTTGCTGCTGCTGACGGATGTGGCGGGCGTCAAGGACGGCAAGGGCGAAGTTGTCACCGACCTCACAGCGAGCCAGATCAACGAGATGATCGCCGATGGCACCATTGCGGGCGGGATGATTCCCAAGGTGCAAACCGCGCTGGACGCGCTCGAAGGCGGTGTGCGGGCGGCGGTCATCCTCGACGGGCGCGCGCCCAATGCCTGCCTGTTGGAGCTTTTCACCGAACACGGCGCGGGCAGCATCATTCGCAAGGGCTAGGCCCAAAGCGCTTGCCCCCTGCCCCTGCTTCGCGCCTATGATGGGTCGAGCAGTGAAAGGAACGACATGCGCCGCCTGATCCTGATGCGACACGCGAAATCGGACTGGTCCCATGGAACCAGCGACCACGACCGCCCCCTGAACGCCCGCGGGCGCGGGGCGGCCCAAGCCCTTGGCAACTGGCTGCGCGCAGAAGCGCTGCTGCCTGATGCGGTGCTCTGCTCAACGGCGGCCCGCACCCGCGAAACCTGCGCCCGTTTGGCGCTTCCTGAGGGCTGTCAGGTGGAGTACCTGCGCGAACTCTACCTCGCCGAGCCTGATCAGATCATCACCAGCCTGCGCCAGCGCGGCACGGGCAACACCCTGCTGCTGGTGGCGCATAACCCCGGCATCGCCGCTGCCGCCGCAGGGCTATTGCAGCAGCCGCCCGAACAGGAAGCCTTTGATCGCTACCCCTCGGGCGCGACGACGGTGTTGGATTTCGCGGTTGGATGCTGGGCCGAGGTGGCCCCCAGCAGCGGAGTGCTGCACGCCTTCACCGTCCCCAAACAACTGGTTTGAAACGCAAACGCCCCGACCAAATGGCCGGGGCGCAGGTTTTACCTTGGTCCGATTTTCCCGGTTCAGTGCCCGAGGATCTGGCTCAGGAACAGCTGCGTGCGCGGGCTTTGCGGGTTGTTGAAGAAAGCCTCAGGCTCGTTCTGCTCAACAATCTGGCCTTCGTCCATGAATATCACGCGGTTCGCCACCTGACGGGCAAAGCCCATCTCATGGGTCACGCAGAGCATGGTCATGCCCTCTTCGGCAAGCTCGATCATCGTGTCGAGCACCTCTTTGATCATCTCGGGGTCGAGGGCCGATGTCGGCTCATCGAACAGCATGACCCGCGGGCGCATGCAGAGCGAACGGGCAATTGCCACACGCTGCTGCTGACCGCCCGAAAGCTGGCCGGGATACTTATTGGCCTGATCGGGGATTTTCACCTTTTCAAGGAAATGCATCGCCGTTTCTTCGGCTTCCTTCTTGGGCGTCTTGCGGACCCAGATCGGCGCCAGCGTGCAGTTCTCAAGGATCGTCAGATGCGGGAAGAGGTTGAAGTGCTGGAAGCACATGCCGACCTCTGAGCGGATCTTGTCGATGTTCTTGAGGTCCGAGCTTAGCAGCGTGCCGTCGACCTCAATGGTGCCCTTCTGATGCTCTTCCAGTGCGTTGATGCAGCGGATCAGCGTCGACTTGCCCGAGCCCGATGGCCCGCAGATCACGATCCGCTCGCCCCGGTGCACGGTCAGGTTGATGTCGCGCAGCACGTGGAAGGCCCCGTACCACTTGTTCATGTTGTCGATGCGGATCGCGACTTCGTCGGATACTTTCATTTGTGCGGTCTCAGCCATGCGAGAACCCTCCCTTAACGATGGTCAGTCGCAAGACGGCGTTCCAGCCACTGCGAGTATTGAGAAATGCCGTAGCAGACGATGAAGAACAGCACGGAAGCAAAGAGGAAAAGCTCCCAATAAACGCCGTTCCAGTCGGTCGAGGCGAGGATCGGTCCGCGGATCATGCCGATGATGTCGAACAGCGAGATCACCGAGACCAGCGTGGTGTCCTTGAACAGGCCCACCGCGATGTTGACGATGCCCGGGATCGAGATTTTCAGCGCCTGCGGCAGGATGATCAGCCGCATGGCCTGCGGGTAGTCGAGGCCAAGGCTGTCGGCGGCCTCGTACTGGCCCTTCGGCAGCGCGGCGAGGCCACCCCGGATCACCTCGGCGATATAGGCCGAGGAGAACATGGTGATCATGATCACCACGCGGATAAAGAGGTCCACACCCGAGCCCGGCGGGAAGAAATAGGCCAGCATCACGTTCGCCACGAACAGCAGCGTGATCAGCGGCACGCCGCGGACGAACTCGATGAAGACCACGCAGATGCCCTTGACGATCGGCAGGTGAGACTGCCGGCCAAGCGCCAGCGCAATGCCGATGGGCAGCGACAGCGACACGCAGGTGATGCCCAGCATCATGTTGAGCATGAAGCCACCAAGGTCACGGCTGGGGATCGCTTGCAGCAGCGGCGATGCGGGGCGCAGCGCCTCCCCAATGAAGCCACCGACATACCAGACGATCACCGCAGCGACGACGCCGCCGGCCAGCGCCATGGCAAAGCTCTTCTGCACCAGACGGCTATAGACGACATAGCCCGCCATGACGCCCAAAAGCGCGAAGATCGGCCCCCAGATTGGCCCGCCCCAGATCAGCCAGAAGGCAAGGAACGGGTAAACGCCGGTGAAAAGCAGCAGCTTGCGCGGCAGGTCGATGAAGAGCACGGGTGCGGCGGCAAGGAACAGCAGCACCAGCGCGAGGGTGGGACGCCAGTATTGGTCGCTGGGATATTTGAAGCCGAAAAGCAGTTGATGCCAACGCTCGCTCAGCACCGAGAAACAGGCCCCGGTCGCGCCGTCCAAAATCTCGCGACATTCCGACAGGCTGCTCGCGGACCAGACGCCGTTCAACAGCCAGGGCAGAGAGCCCGAGACCAGAAGATAGAGGAAATAGAGCGCTACAATCGTCAGGATCGCATTCGCCCATGTCGGGAAAAGGTTGTCCTTCACCCATTTCAGCGGGCCGCCGACCTTATCCGGCGGGGCCGCAGGCGGCAGCGAGGTTTCACGCACGAAGGCGATGGATTCAGCATGTGTGTCTGACATGGCTTAACGCTCCTTCAGCTTCGTGGCGTTGTTGTAGACGTTCATCACCATGGAGATGCCCAGCGAGATGACGAGGTAGAAGAGCATCAGAAGAACCACGCATTCGATCGCCCGCCCGGTCTGGTTCAGGGTGATCCCGCCCAGCGTCGCGGTGATGTCGGCATAGCCCACGAGGATCGCCAGCGAGGAGTTCTTGGTGATGTTGAGGTAGTTCGAAATAAGCGGCGGGATGATGACGCGCAGCGCCTGCGGCAGCACCACAAGGTTCATGATCCGGCCCGACCGGAGACCCAAGGCTGCGGCGGCTTCGGACTGGCCCTTGCTGACCGCCTGAATGCCGGCGCGGACGTTCTCGGCAATGAAGGCACCGGTGTAGATCGACAGGGCGAACCACAGCGCGATCAGCGGCGCACCGATCTGGATGCCGCCGCGGAAGTTGAAGCCCTTCAGCGCGGGGTAGTCGAGCCCGATCGGCATGCCCATGATGAAGAACATGATGATCGTCGGCAGCAACAGGATCGCGACCAAGGGCCAGAGCATCGGCAGCAGGCGACCGGTGTCATAAAGCAGCTTGGTCGCATAGCGGCGGTAGGCAAAGACGCCGATCACCGAGGCGACAAAGGTCGCCACCACGATCATCGACCCCGGCCCCCAGACCGGCCCGGGAATATAGACGCCCCTGTTGGTAAAGGCGAAAGAGCCCAGCATCATGGTCGAGGCCGGATCGTCACCGCGGAAGGCCGAAGGCGCGGGCATCGCGGCGGTCATGATGGTGTAGATGATCAGGATCCAGATCAGCACCGGGATGTTGCGGAAAATCTCGACGTAGCCGGCCATCAGCTTGCGCACGAGCCAGTTGTTCGACAGGCGCAGAACCCCGGCGATGACGCCAAAGATCGTGGCCGTGACGCAGGCAAGGAAGGACACCAGCAGCGTGTTGATGATCCCGACCCAAGCCGCCTGAAGGTTCGACGATTGGCTGGTATAGGGGATCAGCGTCTGGTTGATGTCATAGCCCGCCGGATTGCCGAGGAACTGGAAAGAGATGTTCAAACCGGCGGCGCGCAGGTTCGCGGCAAGGTTCGATCCCAGATACCAGATCGCCGTGACCAGCAGCGCCAGCGCGATCACCTGAAAGGTGATCGACCGATAGCGGGTGTCGCTCAACAGCATAGATGGCCGGAACGACGCCTTGGGAGGGTCGGAGAATGTCGTCATGTATGTATCCCTGTGTTCCGGCTTGTTTTTTATCGGTGCATTTGGCGCACCTTGGCCGAATCATTTTTGGTCGTAGATCGATTTATCTCGATCGTGGGTTTTTATTGTCTCGTTGGGGTTTCGTCAGTCGTTTTTTGACCGTTCTTCTTGTCAGTAGGGAGCTTTTGTTGGCCAGAGGCAGGCAGCCCCACCGGCCAGAGGCGCAAGGGGCGCAGGAATTCCCGCGCCCCTCGCTTCGCTATTTAGCGGAAGGGCGGTGCGTAGAGCAGGCCACCGTCTGTCCACTGGGCATTCAGCCCGCGTGCCAGACCGATCGGGGTCTCTTCGCCGATGTTCTTGGCAAAGATCTCACCGTAGTTGCCTTCGGCCATGATGGCGCGCTTGGCCCAGTCGGCGTCGAGACCGATCATCTCACCCAAGGTGCCCTCGGTGCCCAGCAGGCGGGCGACTTCGGGGTTGTTGGTGTTGCCGGTCATCTCTTCGATGTTGGCCGAGGTGATGCCCAGCTCTTCGGCAGCGATCAGCGCGTTCAGCACCCAGCGGGTGATGTCGCCCCAGTCGTTGTCGCCGTGACGGACCAGCGGGCCCAGCGGCTCTTTCGAGATGATCTCGGGCAGCAGCACGTGCTCATCGGGGTTTTCGAAGGTCGCGCGTGTCGCGGCAAGGCCGGAGGCGTCGGTGGTGTAGGTGTCGCAGGCACCAGCAAGGTACTGCTGCTGGCCTTCGGCGTTGGTTTCAACCGGGACGGGCTCGTAGCTGATGTTGTTCTTGCGGAAGAAGTCCGCGAGGTTCAGCTCGGTGGTGGTGCCGGTCTGGATGCAGACGGTCGCGCCGTCCAGATCCTTGGCCGAGGAAACGCCGAGCGCCTTCGGGACCATGAAGCCCTGACCGTCGTAGTAGTTCACGCCGATGAAGTCGAACTTCAGGTCGGTGTCACGGCTGAAGGTCCATGTGGTGTTCCGTGCGAGGAAGTCGATCTCGCCCGAGGCCAGCGCGGTGAAGCGGGTTTTGCCGGTTGTCGGCACGAATTCCACGGCGTTCTTGTCGCCCAGAACGGCGGCGGCAACGGCACGGCAAACGGCCACGTCGAAACCTTCCCATTCGCCGTTGGCGTTCGGCGCGGCAAAGCCAGCAAGGCCGGTGGTCACGCCACAGTTCAGCTTGCCACGGGCCTTGACGTCATCAAGCGTGGCGGCACCAGCAGCGCCGGCCGCAAGGCCAGCAACGGTCAGCGCGCCAAAAATTACGGTTTTTTTCATTTTTACCTCTTCCTGATAGTCCGCCACGTTCACTGGCGGTTAATCCGACGCCAGATGACGCCGAAAGCGATCTTGTGCAGGGTTTCCCCTGCTCAATGAAAAGCAGTGTGGGCGGATTCAGGTTTGAAGGTCAAGGGCGCGATGGGCAAAATCAGGGCGGGTTTTCACATCGCGTCGCAAAGCTTTTATCAAGTTAAGCAGCTTTGCAAAGCACTATTATTGCACATGCATGTAAAAACGCCTGCCGCTTGATTTCGGCCTCTTGCTCGGCCACGTCATCACGTCCCCACTGCTCGGCCTGCCATGTCTCATCCAGCCGCGATAGGGCCCAAATCTCCTCGGGGTCAAAGGCCTGTTTGAGCGCGGCAAAGCCAAGGATCAGCGAGCCGGTGAGGCTCACAAGGTCATGAAAAGCCGCCAGTTCAAAGGGATCGAGCGCCGCCGTCCGCCGGTGCAACTCGGCCAGGGCTTCGGGCGCTTGCGGCTCATGCATGATGCCCTCCCGCGTCTCCAACCGCACGCCAAGGGTTTGCGCCGCCCAATCCAGCATCGGATCCCACTCAGACGCTTGCCGGGCGACCAGACCTTCGGGGCTGTCGGCGCGGTAGCACAGAAGATCGCTGTCGCCATAGGCCGCGAGCATCTCGACGACCTCGGCCTTTTGCACCGCGACCTTGTCGATCGCGGCATTGGCGGTCTTGGTCACCGGCATGGTACGCGGGTCGATCTGCTTCTCCTGCGCCTGCCATTCGGCGGCCACCGCCTCGGCCATGGCGCGGGTCGGCAGGGTCAAGGGGCGCTTGGCCGGGGTTTTCACCCGGCGGCCGTCCAACTCGACGGTGAAACCGTCTTCGACCCCGACCACAGCGGCGTCTTTCCAAAAGCGTTTGGCTTTCCAGTCACTCATGCGGGAATGCTCCAGATTTGTTCCAGCAGGGCGGGCAGCGCCGCGAAATCCTCGACCAGATGCGCGGCGGCGGCCAGCCGTTCCGGGCCGTGATAGCCCCATTTGACGCCGATCCCGGTCACCCCGGCAGCGGCGGCCATGTCCATGTCGAAAGAGGTGTCGCCGATCATCACCGTGGCCTCAGGCCCCACCCCGGCATCGGCCATCGCCTGATGGATCATCGACGGATGCGGCTTGGAGGGATGAAAATCCGCCACCTGCTGCGTGATGAAAAGCCCCTCCAGCCCGTGACCGGCGATCAGCTTATCCAACCCGCGTTTCGACTTGCCCGTGGCGACGCCCAACAGCACCTCCGGCTCTGCGTGAAGACGCCGCAACGTCTCAACCGCGCCGGGGTAAAGCGCCGAGGATTGCGCCACCCCCGCCTCGGCCCGCAGCGTCATATAGGCAGCCTTATAAGCTTCAACCATCGCAAGATGGTCCCCCGCCAGGCGCGTGGGGGCCAGCACCGTCATCGCCACATCCAGCGATAGGCCGACGATCGACAGGATCTCGGCCCGCGTCGGTGCGGGTGCCTCCACAGCCGCAAAGGCCGCCGTCATCGCCGCGACGATATCGCCCTGGCTGTCGACCAACGTGCCGTCGACGTCAAAAATCACCAAACGGAGCGGTTTGCTCATTGCAGCGACTCGAAAGGGTCTTCTTCGGCGAGATCCTCGGTCCAACCGAAGGTGTCCCAGCTATGCGCCATATGGTCGGGCAGTTCAGCGGTGATCGTCACCACCTTGCGCGTGTGCGGATGTTCGAAACGCATCATCCGCGCGTGCAGATGCAGCTTCTTCGAGATGATCCCGCCCAGTTGCGCGCCCCAGCCGTCGCCAAGGTTCTCCTGCCCCGAACCGCCGTATTTGCCGTCGCCAACGATCGGATGCCCAATCTCGGCCATATGCGCCCGCAGCTGGTGGGTGCGGCCCGTGACCGGCTCCATCGCCACCCAAGACGCGCGCGAGCCGACGCGGAACAGCGTTGCATAAAGCGTATGCGCGCGTTTCGCGCCCGGCGTATCGTCCATGTCGTGCGGGTGCACGGCGATCATCTTTTCGCCCTCGCCCTTGCGACCATGGCCGCCGGCCTTGACCAGACCATACTTGATCTCGCCCAAGTACGGGGTCGGTACGCCCGCGACGATGGCCCAGTAGATCTTGCGCGTCTCGCGGTGCCGCATCGCCGCTGTGAGCGCCTTGGCCGCCGCGCGGGTCCGCGCCAAGAGCAGCACGCCCGAGGTATCGCGGTCGAGCCGGTGCACGAGGCGCGGCTTTTCCTCGGCGTCGAAGATCAGCGCCTCGGACAGCGCATCGACATGGCGGTCGGCCTGACCTGAGCCGCCCTGCACCGCCAGTCCGGCGGGCTTGTTCAGCGCGATGACATGGTCGTCGCGGTAGATCACGCAGTTGCGGATCATCTTGGCATCCGCCTCGGTAATCCGGGTCCGCTTGGGCGGCGGGGGCGGCGCGGCATCGGGCAGCGGCGGCACGCGCACCTGCTGGCCCGCCTCGAGCCGCGTGTTGGCCTTGACCCGGCCCCCATCGACACGGATCTCGCCCTTGCGGCACATCTTCTCGATGAGGCCCTGATTGATCTGCGGAAACATCCGCTTGAACCAGCGGTCAAGCCGCTGGTCGCCATCGCCCTCGGCGACGGTCATTGTCTGTACGCGGCTCATGCCAATACCTCTCGGGCCAACCAGAGGCCCAGCAAACAGGCGGCCAGCGACAAGATCACCGAGGCCCCCACATATGAAAATGCGACAGCGGCGCGGCCTGCCTCAAGCAGGCGCAACGTGTCGAGTGAAAACGCCGAAAAGGTCGTGAAACCGCCCAGAAGCCCGGTCATCAGGAAGGGCAGCAGCAGCGCCTTGTCGGCGAACGTGACCCAGACCACCCCGATGGCGAGCGAGCCCGCGACATTCACCGCAAGCGTGCCCAACGGGAAGCCCACGGCCAGACCGACAAGGTAGCGCAGACAGGCCCCCAGAGCGCCGCCGAGCGCCACCATGATCAGTGTTTTCATCATCGACACCCCATCGCGCCTGCGCGGCCCGGAGTCAAGTTTTCCGCTTGGCGCGCAGCCCGGCGAAGTAATCCTGCCGCTTTTTCAACTCCCGCTCGAAACCGCGCTCGACCGGCTCGTAGAGGCTGGGGCGCTCCATCGCGTCGGGGAAGTAGTTCTGGCCCGAGAACCCGTCCTCGGCGTCGTGGTCATAGGCATAGCCCGAACCGTAGCCCTGTTCCTTCATCAGCTTGGTGGGCGCGTTCAGAATATGTTTCGGCGGCGGTTCCGACCCGGTGCTGCGCGCCAGACGGCGCGCGCCCTTGTAGGCCTTGTAGACGGCGTTGGATTTCGGCGCGAGGCAGATGTAGGTCAGCGCCTGCGCGATGGCCAACTCCCCCTCGGGGCTGCCGAGCCGCTCGTAGGTCTCCCATGCCTGCAGGCAGAAGGCCTGCGCCTGCGGATCGGCAAGGCCGACGTCCTCCACCGCCATGCGGGTGATCCGCCGCATCAGGTAGCGCGGGTCCTCGCCACCCTCCAGCATCCGCCCCAACCAGTAGAGCGCCGCGTCCGGGTCCGAGCCGCGCATGGATTTATGCAGGGCCGAAATGAGGTTGTAATGCGAATCCCCCGACTTGTCGTATTGCGCCGCGCGGCGCATGAGGCGTTTCGACAGGCCCGCCTTGTCGAGCGGCGCGTCGTCCTTCCACGCGGTCACCTGCTCGATCAGATTGAGCAGCGCCCGCCCGTCACCATCGGCCATTTCCAGCAGCGCCTCGCGCGCCTCGGCTTGCAGCGGCAGGGGCTTGCCCAGCTCCTGTTCGGCCCGCTGCGCCAAGCGTTCCAGATCGTCATGCGGCAGGCGCTCCAGCACCAGCACCTGCGCGCGGCTGAGCACAGCGGCGTTGAGCTCGAAACTCGGATTCTCCGTGGTAGCGCCGACCAGAAGGATGGTGCCATCCTCCATATGCGGCAGGAAACCGTCCTGCTGTGCCTTGTTGAAACGGTGGATTTCGTCGACGAAGAGCAGCGTTCCCTGCCCCTGACGGCGGCGCATCTTGGCCGCGTCAAAAACCTTGCGCAGTTCCGGCACGCCCGAAAAAATTGCGCTGATCTGCACGAAATGAAGATCGGTCTCATCCGCCAAGAGCCGTGCGATCGTGGTCTTGCCCACGCCGGGCGGCCCCCAGAAGATCAGCGAAGACAGCGCCCCGGCGGCCAACATCACCGACAGCGGCGCATCGGGGCCGAGCACCTTTTCCTGCCCGATCACCTCGCCAAGCGATTTCGGCCGCAGCCGGTCGGCCAAGGGGCGGTGGCCGCTCTCTTCCGCCTTTTCCGTGTCTCCGAACAAATCCGCCACGCTACCCCCTGAACCGCAGCGCCATGCGCCGGTCACCGCGTTGTATCACCATCTGGATGCGACGCACCTGCCCCGAAAGCAGCGCCACGAGGGCGGCGGTATCTTCAACCGCCACGCCGTTGACTGAAATGATCACGTCGCCATCGCTGAGCCCCACGCGCGGGCCGAAACGCCCGGCGTCGAGCACTACGACGCCCGCGCTTTCCAAGGGCAAGTTCATCTCGGCAATGACCGCCGGGTTGATCCGCGCCGCTTTCAACCCCGGCAGCAGGCTGCGCGCGCCCAAGGTGACCTCGGCCCGGTCCGGCACGTCGGGCGCTGCGATCAGGGCCACGGTCACCTCCTGCAGCCGCCCCTCGCGCATGACGCCCACGCGCGCGGAATGGCCCAGACCTGCCACCGACATGCGGTAGATCATCTCGGCGGGCGTGTTCACCGGCTGGTCGTCGACGCTGACGATCACGTCGCCAACCATCAGCCCCGCGCCGTTGAAGGGGCTGGCGGGATGCAGCCCGGAAACGATGATCCCGCCCGGACGGTCCAGCCCCAAGGGCCCCGCCATGTCGGCATCGACCGGCTGGCCCGAAAGCCCCGCCCAGGGGCGCTGGAAAGCGGTCTCCCCGGCGCGGGCCTGTGCGACGAAGGCGGCCACCAGATCGGCGGGAATGGCAAAACCGATGCCGTTGCTGCCGCCCGAGCGGGTGAGGATCGAGGTATTCACCCCGATCAGACGCCCGCCCATATCGATCAGCGCCCCGCCGGAATTGCCGGGATTGATCGGCGCGTCGGTCTGGATGAAATAGCCCTGCCCGCCGCCGCCCGCCGTGCCCGAACGTGCCAGCCCCGAAACGATCCCGCTCGAAACGGTCTGTCCCACACCGAAGGGATTGCCGATGGCCAGCACAAGCTCCCCCACCTCGACCCCGTCGCTGTCACGCAGGTCGAGGAAGGGCAGCCCATCGGCCCCGCCGAGTTTGAGGATCGCCAGATCGCTGTCGGCATCGCCCAGAAGCACCCGCGCGCTGTATTCGCGACGATCGTTCAGCACGACGCGAATGTCCGTCGCGGTACCGACGACGTGGTAGTTCGACACCACGATCCCATCTTCCGAGAGGATCACGCCGGAACCAAGCGAGTTCTGCACTCGGGGCCGCTCGGAAAAAGGATCGCGAAAGAACCTTTCGAAGAAAGGGTCGGCCTGCAGCGGCGTGCGGCGCGCTTCGGTGATGGTGCGGGCGTAGATGTTCACGACCGCCGGCGCGGCCTCTTTGACCAGCGGCACGAAACTCAACTGCATCTGCGCGGCCGAGCTTGGCACCTGCTGCGCCGCCAGGGGGGCGGCGAGCAACATCAGGATCAGCAGGAGGTATCTCATACCCCAGATATGCGCAGGGTCCCGTCCCGGTGCAACTGCGATTTCTCCGCGCGAGGGCCCGGAAAAGAAAAAGCCCCGCCGAGTGGCGGGGCCTTCCGAATAACGATGGCGGGGATCTTATTCCGCCGCGTCTTCCTCGGCCAGACGCGCTTTGTCTGCGGCGCCTTTGGCGTCGCGGTCGCGGTCGACGAATTCGATGATCGCCATCGGCGCCATGTCACCATAGCGGAAGCCGGCCTTCAGGACGCGGACGTAGCCGCCCTGGCGGTCCTTGTAGCGCGGGCCCAGCACGTCGAACAGCTTGGCGACATACTGGTCTTCCTTCAGCTTCGACGCGGCCTGCCGACGGGCGTGCAGGTCGCCGCGCTTGGCGAGCGTGATCATCTTCTCGATGATCGGCTTCAGTTCCTTGGCTTTCGGCAAGGTTGTTTTGATTTGCTCATGCTCGATGAGCGAGCCTGCCATGTTCGAAAACAGCGCCTTGCGGTGTTCATGTGTACGGTTCAGGCGGCGGTATCCACGTGCGTGACGCATAGTCTTACTCCAATCGTGATGCCCTCTACGGGCGGTTTTGCTTTGTCTGGCCCGCGATGCGTGTCACGAGCTCTCCTTGGGGCTTGCGCCCGGGTCTTACGGCACCCGATTTCTTTGAAAGAAATCGGCCCCGGAAACTTTGAAAGTTTCCGGGCACCGTATCTTAGAACGAATCCTCGAACTTCTTGGCGAGGTCTTCGATGTTCTCTGGCGGCCAGTCTTCGACGTCCATGCCAAGGTGCAGGCCCATGCCCGACAGCACTTCCTTGATCTCGTTGAGGGACTTGCGGCCGAAGTTCGGCGTGCGCAGCATTTCGGCTTCGGTCTTCTGGATCAGATCGCCGATGTATACGATGTTGTCGTTCTTCAGGCAGTTCGCCGAACGGACCGAAAGCTCCAGCTCGTCGACCTTCTTCAGCAGCAGCGGGTTGAACTCCAGACCGTCGTCGTCGTCCTGACGCGATGCCGATTCCGGCTCGTCGAAGTTGACGAAGATGCCGAGCTGGTCCTGCAGGATGCGCGCGGCGAAGGCCACGGCGTCGTCCGGCGTGATGGAGCCGTCTGTTTCGACCTTCATGGTCAGCTTGTCATAGTCCAGCACCTGGCCCTCACGGGTCGGCTGCACGTCGTAGGAGACCTTCTTGACCGGCGAATAGATCGCGTCGATCGGGATGAGACCGATGGGCGCGTCTTCCGGCTTGTTCTTGTCGGCGGAGACATAGCCCTTGCCGGTGTTGACGGTCAGCTCCATGTAGACGTCCGCACCATCGTCGAGGTGGCAAATCACATGCTCGCGGTTCAGAATCTCGATGCCGGCGGATTCGGAGATGTCACCGGCGGTCACGACGCCCGGACCCTTCGCGGAGATCGACAGGCGCTTCGGCCCTTCGACTTCCATGCGCAGGCTGACGCCCTTGAGGTTCAGGATGATGTCGGTCACGTCTTCGCGCACACCGGCGACGGAGGAAAACTCGTGCAGCACGTTGTCGATCTGCACGGAGGTGATCGCCGCGCCCTGCAGCGAGGACATCAGCACGCGGCGCAGCGCGTTGCCGAGGGTCAGACCGAAGCCCCGCTCCAGCGGTTCGGCCATGACGGTCGCCTGACGTGCGGGGTCGTTGCCCGGCTTGACGTCAAGCTGTTGCGGCTTGATCAATTCAGCCCAATTCTTGTGGATCATGCGTCCCTCCATCCTTGTTTGTGCCTCATGTCCAAATGACACAAACGCTCGAGGTTTCTGAAAAGCGGTATGGGGCCGCACGCAAGGCGCGACCCCATGTAAAACAATCCCGGCTTAAACGCGGCGGCGCTTCGGCGGGCGGCAGCCGTTGTGGGCCATCGGGGTCACATCACGGATCGAGGTGATGTTGAAACCGGCAGCAGCCAGGGCGCGCAGGGCGCTCTCGCGGCCCGAACCGGGGCCCTGCACTTCGACTTCCAGCGTCTTGACGCCGTGATCCTGTGCCTTGCGGCCCGCGTCTTCGGCGGCCATCTGGGCGGCATAGGGTGTCGACTTGCGCGAACCCTTGAAGCCCATGGTGCCAGCAGACGACCAGGAGATCGCGTTGCCCTGCACGTCCGAGATCAGGATCTTGGTGTTGTTAAAGCTCGAGTTCACATGCGCCACGCCTGCGGCGATGTTCTTGGAGACCTTACGCTTGGTGCGTGTCTTATCGCGTGCCATTGATCGGACCCTCCCTTATTTCTTCTTGCCAGCAATGGCCTTCGCGGGGCCTTTGCGTGTGCGTGCGTTGGTATGGGTGCGCTGGCCGCGAACCGGCAGGTTGCGACGGTGGCGCAGGCCACGGTAGCAGCCGAGGTCCATCAGGCGCTTGATGTTCATCTGCGTGTCACGACGCAGGTCGCCTTCGACGGTGTAGTTGGCGTCGATGTGCTCACGCACGGCCAGAACTTCGGCGTCAGACAGCTCGTTGACCCGGCGGGTCTCGTCGATGCCGACAGCTTCGCAGATGGCCTTGGCGGAGGAGCTGCCAATACCGGTGATATAGGTGAGGGCGATGGGAACCCGCTTTGCAGTCGGGATGTTTACGCCGGCAATACGTGCCACGTTAGCTATTCCTTTTCGTTGCGGGTCCGTGATTCCAGACCCTTTTTTCACAACACAAGCCCGAGGCATAGGGCCATCGGGCTAAGGCTGATCAGGTGATCTTGCGGGGTTGGGCGGAACCCTTGCCGCAATTTGATTCTCTTACGAGATAGGGGTGACTATGAGGTTTTGCGCAGGGCGTCAAGGCCCGCACAAAACTCAGCGCTGATCGGCAGCGCGAAGGCAAAGGACAGCGCCCTCTGCCCCGCGCCGCCGGGAAATCACTTGTCCAGAACCTGCGCGATCGCGCCGCGCACTTCTTCGATCTGGCCCAGACCGTTCACGCCGCTGAGCATGTCTTTGGCATAGTAGTAGCCGATCAGCGGAGAGGTCTGTTTGTAATAGGCCATCAGACGGGTTTTGAGGCTTTCCTCATTGTCGTCTGCGCGGCGCTTGAACTCGGTCCCGCCGCAGTTCGTGCACTTACCATCTTCGGGGATCGGTTTGGTCAGGTCGTTATAAACCTCCCCACAGCTTGCGCAGGTGGAACGGGCGGTGATGCGCGCGACCAGCGCCTCATCGTCGACCTTCATCTCGATCACGGCGTCGAGGGTCTGCCCCTCTTGCGCCATCAGATCGGCCAGCGCATCGGCCTGCGCCAGCGTGCGGGGGAAGCCGTCGAAGATGAAGCCGCCATGTTCGGCCTTGTCGGTCAGCTTTTCGCGGATCAGGCCAATTACGATCTCATCGGTGACAAGCGCGCCACGGTCCATCACGTCGGCCACGATCTTGCCCATCTCCGTGCCGCTGTCCTTGGCTTCACGCAGCATGTCGCCGGTGGACAGCTGAACCATGTTGCGGGTCTCGACCAGATGACGTGCTTGGGTGCCTTTGCCTGCGCCCGGAGGCCCGAGTAGGATAATATTCATCGACGTACGGGGCTCCGTTTCTTGCGTGTACCTTTGCCTTTGCCCGCGCCCTTGCCGCGCAGCTGAGACTTCTCAAGCAGACCTTCATACTGGTGCGCCAGCAGATGGCTTTGAACCTGTTGGATCGTGTCCATAGTGACCGAGACGACGATCAGCACCGATGTGCCGCCGAAGTAGAAGGGAATGGCGAACTGGCCGCGCAGAATCTCAGGCAGAACACAGACTGCCGCCAGATAGGCCGACCCGAGGACGAGGATGCGGTTGACCACATACTCCAGATACTCAGCCGTGCGCTTGCCGGGGCGGATGCCGGGCACAAAGCCGTTCTGGTTCTTCAAGTTGTCGGCCACGTCATCGGGTTTGAAGCTGACGTTGAAGGTGTAGAAATAGGCGAAGAAAACGATCATGCCAACGAAGAACAGCAGGTAAAGCGGCTGACCGGGGCCGAAGTTCGCCAGCAGCCAAGACATCACCGGGCTGGTGGAGTTGCCCGAGAAGGTGCTGACGGTGACCGGCAGCAGCAGCAGCGAGGAGGCGAAGATCGCCGGGATCACGCCCGCCGGGTTCACCTTCACCGGCAAGTGGCTGGTGCCGCCGTCGTACATCTTCATGCCGACTTGGCGGCGCGGGTATTGGATGTGAATCTTGCGCAGGGCGCGCTCCATGAAGACCACGAACATGATTGTCGCGATCACCATGACCAGCACGCCCACGATCACGGCGGGGCTGATCGCGCCCGATCGGCCCGAGGCAAAGAACTGCGCGATGGCGGCGGGAACCTCGGCGATGATGCCGACGAAGATAATCAGCGAAATGCCGTTGCCGATGCCGCGCGCGGTGATCTGCTCCCCCAGCCACATCAGGAACATCGTGCCGCCCACGAGGGTAATCATACAGGCCGCGATAAAGCCGAAGCCCATCTGGCCATCGGCCACGATGTCACCGGCCTGAAGGCTCACGGCAAGGCCATAGGACTGCAAAGTCGCCAGCGCCACGGTGCCGTAGCGCGTGTACTGGTTGATCTTCTTGCGCCCCTGCTCGCCCTCTTTCTTAAGCTGTTCCAGCGCAGGCACCATGGAGGTCAGCAGCTGAACGATGATCGAGGCCGAGATATAGGGCATGATGCCCAGAGCGAAGATACCCATCCGGCCAAGCGCGCCGCCGGTGAACATCGACACCATGCCGCCGATGCCTTGGCCCGCGCTTTCCATGAAGTCACGCAGCGCCCCACCATCGATGCCGGGCACCGGGATAAAGGTGCCAAGGCGGTAAACGATAAGCAGCCCGAGCGTGAACAGAATCCGGTTGCGCAGGTCTGTTGCCTTGCCCAATGCGGACCAGCTCGTGTTCGCGGCCATGTTTTCGACGGCAGATACCATGAGGGGTCTCTTCTCTTGTTGCGAAAACGCCGCCCGGGCCGTTTTCCGGCGGGCGGCGTTCGGGAAAACTTGAGGTTATGTAAGCGGCTGGCGCGCCGCTCACAAGCCTTAAGGCCGCTTTACTCGGATGCCTCGGCCGCCTTGGGGGCGGTCACGGTCACCTTGCCGCCTGCCTTCTCGACCGCCTCGATGGCGGACTTGGAAGCGCCAGCGACGTTCAGGTCGATCTTGGAGGTGATGTCACCCTTGGCCAGAACGCGGATACCGTCCAGCTCACGACGGACCAGACCGGACGCGACCAACGCTGCGGCGTCGATGGTGTTGCCCGCGTCAAGCTTCTTGGCGTCGATGAATTTCTGGATCAGTCCCAGGTTGACGACAGCGAAGGATTTGCGGTTCGGCTTGTTGAAGCCGCGCTTGGGCAGACGCTGGTAGATGGGCATCTGGCCGCCTTCGTAGCCGTTGATGCTCACACCCGAGCGGGACTTCTGACCCTTGATACCACGGCCACCCATTTTACCCTTGCCAGAGCCGGGACCACGGCCAACGCGCATACGTTTCTTGGCTGCGCCTTCGTTGTCGGAAAGTTCGTGCAGTTTCATGTCGCTTCTCCTTATGCCGGAAATGGCCCCCAGCGACGGGAGCGGCCAAACGCGGCGTTGCGATTCCATTGCGACCCAACACGGGCCACCGGGGGCGTATAGGGGATGGCGGGGGGCGTGACAAGGGGGGCATGCAGCCTAGGGCTTTTTGCGCAGCCACGGGGCCAACGCCTGCCCGTGGGGTAGCGATCTTAACGGCTATCCGACCCACTTCATGGCGCCGCGATAGTGTACTCTATCAAGGTCGTGCCCAGCCCCACCAAATCGCCAGCCTGCCGATGCGGGCAGGCGATGGCCCGGCGCCCTCGGCTTGATTCCGAGCCTGCGGCCCCACGAAGCGACACCCCCTGCCCCACAACGCAAAACGCCCCGCAGATCCCTGCGAGGCGTCTTCATAGGACGGTCCCCCACCCTACCGCTGAACCCTAGGTTCAGCCTTTCTCTTCAACGATCTCGACCATATGCGAGACCTTGTTGATCATGCCGCGCACGGAAGGTGTATCTTCCAGCTCACGGGTGCGACCCATTTTGTTGAGGCCGAGGCCGACCAGCGTTGCGCGCTGTTTGGCGGGGCGGCGGATCGGCGAACCGACCTGCTTGATTACGAGTGTCTTGGCCATGCTTATGCCTCCTCAGCCACTTGAGCGGAGGACTCTACATTGTCTTCACGCTTGGGCAGAATGTCAGCCACTTTCTTGCCGCGACGCTGCGCGACGGAACGGGGCGATTGCTCTTTCTTCAGACCGTCCAAAGTGGCGCGGATCATGTTGTAGGGGTTCTGCGAACCGACCGATTTGGACACAACGTCTTTCACGCCCAACATCTCGAACACGGCACGCATCGGACCACCGGCGATGATACCGGTACCTTCAGGTGCTGTGCGCATGATGACGCGGCCTGCGCCGTGACGACCATGCATGTCGTGGTGCAGAGTGCGGCCTTCGCGCAGCTGAACGCGGATCATCTGACGCTTGGCTTGCTCGGTCGCCTTGCGGATGGCCTCGGGCACTTCTTTCGCTTTACCCTTACCAAAGCCGACGCGGCCTTTCTGATCGCCCACGACCACGAGTGCGGCAAAGCCGAAACGCTTACCACCCTTAACGGTCTTGGACACGCGGTTGATCGCGACCAGACGGTCAGCGAATTCCGGGGTCTCGTCGCGTTGGTTGCGGCGGTTGCCCCCACGGTTGTCATCTCTTGCCATCTGGCATCTTCCTTTTTCTGTGGCCTCACCGGCCCTTAGGATCAATCCTGGTGAGCCCAAGGCCCCCGGATCATCGAGAGGGCCTTCCCGGCCCTCTTCGCAGGAGAGCTATGCACGGGGGCATAGCCTTCGTATGAGAGCGGGTGCGTGGTTGCCCACGCACCGCACAATCAGATCTTCAAACCGCCTTCACGCGCGGCGTCGGCCAGAGCCTTCACCTTGCCGTGGAAGAGGAAGCCGCCACGGTCGAAGTATGCTTCTTCGACGCCGGCTTTCTTGGCACGCTCGGCAATCGCGGCACCGACTTTCGTCGCTGCTTCGATGTTGTTTTTGCCAACCACGCCCAGATCCTTCTCCATGGAGGAGGCGGAGGCCAGTGTCACGCCGTTGACATCGTCGATCAGCTGGGCCGAGATGTTCTTGGACGAACGGTGTACCGACAGGCGAAGACGCCCGGCGTTGACTTTGCGGAGTTTGTTCCGAACGCGCATGCGGCGCTTCAGGAACAGCTGTCGTTTGGTATTTGCCATCAATCCGTTCCTTACTTCTTCTTGCCTTCTTTGCGGAAGATGAACTCGCCCTTATAGCGGATGCCTTTGCCCTTATAGGGCTCGGGCTTGCGCCATGCGCGGATGTTCGCGGCAACCTGACCAACGAGCTGTTCGTCGATGCCTTCCACAACGATTTCGGTCTGCTTGGGTGCCGTCACGGTCACGCCCTCGGGCGCAACGTAGTCGACATCGTGGCTGAGGCCGAGGTTCAGTTTCAGCGTGTTGCCGTTCATGGCCGCACGATAACCAACACCTTGGATTTCAAGCTCTTTCTTGAAGCCCGTGGTGACGCCGGTCACCAGGTTTTCGATCATGGTGCGGGACATGCCCCACTGCTGACGGGCGCGCTTGGACTTGCCGCGCGGTGTCACAGTGATGGCGTTGTCTTCGACCGCGAGGCTCACGTCATCAGTGGCACGGAAGCTGCGGGTGCCCTTGGGGCCCTTCACTTCGATGGTCTGACCGCTCACCTCTGCCGAGACACCCGAAGGCATAGCGACTGGTTTCTTACCGATACGAGACATTGTCTTCTCCTTAGAATACGGTGCAGAGCACTTCGCCGCCAACATTGGCAGACCGTGCAGATGCGTCCGACATCACACCTTTGGAGGTGGAGACAATCGACACGCCGAGGCCCTGACGGACGACGGGAATGTCATTGACGGCCATGTAGACGCGGCGACCGGGCTTGGAAACCCGCTTCAGCTCGCGAATAACAGGTTCGCCTTCGTAGTACTTGAGGCTGATCTCGATGGCGGGGTGGCCATCGGCGCCCGTGACTTTTTCATAGCCGCGGATGTAGCCTTCGTCGGCCAGCACGTCCAGAACCCATGCACGCAGCTTGGAGGCCGGTGTCATGACGGTGGATTTGCCGCGCAGCGAAGAGTTACGGATGCGTGTCAGCATATCTGCGATAGGATCGTTCATCTGATGCGCTCCTTACCAGCTCGACTTGACCATGCCGGGAATCTGGCCGGAAGAGCCAAGGTCCCGCAGCGCGATCCGCGAAATTTTCAGTTTACGATAGTAGGCGTGCGGGCGGCCCGTCAGCTGGCAACGGTTGTGCAGACGCACAGCAGAGCTGTTGCGCGGCAGTTTCGCCAGCTTCAGGGAAGCGCGGAAACGCTCTTCCATCGGTTTGCTTTCGTCGCTCACGATCTCTTTCAGAGCCGCGCGCTTGTCAGCGTACTTCTTAACCAGTGCTTCGCGCTTCTTCTCGCGCTCAATCATGGATTTCTTAGCCATTTCTAATCCTTCCCGCGCTTATGAATTGAAGGGCATGTTGAATGCTTTCAACAGCGCCTTGGCTTCAGCGTCGGTTTTCGCCGTGGTGGCGATCACGATGTCCATACCCCAAGTCTCGTCAACTTTGTCGAAGTCGATTTCGGGGAACACGATATGCTCTTTCAAGCCCATGGCGTAGTTGCCACGGCCGTCGAAGCTCTTGCCTGAGATGCCGCGGAAGTCGCGGATACGGGGCATTGCGATCGTGATCAGACGATCAAGGAATTCGTACATACGGTCGCCACGCAGGGTCACTTTCGCACCCAAAGGCATGTCCTCACGCACGCGGAAACCAGCGATGGATTTCTTGGCCACGGTTGTCAGAGCCTTCTGGCCTGCAATCGCGGTCAGGTCTTCCTGAGCCGACTTGGCTTTTTTGCTGTCGCGCACGGCTTCGGCACCGCAGCCGATGTTCAGAACGATCTTGTCCAGCTTGGGGATCATCATGTCGTTCTTGTAGCCGAATTCCTCTTTCAGGGCGGCGCGGATCTTCTCGCGGTATTCGGCCTGAAGGCGGGGTGTGTAGGTTGCGGTATCAAGCATCGATCACGTCCCCCGTGGTCTTGGCAAAGCGCACTTTCTTGTCGCCTTCGATTTTGAAACCCACGCGGGTGGCTTTGCCATTGGCATCCACCAGTGCGAGGTTGCTCAGGTCGATCGGCATCGCCTTGGGGATGCGGCCGCCTTGAGATGTCTGTGTCTGGCGCGTGGCGCGGATGGCGATTTTCACGCCGTCAACGATGGCCTTGTTCGACTTGGGGTCCACGGACGAGATGGTGCCCGTCTTGCCTTTGTCCTTGCCGGACAGGACGATGACCTTGTCACCTTTGCGAAGTTTAGCAGCCATGATTACAGCACCTCCGGAGCGAGCGAGATGATTTTCATGAAGTTCTTCGCGCGCAGCTCACGAACGACCGGCCCGAAGATACGGGTGCCGACGGGCTCGTTGTTGTTATTCAGGATAACAGCGGCGTTGCGGTCGAAGCGGATGGCGGTGCCATCTTCACGACGAACTTCTTTGGCGGTGCGAACGACGACGGCCTTGCGGACGTCGCCCTTTTTCACACGACCACGCGGGATGGCTTCCTTGACCGACACGACGATGATGTCGCCGACGGACGCGTATTTACGCTTGGAACCACCCAGGACCTTGATGCACTGAACACGGCGCGCGCCGCTGTTGTCAGCAACATCCAGGTTGGTCTGCATCTGGATCATTTGGTTTCTCCCGACCTTCTGGGGGGCGATGCGGCCCTCATCCCAGGGTTTCGTTTAAGGGGCTCAGGCCTCGGCTTTGTCCGAAGTCAGAACTTCCCAACGTTTGGTTTTCGACTTAGGGGCACATTCGATGATGCGCACAGTGTCGCCCACCTTGAACGTGTTGTTCTCATCGTGAGCCCGGTACTTCTTGGACTTACGGATGGTCTTTTTCAGAACCGGATGCGTAAAGCGGCGCTCTACGGAAACGGAAACTGTTTGTGCGTTGGCGTCCGATGTCACGGTGCCTGTAAGGATACGCTTGGGCATGTTTCAGGCTCCTATTATTCGGCTGCCGCAGCAGCGGCTTTCTGGTTCAGCACGGTGTGGACACGGGCCACGTCACGCTTAACAGTCTTCAGACGTGCGGAGTTCTCCAGCTGGCCGGTGGCCTGCTGGAAACGCAAGTTGAAGGATTCTTTTTTCAGGTTCACAAGTTCGTCGCGGAGCTGGTCCGGCGTCTTGTCGTGCAGTTCGCTGGCTTTCACGGCCTCTTCCTTTCAACATCACCAGTAGGCCCCTGTCAGGGTGACCATGATTCTGGTGGAGTTCATGATGAAATGTGCCAATACGCGTTGAGGTCGCACATGGCAACCCCCGTTGGCCCGCATCTGCGCTTTTGGCGCAAATAGGCTGGCGATAGGGGTATGTTCGGCGTAAGGAGGTTCCATGTCAAACATCAAATCGCTTTTCGCCACCCGCCTCTATCACGCCGCCCTGTCGGACCATGGCAAGCCCATCGACACCGATGAACTGGCCGCCTCTTGCTTCTCGATTGCCGAGGATGATGAGGCCGGTCAGGACTGGTGCGAGGAGAACGGCTATGCGGGCTACACCTCTTATGCCTCGCTGGATGACCTGCCCTACCGCTTTCCGATCTTTAAGGATTTGGTCAAATCGCTCGACAAACATGTCGCGGCCTTTGCCAAGGACCTCGAATTCGATCTTGGTGAGCGTAAATTGGTGCTCGACTCGCTTTGGCTGAACATCCTGCCCGAGGGCGGCATCCACACCTCGCATATCCACCCGCATTCGGTGATCTCGGGCACGACCTATGTGACCATGCCCGAGGGCGCCAGCGCGATCCGTTTCGAAGACCCGCGGCTGCCGATGATGATGGCCGCGCCCGGTCGGGTGCAAGATGCACGCGAGGAACTGCGGCCTTTCATCTACGTGGCACCCAAAGCGGGCGACGTGCTGCTGTGGGAAAGCTGGTTGCGGCATGAGGTGCCGATGAACATGATCGAGGAAGATCGGGTGTCGGTGAGTTTTAACTACGCCTGGGAGAGCTGAGGGCCAGCGTCTGCCCGCGGGTGGGCGATCCAACGGTGCCTCGTGCCACTTTATCTCTCAACCATGATGTGCGCCCGCGAAGTTGCGTCCAACTCTACCAAATCGCCTACCCGGTCGCACCAAAGGTGCGCCTCGTATATTCTGGCACGCTTCTGGCGTGACGGGCGGGCAGGCGATGGCCCGGCGCCTGCGGCGCGGATCGGGCCGGGGTGGCAATGACATGCTTCTTGCCCTGATGGAAAACTTGCCCAACAGTTGATCGCATTTAAAAGGTCATTCGCGTCGCCATGTTTCTCCGCATCCTTTTCCTCGCCTCTGCCGCCGCCACGGCTGCTGCTTTCATGACCCCTGCATTCCGCGACCTGCTGCTCATCGCCCTGCCCTGCGTCATCGCCAGCGCGATCCTCCTCCTACAATCGCTCCGCCGGGGGCGCAGAGACTGGGTCATCGTTGACGGCTCCAACGTCATGTTCTGGAAAACCGGAGCACCTGACATCCGCGCCGTGCGCGAGGTGGTGGACGAACTCCGCGCGCGCGGACAATCACCTTGCGTGGTCTTCGACGCCAACGCAGGATACCGCCTCATTGGCCGGTACCAACATGACAAGGCGTTGAGCAGCCAGCTCGACCTGCCCGCAAGCCGCGTGATGGTCGTCCCGAAAGGCACGCCCGCCGATCCCTACATTTTGAAAGCGGCCCGCGATCACCGCGGCCGGATCGTCAGCAGGGACCAGTTCCGGGATTGGAGCGAGGCCCACCCCGAGATCGGCACCCCGGGCCATCTGGCGAAAGGCGGCTACCGGGGCGGGAAACTCTGGCTCGCACTGGACCGCGAAGACTGACAAAGCAAAACCCCCGCCGATCGCTCGACGGGGGTTTCCTTTCTCACAGCCACCCCTTGCGGGGCTACGGGCTTACCAGTCCTCGCGGACCACGACCCGGGTCTTGATCGGCAGCTTCATGGCTGCCAGACGCAGGGCTTCGCGCGCCACGTCTTCGCCGACACCGTCGATCTCGAACATGATGCGGCCCGGCTTGACCTTGGCGGCCCAGAAGTCGACGGAGCCCTTACCTTTACCCATACGAACTTCGACGGGCTTGGAGGTTACCGGAACATCCGGGAAGATGCGGATCCAGACACGGCCCTGACGCTTCATGTGACGCGTCATGGCGCGGCGTGCCGCTTCGATTTGACGGGCTGTAACCCGCTCCGGCTGCAGTGCTTTCAGGCCGTAGGTGCCGAAGTTCAGGTCAGACCCGCCCTTCGCCAGACCCTTGATCGAGCCTTTGAACTGCTTGCGGAATTTAGTACGCTTTGGTTGAAGCATTTCTCATTCCCCCTTAGCGACGACCGCCGGCACCGCGAGGTGCTGGGCCGTCTTGGAGTTCCTGTGCCTTGCGGTCACGCGCGGCGGGGTCGTGTTCCATGATCTCGCCTTTGAAGATCCAGGTTTTGATCCCGATGATGCCGTAGGCGGTGGACGCCTCGACATGCGCGTAATCGATGTCGGCACGCAATGTGTGCAGCGGCACGCGACCTTCGCGGTACCATTCGGTACGCGCGATCTCGGCACCACCCAGACGACCCGCGAGGTTCACGCGGATGCCCAGTGCGCCCATGCGCATGGCGTTCTGCACGGCACGTTTCATGGCGCGGCGGAAAGACACCCGGCGCTCCAGCTGCTGTGCAATGCTCTCACCAACCAGATGTGCGTCCAGCTCGGGCTTGCGGACCTCAACGATGTTGAGGTGCAGTTCCGAGTTGGTCATCTTGGCAATCTTCTGGCGCAGCGTCTCGATGTCCGCGCCTTTCTTGCCGATGATGACACCGGGGCGTGCTGTGTGGATCGTGACGCGGCACTTCTTGTGCGGACGCTCGATGATCACACGGGCAACACCGGCCTGGTGGCACTCTTTCTTGATGAAGTCGCGGATCGCGAGGTCTTCGAGCAGAAGATCACCGTAATCCTTGGTGTCGGCGTACCAGCGGCTGTCCCAGGTGCGGTTCACCTGAAGGCGCATACCGATCGGATTGACTTTGTTACCCATCAGGCTTGCTCCTCAACTTGACGCACTTTGATCGTGATCTCGGCAAACGGCTTGATGATCTTGCCGAACCGGCCACGGGCACGCGGGCGACCGCGCTTCATGGTCAGGTTCTTGCCGACATAGGCCTCGGCCACGATCAGCTCATCGACGTCCAGGTTGTGGTTGTTTTCCGCGTTGGCGATGGCGGACTGAAGGCATTTCTTCACGTCCTGCGCGACCCGCTTCTTGGAGAAGGTCAGGTCGGTCAGCGCCTTGTCCACGGACTTGCCACGGATGAGGGCAGCAACCAGGTTCAGTTTCTGCGGGCTCGTACGAAGCATGCGCAGCTTTGCCATTGCTTCGTTGTCTGCCACGCGGCGGGGATTCTTATCCTTGCTCATGGCTTATTTCCGCTTCGCTTTTTTGTCGGCGGCATGACCGTAGTAGGTCCGAGTCGGAGAGTATTCACCGAACTTCTGACCGATCATTTCTTCGCTGACGTTGACAGGAATGTGCTTGTGACCGTTGTAGACGCCGAACGTCAGACCCACGAACTGGGGCAGGATCGTGCTGCGGCGCGACCAGATCTTGATCACTTCGTTACGACCGCCCTCACGGGAAGCCTCTGCCTTTTTGAGGACATAAGAGTCAACAAAAGGACCTTTCCATACTGAACGAGCCATTGATTAACGCCCCTTCTTCTTGGCGTGACGCGAGCGGATGATAAGCTTGCTGGACGCTTTGTTCTTGTTGCGGGTCTTGGCACCCTTCGTCGGCTTACCCCAAGGAGTAACCGGGTGACGACCACCAGAGGTCCGGCCTTCACCACCGCCGTGCGGGTGGTCGATCGGGTTCATCACCACACCACGCACAGAGGGACGGATGCCCTTGTGACGCATGCGGCCCGCTTTACCGTAGTTCTGGTTGGAGTTGTCGGGGTTGCTGACGGCACCGACGGTGGCCATGCATTCCTGACGCACGAGACGCAGCTCGCCGGAGCTCAGACGGATCTGAGCGTAGCCACCGTCACGACCCACGAACTGGGCGTAGGTGCCGGCGGCACGGGCGATCTGACCGCCTTTGCCGGGCTTCATCTCGATGTTGTGGACGATCGTACCGATCGGCATGCCCGAGAAAGGCATCGCGTTGCCGGGCTTGATGTCCACTTTGGCGCCGGCGATGATCTTGTCGCCGATGGCCAAACGCTGCGGGGCCAGGATGTAGGCCTGCTCGCCGTCTTCGTACTGGATCAGTGCGATGAAGGCGGTACGGTTGGGGTCATATTCGATCCGCGCGACAACAGCGGACATGTCCAGCTTGTTACGCTTGAAATCAACGATACGGTAGAGGCGCTTTGCACCACCACCTGTACGACGCATTGTGATTCGTCCGGTGTTGTTCCGGCCACCGGATTTGGTCAGACCCTGAGTAAGGGCTTTGACCGGGCGGCCTTTCCACAGCTCCGAACGGTCGATCAGTACCAGTCCACGCTGGCCTGGCGTCGTCGGTTTGTACGACTTGAGTGCCATGTTCTCTGTCTTCCGTTTGCTAGGCACGCTCGCACCGAGGTGAAAGCGCGTTGGTTATAGGGCCCCGAAGGTCCCCTGTGGGAGTGGTGGATGGGTTTAAATCTCTTGCGAGGCAGGCATCCCAACCACCGGGATCGTTCAAATAGCCAAACCCCGGACGAATCCGGGGTCTGAGCCGATGTGGCGACCTAACAGGTTCGCAACAGCCCGTCCAGTGGGCATGGCGAAAATCCTCTCCCCTGCCCCGCACAAAAGAAAAGAAGGCGCCGAAGCGCCTTCTTCTATTGGTTTAGCAATTACCCGAGGCGGGTATCAGTCAAGGCCAATGCTCTCGGCCAGACGCATACCGGGGTCGAGGATTTCAACTTCGGCTTCGTTGAATTCCGGCATGCTTTCCAGACGCTCTTCTGTCACACCGGGGACAATAACTTCGTCTTCACGCATGATCAGCTTCTCAACCGGAATGGCGACTTCGTTTTCGCCCATACCAAGGAAACCACCAACGCCGATGATCGCAACAACGGTGTCGCCACGGACGCCAATGAAGTCGATTTCGCCAACATCTTCACCGGTCTCGGTGGCAACGCTGCGGCCAGTCAGTTCTTCGGCGGTCAGGTTAAAGATCGGCAGACGCTGCACGTTCTCCTGATAGCGGGCGCGGTCTTCTTCGGCCATATTGCCCTGCTCGTCCGCGTTGAAGTCTTCCATTAGCACGCGCGCTTGCTCTTGCTCGACGTCGATCTCGGCGCCTTCGGCACCTTCAACGTTGACCTGCGGTGCTTCGGCTTCTTCGACGACGACATTCGCGTCTTCGCCCTGCTGCACGTTCACGTTGGCTTCTTGCTGCTCAACATCGACGCGGGCCTCTTCGGATTCGGCCACATTCACATTGGCTTCGGCCTGCTCAACGGTCACGCGCGGCTCGGCTTCTTCGATGGTCACTTTCGGCTCCGGGCGCACGAACTTCACGACGGGTTCGGGCTGCTCCAGATCGACGATCGGCTCGCCTGTGTCCACGTCAACCTGCGGCTTCGGCACCTGCACGGTCACGACCGGCTCGGGGATGCGCACGGTGACCTGCGGCTGCGCCTGCTCTACGGTGATGATCGGGGCCTGCTGCTGCACGCGAACGGTCGGCTCGGGAACGGCAACGTTCACTTCGGGCTGGCCCTGCTCAACAGTCACCACGGGAGCGTCCTGCGAGACGTTCACATCGGGCTCGGGAACGGTCACGTCAACTTCGGCGTCTTCCTGCTCGACAACCACTTGGCCGCCAGCAACATTCGCGGTCGCGGCTGCGCCACCTTCGACTTCGGCTTCCATCTCGGCTTCGACTTCGGCATTGCGCTCGATGGTCTCTTCGACGTTCTCTGTCGCATCCTGCGCCAGAACCGGAGCGGCCGCGAAAAGGGCAACGGCGGATACGCCAGCCATGAGTGTTTTGGTATAGATCATTAGGTCTCTCCCGTGTTCGTTTACGATAAGTGAGGCGCGCAGCACCCCGTCTTCCACGGTGAGACAACCGGCAGCTTTCTGCTCTGTTCCAAGAAAATTGATGGCTTTTTTTCGGAACTTTTCCGGGGTCGCCGCATGATTGAACGCGCAGCCGAGACGATCGCGCGAAGGTAATGATAGCCCTCCAAATGCAAAGACCCCCGCCAAAGCGGGGGCCTAGATCCTAGCCAAATCCTGCTTTTTCAGGCGACCCGGCGCGCCTGCGCGAAAGACAACAGGCGCTTGCTTTTCTCATCCCACAGATGCAGCCGCGCATTGGCGAGGCTCTCGCGGATGGTCATCCGGTTCCCCTCCGCCAAGGCGACATGATCGCGCAGCACTTCCGGCAGGCGATAGAAGGGAATGCGGCTGTAGAGGTGGTGCACATGGTGAATGCCGATATTGGCGCTCAGCCACTGCAGCGGGCGCGGCAGGATGTAATGCGAAGAGCCGTGAAAAGCCGCATCATGCAGGTCCCAAGCGTCGTTCTCCTCCCAATGGGTCGTCTCGAACTGGTGCTGCACATAGAACAACCACATGCCCGCCGTGGCCGCCAGAAGGGTGCTGGGCACGAAGATCAGCAGAATGGGCATGATCCCCCCGAAGTAGAAGATCACCGCAAGTGCTACGAGGATCGTCAGGTTGGTGCCCATCGCGCTCAGCCAATAGCGTGTCTGCGCCATCAGCCCCAGCGGGACGCGGTTCTGCACGAAAAACAGATAGCTCGGCCCAAGACCGAAGAGCACGATCGGATTGCGGTAGAGGCGATAGTGCAAACGCCCGAACAGCCCGAGCTCGCGATACTCCGCCACGGTGAGTGTATGGATGTCGCCGATTCCGCGACGGCCAAGGTTCCCGGCCGAGGAATGGTGGATCGAATGGGTCCGTCGCCAGACATCATAGGGCGTCAGCGTCAGCACCCCCAACACGCGGCCCACCCAATCGCTTGTGCGACGGCTGCTGAAAAAGGCCGCATGGCCGCAATCATGCTGGATCGCGAAGAGCCGCAGCAAGAAGCCCGCGTTCACCAGCGAGATGGCAAGCGTCAGCCAGCCGCTGATTGAGAGCGCCCACCAAGCGAGCGCCCATAGGAGGATGAAAGGGCCAAGCGTGATCGCCAGTTCAAAACTGCTGCGCCAAGTGCTCGGCTCGCGGTAACGGGCCAGCACGCGCACCCAGTCGCGCGCGTTCGACACGTCCGCAGACGCGCCGGAGGTAGATTTTTCGTGGGACATGGACCTGCTTTTTGTCGTTATCCGAGGTCTTGTAGAGGAAAGCACGCCGCAAGCAACGCCCGCGTCACCCTTTGCCGTTACGTCGCGGCATTTAGGCTGGAAACAGCCTGCTTTGGGGGAGGGTTGACCCTGTGGCTAGTCCATGGCCGGGGTGGCATTCATGCTCCGAGGGCCAGCGCCTGCCCGCGGGTCGGCGATCTGATGGACCTTGGCGCCACTTTATGGTTCAACCGAGATGTGCTTTTGCGAGGTCACGTCCAGCCTCACCAAATCGCCTACCCGTCCGGGCGGGCAGGCGATGGTCCGGCGCCCGCGGCTTGTCCCGGGCCCCGGCGCATCCCCGAAACGAAAAAGGCCCCCGCAATGCGGAGGCCTTTTCCAAATGTCTAACCGGAAATCAGAGCCCGGTGGAGACGTCGATCGTGTTGCCCTCTTCGAGCGTCACATAAGCCTTTTTCACGTCTTTGCGGCGGCCCATCTGGCCCCGGAAACGCTTGACCTTGCCTTTGGTGATGGTCGTGTTCACGGCCTTCACCTTGACGTTGAAGAGCGCCTCGACGGCCTCTTTGATCATCGGCTTGTTGCTGTCGATCGCGACTTCAAAGACGACGGCGTTCTGTTCGGACGCCATGGTTGCCTTCTCGGTGATGACCGGCTTGCGGATCACGTCGTAGTGCTGATGCTTGGCGCTCATTTCAGGCGTGCCTCCAATGCTTCGATCCCCGCTTTGGTGATCACCAGAGTGTCACGCTTGAGGATGTCATAGACGTTTGCGCCCATCGACGGCAGGATGTCCAACCCATCGATGTTGCGCGCGGCCTGTGCGAAGTTCTCGTTTACCGAAGCACCATCGATGACCAGCGCGCGTTTCCAGCCCAGGTTCGAGACCTGCTTGGCCAGAGCGGCGGTTTTGCCCTCGGAAGTTGCTTCGTCGATGATGACCAGCGAACCGGCTTTTGCTTTGGCGGACAGCGCGTGGCGCAGGCCCAGCTTGCGGAACTTCTTGGTCAGCTCGTGGCCGTGGCTGCGCGGGGTCGGACCCTTGTAGATACCACCCTTGCGGAAGATCGGCGCATTGCGGTCACCGTGGCGTGCGCCGCCGGTGCCCTTCTGGCGATAGATCTTCTTGGTCGAGTAGCTGGTCTCGGACCGGGTCTTGACCTTGTGCGTACCCTGCTGCGCATTGTTACGCTGCCAGCGCACGACGCGGTGCAGGATGTCGGCACGCGGCTCCAGGCCGAACAGGGCTTCGTCCAGGTCTACGGACCCGGCTTTGCCACCGTCGAGTTTGATGACATCGAGTTTCATGCGTCACCTTCTTTCTTGTCAGCGTCGGCATCGGAATTGTCGGCATCCGAACCTTCAGCTGCGATTTCGGCTTCTGCGGCTTTCAGCGCTTCAGCTTCCTGTGCGGCTTGCTCTTCGGCCAAACGCTTGGCTTCGGCTTCTGCCTCTGCTGCGGCTGCGGCGGCGGCCTCTTCGGCGGCTTTCGCGGCTTCGTCAGCGGCGGATTTCAGAGCGGCGGGCAGGATCGCGTCTTCGGGGAACGGCTTTTTGACCGCATCCTTGACGGTGACCCAACCACCTTTGGAGCCGGGAACGGCGCCTTTGACCATGATCAGGCCACGCGCGCTGTCGGTCTTGACGACTTCGAGGTTCTGCGTGGTGACACGGGCAGCACCCATGTGCCCGGCCATTTTCTTACCTTTGAAAACCTTACCGGGATCCTGACACTGGCCTGTGGAGCCGTGCGAACGGTGGGAGATCGACACACCGTGCGAGGCGCGCAGACCGCCGAAGTTGTGGCGCTTCATCGCACCGGCAAAACCTTTACCGATGGAGGTGCCCGCAACGTCGACATACTGACCGGCGAAGTAATGGTCAGCGGTGATTTCCTCACCCACATTGATCATCGCGTCCGCGTCGACGCGGAACTCGGCCAGCTTGCGCTTGGGTTCCACTTTCGCCGCGGCGAAGTGACCACGCATGGCCTGGCTTGTGCGTTTGGCTTTCGCCGAACCGGCACCGAGCTGAACGGCAGTGTAGCCGTCACGGTCCGCGGTGCGCTGTGCGACAACCTGAAGCTTGTCCAACTGAAGAACGGTCACAGGGATCTGCTTGCCGTCTTCCATGAACAGCCGGGTCATGCCGACTTTTTTTGCAATAACGCCTGAGCGCAACATATGATTACCCTCCCGGCTTTACGATTGCAGCTTGATCTCGACGTCCACGCCAGCGGCGAGGTCGAGCTTCATCAGCGCGTCCACGGTCTGGGGGGTCGGATCGATGATATCCAGCAGACGCTTGTGCGTGCGGATTTCAAACTGGTCACGGGATTTCTTGTCGACGTGGGGACCACGCAGAACGGTGAATTTCTCGATCTTGTTCGGCAGCGGAATGGGACCGCGAACCGAAGCGCCTGTGCGCTTGGCGGTGCTGACGATTTCCTGAGTGGAGGCATCGAGCACCCGGTAGTCAAACGCCTTCAGGCGAATGCGGATGTTCTGGCTTTGAACGGCCATGTGCATATCCCTTGTTTTGGGATTCTAACGGATTGGAGGAAGCAGGCTCATCCGGCCCCCTCTTCGCGCCTTGGTAATAAATCAAACGGGGCGCGTCTAACGCACCCCGGTTCGATGCGCGTCCTATAGGGGGAATCAAAGCAAGTGGCAAGAGGGTTCTAAAAACCCCCGTGTTTTTAGAACCAGTGCGCAAAGTCATGCCGGACACGGCGTGACCGCGCACCCCGTCAGCGTTCAATCACACCCGGAAGACGCGCCGTCCTCTCCGTATCACGCGCACGCCAAAGGCCCCTCTCCCGCCAACGCAAAAGGCCACAGCAAACGCTGCGGCCTTTCGAATATCTGAACCGTGGTCCCAGGTCAGGCCAGGGGGTGGGCTCTCATCGCTCCTGCGGAGCAACTGCCGGCCACCGGGTCCGTTTCAAAATCACTCAGTGATTTTGGAAACGACGCCCGCGCCAACAGTGCGGCCACCTTCGCGGATCGCGAAACGCAGGCCGTTTTCCATGGCGATCGGTGCGATCAGCTCAACGCCGAAGGACACGTTGTCGCCGGGCATGACCATCTCGGTGCCTTCTGCCAGCTGAACGGTGCCGGTCACGTCAGTTGTACGGAAGTAGAACTGCGGACGGTAGTTCGCGAAGAACGGCGTGTGACGGCCACCTTCCTCTTTGGTGAGGATGTAGGCTTCGGCTTCGAACTTGGTGTGCGGTGTCACGGAGCCGGGCTTGCAGAGAACCTGACCGCGCTCAACGCCGTCACGCTCAACGCCACGCAGCAGCGCGCCGATGTTGTCGCCTGCTTCACCACGGTCCAGCAGCTTGCGGAACATTTCCACACCGGTGCAGGTGGTTTTCTTGGTGTCGCGGATGCCGACGATTTCGATTTCGTCGCCAACGTTGATCACGCCACGCTCGACACGGCCAGTCACAACGGTACCACGACCGGAGATCGAGAAGACGTCTTCGACCGGCATCAGGAAGGGCTGGTCCACGGCACGCTCAGGTGTCGGGATGTAGGCGTCAACTTCGGCCATCAGCTTCTTGATGGACTCTTCGCCGATCTCGGGCTTGTTGCCTTCCATCGCCGCCAGAGCGGAACCTGCAACAACAGGGATGTCGTCGCCGGGGTAGTCGTAGGAGGACAGCAGTTCGCGGATTTCCATCTCGACGAGTTCGAGCAGCTCTTCGTCGTCGACCTGGTCAACTTTGTTCATGAAGACGACCATCGCGGGGATGCCAACCTGACGGCCGAGCAGGATGTGCTCGCGGGTCTGGGGCATCGGGCCGTCGGCCGCGTTCACAACCAGGATCGCGCCGTCCATCTGCGCCGCACCGGTGATCATGTTTTTCACATAGTCAGCGTGGCCGGGGCAGTCGACGTGGGCGTAGTGACGGTTCTCGGTCTCATACTCGACGTGCGCGGTCGAGATGGTGATGCCGCGGGCCTTCTCTTCGGGCGCGCCGTCGATCTGGTCATACGCTTGGAAGTCACCGAAGTATTTGGTGATCGCCGCGGTCAGCGTGGTTTTACCGTGGTCAACGTGGCCGATCGTGCCGATGTTGACGTGCGGTTTGGTGCGTTCAAACTTTGCCTTTGCCATGGTGTTGGCTCCTTTTGGTCTTTCTCAATGGTGTATGCGCAGCACACACCCAACGATTTGGGTCGGCGCGCGGTTTCCCACGCGCCGATTTCCTTAAGCGAACTTGGCCTGAATCTCGTCCGAGATGTTCTGCGGCACGGGTTCGTAGTGGTCGAACTGCATGGTGAAGTTCGCACGACCCGACGACATCGAACGCAGGGTGTTGATGTAGCCGAACATGTTGGCCAGCGGCACGAAGGCGTCGATCGCGATGGCGTTGCCGCGCGTATCTTGACCCTGCACCTGGCCCCGACGAGATGTCAGGTCACCGATGATGCCACCGGTGTATTCTTCCGGGGTCACAACTTCGACCTTCATGATCGGTTCCAGCAGCTTGGCGCCAGCTTTCTTCATGCCTTCGCGCATACCCATACGGGCGGCGATTTCGAAGGCCAGAACACTGGAGTCAACGTCGTGGAACTTACCGTCGATCAGGGCAACCTTGAAGTCGATGACCGGGAAGCCCGCCAGCGGACCGGAGTCCAGAACCGACTTGATACCCTTTTCCACGCCCGGGATGTATTCCTTGGGAATGGCACCACCGACGATGCGGCTCTCGAAGGAATAACCTTCGCCCGGCTCGGTCGGCGTCAGGATCATCTTGACCTCACCGAACTGACCCGAACCACCCGACTGTTTCTTGTGGGTGTAGGTGATTTCGGCTTCGCGGCTGATGGTCTCACGGTAGGCAACCTGAGGCGCACCGATGTTCGCTTCAACCTTGAACTCACGCTTCAGACGGTCGACGAGGATGTCGAGGTGAAGTTCGCCCATGCCCTTCATGATGGTCTGACCGGATTCCAGATCGGTTTCGACGCGGAAAGAGGGGTCTTCGGCGGCCAGACGGGCCAGACCTGCGGACATCTTTTCCTGGTCGGCCTTGGTTTTCGGCTCGACCGCGATCTCGATCACCGGATCGGGGAATGTCATGGTTTCGAGGACGACCGGATCGTTCTGCGCGCAGAGCGTGTCACCGGTGGTGGTGTCCTTGAGACCCGCCAGCGCGATGATGTCGCCCGCGAAGGCCTCTTCGATTTCCTCGCGGTTGTTGGAGTGCATCATCATCATCCGGCCGACGCGCTCTTTCTTACCCTTGGTCGAGTTCAGAAGCGTGTCGCCCTTGCGCAGAACGCCCGAATAGATGCGGGTGAAGGTCAGCGAGCCAACGAAGGGGTCGTTCATGATTTTGAACGCAAGGCCCGAGAACGCCATGTCGTCATCCGCGCGGCGCGGGATGTTGCGGGTCTCGGTCTCGTCGCCCGGCTTGAAGCCCATGTAGTCGACAACGTCCAGCGGGCTGGGCAGATAGTCGATCACGGCGTTCAAGAGGGGCTGAACACCTTTGTTCTTAAAGGCGGAACCACAGAGAACGGGGATGAATTTGATGGCCAGAGTACCCTTGCGGATCAGGTCGCGCAGGGTGTCGACGTCGGGCTCGGCGCCGTCCATCAGGTAGTTTTCCATCGCCTCGTCGTCCATCTCGACCGCGGTCTCGATGAGCTTGGCACGCCATTCGTCGGCGGTCTCTTTCAGGCTGTCACGGATCTCGCGCTGTTCCCAGGCGGCACCGAGGTCTTCACCGGCCCAGACCCATTCTTTCATGGTCACGAGGTCGACGATGCCTTCCAGCTCGTTCTCTGCGCCGATCGGGATCTGGATCGGAGCAGGCGTGGCGCCTGTGCGGTCCTTGATCATGTGCACGCAGTTGAAGAAGTCCGCGCCGATCTTGTCCATCTTGTTGACGAAAACGATACGCGGCACCTTGTAGCGGTCAGCCTGACGCCAGACGGTTTCGGTCTGCGGCTCAACACCGGCGTTGGCGTCGAGAACGGCAACCGCACCGTCGAGAACGGCCAGCGAACGCTCAACTTCGATGGTGAAGTCAACGTGGCCGGGGGTGTCGATGATGTTCATCCGGAACTTGGTGTCGGATGTCGCATCGGCTGTGGGCTCTTCCTGACGCTGCCAGAAAGTGGTGGTCGCGGCGGAGGTGATGGTGATGCCGCGCTCTTGTTCCTGCTCCATCCAATCCATGGTTGCGGCGCCGTCATGCACCTCACCAATGTTGTGGCTTTTGCCGGTGTAGAACAGGATGCGTTCGGAACAAGTGGTTTTACCGGCATCGATGTGAGCCATGATGCCGAAGTTGCGGTAGCGTTGGAGCGGATAGTCGCGTGCCATGGGGCTGCTTCCTCGAAAATATCAGTACGAACGGATCGCGCCCGAAACCGGGCGCGACGTTGAGATTACCAGCGGTAGTGGCTGAACGCTTTGTTCGCGTCGGCCATCTTGTGCGTATCTTCGCGCTTTTTAACAGCGGTACCACGGGACTGCACAGCGTCCAGCAGCTCGCCGGCAAGGCGTTCTTCCATGGTGTTTTCGTTACGCGCACGGGCGGCTTTGATCAACCAGCGGATCGCCAGCGCCTGACGACGCTCGGGGCGCACTTCGACCGGCACCTGATAGGTGGCACCACCCACACGGCGCGAGCGCACTTCGACGGAGGGCTGGATGTTTTCCAGCGCTTCGTGGAACACTTCGATCGGCGCGCGCTTGATCTTGTCTTCGACGCGGGTCATCGCGTTGTAGACGATGCGCTCGGCGACGGATTTCTTGCCGTCGATCATCAGGTTGTTCATGAATTTGGTGAGAACCAGATCGCCGTATTTGGCGTCTGGCAGGACTTCGCGTTTTTCAGCGGCGTGGCGGCGTGACATGTCAGTGTCTTCCTCTTGGCGGGTGATGGGGCATGGCCCCACCGAACATCGGGTGGATCGGCGGGGGCGGGCCCCACCGGTGCGAGATTACTTCGGACGCTTCGCGCCGTACTTCGAACGACGCTGCTTACGGTCTTTCACGCCCTGCGTATCAAGAACACCGCGCAGGATGTGGTAACGCACACCCGGAAGGTCTTTTACACGACCGCCGCGGATCAGAACCACGGAGTGTTCCTGAAGGTTGTGGCTCTCACCCGGGATGTAGGAGATCACTTCGAACCCGTTGGTCAGGCGCACTTTGGCAACCTTACGCATCGCCGAGTTCGGCTTTTTCGGTGTGGTGGTGTAAACCCGTGTGCAAACGCCACGCTTTTGCGGGCACTCCTGCAGGTGCATGGATTTCGAACGTTTGACTTTCGGCTGCCGCGGCTTGCGGATCAGCTGTTGGATCGTTGGCATTCCGGTTATATCCCCGTATCGCTCAGATTGTGTACACGGGGGATCCCCCATGCGGCTAATTTCGGTTACTTCATGCGTCCACAAAGCAAAATGACCGCAACGTTCCCGTACCGAGGAAAACGACGCGGTGGGTTAACAGAGGATCGGGCCAGTAGTAGGCCGGATCGTGACCACTTCAGTTATGAATTCGGACTGGCAGAGCGGCCTCCACCTCCGAGATAGCGGGCGTATAGAGCGTTGCGCGGGGGCTGTCAACAGGGGGGCCCCGGTGGGGTCGCGGAGGTTTGCCGGGTGATGGCGTAGCGCCTGCGGCTTGGTTCCGGGCCCGGGTGCCACATTCCACCCTTGCCACGCCCCTGCCCCGCTCGCCATAGTCCGGCGAAGGACAGAAGGAAACCTCCATGCAAGCGATCGGCCTTTGCCGCTTTTCCTACCCGGCTTTGGGCGGCTTTCAAGTCGGCCACGAGACCACCGAGGAACGCATCGCCTATCTCTATGACGCGGCCCGGCTCGAAGAACGTTTCCGCCTGCTCGAAACCGTCGCCCTGCCCTGCCTCAAGGCCCAAACCGACCCGGACTTCTCCATCGTCTTCGTCGTCGGCGACCAGTTCCCGGCGCCCCACGCCCGACGCCTCGAATCGCTGCTGGCCGACTTGCCGCAGGCGGTTATTCATCGCGAGCCGCCGCGCAATCATCGGGAGGTGATGAAGGAGGTGCTGAACGCCGCGCGGATCAACCCGCAGGAACCTTGCCTGCAATTCCGCTACGACGACGATGATGCCGTCTCGGTCGACTTCATTGCCCGGCTGCGCCAAACGGTCGCGCAAAGCGCGGGGCTGCTGAAAGGCCAGCGCTCCGTCGCCTTTGACTGGCCCAAGGGCTATGTCGCGGAATTCGGCCCGCAGGGCATCCGCGCCGCCGAAGTGTACCGCCCGCTCAACGTCGCGGCACTTGCGATGTATGTGAAGGGCGGCAGCCCGCTCACCATTATGAACTTCGCCCATGAGAAACTGCCGCGCTTCATGCCCTGCGTCAGCCTGCCCGATGGCGCAATGTTCGTGCGCAGCCACAACGGCTCGAACGATTCGCGGCAAGGGCTTGCGCGGCATGTAGAGGTGGCCCCTCTGGATGCCGAAGGCGAAGCGCTGTTTCAGGAGCGTTTCGCCATCGACCAAGCTCAGGTGCGGCGCGTCTTCTGGGCCTGAACCTTCAACTTCCGCTCCCGGTAGAGGGTGAAGACCCCCGTGGCCACCACGATCCCCGCGCCGATGAGGGTCAAGGCCCCCGGCCAGTCACCAAAGACGACCCAGCCCAGCAAGAGTGCCCAGAGCAGGCCGGTGTAGCGAAACGGCGCGATGAAGCCGATATCGCCCACCCGCATCACTTGGATCGAGAAGAAATAGCCGCCTAGCACAAAGACCCCTGAGCCGCCGATCAGCGCCGCGACCGAGGGCGTCACCGGCGCCCAAGGCGCGCTCAGCGACGCCAAACCCGCCGCCGTCATCACCGACAGGGCGGTCACCAAGGTCACGGTCATCGAGGGCACCGCCGGTGACAAGGCACGGGTCGACAGGTCACGGACCGTCACGCAGAGCACGGCGATCAGAACGTAGAGCGACCAGATATTGAACCCTTCCGCCCCCGGTTTGACGATCAACAGCACCCCGCAGAAACCAATGCCGATGGCGACCAAACGCCGCCAGCCGACCGCCTGCCGGAACACCAGCGCCGCCGCCAGCGTCACCGAAAGAGGCACGACTTGAAGGATGGCGGTGACATTCGCCAAAGGCATGTTGAACAACGCGGTGAGAAAGAAATATGCCGCCGCGATCTCGGCCACCGAGCGCAGCCCGATGACCTGCCAGTCCCGCGCTTGAAGTCGAAAGTCGATCCGACCAAGCTGCCGACTAAGGGCCAAGATCAGCACCGATGTCGTCACCCCGCGCAGGAACAACAGCTGAAACAGGGGCAGCACCCCGTCGGTCATTTTGAGCAGCGTGTCGTTAAACGTGAAACAGGCCATCGAGGCGATCATCAGCAGCGCGCCGATGGTATTGGGGGACATGAAAGCGCTCCGGGAAAAATGGTGCGGCTTATATCATTGCCGCCCCCGAATGACTGGCAGCGGCTACGGGAGCTGTCAAGAACGGCGGCCCCCGCCGCCCAGACTGGCGCGCTCTACTGGTTCGAAGCCTGCGCTACCGGCTGCTGCTGGCTGGCCAGCAGATTGCGCACCGTGCTGCGCAGCAACCCCGGCTCGACTGGCTTTTGCATCACCGTCGCCGCCAGATCGCGGAAGGCGTCATAGACCTCCAGATCGCGGGTGCGCCCGCTGAGAAATATGATCGGCGTCCCGGCAATGGCCGGATTCTCGCCAAACCGATGGGCCAGTTCCAACCCGCCCATATCCGGCATGGAGATATCACTGATGATCAGGTCAGGCTTGAGATCATCGACCACCGCCAGCGCGTCGCGGGCGTTCAGGCAGGAGACAAAGCTCAGCGACCTGTCGTCGGAAAAGATCATCTTGACCAGTTCCAGAACGATCGGGTCGTCGTCGATATGTAGAATGCGGGACGTCATCAAAGCACCTTACGACGGTTAAGCTTTTGCAAACCTATTCGGACTATGTGGCGGATATAAGGCTTTGGCCTCAGAAACCAGCCCCCCGGGGCGGTGTCTGGCCGCGGCATTTGCCCACCCCATAAAAAAGCCCCCGCAGCGTCACTGCGGGGGCTTTTGTTCTTCAATGCGGTGCTGCGATCAATCGCGGCTCTCGTCGTCACCGACCGGCGTGTTGAACACATCGCCACCGACGATGTCGTCCTCCACAGAGGCTTCCGGGGCGGCCAGACGGGCGGCGGCTTCGGCCTCTTCGCGGCGCGCTTCGATCACGACGTTGTCGCGGTCTGTCGCCACTTTGCGCATCGCCTGCGTCGCGCCACCGGTCCCGGCGGGGATCAGACGGCCCACGATGACGTTCTCTTTCAGACCGACCAGCTTGTCCCGCTTGCCCTGAACCGAGGCTTCGGTCAGCACGCGCGTGGTTTCTTGGAAGGAGGCGGCCGAGATGAAGCTGCGGGTTTGCAGCGACGCCTTGGTGATGCCCAAGAGGATCGGTTCGCCCTTGGCGGGGCGGCCACCCTTCTTGAGCGCCTTCTCGTTAGCCTGATCGAACTCCTGCTTGTCGACGTGTTCACCCTTGAGCAGCGTGGTGTCGCCGCTTTCTTGGATTTCCCACTTCTGCAGCATCTGACGGACGATGACTTCGATGTGTTTGTCGTTAATCTTCACACCCTGCAGGCGGTAAACGTCCTGCACCTCGTCAATCATATACTCGGCCAAGGCTTCAACGCCCATGATCGCGAGGATGTCGTGCGGCGCGGGGTTGCCGTCCATGATGTAGTCACCCTTCTGCACGAAGTCGCCTTCGGCCACGGGGATGTGTTTCCCCTTGGGCACCATGTATTCAACCTTCACGTCCGGATCATCCGAGCTTTCAATCGCGATGCGGCGCTTGTTCTTGTAGTCCTTGCCAAAGCGGACATAGCCGTCGATTTCCGCGATGATGGCGTGGTCTTTGGGGCGACGTGCCTCAAAGAGTTCGGCCACACGCGGCAGACCACCGGTAATGTCCTTGGTCTTGGCACCTTCACGCGGGATACGCGCGATGATGTCACCGGCCTGAACTTGCGTCTGGTCTTCGACCGAAAGAACCGCATCGACCGACATCGGATAGGTCACCGGGTTGCCCGCATCGTTGCGGACCGGTTCGCCATCTTCACCCACCAAGATGATCTCGGGCTTGAGCTCGTTGCCCTTGGGGGCCGCGCGCCAGTCGATCACGATCTTCTGGGTCATGCCGGTAGCTTCGTCGGTGTCTTCCTTGACCGCGATGCCCGACACCAGGTCGACGTATTTGGTCGTACCGGGCTTCTCGGCGATGATCGGCAGGGTGTAAGGGTCCCATTCGAACAGCTTGTCACCGCGCGCCACGTCGTCGCCTTCTTTGACGTGCAGCTTGGTGCCGTAGCCGATCTTGTGGCTGGCCCGCTCCTCACCATTCTCATCGACGATCAACAGCTTCATGTTCCGGCCCATGACGAGCACTTCACCGGCGCTGTTTTCAAGCGTCTGTGCGTTCTCGAAAGCGACCTTGCCCGACTGGCTGGCCTCAAGGAAGGACTGCTGACCACCCTGCGCAACACCGCCGATGTGGAAGGTCCGCATCGTCAGCTGTGTACCGGGTTCACCAATCGACTGGGCCGCGATGATGCCGACGGCCTCACCTTGGTTGACCAGCGTACCGCGTGCGAGGTCACGGCCATAGCACATGGCGCAGACGCCCTCTTCGGCATCACAGGTCAGCGGGCTGCGGATCCGTGCGGACTGCACCCCGGCCTCGTCGATGGCATCCGACATGCGCTCGTCGATCAGCGTCCCCGCCGGGACGAGCACGTCGTCGGTGCCCGGCACGAGGATGTCGTCCGCCGCCACACGGCCCAGCAGACGCTCGGCCAGCGAAGAGACAACCTCACCGTCGTTGACGGCCGCCTCGGCGGTGATCGCGGTTTCGGTGCCGCAGTCATGCTCGCGCACGATGCAGTCTTGCGCCACGTCCACCAGACGGCGTGTCAGGTAACCGGAGTTCGCTGTTTTCAGAGCGGTATCCGACAGACCTTTCCGCGCACCGTGGGTCGAGTTGAAGTACTCGAGAACGGTCAGACCTTCTTTAAAGTTCGAGATAATCGGCGTCTCGATGATGTCGCCGTTCGGCTTCGCCATCAAGCCGCGCATCCCGCCCAGCTGTTTCATCTGCGTGACCGAGCCACGAGCACCGGAGTGAGCCATCATGTAGACCGAGTTCGGCTCTTTCTCGGAACCGTTCTCATGGTGAGTCACGGCGGAGATGGAGCCCATCATCGCCTCGGTTACCTTGTCGTTACACTTCGACCATGCATCGACGACTTTGTTGTACTTTTCACCCTGAGTGATCAGGCCGTCCATATACTGCTGTTCAAAGTCCTTCACCTGCTCGCGGGTTTCTTCAACCAGCGGCCATTTGGTGTCGGGGATCAGCATGTCGTCCTTGCCGAAGGAGATGCCCGCTTTGAAAGCTTCGCGGAAACCCATGGTCATGATCTGGTCACAGAAGATGACCGACTCTTTCTGACCGCAGTAACGGTAGACGGTGTCGATGACCTGCTGCACTTCTTTCTTGCGCAGCAGACGGTTGACCAGATCAAACGGCGCTTTGGCGTTCAGCGGCAGAAGCGCACCAAGACGGATACGACCGGGGGTCGTGTCAAAGCGCATCATCACTTCGTTGCCTTCAGCGTCGATCTGTTTGATCCGCGCCTTGATCTTCGAGTGCAGGTGAACCGCACCGGCGTCGAGGGCGTGCTGCACCTCGTCGACGGAGCCGAAGACCATGCCTTCGCCAACCATACCTTCACGCTCAAGGGTCGTGTAGTAGAGACCCAAGATCATATCCTGCGACGGCACGATAATCGGCGCGCCGTTTGCAGGCGACAGAACGTTGTTCGTGGACATCATCAGAACACGCGCTTCCAACTGGGCTTCCAGCGAGAGCGGGACGTGAACGGCCATCTGGTCACCGTCGAAGTCGGCGTTGAAGGCCGAGCAGACCAGCGGGTGCAGCTGGATCGCCTTGCCTTCGATCAGGACGGGTTCAAACGCCTGAATGCCCAGACGGTGCAGTGTCGGCGCGCGGTTGAGCATGACGGGGTGCTCACGGATCACCTCATCCAGAATGTCCCAAACCTCAGGGCGCTCTTTCTCGACCAACTTCTTCGCCTGCTTCACGGTGGAGGACAGACCTTTGGCCTCAAGCCGCGAGTAGATGAACGGCTTGAAGAGCTCCAAGGCCATCTTCTTGGGCAGACCACATTGGTGCAGTTTCAACTCCGGGCCGGTCACGATGACCGAACGGCCCGAGAAATCAACGCGCTTACCCAAAAGGTTCTGACGGAAGCGACCCTGCTTACCTTTCAGCATGTCCGACAGCGACTTCAGCGGGCGCTTGTTGGCACCGGTGATGACGCGGCCACGGCGGCCGTTGTCGAAGAGTGCGTCGACGGATTCCTGCAGCATCCGCTTTTCGTTGCGCACGATGATGTCGGGCGCGCGCAGCTCAATCAGGCGCTTCAAACGGTTGTTCCGGTTGATCACGCGGCGGTACAGGTCGTTCAGGTCGGAGGTCGCGAAGCGGCCACCGTCCAGCGGCACCAGCGGGCGCAGCTCAGGCGGAATAACCGGGATCACGGTCATGACCATCCACTCCGGGCGGTTGCCGGACTCAAGGAAGCTCTCGACCACTTTCAGACGCTTGATGATCTTCTTGGGCTTCAGCTCGCCTGTCGCCTCTTTCAGATCGGCACGCAGGTTCTCGGCTTCGGCTTCAAGGTCGATCGCCGCCAGCATTTCGCGGATCGCTTCGGCGCCGATGTTGGCGGTGAAAGCGTCCATGCCGTAAGCGTCTTGCGCGTCCATATATTCTTCTTCGGTCATCATCTGACCGTATTGAAGATCGGTGAGGCCCGGCTCGATCACGACGTAGTTCTCGAAGTAGAGCACGCGCTCGAGGTCACGCAGGGTCATGTCCAGCATCAGGCCGATGCGCGAGGGCAGCGACTTGAGGAACCAGATGTGCGCCACCGGCGAGGCCAGCTCGATGTGGCCCATACGCTCACGGCGGACCTTTTGCAGCGTGACTTCCACACCGCATTTCTCGCAGACGACGCCGCGATACTTCATGCGCTTATATTTGCCGCAGAGGCATTCGTAGTCTTTGATCGGGCCAAAGATACGCGCGCAGAACAGGCCGTCACGCTCAGGCTTGAACGTACGGTAATTGATGGTTTCCGGCTTTTTGATCTCGCCGAAGGACCAGCTCAGGATCCGCTCGGGGGAGGCCAAAGAGACCTTAATTTCGTCAAACGCTTTTTGCGGCGTCAGCGGGTTGAACGGGTTGTTTGTCAGTTCCTGGTTCATTTTCAAATCCTTGAAAGGGGTGCGTTAGGAGGGAGGGGTGCCGTTTTCTTTGAAAGAAAACGGCACGGAATTTTCAAAAAATTCCGTTTAGACCTCACTCATCCTCCTCCGCATCCAGGAGTTCCATATTCAGGCCGAGGCCGCGCACTTCCTTGACGAGAACGTTAAAGCTCTCCGGAATGCCCGCTTCGAAGTTATCCTCGCCCTTGACGATGCTTTCATAGACCTTGGTCCGGCCCGCGACGTCATCCGACTTGACGGTCAGCATTTCCTGCAGGGTGTAGGCGGCGCCATAGGCTTCCAGAGCCCAGACCTCCATCTCCCCGAAGCGCTGGCCACCGAACTGCGCCTTACCACCCAGCGGCTGCTGTGTGACGAGGGAGTACGGCCCGGTCGAACGCGCGTGGATCTTGTCGTCCACCAGGTGGTGCAGCTTCAGCAGGTACTTCACGCCGACGGTCACCGGACGCGCGAACTGCTCGCCTGTCCGACCATCGAAGAGCACCGACTGACCGGAGGTGTCGAACCCGGCCCGCTTGAGGCTGTCGTTCACGTCCGCTTCCTTGGCGCCGTCGAAGACCGGTGTGGCGATCGGCACGCCGCGGCGTACGTTGTCGGCCGCTTCCAGCAGCGTGTCCTCGTCCATGCCGGTGATGCCTTCTTCGTAGACATCCTCGCCATAGGCCAGCTGCATCGCTTCGCGCACCGGCGTCAGGTCACCCGAGCGGCGGTATTCCTGCAGCGCCTCATCAACGTTCAGGCCCAGACCGCGTGCGGCCCAACCCATATGCGTCTCGAGGATCTGACCGACGTTCATACGCGATGGCACACCCAGCGGGTTGAGGCAGAAATCGACCGGGGTACCATCGGCGAGGAACGGCATGTCCTCCATCGGCACCACTTTCGAGATCACACCCTTGTTCCCGTGACGACCGGCCATCTTGTCGCCCGGCTGCAGCTTGCGCTTCACCGCGACGAAGACCTTGACCATCTTCATCACGCCCGGGGGCAGGTCGTCGCCACGGCGGACCTTCTCGACCTTGTCCTCGAAACGAGCGTCGAGAGTCCGTTTCTGGATTTCGTACTGCTCGTTCAGGGCTTCGACGATCTTCGCGTCATCCTCGTCCTCAAGGGCCAGCTGCCACCACTGACCACGGGTCAGGGTTTCCAGCAGTTCCTCGGTGATCTGGCTGTTCGCCTTCACGCCTTTCGGGCCTTTCACGGCGACCTTGCCGAGGATCATGTCCTTGAGACGCGCGTAAATGTTGCGGTCAAGGATCGCCAACTCGTCGTCCCGGTCACGGGCCAGACGTTCGACTTCCTCACGCTCAATCTGCAGCGCACGTTCGTCTTTCTCAACGCCGTGACGGTTGAAGACACGCACTTCGACGACAGTGCCGAAATCGCCCGGCTTCACCCGCAGCGAGGTGTCGCGCACGTCCGAGGCTTTCTCACCAAAGATGGCGCGCAGAAGCTTTTCTTCCGGCGTCATCGGGCTTTCGCCCTTCGGGGTGATCTTGCCGACGAGGATGTCGCCCGGCTCTACGTCCGCACCGATGTAGACGATGCCCGCTTCGTCGAGATTGCGCAGGGCTTCCTCGCCGACGTTCGGGATGTCGCGGGTGATCTCTTCCGGCCCGAGCTTGGTGTCACGCGCGGCGACTTCGAATTCCTCGATGTGGATCGAGGTGAAGACGTCGTCGCGGGAAATCCGCTCGGAGATCAGGATGGAGTCCTCGTAGTTGTAACCGTTCCACGGCATGAAGGCGACGACGACGTTCTTGCCGAGCGCCAGTTCCCCCATGTCGGTCGACGGACCGTCCGCGATGACCTGACCCTTCGTGACCTTCTCGCCCACTTTCACCAGCGGACGCTGGTTGATGCAGGTGTTCTGGTTCGAGCGCTGGAACTTGCGCATGCGGTAGATGTCCACACCCGCGTCGCCCAGCTCAAGATCCTCGGTGGCCCGGATCACGATACGCGAAGCATCGACTTGGTCGATGATACCCGCGCGGCGTGCCGTGTAGGCCGCCCCGGAATCGCGCGCCACGACCTCTTCGATGCCGGTGCCGACGAGCGGCGCCTCGGCCTGCAGAAGCGGCACGGCCTGACGTTGCATGTTCGAGCCCATGAGAGCGCGGTTGGCGTCGTCGTTTTCAAGGAAGGGGATCAGCGAGGCAGCGACCGAGACCAACTGCTTCGGGCTCACGTCGATCAGGTCCACGTTCTCGGTCGGTGCCAGCGTGTAGTCGCCGGACTGACGGGTCGAGACCATCTCGTTCACGAACTTCATGTCGTCGTCGAGGTTGGCGTTCGCCTGCGCCACGGTGTGACGCATTTCTTCGGTCGCGGACATGTAGTGCACCTCGTCGGTGACCTTGCTGTCCTTCACGACGCGGTAAGGCGTTTCGATGAAGCCGTATTTGTTCACGCGGGCAAAGGTGGCCAGCGAGTTGATCAGACCGATGTTCGGACCTTCCGGCGTTTCAATCGGGCACATCCGGCCATAGTGGGTTGGGTGCACGTCGCGCACTTCAAAGCCCGCACGCTCACGTGTCAGACCGCCCGGCCCAAGTGCCGAAAGGCGACGCTTGTGCGTCACTTCCGACAGCGGGTTGGTTTGGTCCATGAACTGCGACAGCTGCGAGGAGCCGAAGAATTCACGCACCGCCGCCGCGGCAGGCTTGGCGTTGATCAGGTCTTGCGGCATCACGGTGTCGATCTCGACGGAGGACATCCGCTCTTTGATCGCGCGCTCCATGCGCAGCAGGCCGACGCGGTACTGGTTTTCCATCAGCTCGCCGACGGAACGCACACGTCGGTTGCCGAGGTGGTCAATGTCGTCGATGTCGCCGCGGCCATCGCGGAGGTCCACCAGCGCCTTGATGCAGGCGACGATGTCGTCACGGTCCAGCGTGCGCTGCGTGTCGGGCTTGTCGAGCGCCAGACGCATGTTCATTTTCACTCGGCCAACAGCCGAGAGGTCATAGCGTTCGCTATCGAAGAACAGCGTGTCGAAGAGCGCGGAGGCGGCCTCGACGGTGGGCGGCTCGCCCGGGCGCATGACGCGGTAGATGTCCATGAGCGCGGTGTCGCGGTTCATGTTCTTGTCCATCGCGATGGTGTTGCGCATGTAGGGGCCGACGTTGACGTTGTCGATGTCCAGCAGCGGAATTTCGGTGATGCCGGCGTCGATCAGCTCCTTCGCGGTGCCGCCGATCAGCGTGCCGTCCTTGTCGTATTCCAGCGTCAACTCGTCACCGGCCTCGACGTAGATCGCACCGGTTTCCTCGTTGATGATGTCACGCGCGACGAACTTGCCGACGATGTGGTCGAACGGCAGCAGCAGTTCCTTGACCTTGCCTTCGTCCAAGAGCTTCTTGACCGCACGGGGGGTGACTTTCTTGCCGGCCTCGAAGAGGATCTCGCCAGTGTTGGCGTCGATCAGATCGTAGGTCGGACGGGTGCCGCGCACGCGGTCGGGGAAGAAGGGCGCAACCCAACCCTTGTTCTTCTCCAGCTTGAAGGTGACGGTGTTGTAATAGGCATTCATGATGCCTTCTTGGTCCAGCCCCAGGGCGTAGAGCAGGGTCGTTACCGGCAGCTTGCGGCGACGGTCGATGCGGGCATAGACGATGTCCTTGGCGTCGAACTCGAAGTCCAGCCAGGAGCCGCGGTAGGGGATAATGCGGCAGGCGAAGAGCAGCTTGCCCGAGGAGTGGGTCTTGCCCTTGTCGTGGTCAAAGAACACGCCCGGGGAGCGGTGCATCTGGGAGACGATCACACGCTCGGTGCCGTTGACGACGAAGGTGCCGTTCGGGGTCATCAAGGGCATGTCACCCATGAAGACGTCCTGCTCTTTGATGTCCTTGACGGACTTGGCGCCGGTGTCTTCATCCACATCGAACACGATGAGGCGCAGGGTCACTTTCAGCGGCGCGCTATAGGTCATGTCGCGCTGCTGGCATTCTTCAACGTCGTACTTGGGCTTTTCCAGCTCGTACTTGACGTATTCGAGTACCGAAGTCTCGTTAAAGTCCTTGATCGGGAAGACCGACTGGAAAACGCCCGTGATCCCTTCACCATCGGTGGGGGTCTCGGCGTCGCCGGAATTCAGGAACAAATCATAGGAGGATTTCTGAACCTCGATGAGGTTCGGCATTTCCAGCACTTCGCGGATTTTGCCGTAATATTTACGCAGACGTTTCTGGCCAAGGAAGGATTGTGCCATGTGTCGTGTCACCTTTCGTGTCTCTCGCCGAGCGCATCAACCACCGGGGCCGTGGTGCGCGCCCATAAGAGCGGAAAATCCGGGTCAATTCTTGGAATGCGTCCCACTGCACCCCTTCCGACCTTGGACCTCTCCAGAGAAATGCTCCCGCGGGGAACATTCGTCAAAACAGGTCAGGCTGGACAGGAAAATTCCCGTCCAGCCCTTGTTCATGCGTGGTGCGTGAGGACACGCACCTCTGGCTTAGGCCAGCTCGACTTCGGCGCCAGCTGCTTCCAGCTTGCCTTTGATGTCTTCGGCTTCGGCTTTGTCGACGCCTTCTTTGATCTTGCCACCGGCTTCGACCAGGTCTTTGGCTTCTTTCAGGCCGAGACCCGTGATGCCGCGGACTTCCTTGATCACGTTGATCTTGGATGCGCCGGCGTTCTTCAGAACGACGTCGAATTCGGTCTTTTCTTCTTCGGCAGCGCCACCTTCAGCAGGGCCGGCCATCATCACTGCGCCGCCAGCGGCGGGCTCGATGCCGTACTCGTCTTTCAGGATGGTTTTCAGTTCTTGTGCTTCAAGCAGAGTCAGACCAACGATGTCTTCTGCCAGTTTTTTCAGATCAGCCATGTTTAGCTCTTTCCGTTACGATATGTGTGTTCCAACGCGCGTGTTCAACCCGTGCGCCGGTTTGACGATTTGCCTTACGCGGCCGCCTTGTCCTCGATGGTGGACAAGATGGATGCGATGTTGCTTGCAGGTGCGCCAATGGCCCCGGCGATGTTCGAAGCAGGTGCGCCAAGCATGCCCGCGATGGAGGAGATAAGCTCCTCGCGCGAAGGCATTTTCGACACGGCTTCGACACCGGCGGCGTCCAACGCGTTCTCGCCCATTGCGCCGCCGAGGATAACAAGCTTGCTGTTTTCCTTGGCGAACTCCTGAGCAACCTTGGCCGCAGCCACAGGATCCTCAGAGTAGGTCAGAACGGTCATACCCGTCAGAAGGTCAGCAATGCTTTCGCATGGCTTGCCCTCAAGGGCGATCTTGGCGAGCCTGTTTTTGGCAACACGCACGGCCCCACCGGCTGCGCGTGCGCGCGCCCGAAGGTCCTGCATTTCGGCAACTGTCAAACCGACGTAGTGGCTAACCACAACGACGCCAGAGCTTTCAAAGATTTGGCCGAGTTCGTCGACCAACTGTTCTTTTTGTGCTCTATCCACAGTTTCACTCCAAATTTGGGGGTTGCCCCCCGGCTCAGTTCAGGATGCGGTCTTCTGCACCCCATTCGGGTCCAATGTCAGGGTCCCGGCCAAAACCGCCCGAAGGCAGGAATTTCCGGTTTCCCATCTCAGGAAGGAATTATTCAGGCCAAAGCCCAAACCCTCCGTCTCGGACAGACGCGCGGACCGATGTTCCGGTCCTTGCGTATTTGGCGACCGAAGCCGCCAAATCTCGGGTCGTAAGGTGGGAGGCTGGCCCCCACCCCACGGGATCACTCGGCAGTCGCGTTCTCGACAGCGACCGACACGCCCGGGCCCATTGTGGAGCTCAGGTTGATCTTTTTCATATAGGTGCCCTTGGCACCGGCCGGCTTGGCTTTGGACACGGCGCCGACGAAGGCACGGATGTTCTCAACCAGCTTTGCTTCGTCGAAGGACAGTTTGCCAACGCCTGCGTGGACGACACCGCCCTTTTCGGCTTTGAACTGCACTTCGCCACCCTTGGCCGCTTTCACGGCGTCAGCGACGTCCATGGTCACGGTGCCAACCTTGGGGTTCGGCATCAGGTTGCGCGGGCCGAGCACTTTACCCAGACGGCCAACGATCGGCATCATGTCGGGTGTCGCGATGCAACGATCAAAGTCGATCTTGCCGGACTGCACGGTCTCCATCAGGTCTTCTGCGCCAACGATATCTGCGCCCGCCTTTTCGGCTTCTTCAGCTTTCGCGCCACGGGCGAAGACGGCAACGCGCATGGTTTTGCCGGTGCCGTTGGGCAGGCCGACAACACCGCGGACCATCTGGTCCGCGTGACGCGGGTCAACACCGAGGTTCATCGCGATCTCGATGGTTTCGTCGAACTTCGCGGTGGCGTTCGCTTTGATGAGGCTTACCGCTTCTTCAACGGTGATCTCTTCTTTGCCAGCAAAAGCTTCACGGGCGGCGCGGGTGCGTTTTCCAAGTTTTGCCATCTTACTTCACCTCGATGCCCATGGACCGGGCGGAGCCCAGGATGATTTTCATCGCCGCTTCCACGTCGTTCGCGGACAGGTCGGCGGCTTTTGCTTCTGCGATCTCGCGCAGCTGCTTGGTGGTCACGGTGCCGACGGTTTCACGCGAAGGCGTTTTCGCGCCGGAGTTCACCTTGGCAGCTTTTTTCAGGTAGTAGGACGCCGGGGGCGTCTTGATGTCCATGGTGAAGGACTTGTCCTGATAGTAGCTGATCACGGTGGGGCACGGTGCGCCCGGCTCCATGTCTGCGGTCTTGGCGTTGAACGCCTTGCAGAATTCCATGATGTTGATGCCGCGCTGACCGAGGGCGGGGCCCACGGGCGGGGACGGGTTTGCTTGACCCGCTTTAACTTGCAACTTCATCGTACCGACGAGTTTCTTGGCCATTGGCCTTCTCCTTTCAACACCCTTGGGGCGCGCCCCGCGGGTTCTTCGTTGCGTGGTCCGGGCCTAGGCGCCGCGGCGCCCCTTCCCTCCCACAATGACCGGCACCCTCGGGTGCCGGGATGGCGGGGCGAACCCCGCCGCACACTCAGACCTGTTTGTTGACCTGAGTGAATTCCAATTCGACCGGGGTCTCCCGGCCAAAGATCGAGACCGAAACCTTGAGACGCTGGTTCTCGTCGTCGACCTCTTCGATCATGCCGTCGAAATCCTCGAAAGGACCATCGGCGACTTTGACTTTCTCACCGACCTCGAAGTGGATCAGCGTGCGCGGTGCTTCTTCGCCTTCCTGCACGCGACCCAGGATCGCCTGAACCTCGGCATCGCGCATCGGCATCGGGCGGCCCTGCGGGCCAAGGAACCCGGTGACGCGGTTGATCGAGTTGATCAGGTGATAGCCCGCGTCGGACATTTCCATATGCACCAGCACATAGCCGGGCATGAAGCGACGCTCAGTTGTCACCTTCTTGCCGCGCCGGACCTCGATCACCTCTTCGGTGGGCACCAGCACTTCGTCGATCTGGTCTTCAAGTTCCTGCTCGGCCACGGACGCGCGGATCTGCTCGGCGATCTTCTTTTCGAAGTTCGACAGGACACTGACCGAATACCACCGTTTTGCCATCTGAACTCTGGTCCCTGTCTTGCCATGCGGGCTGCCCCGGCATGAAATTCGTCAATTAACGCGAGGAGATACCCCGCAACATCTGAACAAAAAATCGGCGCGCAACTCGAATCGCCGCACGCCCTTTTCAGGTCAGGTCTGCGCAATAGCCCGCGCAGACGCAGGTTTCAAGGGTGTAAAGATAAAATCACCCATGCGGGCGGTGCTCAGCCGAACATCCCAAGGATCTGCTGCAAGCCGCCGCGGATCAGGATATCCACAATTGCAAAGAAAACAGCTGTCAGCGCGGCAAGGATAAAGACCATCACCGTGGTCAGCATCACTTCGCGCTTTGTCGGCCAAACAACCTTTGCAACTTCGGTGCGAACCTGCTGGATGAACTGAAGCGGATTGGTGGTGGCCATGACATCTTTCCCTGTTGCCCGATTGGGCGGATGTAACGGGTCCGCCCCCTAGTTTCAAGACGTCTTCGCGCGCGCCTCAGGCTTCCGGGTCGCGCAGACGATCGAACCGGCGGTCAAGCGCCGCGTCATGCCGCGCTTCAGCCGCCGCCATCTCGCCAAAGTCGGGAAGATACAGCCCGTCGACGGTGCCTTCGGGGAATCGGTCAAGCACGGCGTCCCATTTCATCGCGAAAGCATCCAACCGCGCATGAAGCGCCGCCGCACGCTCGGGCTGCCGCGCGGCATACCAGCGCCCAAGCGCCATCGCCCGTTGCCAAAACCCGTCGTAGCCAAGGGCGAGGAAGACCCCCAACACGACAAACACTGTGACGAATACCACGCCGAACACCAACCAAGGGCGCAGAACCACCGCCAGCGCCAGAAGGCTGAGGATCACCGCCCGGACCGGAGGACGTTTCGCAGTACGCTTACGGCGCGATGGCTTCCTGATATCAACTTCTACGGCCGCCGGCTCCGGCAAGTCCGGAAAAGCTACGCGCCCCGACCGCCGAGGGGCCACCGGGGGCTCTGCCGCGCCCGAACCGGCGCGTGGGTCCGGAGCACCCTCCGCATCAGCCATGACATTACGGATCGCAGACATCGCGGCGGGGTCCAGCTCGGACGAAGAAGGGGCAGCCTTATCAATGGGGGGCGTCATATCAGTCTCTCTACGCAGTTGCGAAAGAGTTACTGATCCATTGCGCCAAGTGAAGGGCGGAAAATAGACAGTTATTGGGCATCACCCTCCCCCCCCCTCAAACGCAAAACCGCCGCAGCTTTGCGCTGCGGCGGTTTTGTTATTCTGATCATCGTAGAGAGATACTGTAGTCTAGGAACTTATTAGGTTTGGCGATGACCTACTCTCCCACGTCTTAAGACGCAGTACCATCGGCGCTACGGCACTTAACGGCTGGGTTCGGGATGGGACCAGGTGT
>Ga0208794_1000113_pt1 | contig 86815 bp, 68 predicted proteins | sample 32_taG_FD_184106 | JGI IMG/M metagenome (GOLD analysis project Ga0208794, IMG submission 184106) | Marine viral communities from the Gulf of Mexico - 32_GoM_OMZ_CsCl metaG (SPAdes) (version 2) | ecosystem: Environmental > Aquatic > Marine > Oceanic | place: Atlantic Ocean: Gulf of Mexico... | reverse complement strand
GCGAGCCGAGCGAAGCACGCCAAGAAGTAAGGCGGGGCGGGGCTCTGGATAAGTTAACAATAGTTGAGGCTCCAAAGAAAAAACGGGCGACTGGTCCCTACTACCCCGACCTAGCCCCCAACAAAAAAAGTACCCAAAAATTTTTTTTAGGCCAAGAAAAGGTTAGACTATGGCAAAACACCCCAGAAACCTTGACCCGAATCAACCCTATTGGGAATGTGCCAAATGCGAGTTCAAGAACAGCGACTTGAGAGATATCTGCATCAATTGTGAAAAAGGGAAAAAGACTCGCAGTTCCCGTCGTTCTTACGGTAGAGGGAGGTGGCCAGAGTTATGAAAGGATTATGCAACACTTGTTTTGAATCAAACACAAATATTGTAATTTCAGAAAAAAGCGGTAATGCAATTTGTATGTCATGTGACAAATTGAATTAAAGTTATTATATTACCAAGAAGTTAAGTTAACCATGCTTAATTCAAAAAAGGGCTCGCATAGCGAGCCAAGTAGAGTTATGCCTGCACTCAATTTGTTTATGGAGGGGGAGGCATGACACTAACAAAATGTATCACAGTTACGGAGGAACAGGATCGTAAAATACGTGCTATACAAATTAGACGTACTCAAGCAGAGAATAGAACAGTATCATACAGCTCCGTACTCAAACAAGCAATTGATGAGGGGTTGAATCTGATACAATGACCGAAGTATATCATACCGAACATAACTACGATATCAAAATCAGTAACGACAACACCAAGGGCGAGAAACGGGCAACCATTCACGTGCGTGCGGATACCTACCCAGAAGATGCCATAAAGTTGGCAAATACACTATATAAAGAGGCTCTCGAAGATGCACAATGATTTTGTCTGCAAGTGTCCCGAATGTGGGCAACCTTGCGACGTATTGCCTGATTCTCCAGGTATACCATGGTCAGTATCTACAACACAAACAAGTGACTATACAGGAACATACCAGCCTATCAAGCAAAGTGAAACTTTCAAATGCGTAGATCCGCATTGTTGGGTAACTAAGGTAAGGGTGGAATGGTCATGATAAAACCACTACCAATAGAATACAAGGAAGCCGAGTTTAGGGTACAAGTATACCTAGACAAAATCCAAATGACACCTGCTGAGTCTATAATAGCAATAAAACTCCAGGAGGTAATAGAGGCGATAAACGGAAAATGACTGAAGTTTATGTAAAATCACAAAAATGCAAGTGCAAAGTAGATCAGGACGAAAAAACACTAATCCTGGTTGAGGGACAAACAGCAGTATGGATCTGCAATCATGTCGACGCAAAAAAGAAACTTCAAAGGGTAGAGTGGGAATGAGTGACCCTACCTACAAAGCTTTATTCGCTGGAATAGTTCTTGGTATGTCTTTTTCGATAATTACGTTCATGGTGGGGTATTATGCGAAATAAGATAGCCCCACAATGGCCAGCTGACTGGGTGTCAATGGAAAAATTGGCTGAGGCTGCGGGTGTTACACCCCGAACTCTACAAAGTAGATGCCATGAGTTAGCCAAACTATCAAAGAGGTTAGAGGATGAAACTGGGAAGTAAGGCTTCACTTGAGGCAAGAAAAAGGGATGTTTTAGGTAGATTGTTAGATCCAAACTACATATATCACAATACCACCGATAATCAAAAGAAGTTAAAAGCAAAATACAATGAGGATGAGGATGATACAAGAAAAAGAGTCGACTGAGGATCTTACGTGGCTGGAGCCTAAAACCCCACATGAGATAATAGATGAACTTGTAACAAAATACGACAAAAACAGATTTTATGTTTTGTTAAGCGGTGGGAAAGACAGTTTCTCGGTTCTGCACTTTATTGCTACTAATTACCCCCAATATTTCGCGGGGGCGGTATTTACCAATACTGGAATATCATCTACTATGACTAGGAGGTTTGTCCTAGAAGAATGTAAAAAACGCGGGTGGCCAGTAGAAATGACATGGGCTAAGAAACATTACTACGACGTAGTAATGGAGCATGGGTTCCCAGGTGTAGGATCACACCGAATTATCATGGGATATTTGAAATTCCACTCATGGTACTGGTATCTTAGAGATAAAATCAAAAAAGGCGAAAAAGCGGTGTATATCTCAGGAGTAAGGAAAAAAGAGTCCTGGGCTAGGGATAAAAAGCGATTTTACACAAAAAAGCCGATCGATGATGGACATGGTGTTTTATTCTGTAAACCGTTCCTATACAAGAATGGTAGCCAGTTAGCCGAGTATTTTATCACAAACGGGCTCAAAAAGTCGCCCGCTTACGATTATTTCGACAAGTCAGGGGAATGTTGGTGTGGATGTTTCTACAACGAGTGGGAACTAAAGATGATTGAAAAACACGACCCATTTCTGTTTGAAAGCATAAAGTGGCTGGAAAAAGAACTCCAGTTGCATGGCACGGACGAGGCAAAGAAATTCCCAAAGTGGGGTAGATCCGTAGGGGCTGAAATTTCAGAAATGCAAACAACCTTTGAGGACTTTGTAGTAAATGAGGATTATTGTGGAGAATCATGTATGATAGAGTAAACGGTGGACGCTATGCGGAAACCTGTGAGTATTGCGGTGGCCTGGATGGCGACCACGATGAGGGATGTGAAATGGAGGATGAAGTTTGAAATGGTTAAGCCTCTTTACGGGGATTGGAGGATTCGACCTAGCACTCAAGCGGGCTGGTCAGGAAATAATAGGGGCGTGCGAAATAGATGAGTACGCTAGACGAGTTTATGCCAGACACTTCCCAAAAGTCCCAATCCACAGAAATGCCACAGAACTCGACCCAAGAGAGCTCCCAGACTTTGACGGAATTGTTGCAGGATTCCCTTGTCAAGCTTTCTCAGTTGCGGGAAAGCGGCTCGGATTTGAAGAGTCAAGAGGCACGCTATTTTTTGAAATTGCTAGGATTGCGAAACAAAAACGACCTCGATACTTGTTACTTGAGAACGTCAAAGGACTCATCAACCATGACGGAGGGAAAACCTTTGCAAATATCCTCGCAACGTTGGATGAACTCGGGTATGATGCACAATGGCAAGTGCTCAATAGCAAATATTTCGTACCACAAAACAGGGAGCGTATCTTCATTGTCGGATATCTTAGAGGAACAGGTCGACCCCAAGTATTTCCTGTCAGCGGAAACGACAAGGAAGATGCTGGAGAATCCAGATTAGATACCGTCAAGGGATCTGACCGCGACAGCTACCGAATCTACGGTACTGAGGGACCGTCAAGGACTTTGAGGGCTCATCCAGGTGGGATGGGTAAAATGACTGGAGTTTACGCTGTGACCAAGGATCACAATAAATTACGTGATCTTGGAAACGTCGCAAACTGCATTGACTCGAATTATTTCAAGGGTCAGGACAACCACGGACAAAGGACACTTGTGGCAAAAGATCATCCAAAACACGAACAGTTTACAAAACATAACGGTAGTAGGTTCTATGACGTTGAACATCCTGGACCTACGGTAATGGCTGATAACGGTACGGGATCAAGAATTAAGATAGAGGTAAAACCAGTCCTTACCCCAGATCGACCAGTAAAACGCCAGAATGGTAGGAGGGTCAAGGACGACGGTGAAGAATCGTTTACACTGACAGCACAGGACAAACATGGTGTAATGTTTGAGGGAGTCGAAAAAACCGTCAGGCGACTCACTCCAAAAGAGTGTGAGCGATTACAAGGGTTCCCAGACGATTACACAAAGTACGGAGTCGAGGGCGATGAGATCTCAGATACTCAAAGATACAAAATGTGTGGCAACGCTGTCACTGTAAATGTAATAGAGTTCATTCTAAGGAAACTGCTATAAATAATTTATTTCTAGGCTACCCATGAATGAGTTAACTAACCACATAGATATCATACTTAGTATTCTAGTACCATTAGGAGGTTTTCTCATTTTCCTTACAAGGCACTTTTGGAAGAAAGAACAATGCTTTATCCGAATGAGGGATGCCATTGACCGACTCACGGATGAGCAAAATAACCATAAGGAGTCCAAGTCAAGAATTACAACAATAGAATCAGATATTGCAGAAATTAAGATCTATTTGAGGCAATTATTACAAAAAAACGATATTCCTTACGATTAGAAATATTTTAAAGTGATTATTAGAGAGGGCGATTATGAAACGAGAATGGGCTGATGCAAGTCATGTCGGTAAGATTACCGTCAGCATTATGGACATTCTCGCAAAGGAATTTCATAAGGTTTCAAAAAAAGCCGATAGTGAGAAAGATTATGATTTAATGATTAAATTGTCCCAGGCCACGGGGTATCAAGCCCAATTATACAGTGGATTACAAAAGTCCCATGAGTTCCAAAGAAGATTACAGTCAGTCGAGAAAGCACTATCTACTGTTAGTCCAGAAGAAATTGCCATGGCTGTTAGTCCAGTTCTGCAAGCTGAAGAAGAATTAAAAACTCAAGATGAGTGGAAATAATCATTGGTACACTCCGACTCGTTTCGGTTAGGTCAGATTGAAAAAATCCTAAACGAAAAGAAAGCACAGGCATTACAAAACTCTCCAGTTCCTAACAACCTTATTGATTTTATCAGGGACTTTCGACCAATGATTGGACGAAAGCCATTACACTTTAAACAAGATCCGTTTTGGATTGAACCACTTTTGGACGATCATCCACACCAAATGTTTGTCAATGGTCGTCAGACATACAAAACTACAAACTCCAGTTCTTTGATATCTTGGATCGCCTTATCCAAACCAGGATGTGAGGTTACTTATGTCGTGGACGACGAAAACCACAGATCTGCATTTTCTGAACAGAGGTTAAGACAAGAAACTTTTATCGCCAATCCAAAAATGGCTAATTACTTACCCCACGGAAAAGCAAACGTTGGACGTATTAAACTTCTTAATGGGTCTGTAATTTATCTAGTGACAGATGAAAACAAGTATCACGCGGTTGAGGGAAAGTCTAACGAGGCTCTCATTCTTGATGAGGCACAAGCTCAAGATGTGGGTTATTTGCCAGTCGCCATGTATTCACTCTCTAAAACTCATGGACGGGTGTATTGTTTTGGAATTGGCGGAGAAGCTGGAAGTGAGTATCACCGAATGTGGAAACGTACAGATCAAAGGGAATGGGTTTATGACGATCCCGATTGGAGGGACAAATTACAATTTGATGCCTTTGGAGCCATATCCAATGACGAGGATAAATTACAAAAGATACTCTCAGGAAAGTGGGTGGCTCAAAACCCAGCTAACAAGGATTATCGAGGTTATCACTTCCCTCAAGAAATGTTCCCTCATGTACCGCTAACTATCCATGATGCTGTAAACAAATATCGAGTTCAGCCTGAACTTTCAATTGAATACCAGCAAAAACACTATCCAATGTCAATGTATCTTTCACACTGTCGCGGGGAGTTTTACAAAGCTGAACGTAGACCAATTACCCCAGACATGGTAGAAGCTTGTTACGTCAACTATCTCAAACTTTTGTTACCCCATGAGGTAACTGACCTGAAAGCCATATATGGTAACGAGATCAGAGTATTAGGCGGTGTTGACTTTGGTAGCGGACCAACTGCGTCGAAAACTGTGGCTGCAATTATTATTCATTGGCGTAAGAGTAATCGCTATCAGCTTGCATGGATTGACCCAAGGCCAGCTGAGCACCCTATGGATCAGGCACGATATATTACAGATCTGTTTGATCGTTATGAGATCGATTATGGTGTCGGGGACTGGGGATACGGACAAGATCAGATTCCGCTAATCCAAGGAGGCGGTAGAGATTCTAATGATAAGAAGTTCCGCGGTATCGGTAGACATAGATTCATTGGTTGTCAAACAATAGGTAATGAAGTAAAACCAAAACAAGAGTACGGTCAAAACACCGATGAGCATGGTAAGGAATCTGCAAGAATACAAATTGATAAAACCACTGTAATTCAGAATTTTGTAGATTTTATTGGTATGTCAGTATCACACCCAAAACACCCACACGAAGATAAATTCAAACAAAAGATGTTCATGATACCACATTACTATGATTGGCAAACTGACTTTTTGTTGGACGATATGACCTCAATTACAAGAAAAGATCTGGAGGAGGTACAAGAAGTCCAAGTTGAAGATCCAAGGCAAAAAGCCATGAAACTATACAACCACCCACAGGATTCTGTAATGGCTATTATTTACTGTCTAGTGGCTGCTCAGAATTACAACCCAAGTGCTTACGCTATTACACCTGTCAAAAAACGTATAAGGAAATAGTTTTCACACTAATCATGTCAGATAAGATTACAGCACTTACTGAGCTTACTACTCCAGCGACTAACGACCCAATAGCAATAGTAGACGATCCAACTGGCACCCCTATTACCAAAAAAATCACAGTTTCAAATTTAGTTTACACATGGATTACTGACGTTAACGCCAATGGTAACAACCTTACTGGCATGGGTTACATTAATTGGAATAAAATTGCGGTTCCCTCAGATCCTCCAGCCGAGGAGGGTAGAATGTATATGAAAGAAATTGATACCAACAATAACGGTATTTTTGTTAAGATCCAAAAGGCTGGAGCAATTACGGAGGTTCAGATAGCATAATGGCAATCGTTTGGGTTAGCGGTATGCGAATGACAGGATTAGCAGCCGATACAAAACCAACTAACGTTCAAACAAGTTGTGAGTTTTACGAAACTGACACTTTCTTAACTTTTGTCTTTAATGGTTCTACATGGGATCAAGCTGGAGGGGCTGGAGCTGAAACTGGAGCTATTGAGCCATACGGTGGAGATTATAATGCTATTCCAAGTGGCTGGCTTATCTGTGACGGATTGGCTGTAAGTCGAACTACTTACGCTGATTTGTTTGCAGTAGTTGGCACAAGTTTTGGAGTAGGTGACGGATCTACTACTTTCAACGTCCCTGATCTTAGAGATAAATTTCCTAAAGGAGCTCCAAATATTACAAACCCTGGTACGACGGGTGGAGCAAATACAGTTACGTTAAGTACCTCCGAACTTCCCGTACACAGTCATAGTGTAAACAATCCATCACACTCTCACAGTTACACTAGACCATCTAACGCCTCTAATTATGGTCAATACAATAACTCAAAAGCTAACACCTCAAGCGGTTCAACCACAGGTGGAGCAACACAAGCTACAAGTGTGGGTAACGCTGGCTCAGGTGGAGCTCACGAAAACAAACCCTCATTCCAAGAGGTTGTATGGATGATAAAAACATAAAATGGAGTATACAGTGGAATAATTATGAAATTTAGAGTCGATTCAATTTTGGTAGTGGGAGAAAACCAAGGTGGAGATACTCAATATGATGTAAGATATTCCATTCTTGGTAAAAACGACGAAGTTATTGCAAAACACCAAGCACCTCTCATAAATGCCTACGATAGAGATGAGATGATAAAAAAACTTAGAATCCGCATAACTCAAAGATGGAAAGAAACCCAATCTCAAACAGTTGATGTTAACGAAGCATTGGGAAAAGACACCTTTGAAATAAATGAAGAAACTGGAGAAATTACTTAACATCTAATTGAACATGACCGTTTACGGTCAATCTTTTACCGCCCTTTACAGGATTTACTTTGTGTAACATCCATGATGGCATGATCACACAAGTGTTAGGAGTTGGCCTAATAAGATAATCCATTTCTGGATTAAGTTCCTTATCTTGATCACTACCAGTGTAATTAGATACTAACAATTCCCCACCGCCCTCAGGTTCTTCCAAGTATATTATGTAATTCAACATTCTTTTTTCTTTCCCAATATGATCTTGATGCCAATCATACTTATCACCTGGATTGTAAGCAGTAACTTGAACTTCTATACTAGTGGGCATAGATACAAACCATTTCCAACATAGATCAGCTTTTTTGGATACAACTTCTTTGACTTTCGGCTGGTATAATGCGTCGTATACTCTTTTTACAATTAATGATGAAGAATCTGGATGCCACCTAGAATATTCTTTCCCACCGTCTTTCCAATCTTCCTTATTTTTAACAAGTAATGATTTTTTTGAAATTTCATCTTTTATTTCCTGCAACACATCAGGAGGGAAAAAATCAACAAATTCAACAAATGGTAAGCCTTGAGTAATTATCTTCATATCTCTGGGTCCTGGGAAAACGGTGTTATTGTAGCAGCCCCTCCTATTGGGGATATCTGTTTAAACCATGATCTATGTTGTAATGATATTCTTCCGTCCAATGGATCATTAGATTCCATGTGGACTTCTTCTACACTGTGCAAAGCTAATGATGGAAAGATAAGTAATCTATTTTGTTTATGTTCAATCTTTTCTCCCTCCACAACCAATTCTCCACCTGTGAATTTCTTTGGGTTCCTACACATTAGTAAATTACAAACAACTAACTCACCAAATGTAGCGTCGTCCTTATGATCTGTATACCACCCTCCGTCACCATAAATTTGTAATTCAGTAGAGTCAAATTCCGTATGTGGTAATATTTTAAAAATTTGTGCAGTATCAGGATGATTAAGCACCTCATCTTCAAATTCTTTACTCCATAAATATTGGTCAAAAGCTGAAAGAATTGCTGATTTTGATCTATCCTCAAAATGATTATCCACTAATGTAATATGGCTTTGTTTATGACCTACTACTCTATACCTATCCATAACATTAGGTTCAGTAAGGGGTTCAAGATATTCCAATTCCTTTAGAATATCATCTATTACCCCCTGTGGAAGCCAATCATCAATCAAAATGTAGTTAGGTGTCCTAGTTATCTCCAACTTCTAGTCAATTTTTTTACGATGTGAGGGGTATATAACTCCGTAGGTTATTAATTAATTACGTGGCAACGTGCTTAGGTCATAGACATGGTACTGGATGTTATAAGAACTCAAAGTCCCCCAAAGCTGAAAATTGGAGAAAACACCAACTTTGCTACAAGTGTTTTTGCATTATTATTCTAAAAAGAGAGCCTCATAAGGGACATGGAGGCAAGTATCTCAATGAAGCTGACACGGGTGGTATGTCATTAATCGCAACACAATAACTAAGTATAACCACTTTGGTAAAATATTATGACATGGCGTAGCCGACTAACCCGTGGTTTAGAAAAAATTGGAGCTATTGATTCTAAGAATCCAATCATACAAACTAACGCAAGAAGTAAGATGCCATTAGCCGAAATGCACTCATTTCTTGAAATGGCTCCTGGATTATCTCAGCCAGTGTGGGGTCCAGAAATTTCTACCGTCGGAGCTTACAGTAGAGAGGGTTACACTTCCAAAACTTTCGATACTCCAGCAATACCTTTTGAAACTCAAAAAGTCGGTCTGCAAGTAGATGAGGATACACAATTAGCAATCAATCACTTATCATCTCAGGTCACAGGTGGGGCTCATTATGTCAAAGCTGAGAGAAGAGAAGTTGTCGATTACTTTAAGAAATTTACACAAGATTTACAATTTGATACCTTTGATACCGAACTTATCAAGGAACTACTTTGGTATGGAAACTCAGTTTGGAAACCAAGAATGGGTATCCAAAACGTCAGAAGTTTCCGTGACTTGATGCACATACCAATTTCTTCATTCAAAAGAATTTGGTGGGATAGACAAAGAATCCCATACAAGTATGAGTTTAGAGGAGCTGAATATCAGGGGTACCATAACCCTGGAGAGGTAATTCACTTCACTTGGAATAAGGTAGATGCCTCAGCCTTTGGTACTGGTTTTGCTGTTTCAATGACAAGTCCTAGATTATTCTCACTTCCAGTAGGTGGAGGAGAATTTGAAACTAGGGAACTTCCATCATTACTTGACAGAAAGTATGCAACTCAGTATGTCATGCAACACGCTGAGCAAAGATACGTTTCAAGAAACCTTTGGGTTGTCGAGGACGGTGATGAAACTAGCAGAGCTCAGTTGCAGAATAATGTTGAAAATCTCGATATCGGTCAGGATGTAATTTCAGGAGCCAAGGTTGAAGTCCAAGAACTTGGAAGTCAGGCACGTAACTTTAACCCTGAGCAATTTACCGATCTTACAATCGGTCCGATATTCAAAGCTCTTAATGACTTTAGAGGCAAACAAGGTTCTAGTGAAAGCCACCAATTTGCCAATGCCAGAAGCTCGGCTGCCCTTGACGAGATAGGATTATCTGCTTTCCCTATCTCCGTCAAAGAACAATTAATCGAAAAGATCTTCAAACCATGGTATGAGGCTAACCCATTACCTGACCCTGAAACCATGGGTATGACATGGTTATCATGGGACGAATTGAAATTTGAAATTGAGTTCGGTAAGGTAGAGAAAAAAGACATACCAATACAAGATCAGATTAAACTTCTTGAACTATACATTAATTCGCCATTACCAAAAGATCCAGTTGTCCTTAACAATTTGTTTATCCAAGCTGGCCTTGGAATTACAAAAGACATGGACGAACAGTTAGAACAAATGTATTCTCCAGAACAGTTAATGTTGAATCAAGCCATGGCGATGCCACAGGATATGGGACAACCACAAGAGGATAATATGCAATTACCTCAACATGATTTAGGTGGGGAAGAAATACCACAGTTTGATAATCAAGTGATGGGATCAGCTCCACAGGGGGAAGCAATTTACCAAGATATGATAAAACAACCTAGAGGCGACTTCCAAAATAACTATAAACGCTCAGGCCAAAATCAAGATTACGGGACTGGTAGAAATTATGAATAAACTATGTGAGATCTGCAACGGGGGGGAACATCAACCAGGAGATCACCCATACATACCAAAATTTGAAGAAACCCATAATCCATTAGATATTCCATTCGGTCATGAAGTTCATGAAATGCAAGAAGATCAACTTATCAAAGTAGAGGATGGAAAAGGTGCAACTGTATTAGATGAGTGGGGAACCAAAGAGGTAAACAATGGCGTTAAGGATCAAGGGTTTGGAAATTCTAATAATTCTAATGAAATAGACGAGGGTGGTATGGGAAGTGGACGACAACCCGATTATGGTGATCCACTATCTGACGGAGGTGGTCCAGGTCCGCTTATGACTTTTGAAACAACCCCACTAGACATAATAAAAGAAGTCGTGGATGCAAAATTAGATTGTCCGTGTCGCAAGAACAAATAATCACAAAAATTCTTCAGATGAAAGAATTTTTGATTGGTCAAGGTATACCTTATGGCGAAGCTGAACGTGCAGCCATGGCTTATTATAACGAGGTTGAACCACCAATAGCTAAGGAGTGGCCAGGATCAGTAACGGGTGTGGATCTTCTACCTCAGATTAATCCTTTACAAGTCCCCGATACTGGGAGCCCTCCTTACTTTCAGCCTAACACTACTGCCACAACTGACCCTTACCCTACTATACCAACACCTGATCCTTTAGGATCTGTTAAGACAGAAAACCCCCTCTACTCATTGGAGGGTAGTAACATTGGTAGAACTTACCAATTAGAGAATCCTCCGTTTCAAGGTGATATGACAAATTGGGGAGCTACTGCAAACAAACCTGAAAGTCAACCACCAACTTTGGGGGTTGAGCCATTCAGTGTGTTTGTTGACTCTCCCCCTTGGAAATGGCCAATTGAGGGACAGTCAAATCCACCTTACACTTCACCTACAATTATTCCACCTAGCGGTCAATTTAATGAAACTTTAACGTTAGACTTACCAGCGGACACCATTCAAGAAGCTACTCCCGACGATGCTTTCATGGAGTATGTATACCAATCACATGACAACTCAGATGTATGTGCCAAGTTCGCTGGTAAGACCTTTAACATGAAAGACCGAAAACATAGACCAGTACCTCCAAGTGAGGGTTTAGGATATACCAACACTCATCCAAATTGTATGTGTTATTGGAAGCCATCGGGTAAATCTGAAGCTGAAAAAATCGACCCAACTAGCTTGTTAGGAATACAGGGTATTCATAGAAAGATAGGTCAAAGAGCCCATAATGGCACTCTACATAAAGTCAAAAAAGAGGGCGATTTATCCCAAAGAACTGGTCACAGGAACTATTACCAAAAACCACTAAAGATGATTCAGGAGGCAATAGCTGAGGTTAGACATGAATTTGGCTGGCTAAGTGATGATTACTTGCAGAGAGCAAAAGCCATGGCTGAGGCTCAAGGAGGTACATTGTATCTTATCAGGGCTACCCAAGAAACCATTACAGATCACAGGGGTGAGGGTGAGCCTTACAGAAGATTACTTTCTTCCAGTGAATTATTGCCAATGGCTCGTACAGCCATAGGTCACGGTATGGATATCAACCATAACCCCGAATGGAGAACTGGGGCTACAATACTTGATAGTGAGTTTGACCCAATGACCAAATCAATACAAATGATGATTATGGAAACTGACCCTGAAATTAACCAATTAATCGCTAATGGTCAAATAGCCGCTGTTTCAATCAATGGTGGCTCACCTAGACAAGAATCTGTCGAACCATGCGATCATAGCTGTGCGACTGGAGAGTGCGAACTATGTGTAGTACCAAAGGGTGTGATACTTGGTGAGAATGACGGTATTGCATTGACTTGGGTTGTTACTGACCCCCGTGGTATATCATGGCAAGGTAGATTAATTCCAATGGCTGAACCAGGGGTTAAAACAACCATAATTCAGCCCATAGCATAATACCTTTAAACTATTTCATGTGAGGGCGAATAATGAAAAGTTTACAGGAATGTAGCTCATTAGCTGAGGCACAGCCTTTTCTAAGAGGTGCAACACCAACTTTCCGAAAAACCGTTGAAACAGCTTTTGCTTTGATGAATCACCCTGATGCCTCTCAAAGAGCATTAGGTCAAGGATTTCTCAATACTGCAATCCAAGAAATGGATGCCGCAGAACAACCAACACCTCATCATGACGATGGAGTTAAGGCAAAAGGAGAACACTTTGTCAAAGAAGCTGAGTTAGAGGGCGGTAACAAATCAGGTAATGCTGGATCAGAACAATCATCCAAAAACTCAGAACCAGTTACCTCAAAAGAGGGAACTACTGAGCCAGAGGGAGATATGGAAGATCCTGGTATGGAAACTGAGAATCAATTTTCAGAAATGGGAGCTCCAATGGCACCACCTGGAATTGATCCAATGTTGTTAAAACAAATGGCTCCACAAATGCCACAGTTGCCACAGATGAATACCCCTCAACAAATCCAACAAATGCAATATACAGTCAAAAAATACATGGAGGCTTATGTCAAACCATTACGTGATCAAGTAGTCGCATTGACTAAAGCACAGAAATACACAACAAACCAAATCAAAGAGATCACTAGCCTCAAAACTGGACTCGATCTGCACTCAGTAGAAAGAGATCTACCAAGAGTTCAAGAAACAACCCTACCACAGTCTGTATCCAATGTCACTCCAGATTCTCCTAGAATCTACGAAAAAGCATACAACTTGGAAAAAGAACGACAAAGCATTGTTGAATTAAATAAAATGGTTAGTTCAAACCCTTACCAATAGGTAAGACTTTCTTCTTTTCTTTTTATTCAAAACACCTTTAAACTATTTCATGTGAGGGCGTTTAGTATGGCAAATCTTTATCCTGGTCTAGCACGTGGAACCATTGGTGGTCGTGCTGCCAACACCGAGATAAATATTATCGCAAACGAAACGAATATGGAAATGGGTGGCTGTGTAAAACTAGCCGCTCCTCCAGCAACCGAATTATTGCCTAGAGCCGATAAGGTTGACGCAGCTGGACAAGATGCTTATGGTATCATTGTCGGAGGCGACAACGACGGAATTTATGGCGATGGCGGTGCAAGTCCAGCCGACAATACAACCAAAGCTTCCTTAGCTGTTGGTGATGCAATTGTCGTCTGTACCCAAGGAAGATGCCTTGCAAGAATCAGTGAAACTTGTACCCTAGGTGCAAAACTAGCTGGCGATGCAACTGGCGATCTGCAACTAGCTGACTTAGCTGGTGACGATATTATCGCAACCGCTTTGCAAGCTGGTAGTGCTGGCGACATAATCGCAGTAGACGTACAAAGAGAGGGTGCTTTCTAGATGGCTGGATCTAAACCAAAACACAACAGATCAAGTATCTTAGCACTCCCAGAAATGGCACACATTAGAGAAGCACTCGTATTAGGTGCTGAAGCAGCACAAAGAGCTGGAAAGCCCTTTGACATTTTCAGACCAATCCGTGAAACTCCAATGAGTGTCATGTTTGACAAATCCAATCCAAACGGATTCGAGGACGGAAAACTAAATCCAAACCTCTCACAAGTTTGGCTTTCCAAATACGGAATCAGAATTGGTGATGCCGCACAAACCAATCCAAGAATTGGTGGTAAGGATCTCCGAGAAACTGTATCCGTTCCTAACACCTTATCTGCATTGAAAATCGCAGATGAGATCTTAGAGGGAGCTGAACCATGGAGCGACTGGAAACAATACTTTAGAATGATCGACATGGAGGCTCCTAAAGTCAACGTGCCAATCACTAAGTATACTGACACAGTCGGTGGAGCAGTAGGCGATCAGAAAGGCATTGAGATATATGCTGAAGCTGGCGGTATGCCTCCATCAATAGGCGGAAAAGTTGAAACCGTTGAACTCGATACAAGTGGTACAAACAACTCTTACAGAGGTACTCTTTCTGTTAACAGAAACGATGTAAAAGACAACAACTTCCTATCAGTAGAGCAATCACTCAAAAACGCTGGTAACGAGTTCTATTACATGGTCGGTGAAAAACTGATCAGAAACCTCGTCAATGACACAAGTGTACCAACTGACACAAAAGCAAACCTCGATCTTGCAACTCCAGTTCAGTCTGAGTTTGAAGCATTGATCAACGTTATCAGAGGTATCTTCCCAGGTACTCAAAGAAACCGTGCTGACACAATGTTCATTCACCCAACTGATGCTATGGAAGCTGTAAGAAATGCAGGAACAAACGGTGAATGGCCATTCTTGAGCAGATTCATTGTTGGACCTACTGACAATACAGATGTTGTAAACAACTCTGGATTAGCAGCCGCACTTGGTTTGAGAAACGTTTGGGAAACTCCACAAATCGCACAAGGTAACGTATTGATCGTTAAGAGAGATATCGCCCAAGTTGTAGGTTTGAGAGAGGACTTGACAATCGAGAACTTTGACCTCAGCGTAGGTGGACTTTATGAATCAGATCTATTAATTAGATTCGACGTTCAAGGTGCACACTCTGATGTTGGAGCGTACAAGATTACTGGTTTCTAGCGATACAAATTACTCTTTTTTTCTTTTTTCTTTGTTCAAAAACACTTTTACTCTATTAGTTACAATGGACAATTGTTATGCCTATTGCGTGTACGAGATGTGGAGAAAAACAAGAGGGCGAAATACTCAACGTAAATATTGCTTTTAGATTCCCACACGCCAAAGGATGTGGCCAAGGTATAGGTCCACTAGCTGTTATCAAAGGTCAAATTAAGAAACCTGAAGTTAAAAAAGAAGTTAAGGTTGATGAAAAACCAAAAGAGAAAATAAAAGTATTTGGAAACGACGAAGAAAAGAAAAGTAAATCAAGTAGATTTAACAAGAAAGAATAATGCCTACCGCTGACGGATTTATTGAGCCTCACGAAATAACTCGATCAACATACCGTAAGGAAGTCAGGTGGCAAAGACCAATTTGGTTTTGGACTCCAGACAGTGAAAATTCATTACAAAAAGAGATTGAAGAAATCCAAGCTAATAGTCTAAAAGACTAATTCCACTTAATTTACTACTACTACCACTACTACTACTACCAATGCCAAAAGATAAGACCGCTAAAGCGTGTGTTTGTGTCCACTGTAAACATCAATGGGGATACAAGGGGCGTGGAATAAAAGCTACTTGTCCTAGCTGTGGGAGAAAGACCCCAGTATGAGCAAATTCGTATTAGGTTACGTGTTGTTTGCTCTTGGAGCACTTGGTTTTTTAGCTTATGCCAATGCTGATTCATACGAAGAAACTGTCAGAATACCTATTCCTGACAACGCAACAAAAACACTAGACAGATGTTCCCTTGTTGAAAGAACTGAAAATACAGTACGATTCAACTGTGCATGGGAATTTGAAGCTGACAATGTTGAAGAATGGTATGAAAAAATAACATCTCCTTTTACTCCAGATGTAGAAGATAAAGAACCAGTAGAAGAATCAACACCTCCTGGTAAAATCTCTGAGGTAACTCCAGAAGTTTTAAAAAAATATGTTTTGGATCTTGAGAGGTTTGAGGACAATCCTCCTAGAACCGAGGCTGATAAAGAATACCTTGAACTTCTAAAATATCTTGCAGAATGTCAACGCGGATATAACGAAAGTTATGGAGTGCAACAATCAGACTCTTTTGCAATATCTCACACATGGATTAACGAAGATGAGGCATGGCTTAAAGCAATAGACCTTACAGGTAGACATGGGGAACTAAGGAAAAATATTGAAGCTTGTCAAGCTCAACGTACCATATTGAATCCACTAATACTTGGTGAATATACCTTGCATAAAGGTGAGTTCTTTGGCTTGACTCAAAAACACCATTCTGAGAATCCCACAATCACTACCGATGAGTCAAAACATATAGCCAGTTTTGCTGTATATGATACTCTAAGTGAACGTGACTTTGAACAAGAAGAACATGACGCACAAAACAAACTATGTAATATAGCATCCTCATTTAGACTGGATTACTGCATTAAAGTCAATAGTGTAAATGTTGGTGGAGTGGTTTCATTCCAAAACGACGCTGAAGATAGATGGTTACAATACAAAAGCGATGGCGGAAAACAAATGGCTAAGGAACTAGCCAAACAAAAATTGTTAGAAAAACAACAACAACTCTTAGAAATGATGAGGTCAAACCAATGATTCATTTATTTTTTCTTTTACTAATTGCATTTACGGGTTACGAGCCTGACGAGTTGGTATGGGTAGGAGGCGATAAGGGAATAAGACAAGTCCCAATTTATTACGTTGACGAGTTACCAGCTCACGTCAAAGGTGTTTATCTTGCCAATGAGGATATAATTTACGTTCTGAACGGGTATCAAACTCAATGGGCTCAACCAGGTTGTAATGTACGAGATCATGAGATTTATCATGCTTGGGGATATGATCATGTTTCAATGAGTGTGTTTAACTGCGACAACCCACATTCAGAAGATCCAATGTGGGGAACTTATCAAGAGGGATTGACTAAACATTGGAATCCTCACTATCAATGGGAGGGTTACGGTGTAGAACATAGGGTGGTATGGAAATGAGTCCCAAATGTCCAACTTGTGATTGTGAATACCTAGATCAAGGACTAAATGGAATCATACTTTGTCACGGATGTGGGAAATTTTGGGTTTTGGGAAAGCCTATAAACCATAAATCTTTGAAATAATCAATGAGCCAAGATGATAACGACAAAAATATTGGTGTAGTAGGTCGTCAAGAAGTTCTTACCGCTTTGATCATTGGTGTCTTAGCATTAATTCCAATTGCAGCAATAATAACATTAATCCTAGCATTTCAACATCCTGATATTATGCAAAACCTCACAGTAGAGGGTAACATAGACATTGGCAAGTTTGTTGATAAAATGGTAGAGAGTTATGACGCATTTCTCCTAATGTTAGGAGTTGGTATTGGTGTCGGAGCCACTACTGGAGCAATTAAACTCGGTAGAGAATTTTGTCATGACGGAGCTGTTGGATCAAGTTGAGTCACGACCATTCCAGTTGTAATCTCGTAATAGGAGATGCAGAAAGTCTTAGGTTTCAGGAAAACATTGAGGGAATAGACGAGTGGCCTCACAGTTGGCCACTTGGAGAAATAAGTTACAGACTAAACAATTACACTAATGATATTGCTAAGGAACATTGGCAAGAAAGATCAGTTACCGTGGCTCTTAGAGCATGGCAATTACAGTTATCAGGATTGAAATTCCGTAGGGAACGTAACCCTGACGTTACAGTAGACTTTGATGTTTCCTTTGAGGACTTGGCACATTTTGATGGAAGAAAAGGAGTTCTTGCCCATGCTTATTATCCTGCCCAAGGGAGGGTATCAGGCGATTGTCACATTAACGATGAGTGGCATTGGGTAACAAAGTTTAGCGAGCAAACAATTAGCAAGCCCCCACTCTTACCAGTATTGATTCATGAGTTTGGTCATTCAATTGGATTAAGACATGATACCGTAGACACAAACGATATCATGTATCCTAGCTTCAATCTTGGCACGATAAAATACAAAATCGGTCACAGATCAATTGCACGAGCTCAAGCCAGATACGGTCAAAGAAACCTACCAGGTAGGATAATTGCTTACTTCCAAAATCGCAGATTATACGGTTCGGATTTTCGCTAGAAATACCTTTAAACGATTATCATAGAGGGTAATTCATGGTAGCAACCGTAACCATTAATCGTTTGACTGGTCCAAGTGCAACTATTGTTGAAACTGATATTACTTCAATCAACACTAGAGCAAACACATTCGACTCTCACAGCACAAACGACACATCAAACCCAATCGAAATTCCAAGCACAGGTACTAACTATTCTTACTGGGTAAACACCCAATTAGACTGCACAGTAGCACCTGACAACTTGATTGACAATCTGGAATGGTATACTGACGGAGCAAATTCTTATGGTACTGGTATTTCTTGTGTTGTAGCTCAGGCTGCAAGAGCAAGTTACACCCAAGCTGGTGGAACTCCAGGTGTTACAGGCACAGAACTAAACAACACAAACTACTCAGGGGGAACATTAACTCCAGCCACACCAACTGACGCTTTCGCATATACTACTGGATCAGCACTATCCGTAACTGGATCAACTACAACTACTGGCGAATTTGGAAACATTGTAGTTTACCAAGTCCAAGTAATTAACACCGCAACTCCAGGTACTAAACCAGGCACTCCAGAAACATTCACTTGGCGTTACGACGAAACTTAATTAACCCCTTTTTTCTAAAAAAGTCGCAATACAATGCTGACTTGGTTTACCACCTACAAGGATAATTCACGCCATGATTATGTATCTGGCCAATATGATATTGGTCATATTGACAAGGACAAAATAGACACTTTAGTAATTCACAATCCTAATTTACCAACACCTGTTTTAGTAATTCATTTTGACGATCCACGTAAAAGACCAATCTATGTAAGACGGGTTGAGAATCCAGGTAGGTTCCCATTCAAGACAGTTTGTCATATTGCAGGGTGGCAAATGAAAATCGGGGATGAGAATATACAGTCAATATCTTATGTATTTGAAACCCAAGGTAGGGTAGTCGAAGTGGAATATGAAACCCCAGAGGGGGAAATTAAGAAGAAACCAATAAGGCAAGAACTTTCATGGGTTGAGAACGCTGGAGCGTTTGACGAGAAAAGAAACCACTGGTTTAAATCTCCAGCAGCACAACAACTAAACGTTATTGGTTCAAAGGCTAAGTAATGCCAGATCAAAAGATTTCTGCTTTTACAGCTTTAACTACTCCAGCAAGTGCTGATGAAATACCAATTGTTGATGTTGATGTAGTTGAAACCAAAAAAATTACAGTTTCTAATTTAATCTATACTTGGATAACTGATGTAGCAGCGGGTGGTAATAACCTTACAGGTATTCAGAATTTACAACACGATATTTCCGCAAGTGGTACTGATATTGATTTTAACGAAGATGAGATTCAAACGATTAGCATTTCTTCTAATACTACATTCACGACAGCAAATAGAACAGCTGGTAGATCCAAGGTTTTGAAAATCATAACTGACGGTACTCTACGCACTTTGACTTTCCCTGGGTGGGATTGGACGAGTTCTATACCAGCTGATCAAGCAGCAAACAAAAACGGATATCTTACATTAACTTGCTTTGGTACTACTGATGCCTCAATAGTGGCCGCTTATCAGGTGGGATCTCTATAATGCACATAGGAATTATGAATCCAGTTTGGCAAAGTAGTGCAGTTCAAATCCAGATAGAAGAATGGTTCGAGGGTGGTACTAAATGGGTAACACCTGACGGGGGATTTTCTATTGTTACTGAAATTAACACGGGAACACCAAAGGCTTCAACCAAATTAGTAAATAAGGACGGATTGTTAGGTACAACAAGTGATGTATAATGACGATTAAGAGAAAACACATTACGCAAGCTGGTTTTGTCGAGGTTGAGTGTGACACAGCTGACTCTATTGATACTGGAGGCGATATGTTATCACTAACACCAGGAAACGCAAAAACAGCTCGTTTTTCAAATACTAATAATTTACAAGCTCCAGCTGGTAAGAGAGTTGGATTTACTCAAATTGAACTTGTAGCTGGAGCTGAATATTTACCCGCTAGAACTTTAGAATCCTCAGATTGGACTAATGGAGCAAACATAGTAGATGGTGATATTTCTACTAAATCAGATAACAACGATACTGATTCTACACCTATCGAAGTGGTTGTAGATTTTGGAAGTATTGCTACTAGAAGTGTAGAGGCAAAATTTAACGTTTCACAAAAAGGTAATTTGAATACTTCATTATTTGTAAGATTCACAAGTAAGTTTTATGTTTCTGACACTACCACCTTTGGAACTCAATACGGATCAAGCCAGGTCAATAACGTGCAAGGAGCTGATCCCGCAGGTCCTCAAAATACTGATTTTACTCATACCGAAGCTGCTACAAGTTATCGTTATTTGAAATTCACAATGGAGCAAGGAGCTCAAGACGTGCCAACAAATAACAGGGTAGGAAATTGTAGTGTTTATTCTGTAAATACAGCTCTTAACGCAAGTAGTAACGCTACCGTAAACCTCAGATCAAGCGCAGCATTAGATACCGCTAATGGTACTGTTATCAGATCAAACATTTCGATAGCTGACAGTTCAACCGTTACCATTGACGATGATTTGCTTTTGTTAGAGGGTAGCGAGTATCTCACACTTGATTATACCACTCAGGGTGGCAATCCCTTTGATATTACTATGCAAAACATTACGAGTATAACGGAGTCCTAAAATGCCTGATCAGAAAATTTCTGCACTTACCAATTACACTCCACCAATCTCTACTGACGAGTTAGCCATTGTTGATGTTACCACTACCGAAACCAAGAAGATTACAGTTTCTAATTTAATCTATACTTGGATTAGTGATGTTGACGCTGGAGGGAATAATTTGATAAATATTGGTTATGGCACTTTTGACAGAATTGCAGATCCAGGTAATCCAGGTACAGACGAGGGTAGACTTTATGTTAAACAAGTTGATGGGAACAACGACGGATTGTTTATGAGAATCAAACAGGCTGGTTCATTTCAGGAGGTTCAGATAATCTAATGACAATTGTTTACAAGGCTTACGCAATTGAGGGGCTTGAGGCTGATTCTAAACCAACTAATGTCCAAACAAACCGTAGATTTTTTGAAACCGATACAGGTTTATTCTATAACTTCAATGGATCTACATGGGATCAGGTAGGTGGTTCGGTGGCAACTACAAGTAACGGTACTTATACTCATGCCAATGGTACTACCGAAGATACCGCAATTTCAATTACAGCTAATGAGGCTGACGTTACAATAGCCTTTGATGTTTCACTATTGACACAAAACACTACCATTAGAGTCAAGGAAGAAGTCGACGGTACTACCGCTGAAATACAAAGTGAAAAAGTATTTCCTACTGACTTTGATACCAATGTTGAATCAGTCATTGTCAGCCTTGTAGGTAAGGGTAGAGATCAGGTTGTAACATTTCAATCAGGAACTTCTGAGGGAGCAAGTAGAGATATCCCATGGTCGCGTCGTGATGCTTAATGAGTTTTGTAAACGCTAAAGGTAGCCTAGGTGGTTCAAACACAATAGGTCAAGATAATCGAGGACAACAAGGAGTAAACGGTTCAAACTCAGGTTCTTCTAAACCACCTTTTTCAGCAAGTGGATCAACTGGAGCAGCAAGAGCCACATGGTCAAATGTAACCACTCCAGCTAATTCTGCATTAGTAATAGTAGTAGCAAGTGCCACAGCGGTGTCCTTTACGACTTCATCAAAATCATGGAACTTAAAACGAGGTACAACCACTATTGCTAATTTTAGTTTACCAGCTACGCAAGATGGTTCAGAGGTATGTGGTATGTATGTATATGTAGACACTACTCCGACAGCTGGTACACATACTTACAAATTAGAGGATGTTGACACCCAAGGGTTTGGAGGCATTAGGGCTAATCTATTATGGATAGATTCCACTGATACTCATAATGCCGCTCCAAACGGGGTAATTCGTAGTTAATCCAAAATACCTAAAGGCTAAGAGAATCACTTATTTTCATGGTAGATACTAAGATTCGGGATCTTACCCAAAATACGACCCCTGCTGCAACCGACTCTTACGTTATAGCTGACTCGGCCACTACCAACAAATACATCAACCATTCAGATCTGATAAAACTTTGGACAGCCCAAGTTGATGCCAATTCAAACAACCTCATCAATGTAGGTTACGTTGAATCAAACGCAACTAACCCAGCAAGTGTAGGAACTGTAAGATTAGGTAACACTGAAAATATTACATGGCGTAATGCAGGAAATACAGCAGACTTTACTTTTGGTGTTGATGCTAGTGATAGGTTAGCACTTGAACACGCTAACGAATCAGTACCAGAATTGGCCTTATACAGAAACGATTCAACTCCAACAGCATTGGATGATGTAGGAAGATTAAAGTTTATGGGAAAAGATTCAGTTGGAAATGCAACAGAATATGGTTACATAAGAGGTGAAATAATTGATACCACAAACTTAAACGAAAGAGCTGGAATTGGAATTTATGTTAATCACTTTGATAGTCCTACCCTAGTAGCAGACTTTTATGGTGGCTTGTCATATATTTACACTGGATTAGAGGTAGACTATTTACAATCTTCAACAACAAACCCTGCCACTGCTGGAGAAATAAGATTAGGTAACAATGAGGGAATTTACTGGCGTAATGCTGGAAACACCGCAGACCTTTCTTTACAGGTTGATACTAATGACCGTTATGTTTTCGGTTCAGGAGAAGCTACTATCTCAAGTGGTAATGGAAATTTAATATTATCTCGATTTGGAGTAACTAAAATCTTTATTGGAACTGCAACAACGACTATCACTAACGATACCACTTTTAATAATAATGTAACCATCGTTCAGAGGATTAATGGTCAATCAGGTGCTTACATTGAGTCTGATGCCGACGGTTACGAGTTTGAGGCAGGAACTGGTAATTTCTTTGAATACAAAATCAATAACATTGATGAGTATATTTTTGACGCAACCGCACTTACTATGAATAATAACAATTTGGAAATGGGTACTGGTTACATCAACATTACAAGTGACGCAACTGGCGACTTGATGAAACATGACGGTACTGGATTTACTAGGTTTGCACGTGGTACTGCATTACAACAACTTAGAGTAAACTCTGGCGGTACGGACCTGGAATGGTTTACCCCTGCTGCAGGATCAAGTTTACCCGCTCGTGTTACATTCCTTTCAACTAATAACGCGGAAGCTTGGCTAAACCAACCATCGGGTGAAACCGAGATATTTGGTGATACCAACTTGCGTCACACATTTAATGCGACCAACGCGACACAAGCTAGGGTTACTGCAACAATTACCTCCGCTGGTCAAACTGGAGCTGTCATTACTCCGCAATACTCTACTAACCAAGGTGGAGCATGGAATGAACTTGCCAGTACCACTGGTCAACTTGACTTAGCTATTGATGCTACGGGAACTACGTCAACTTCACTTGTAGACATAGCCGCTGGAGCTCAAACAGATATCTGGATAAGGTTTGTCGGTACTGGCGGTAACAATATGACCGATCCAAACTTTACAGTTTTAACATTGGAGTTTGAAACATGACCGATATTTTTCTTAATGGTGTTAAAGTACTCCGTATGGAAATGCAGAGTAGTAATTACCGAGGGAAAGTCACACGATTAGAATTAGAGAACGGAGAGATATACATCGTTCACAATTGGTGGTTTAGTGCCGAGAACTCCGTTATACATGGATGGAGTAGTGATGATGTTACCCAATAAACGCAATACAATGCGTCAGATAAATCTCAATACAATGAGGGCGATAATTATTGCCCGTTGAGTATCTAGTCCAACAAGTAGATGGGACAAGTAGGTTTACATTACAAGATGGTAATGGGTTTGTTCTTTTACAATCATCAACACCTGGAGCCACAGTTGAACATACAACTGATTCCGTCCTAAAAAAGTTAGACAATGTAGTATCACATGATACTGATTCAGTTCTAAAGAAGTTAGACAACATAGTATCACATACAACTGATTCAATTCTAAAGAAGTTAGACAATACAGTTGAACATACAACTGATTCCGTACTCAAGAAGTTAGACAATGCAGTAACTCACGATACTGATTCTGTCTTACAAGATACTTTAACAGTAGATCACGATACTGATTCGGTACTCAAGAAGTTAGACAATACAGTAGAACATACAACTGATTCCGTATTCAACGTAGCATTAACAATATTCCATACTACAAGCTCCGTACTTGGTGAACGTGATCCAGGTTTTACAGAATTTCATACAACCGATTCCATACTAAAGGCGTTAGATCAAACCGTATTCAATACAACTGATTCTGTCCTAAAGAAGTTAGACAACACAGTATTCCATACAACTGATTCTACACTCAAAGCAATTGTAACATTAACTCACACTACTGACTCTATACTCAAAGCACTTGACCAAACGGTAGAACATACAACCGACTCGTTCCTACTTGCAATAAAGACAGTAGAACATACAACTGATTCCGTACTCAAGGAGTTAGACAATGTAGTATCACATACAACTGATTCAATTCTAAAGAAGTTAGACAATACAGTTGAACATACAACTGATTCTATACTCAAAGATACATTCACAGTATCCCATACAACTGATTCTGTCCTAAAGAAGTTAGACAACACAGTATTCCATACAACTGACTCTGCATTAAGAGATACGTTCACAGTATTCCATACTACTGATTCCGTACTTGGTGAAAGAGAGCCTGGATTCACAGTTACTCATACAACCGATTCTATACTCAAAGCATTAGACCAAACCGTATTCCATACAACTGATTCATTCTGTGCAAGTTTCGTAACCTCCGAAATATCTCACACTACCAGCTCGGTAATTCATTGTGCATTTAACATACTCCGTGAAAACCTCGTAGCAATAGCATTAGAGGATGGAACAGGAAACTTACAACTTGAAACTCAGATATGTACGGTTGAACTTCAACACACCACTGACTCTTACATTATTGATAAGACCAAACAGATAGTTCATACTACTGACTCTTGCCTCAAGGGAGTATTCACAGTATTTCATACAACCGACTCCGTACTTGGTGAAAGAGAGCCTGGATTTACAGTAGAGCATACAACTGACTCCGTACTTGGTGAACGCGAGCCAGGATTTACAGTAAGTCACAATACCAACTCAAGCTTAATCGAACTTGGTCATTGTTACATACTAGCTGAGGATGGATTTAGAGTTCTACAAGAAGATGATAGCAGAATATATCTTGAGAGGTGTACCAAGGAGCTTACACATACAACTGATTCTTGGCTAAAAGGAGTATTCACAGTATTCCATACTACTGATTCTGTATTAGGAGAAAGAGAGCCTGGATTTACAGTTTCACATACAACCGACTCCGTACTCAAAGCACTTGATCAAACAGTAACTCACGATACTGACTCTGTATTAAGAGATACACTCACAGTATTCCATACTACTGACTCTTATCTAAGCGGCTTTGGAATAGTAATTCATACAACCGACTCCGTACTCAAAACACTTGATCAAACAGTAACTCACGATACTGACTCTGCATTAAGAGATACACTCACAGTATTCCATACTACTGATTCAGTTCTTGGTGAACGTATACCTGGATTCTCAATTATACATACTACTGATTCCGTCTTAACTGGATCTCAACAAGTAACCCACGATACCGATACCAACTTACTTGAGCCTGGTCATTGTTACTTACTCTTAGAAGATGGATTCAAGATACTCTATGAAGATGAGGGTAGGGTATATCTTGAAAAGTGTACCAAGGAGCTTACACATACAACTGATTCTTATCTCAAGAGAGTATTCACAGTATTCCACACTACTGATTCTGTATTAGGTGAACGTGAGCCAGGATTCACAGTTGAACATACAACTGATTCTATACTCAAAGCATTAGATCAAACCGTATTCCATACAACTGATTCATTCTGTTCAAGTTTAGACAATACAGTTGAACATACAACTGACTCTATACTCTTACGATTTAACACAGTTCCTCATACAACCGACTCGGTACTCAAGAAGTTAGACAACGTGGTTGCACATGATACTGATTCTGTATTACGTGCTACATTTACAATATTCCATACTACAAGCTCCGTACTTGGTGAGAGAGATCCAGGATTTACAGTATTCCATACAACCGATTCCGTACTCAAGGACACACTTACAATATTCCATACAACCGATTCGGTACTCAAGAAGTTAGACAATGTAGTATCACATACAACTGATTCTTACATATCAAAGAAAGATTCAGTAGAGCATACAACTGACTCCATACTAAAGAAACTAGACAACGAGATAACACATGATACTGATTCGTATTTAGTAAGTGTAGTAACAATATCTCATACAACTGATTCATTCTTATTTGCCACAAAAACAATATTCCATACAACTGATTCCGTACTCAAAAAGTTAGACAATGCAGTATTCCATACAACTGACTCCGTACTTGGTGAGAGGGTTCCAGGTTTCGCAATTACACATACAACTGATTCTGTCTTAAAGGCAATTGATCAAACAACAAGTCATGATACTGATTCCGTACTCAAAGATATACTCTCAATATTCCATACAACTGATTCCGTCCTTGGTGAGAGGATTCCAGGATTTACAGTATTCCATACAACCGATTCCGTACTTGATAAAAACCTTGACGTTGACCATACAACTGACTCCGTACTCAAACAGTCAGACAATACAGTTGAACACACTACCGATTCTTATCTAAGCGGCTTTGGAATAGTATCTCATACAACCGACTCGGTACTCAAGAAATTAGACAATGTAGTATCTCATGACACGGATTCGGTACTAAAGAAACTAGACAATACAATCTTCCATACAACTGATTCCGTACTTGGTGAGAGGATTCCAGGATTTACAATATTCCATACAACCGACTCCGTACTCAAAGCACTTGGCCAAACGGTTGAACATACAACCGACTCGGTACTTACTCTAGCATTAGATATCACACATGATACCGACTCGGTACTCAAGAAGTTAGATAACATAATATCTCATAACACGGACTCTTTGCTAGAACCAGGTCCTCTAACACATACAACCGACTCCTACTTACGAGAAAGAACTGAAAGAGAGGATCTTACGGTATTCACACCTAGTAACGAGGACGAAAGAGTAAACGTGCCTAGCACGGAGGATCAACCAATAAACCTAAACGGTACGGGAGAAATAACAGTATCAGGTTAAAATGGCTGGATGGGACTATATTGTAGGCGAAACGGGGTATGACCGACCTTTTGTCGTTTTTGATAAGGGTACTGGATTAGCTTTTGACGGAACTGGTATTACCACCGCTACTATGACCATTCTAAATTCTGATCTTTCAGCCACTTCTCCACCTATCAACAATATTTCCTTAACAGTGGATACCGCTAACCCATTACGAGTTTTACTTCCTGTAAATTCTGCAACACCTAATGTGCCTCAGACACCTGGTAGCTACATAGTTCAATTGACTATAACCATGGGGGGAGAAATTAGGAAAACTTTTGAATTAGATTTGAGGGTGTTTAACGGATGAGTACCAACATAGGACAAGTCGCTGACTTGCGAGAAACCAAAAGAAGATTAAACATACCTGATTCTGAAAACTCCAGTGACAGTAAGATTCAGGACTTTATGCAAGAAGCTGACAACTTTGTAAACATACAACTTTCGCCTCACACAAGTATACCAATTACCAACCCTGGACCTGAGTTAGTATCACTAGCAAGTGGATTGGCTGCTACAATATTCAATTATTGGCAAACACCAATTAAAGACAGATCCCTTGACGGTATCAATGAATGGAAGAAGTTTATCTCCGATCATGTAGACGCTGTATATGCTAGGAAAAGTCAGACCCTCCGAGGTGGTAATCTATTTGGAGTCACCACGGGGTTTAAGCCATAATGGTAAGTCAGGCAACTACAATAAGAAACTCACTTGAAACCAACTGGAGTTTAACGGGTAATCTTTCAAAAACAGTAAGTGGGAACATGAGAGAGGTTGTCAGGTTTTTTGACAGACCACAAGTTTTAGGTAATGAATGGCCAAAAGCAGTAACAGTAGTTAAGATCAATCCAGCTTCAGATGAGAATATAATTGAACACCCACGTTTTTCTGAAGTAGCTGACGTTTACGAAGTTAACATACACTTTAGAGTTACAGATGTAAACCCTGACACTTATTCCACAGCGATTGAAGCTATTGAGGACATGGGACAAGAAGTATGGAGAATACTTAGATTGTCATATTCACCAAGTAGCGAAACTGGAGAGTTTTTTGTAACAAACGGAATCTGGAGTAATCAAGATCACTTAGATCAAGCACAACCTGAGTTAAGACGAAGATTGGAATTTAGACTAACCAAGATTGTTTCAGAAGAACCAACTGTCTATACAGGTTATGGAGGTGTCCTTACTTTTGATTTATCTGCAAGTGCAAATATGGACTCAGCTCCAAGTACAGATTATATTTACACGGAATCCAATCAAGTCGCAATAAATGAGGGATGGGACACTATACCTTATCTTACTAAAGACAAGTCACTATTTGCTAATGGAGGTGTTCCTACTCTACAACGTGGTATGTTTAGTGGAACTTTCTCAGCTTTTGTTTTTGCTAAAAAGGACGATATTGACGGTACAACCGCTGAGAAACTAGAACAAATTTACCGTATGCAAAGTAACGGACAACATATAGAGGCAGTATTTCTTCATGCTAATAATTCACTAGAGGCAGTACCCACTACTTTGACGAGTCAAAGTTTTGTCAAGGTTACAAATATGCTAAAGATAACCGACAACGAACAGTTAGTGGAATTTAACATCTCAGGCAACCTCTTTAAACCCTCGGTATACACGGTGGCATAGATGAGTTTTGCTAATTTTGTTGATACTCAGAATGTTAGTTTAACAAACAACACTGATGCAGTTACTTACACTCAGGCCACTAACATACGTTGGCAAACAAACCCTGGTAAACTCACTAGACGAATAAGAACTGACGGTGTATTTGAGAACCTATGGCAACCAAGGATGCCATCTTTTGAAGCTGATATCATGGTAACTGAGCCTCAATTAGCTGGGTTAATTGCATTAACATTACAATCTAACAACCAATTACCAATTAAGAGTTGGTCTATCACAATGACGGACAATTCATCCAATAGCACTACAATAACAGGATCAGCTCAATTATCATCATTTAATTTTGTTGATCCAGGACTCGGATCAACAACATACCACATTAGACTAGAGTTCATAGAGGAGTCGATAAGTGTAACATGACCGTAGGCTCAGCCATTGAACAGGCTATTATGGATATACTTGAGGACGCAAAATTTACTTCCGCTAACCCTGATTGGATTAACACCTATTGGCCTGATCAATCAGAAATAAGAGGTGGTATACCACAACTAATAGATGCAGAAATTAAGAAAGCAATTGACGACGCATTAAAGAATCAGAAAAGCAGTTATGGTCAAGCCAATGCTCACGTAAAGGCTTTCAAAAAGACTCAACAAAGTCAGAATCTTCATGTTCAAGCATTTCAGAAATACCAAGAGATACAACAAAAAGCCGATTTAGATATGCTAAGAAACCTGACAGGTGATATACAAATGGTTACAACGCTGATGAGAAGTCCAGTAGGGTGGCTGACAAGTGTAATGACAGCAGCGGCTCCAATTATTGTTCCCGCACTATTAGCGATAGCCCTACCTGAAATTATCAAAGCAATTTTAGATAAACTTGCACAGCCTGGAAACCCACTAGATCCTAGATTCAAGCGTTTACTAGATGAAGAATTTAACTCAGGTTTGACTAGACAGCAACAATTTAACACAGCAATTGGATCTCGTAAGATAGTGGTACAAAGCGAAGCTGGATGGCGAAACTTACAAGGAGCTGGACATTCAAGTAACATGAGAGATATCAAAGAGGGTAGCGGGTTTGGACCCAGAACGGGCAAAGTCGGTATCGAGGATAAGAGTGTGGGGTTGTAGATGGCTGGTAGTGGAGCAATATTTAGAATCGACAATGCTGGAGAAACAGAAGCCACAGCTAGAGTCGCTGGCGAAATTATAGAATTTAACGGTGGTAGTGTCCCTGACGCTACTGGTAGATTAGTTGAAACAGGGTTCCACATGACAAGGGACATTAACTTTCATCCTAACCCACGTAGAGCATTAGACCAATTGCAAGATGGGTATCTTGGAATACTAGAGATTACTGTCGCTGGTTATTTTGTAGATCATGATCAAACAGCAGGTCCTCTAAAGTTCTTTAATTGGTCTAAAGAGCCAGCTATGACAACTGCATTGAAATGGGGCAGATTTGGTTTGAGGTTAGATGATTTTGCACAAGGAGCGTTAGACTTAACTCCAAGTGCTACCACGGGGTATGTTCTTCATGATGTTCTAGTTACTGACGTTGAAGATCCTAGAGATCAAGTATCATTCATCGCAAAGTTTTACAGAAACGGAACGATCTAAATGGTAGAGTATACTTACAGCGTTGTATTTGATCCTGACGGTGTAAATGAAGATGTTACGTTAGACGTTGAGGTACTAGAAATTACCGAAGTCGGTAGTGGTGAAATAACAAGTGCAATAATCAGACTAAACGCATTATTTGGTAGATACATAACTAATGTCCCTTGGGTGGGTAGTCCACCTGACCAATTTGAAAGATTCAAAGTTACGATTACAGATGATGCTTCCAATACCCTAGTCCGTGTTTATGAGATTGACACAATTAGACCAATCCAAAACTCACAAGAGGGAACGTCAGTAGAGTTTGAGTGTTTAGGACTAGAACATCACTTGATGAAGATACAGTTTGGTAAACAGTTTAGATACCAAAGCGGTTTTGAAGTAGCCAGGGATATCAATGACTTTTACAATTCCAATAGGGTATCTGCAAACACACAACCTGAAGTCATAAAGTATAATGACGTTTCAACCAATGGTGGTACTGGGTTTAATGACTTCCCAAAATGGAATAGTAATTTTTACCCCTTTGGTAACAAACCAATCTCTTGTTATGACGCATTAACTGAACTAAACAATTCAGGTGGGGCTCCCGTTACCGCTGGCGGTCTGGGTGACTTCTTTGAAGTATTCTATACACAAAGTCTAACAAACAATAACCAAATTGAGTTTCGTGCTTTCTCCAGTGGTAGCACAGGATCTTTAATTACAATCGACAATGCACTTGATGTTAACGTAGCTGAGAACGAGGGAGGGGAAGAATCGTTTACAGGTAATCTTATCAAAGTGCAGGGAAGTGAGAATGGTAGTTTACCACCTGAATTTAGTGACTTTATTGGAAAACAAGAAGCATACTTGCAAATACCAACGTGGATAAACCCCTCAGATTCTAAACAAAACTATTCTCAAGATGCTTACGTTAACCATGCTGGAACTGTATACCAAAGTGACATAGACAACAATTCTTCAACCCCACCTGTCGACTGGACTCCTATTAGTCTTGAAACATTTTTGGGAGCTGGTAATTATTCTATTTGGACTAATAACAAAACCAATGAGATTGCTAATTGTGGTAGCAACCCATTACCAGTGAGTAAGGGGGCTGTCACAGGGTTTAATCAACAAGGTATGTGGGATTCTAACTTGGTAGTGGCTGATGAAACCAATTGGCAATTTCCAGTTCAACAAAGAATTAGGCAAACCTCGGACATTGACGTAAACTATCTTTATGGGGCAACTACCTCTGGAACCTACCGTGGTCAATGGTTTCTTGTTGATACCAATATTGGAGTTGTTGGTACTCCATTTAATCAGAACAGCGGTAATGACAGATTTGGTAATGCTTATGCTGACAAGTATGTAAGACGTAACTTTAACGAGTATACAGGAGCCGATGAATACAAGAACTGGGATGTTGTCGGACCTCTAAATAATGAGGGTAGGGTAAGGGCTCTTACCAATGACGATTTAGCAGCAGTAATCGACGAGGGTAAGGTTTACAGATTCAACACTACAAGCGGATGGCAAGATAAGTCAACTGAGAATAGACTCAATCATTGTTTCCATGTTCATGAGGGCTTGACAGTTTCTAACGGTTTCAATGATATTCCTAAAACAGCGGGCAACTATCAAGACAACTCAGCAATCAAAACAACCTGGATCACTAATCCGTTTGAAGTTTCCCTTGAACAAATATGGAATGACGAAACATGGTATCAATTTGGAGCATGGTTTAACATTAGATTCCCATACCCATATTCTACACATAATGGGGTATCTACTCTAGGATATCTTTATGGCAGTAACGCAACTAAGAAAGGACCAGTAACTATTGATACAAAGAACACACACTATGACAGGGATTTCCAAGTAGGTTACAATACTCAATATGCAGAAGATCAGGGTCCTATTAACAGTGTCAAGTTTTGGATTAAACATGAATGGTTTGTTACAATAGCAGACGTGGGTATTCCATTTACTCAAAGAGATAAGCTAATTACCGTGGACTCTGGAGATTTCAAATACAGATGTGCATTATATGACACCGCTGGCAATTGTGTTGTAAGTGACTTTGTAATTCCATTCAATGATGTATGGCAACCTATCGTATTGAGTATAGAGAGTTTCAAAGCTTACAGGGCTAGATCACCTGTCGGTTTAGGTAGAATCAGATCAACATTGATACCACTTGGTATTGAAGTGTTAAACCGATTTGACTGGGAGAACATCGCCATGTGTGTTATCCAATGGCAAGAGCCTTATGATGATGAGGGAAGATATGCTCCTCAAGGAACTAGACCTGTCAATGGAGCTTTACAGTTTGGACCTATTGCGTCAGCTCAAAACATAGTTGACGGAAACGGACCTGGAATCCCATTATCTGCAACAGTAAACTTGTACGTTGATGGTTTTCACTTTGGTAAAACCATGATGAGTGTTACCCCACCAATTACAACGGGTAGGGTAATAGAGCCACCTGTAATTTATCATAATTGGATTGACAACAAATACCAATTGGATCAACTAGCGGAGGGTATGTTACAGATACACCAATTTAGACAATATAGATGGGTAATTGCTACTGAGGGTAGATTAGACATTAACTTTGGCGACTTTTTCTTTTTGGAAGATGATCAAATTGTTGACCGAGCTGACAGAAACGCTACACCGCCTGACGGTAATGATGGTGATGCCAATACTGTTAAACTTGTGGCCAAGAAGATTAAACATAGAATAGACAAACCAGCTACGGGAGTAGGTGGTTTTATTACTACGTTCTACGGAGCAAAAAGATTCGAGGGAGCACCTGATAACTAATGGGAGTAGCACTAGCTGAAAAGACACAATCGAAACTACTACGTCAGAATCAAAAGGATATCTCTGAATTATTTGCAATTGCAAACAACAAGATAACACCACCTACTTTGAGTTTCCCAACATTAGGAGCGGTAGCACAGCCTGGCAATCCAGGTTACATTTCAGTTAATGGAGCTCAAATGATTGGACCTATTGCATTTAACCCAACTTTACTTTTCATTGACGCTAATGGTCAATTGGATATTTCACCACCTACTGAAAGTGAGATAACATACCATAATAATACAAGTTATGTTTTAGCTACTGGCACTGGCACGCCTGATGATCTCTATTTCATAGTAGGAAATGAATACTCAGGACAATACCTTATTCTGCAAGGAACTAATCAACAAGTGATCAATGTAAAGTCAGCTCAATTACCAAGTCTAAGTAACATAGTTGGTACAGGAATTACCAATATTGTAACAGTTACTACGTCAGGCAACCACAATTTGACAACTGGTCAGCTTGTGAATATCTATGCCACTACTAACTTCAATGTGTCACTTGCTTCTATTACTGTAACAAGTCCAACTGAGTTTACTTATGATTTGGGAGGCACAGGTAGTGCGACCCCTGAAACTTCAGGTGTCATAGAAGATGGGAACATAGTCACATTCGACGGAAATGATTTAGTCCTTGACGGTACTGCAAATACAAGAGGCGTACAAATAACCACGTTAGTTTTTGATGTATCAATAGGAAACGGGGCTTGGAGAGTGATTGGTAGTGATGGATCAGCAAGTGAGTTTTTTGGACCTTGGACAGCTAACCACGACGCTGGTAATTTTGATCTAAACAATATTCAAGCCCTTAATTTCACTGACATAGGTGGTCAAATAGTAGCAAATGCCACCAACTTTGAGTTCTTTACTACTTCTGCAACTGCTAATTTCAGATTCAATCCAAATGGCACACCCGTCGTTGATATTGACACAGCTGGACTTGAGTTGATTACAGGTTCTATCCGAATGGGTAACAATAACATAACTGGTCTAAATCAACTTGCTTTCAATGAGGCAAACCAAACAATAACAGATGATCCTAATGGTATGAGATTTAATCTACCTGATTCACCTGACACTTATGATTTTGTAATTGATACCAACACCTCTATTTCAATTGAAAAGTTTTTCCTTAATCTCTCTAATACCAGGATTCAAATGTTAGAGGAAATTGCTCCATCAAATGCCCCATTAAACTCAGCTTATGTTTGGTTTGATAGTGCTGATGATAAATTAAAGATCATCAAAAACACAGGTAGTGCTATTAATTTGGAACAGTCCTTTGTCGGTTGGACTGCTGACGCTGACCTTGATATGGGTACTACAAATGCTATTACAAATGTATTTTCTATTACTTCTGCGGAAACGGATGTAGCTGACGTTGGATTTATCAGAATGGGTAATGGTGAATTATTAGCATGGGAACTTAGCCCTACTGGAAATCCAGACGTAACTCTAGGAGTTAACAGCAACGAGCAATTAGAATTAACAAACGCTACTGCGTTTGAAATGAATGGAGCTTCACTAGCAAATGCGGTTATACTTTCAACATCTGATTTGAGTGGCACAGGTGTTGTTATCGGACTTCTTTACGATGATGGTGTTAAACAAACTTTCAATCCAAACAATACTAATGCAGGTATCAATGTTGGAGCAAATGCCACAGATCCAACTGCCCCAGTAGATGGTGATCTTTACTATCAAACGGGAACTGGATTAAGACTTAGAGATGGTGGTGCATGGGTTACAGTAGGAGGAGGTGGAAGCCAAACACCATGGACTAGCAATATTGACGCAGACAATTTCCTATTGCAAGATGCACAGGCAATAGAATTTAGAAACGCCAATCAAACATCATTGGCAGCGGGTACTCCGTATATCCACTTTGATGATCCTAACATGATTTTCAATGTTCCTACTAACGATGGTTTTGTTTGGTTTGTTCAAGGTGCTATACAATTTGGAGTAGGAGCCAGCACGAACAGCTCATACAATGAGTTGAATATGCAAGGCCAGAAAGTTGTAAACGGGGCTGACCCAACTGTGGGTAGTGACTTTGCAACTAAGAATTATGTAGATACCAACGCTGTATCAAGAGGTACTCCCTTTGGAGAGTATCAAGATACTTCATCTGCAACAAATAACAATTACGAGTTTTGGTATTCTAATCAGATTAACTCCTTTGGAACTGTAACTGATATAGTAGGCACAGAAGATAGGCAATTTTTCTTCCCAATATTTATTCAAAAAGAGTTTACGATTAAACGATTAGGAATCTATCTAACTACTGGAGCGGGTAATACCACCCCGAGAGCTGACTTTGCAATTTACAATAATTTGGCTGGTCGAGTTTATCCTGGAACAGTTAGAGTTGCTTCAACAGGAAACTTTATGGTAAACGCTGGATGGAGTATCGGTGATATTGCAGATCAAACTTTAGATCCTGGTCTATATTGGATTAGTTTCATGTGTAATGAAAACGACACTACATATAGAATAGCTGGATGTGCTGCTAGAGAAATGATACCATTAGGGCAAGAGGACGCTGATAGCCCAACTACCGTCGGTCCAACTGTCGGGTATTTTCAAACTGAAACTGGAACATTCGCTACCGCTCCAGATGATCTAACTAAGATCACAGGATCAACTCCTGGAACCGTGCCTCTAATTTACTTCAGTGGACACGCTTAGAAAGTTAATATTTTACCAAATTAACGATTAGATATGAGCACGAATCAAGAATTGGATGCCGACAAAGTAACTGGTTATCTAAATCAGGCTAAAAGACAGATGAGTCAAGTTGACGGTGAGATATCTACCATGAGAGGGGATGCCATGAGTAGTTTGTTTACAAACTTTGCAAACATCATGAACCAACTATACACACAATACATGACTGAAAAGAAACGAGCCGACGATTTACAAGAACAGTTAAACAAACTAGAGAAGAAGAAATCTTAATATAGATAACTTATTCTTTAGTTAACGATAGGAGGTGAAATGAATGGAAGTAGAGAAAGTTAGCGAGGGTGGAGATTATCTAAAAGCCGCTTTTATCAAAGAACACAGAATTACAGAACTAAAGATTGACGACGCAAGAAGTATCGAAATGGTAGAATTTGAGGATAAGAAGAACCCAGGCAAGAAACAAACTAAGATCCAATGTCACGTTGTTTACAATAACCAAGGTAAAGAAGATCCTAGCACTTGGACAATGAACAACAAGTCACGTAACGCACTCATAGACGCATGGGGTAACAATACAGATGATTGGGTAAACAAACCAATCCCAATTACCCTAGGTGGAGAGGGCGAAATGATGCACATCTTAGTAGATTCAATGAGAATCGAATAGACGAAAGTTTAATACACTTTTTTCTTTTTTTATTTTATGGACAAGAACGCCAAGTATGTCGTTGTTGGTTTTCCCAAATGCGGTCAAAACAGTTTGGTTACATATCTTACACGCCAAGGTTATGACGTTGTAAGAGATGATCAGATTTGGCGTTCTAATTCTCGACAACGTATAGACGACAGATATCCTGACCGCATACCAATCATAATTACTAGAGATCCTGTCGAAATGATTTGGTCCGCATACAATTATTGGTATTACAAGGATGCCATGAGCTTTGAAAAGTATCTTGATTATAGAGTGCAACGAGAGGGTAACATAGGATTTGAGAATCCTTTAGACAATGCAGATTATGAAAAGCACATTAACAAATTCTTAGACAAGAAGCCTGTAATGTTCAAGTTCGAGGAGATGCTTACGATACCTGGATTCCCACATGAGAACCCAACACATATTGACTTCAAAGGGACACCAAAACCACCAATACCTAAAAAGTATAGAGAGTTGGTACAAAGTAGGCTTGATAGTAGAAAAGATTACACCTAAACCGTTTTTTGGTCAAGATTATAGCAAAGTGGCATTGTTTCAAAAAGACAAAGTTGTAGCCGAAAAGAGGAGATTGGCCATAGAAGTTTTTGATGGCAAGTGCTACATCTGTCAAAAGTCCTATGGTAGTGGTTTTGCTTTCCATCACAAGAAGTATGACCCAAACAGAAAGAAGCATAGTGATTTTAAGAACACGATTGAATACAACGCTTACGTCATACCCGAGATTATTTCTGACCCTGATAGATTTAGACTACTTTGTAAGATATGCCACGCTAGGATTGACCAGCCTAGATATGGATACTTGGGACACATACCCAAGGACAGATTAGATAGGTTGTATGAAGTGGCCAAAGAAACAATCCCAGGTCCTAGAAAGACTCGGAAGAAAGGAGGTGAATCCACTCCCGAGTCACCGACCAAACAGTAGTTTGGAGAACAGAAGTTTGATCGACTAATTTCTAGTCAATCATACACATCTAAAAAGGTTATTAATGGCGAGAAATAATAACCTCTACTATGTTTGGAGATAGGTATGAACATCACTGAATTTGCCGACATTTATGGTGATTTTGGCTTCAATTGTATTCCACTTAAACACCATTCCAAAGAGCCAGCTATTGGCAGTTGGAAAGAGTATCAAACCAAAAGGTATGAGGGTGGATTCAAAGAGGGACAAAACATTGGTGTCATTACAGGGTCCATTTCAAACCTTGTTGTAATTGATATTGATCATAAATCCTTAGCCAATAAGATATTTTCAAAATGGAGTGAGTTACTACACCACACATTAGTTACAGAAACCTCAAGAGGTTATCACATTTATTGTCACCCTCAAGGCAAAATCCCAGCGACTGCTAAACTAACTAACAATGAGGGTATGGGTATTGATATCAAGGGTGAGGGTGGCTATGTTGTAGCTCCCCCAAGTGTTCACCCTGATGGCGGCAAGTATAGAGTCATTTCATATTCCAAAGAGGTTACAACTATCGACATTGAGGGATTTGTTGGCAAACTAAAGACGCAATTTGGTTTTTCAGGCGGCCTAAAGAAAGCAAAACTAACTGAGGTCCTCCAAGGTAATGTAGGTGAGGGAGCTCGTAATGATTCAGCTTATGTCATGGCAAGATACTTACTCAATCCTGTTGAGGGTGGCCTAGAAGAAAAGGACGCCTGGGTAGAATTAGTCAATTGGAATGACTCTAACACACCGCCATTAGAGAAAGAAGAATTAGAACGAGTCTTTGAATCAGCTCATAATATTCCCTTTGAAGAAAGGCCACTCGAATTTAATAATAAAACGTTCAAACGAAACTATGTAGCCCGTCATGTTACTGTAACCTTACATCCTAAAACACTACGAGAAAATGATGAAATTTATGTTTACAAAAATGGACTCTATGTTGAGGGTGGTGAAACGCACATTAAAGAAATGCTACACCGACTCTACTACGGAATACCACGTAATGAAGTTGCTGAGTTATTGGCTACTATTCGGGCTACTACTTACGTTACTAACGACGACTTTGACACTTACCCAGAACTAATCCACTTGAAAAACTGTATTCTGAATGTAAAAAATATGAATGTGTTTGACCAAACACATGAACTACTAACACGCAATCAGATACAAACAAACTATTTCCCAAACGCAAAGTGTCCAAAGATCCTAAAGTTTCTTAGTGAGATACTACCTGATGGAGCTGAGCTCAAGACTTTGATTGAGTTATTGGCCTCAATCATATTACACAAAATAAAATTAGAAAAAGCAATAATTTTTGTTGGGGACCAGGCAAACGGAAAATCTACATTAATTGAATTAATCATTTCAATTCTTGGTGAGCAAAACGTTTCAAACGTTTCCTTACAGCGTGTGGCCTCTAATCGTTTTGCTACTTCAACCATGGTGGGAAAAATCCTCAATGCTTATGGTGACTTGGACATAGAGTCAATTGAGCAAACGGGTATGATCAAACAAGTCATATCACATGAGCATATCATGGTAGAGAAAAAAAATAAAAATGCTTTTTCAACTCGCATACCAATTAGACTTTTGTTTTCTGCTAACAAGTTGCCTGAGTTTCCCAATTCTGACGAGGCAATCTTTAGACGTTTTTGGGTGATTCAATTTCCAATTGTTATCCCACCTGAGAGGCGTGATCTTGAGCTGCTTGAGAAGCTGACGGACCCTGAAGAAAAAGCTGGTTTTTTGAATATTCTATTGGCCAATGCTCACCAACTAATAAAAAATAAATTTCAATTCACACACTATCAAGACCTGGAAAAAACAAAATCTATTTGGTTATCAAAATCAGATAGTGTTAGCGGCTTTGTTGAAACAGAAGTTGTAGTCAACCCTGATAGTTCAATCAAGACTCAAGACTTTTACCAACTCTACAAAAATTGGTGTTTGGAAAATAAAGAAAAAATTGTATCTGACCGTGTATTCTTTGCCAAACTTGAGGGCTTGGGTCCATTTAACAAAGGCTATTCTAAAGAGGGTAAAAAAACCACTAGGGTCATACGTGGAGCTACAACTAGATCATTAATTGCAGCCGAGAAAAAAGCACAAGGCCAAGAACAACTTTGAGTTTTAGAAAATATCATTGTAAGTCATGCACTAGATCATACGATAACGAGATAGACTTTGAAGATCACTTAAAAAATAGACACAATTACACACTTAGAAAAAAACATGGTGTTTGGAAAAAAATTTAGTTATTTGATTCTAATGTTTTTTTCTTCTTTACATATTGGACAACGAAAATAGGGTGAGTTACCATTCGTTGAATGGCCGCACTCATTACACGCTATATGATAGATTTTCATTTCTTCTGTATGTTGCAGATCCTTTTTCGTTAAAGTCAAATTTGTCACCATACCCTAGGGCATTTTGACACATTTCTTTAGACTCAGCCCACATTCGTGGCTCGTCAGATCCGTCACTTGCAATAGAAATGTGAGATCCTAATTTCTTTTTGGCAATTATCAAAGCTGCACATACAACCGTATCGTATGGTTTTCTCGCAGTTTTGCAAAAGTCAAAAAATAATCCCTTGTTTTGTTTTGCGTATTTTAGTTCATAGTCAGGAACATTATTTTTTTCCATTTCTAAAACAAACGTTTCATGGGAATTTTCACCAATTCCATTAAAGGCTAGTATGCCGCCTTGGTAAATTTCACCATTTTGACGTGAGCCTTGAATTAGAGATCGTTGACTTGGATAAGCATTTAGGAATATCTCAAAGTCATGTAAAAAGGCCATGAATTTTTCTTCGGGAATTTCCTTTTTTCTATACCAATAATGAGTATAACCCATTTCTAGATATATCCCAAAAATATTTCGATTATTTCATGTATCATTTTTTCAAACGCCTTGACATTGAAATGACCGTCGTTTACATAGTCACGTATTTCCACATGAGTGACATTAGTAAAATTATTTCCATTCCAATATTCCAATACGCATCTACTTTGGCCTAAGTAGGAATAATCTATTTTGTGATACAATTTGAATAACGTCTTACGTCTATTTTCAACTTCTAAGAATCTAGTCATTCCTGAATTTTGGCGGCCTGTTGTTATGTTGATAATCTTTTCCTTATACCATTCACCTAGATATTCACATGGCACAAAAAACAGATATTCTTTAGACCAATCGCATTTTTCACAATTGGCACATTCCTCGTCAACGTAAGGGTCAGACACGTCTAGATCGTATGTATCTTTACAATGCCTACAACTTATCCTTAGTTTGATTTGTGAAAATTTGTTTTGGTGTTTTTCTAACAAGTGATCTGTTAATTTCTCAAAATCTGTTTCAAACGCTTTATTACAAAAATCGCAGCTGCACGTTTCCACATTTTGAGATAATGTGAAAAAATCAGGAATATCAGCTTCTTTCATGTCACTCAATTTCCTCAAAATCTCCAAGATTTAGCTCGTCATAAATGCCATTCTCTCTTATGTCACCATAAAAACCCCAACAAGAATCCAAAACTTCTTCAGATTCATGACAACAAGAATCACAAGTATTCTTTTTTATTACTTCATACCCAAATACGTCACCCGTAAGGTATTCGTCATAAGTTTTTACTTCTTGTTGCAAGATTCGTTTGGCTTTTTCTAAAAGATTTTTTGTTATTTTTGTCATTCCATAATTTTCTCTTAGTTTTTGTTTGGTGACAAAAATAACACCAACTTGGCCACTATCCCAGCCTTGAGGATCAAATTCTGAAAAATCACCCGTAGACATGGATAAACCACTATGGTCATAAAGATATAATGGCAAAATAACCGCTATATCTTTAGGGTTTATTTCTTCAGATTCAAGGTATTCCTCAAAACTTGTGTTTATGTTACAATCACCAAGATTGTAACGTGAATGAGAACAAACCATTATTCCTAGGTTATCCCATTCTCTAGGTGACATTGGATCGTCATCTTGTAAAATTCTAACGATCTCGTCACCTTTTTGAAATGTTTGTAATACATTCATTGTAATTCTTGGATTTTCCTTATTGCTTCAGATATCTTATTTTGATTTTTTCGTATGTAGTCACTAGCCTTGTAAATATTGACTAAGTGAAAATCAATAATTCTTTGTTTTTCCTTGATATCCAACAAAAGATAATCTATTTCAGATAATTCTCGTCTAGTCAACTTTGTTAAAATTATCCTCAGATTCTTTTTCGTGAGCAATTAAGACTTGTCTTAATGCAGAAAAAACTTGTCTTATTTCTTGTTTTGTTAAAGTTTGATTATCTCTTAACTCAATTTCTAAGAGATCAACAATGTCTAATCCTTGAGCCGCACATTTTTCTAATAAAACAGAAAAAAGATTATTTTGTGATTTGTTCATTTTATCACACAAAATAATACACAATTTTTCTGACTTAGATTCTTGATAATTAGGCATTATTCTAATTCTTCCTTGTTTTGTATTCTCATTTGGTATTCTTCTAAATCTTCAGGCTCTAAGTTTTTGAGAGCTTCCCAATGACATTTTAAGCATAAAACCCATGTGTAATGACGAGTCTTAAAGGGTTTTAAGCAATTGTCACACGAATCGAAATACAATTTAACAATCCTCAAACAAGTCACAATAGCGGCCATAAGCGGCAAAAATCTCTTTTTGTTCATTATCGGGTAATTTTTCAATTAAAGCACTAATCACTTTACATGAATCCGATAATGTACGTTTTAGGCTCAAACATGAGGCATTATGTAAATTATGCAGCCTTAGATCTCTAAGAGTAAGATACATTTCTGCGTAATTCTCACCTATTGTCGAATTTTTTAAAGTCATTTTATTTTTTTCTCTAAGAGTATTTGACAATATGATAGACTTGGATTTTTCATTGGTGACATTAGCGACACATTGTAAATTTTAAAGCCTCTTTTGTTCAAGCCTTGAATTAATGTGTGAGCTAATCCGCTAAAACTTGTCACTTTATAGATAAATTGCAAACCGTTATCATTCCATAAGGCCGCAGTTTCGAATATTTCTCTTAAATATTCTAAGTCTTTATCAAGCGTCAACTTTGACAAATTCCCTTAATATTTTCTTAATATGTGCGGCAATTATCAAGTTATTAGGATTTTTTGGTAATAATTCCATGCTATCAAAAATAAAGGCTATTTGATCGCCTCTAATTTTGCCTTGATAGTATGTAAAATCCTCAAGATTTGCACTATTTTGATTCATGCTCTTAAAGGCTCACTAAAGGCGTTTTTTTCGTAGACTTTAAAATCCTCATTATCATTAATGATTTTTTTAGGATTTGTAAACTCTAAGAAATACTTGATTTGCCTATTACTTGTTGGTGATAAGCCGCTTAATACATTAGCAATTTCTGTTTGTTTGTTGTACGTGGCTATAATCGTGTCATAATGTTGAACTTTGATTAAGTCACCCTCAGAAATTAAAGCGGCATTTTTTACTAATCTCAATTGAGTCATTCTTCTAAATCCTCAAGACACTCAGATTCATAACACGGATCGCTTATTTCTGCGTAATAATTGCCATTTTTTGCTATAAATTGGCCTGATTTGAGATTACCATAATAAACACCAATTTCACGTAATTCTGAGATCAGCCATTTTAAACCAGCTCTAGCTTCAGATTTTGTTTTGTATACCGTGTTGTTATCGGGCATATAGCCACCAGCTAGACCATTTAAAACATGATAGTGTTTAGTCATTTCTTATAGTATCCTCAATTTTGTTTAGTTGCTTTCTTGATCTTGGTTTGTGTGAATTTTCATATTCTTTTTTGGTGAAGTTATCGCGGCCACAAGTGAGGCAATAGTATTGTCCGTTATATTCTCTAATGTGTGACATATCACGTTTTTCGTTATCTTTGAATGAGTGAGTGTTAAACGTGTCCAAGTGTTGACAATTTTCTTTAAAGTCTATTTTGTCGAATTTTTCAGCTCGTCTAACGTCTAAGATAGCACATAGTTGATAATACAATTCTTTTTTTGTATTACCTTGGCTAATCATAGAAATGCCCGTTGTTTGCATACTCTTTTTTTCCAAGTTATAATAGCCATAACTAGAGCCTATTGAGTAAACGCATTTTGAATTATCATTCAAAGCTGCTAACTTGAAGTCGAGCATTTGTTGAGTTATTCGTGTCAAAGTTTACGATCCTCATTTCTAATTATCATGAAGCCTAGTTCGTTTGGCATACGCAATAAAACCCCGAATTTGTTATAGGCTGCATTATTGGTTAATTGTGGTTTAACCCTTGTTTTGTTGACCATTTCAAGCACTTTAGAGGAATTGCCTTTAAGTGATAGATTACACTTTTGGGTTTTTTCCTTAGTGTTTGATTTAATCAAACTTGCTAGTGTTTGCATAACTTCTGAATAACTCAATAGTATATTAATTTAGTTATTCAATAACTTAACATTTGTTTAACTTATTCATTATTTACGCATGGCCTATTTTTCATTTGTTTGATTATTGGCCTTTTTTCATTACACACACAAGACACGCTTAATTTATCACATACTCTTTTACATTTTATTTCTTAGTTTATTTCAATAGTGGTTTTAATGTGTCATGTGTGTATTTTTGCCACTTGTCAAAGATCATTTGGTTTTTTTGGCATACCCCCCACATTCAAACCCCTTTATGGTGAATAATTGATTAATTCAATATGGTTTAAGCTGGCCATGGCCTAAATCCAAACAGAAAGTAAAGCGGCCAAATTAATTACTAAGTTAACGAATCAAAGCGGCCAAACATGGCCGCTTATGGCCAAGGCTGGCGGCTGGCGGCCATTGGCCAAAGTTGAGGCTCAAGAGCCAGGATTTTGACAGGCGAGTTCATACCCCGACCTACCCCCGAAAAAAAATAGTAACTAAAAATTTTTTTAACCCAAACCATTTCTACTAGACATGGCTCGACGTCCAGGAGTACTTGATCCCAATCAACCCTATTGGGAATGTGCCAAATGCGAGTTCAAGAACAGCGACTTGAGAGATATCTGCATTAATTGTGAAAAAGGGAAAAAGACTCGCAGTTCCCGTCGTTCTTACGGTAGAGGGAGGTGGCCAGAGTTATGAAAGGATTATGCAACACTTGTTTTGAATCAAACACAAATATTGTAATTTCAGAAAAAAGCGGTAATGCAATTTGTATGTCATGTGACAAATTGAATTAAAGTTATTATATTACCAAGAAGTTAAGTTAACCATGCTTAATTCAAAAAAGGGCTCGCATAGCGAGCCAAGTAGAGTTATGCCTGCACTCAATTTGTTTATGGAGGGGGAGGCATGACACTAACAAAATGTATCACAGTTACGGAGGAACAGGATCGTAAAATACGTGCTATACAAATTAGACGTACTCAAGCAGAGAATAGAACAGTATCATACAGCTCCGTACTCAAACAAGCAATTGATGAGGGGTTGAATCTGATACAATGACCGAAGTATATCATACCGAACATAACTACGATATCAAAATCAGTAACGACAACACCAAGGGCGAGAAACGGGCAACCATTCACGTGCGTGCGGATACCTACCCAGAAGATGCCATAAAGTTGGCAAATACACTATATAAAGAGGCTCTCGAAGATGCACAATGATTTTGTCTGCAAGTGTCCCGAATGTGGGCAACCTTGCGACGTATTGCCTGATTCTCCAGGTATACCATGGTCAGTATCTACAACACAAACAAGTGACTATACAGGAACATACCAGCCTATCAAGCAAAGTGAAACTTTCAAATGCGTAGATCCGCATTGTTGGGTAACTAAGGTAAGGGTGGAATGGTCATGATAAAACCACTACCAATAGAATACAAGGAAGCCGAGTTTAGGGTACAAGTATACCTAGACAAAATCCAAATGACACCTGCTGAGTCTATAATAGCAATAAAACTCCAGGAGGTAATAGAGGCGATAAACGGAAAATGACTGAAGTTTATGTAAAATCACAAAAATGCAAGTGCAAAGTAGATCAGGACGAAAAAACACTAATCCTGGTTGAGGGACAAACAGCAGTATGGATCTGCAATCATGTCGACGCAAAAAAGAAACTTCAAAGGGTAGAGTGGGAATGAGTGACCCTACCTACAAAGCTTTATTCGCTGGAATAGTTCTTGGTATGTCTTTTTCGATAATTACGTTCATGGTGGGGTATTATGCGAAATAAGATAGCCCCACAATGGCCAGCTGACTGGGTGTCAATGGAAAAATTGGCTGAGGCTGCGGGTGTTACACCCCGAACTCTACAAAGTAGATGCCATGAGTTAGCCAAACTATCAAAGAGGTTAGAGGATGAAACTGGGAAGTAAGGCTTCACTTGAGGCAAGAAAAAGGGATGTTTTAGGTAGATTGTTAGATCCAAACTACATATATCACAATACCACCGATAATCAAAAGAAGTTAAAAGCAAAATACAATGAGGATGAGGATGATACAAGAAAAAGAGTCGACTGAGGATCTTACGTGGCTGGAGCCTAAAACCCCACATGAGATAATAGATGAACTTGTAACAAAATACGACAAAAACAGATTTTATGTTTTGTTAAGCGGTGGGAAAGACAGTTTCTCGGTTCTGCACTTTATTGCTACTAATTACCCCCAATATTTCGCGGGGGCGGTATTTACCAATACTGGAATATCATCTACTATGACTAGGAGGTTTGTCCTAGAAGAATGTAAAAAACGCGGGTGGCCAGTAGAAATGACATGGGCTAAGAAACATTACTACGACGTAGTAATGGAGCATGGGTTCCCAGGTGTAGGATCACACCGAATTATCATGGGATATTTGAAATTCCACTCATGGTACTGGTATCTTAGAGATAAAATCAAAAAAGGCGAAAAAGCGGTGTATATCTCAGGAGTAAGGAAAAAAGAGTCCTGGGCTAGGGATAAAAAGCGATTTTACACAAAAAAGCCGATCGATGATGGACATGGTGTTTTATTCTGTAAACCGTTCCTATACAAGAATGGTAGCCAGTTAGCCGAGTATTTTATCACAAACGGGCTCAAAAAGTCGCCCGCTTACGATTATTTCGACAAGTCAGGGGAATGTTGGTGTGGATGTTTCTACAACGAGTGGGAACTAAAGATGATTGAAAAACACGACCCATTTCTGTTTGAAAGCATAAAGTGGCTGGAAAAAGAACTCCAGTTGCATGGCACGGACGAGGCAAAGAAATTCCCAAAGTGGGGTAGATCCGTAGGGGCTGAAATTTCAGAAATGCAAACAACCTTTGAGGACTTTGTAGTAAATGAGGATTATTGTGGAGAATCATGTATGATAGAGTAAACGGTGGACGCTATGCGGAAACCTGTGAGTATTGCGGTGGCCTGGATGGCGACCACGATGAGGGATGTGAAATGGAGGATGAAGTTTGAAATGGTTAAGCCTCTTTACGGGGATTGGAGGATTCGACCTAGCACTCAAGCGGGCTGGTCAGGAAATAATAGGGGCGTGCGAAATAGATGAGTACGCTAGACGAGTTTATGCCAGACACTTCCCAAAAGTCCCAATCCACAGAAATGCCACAGAACTCGACCCAAGAGAGCTCCCAGACTTTGACGGAATTGTTGCAGGATTCCCTTGTCAAGCTTTCTCAGTTGCGGGAAAGCGGCTCGGATTTGAAGAGTCAAGAGGCACGCTATTTTTTGAAATTGCTAGGATTGCGAAACAAAAACGACCTCGATACTTGTTACTTGAGAACGTCAAAGGACTCATCAACCATGACGGAGGGAAAACCTTTGCAAATATCCTCGCAACGTTGGATGAACTCGGGTATGATGCACAATGGCAAGTGCTCAATAGCAAATATTTCGTACCACAAAACAGGGAGCGTATCTTCATTGTCGGATATCTTAGAGGAACAGGTCGACCCCAAGTATTTCCTGTCAGCGGAAACGACAAGGAAGATGCTGGAGAATCCAGATTAGATACCGTCAAGGGATCTGACCGCGACAGCTACCGAATCTACGGTACTGAGGGACCGTCAAGGACTTTGAGGGCTCATCCAGGTGGGATGGGTAAAATGACTGGAGTTTACGCTGTGACCAAGGATCACAATAAATTACGTGATCTTGGAAACGTCGCAAACTGCATTGACTCGAATTATTTCAAGGGTCAGGACAACCACGGACAAAGGACACTTGTGGCAAAAGATCATCCAAAACACGAACAGTTTACAAAACATAACGGTAGTAGGTTCTATGACGTTGAACATCCTGGACCTACGGTAATGGCTGATAACGGTACGGGATCAAGAATTAAGATAGAGGTAAAACCAGTCCTTACCCCAGATCGACCAGTAAAACGCCAGAATGGTAGGAGGGTCAAGGACGACGGTGAAGAATCGTTTACACTGACAGCACAGGACAAACATGGTGTAATGTTTGAGGGAGTCGAAAAAACCGTCAGGCGACTCACTCCAAAAGAGTGTGAGCGATTACAAGGGTTCCCAGACGATTACACAAAGTACGGAGTCGAGGGCGATGAGATCTCAGATACTCAAAGATACAAAATGTGTGGCAACGCTGTCACTGTAAATGTAATAGAGTTCATTCTAAGGAAACTGCTATAAATAATTTATTTCTAGGCTACCCATGAATGAGTTAACTAACCACATAGATATCATACTTAGTATTCTAGTACCATTAGGAGGTTTTCTCATTTTCCTTACAAGGCACTTTTGGAAGAAAGAACAATGCTTTATCCGAATGAGGGATGCCATTGACCGACTCACGGATGAGCAAAATAACCATAAGGAGTCCAAGTCAAGAATTACAACAATAGAATCAGATATTGCAGAAATTAAGATCTATTTGAGGCAATTATTACAAAAAAACGATATTCCTTACGATTAGAAATATTTTAAAGTGATTATTAGAGAGGGCGATTATGAAACGAGAATGGGCTGATGCAAGTCATGTCGGTAAGATTACCGTCAGCATTATGGACATTCTCGCAAAGGAATTTCATAAGGTTTCAAAAAAAGCCGATAGTGAGAAAGATTATGATTTAATGATTAAATTGTCCCAGGCCACGGGGTATCAAGCCCAATTATACAGTGGATTACAAAAGTCCCATGAGTTCCAAAGAAGATTACAGTCAGTCGAGAAAGCACTATCTACTGTTAGTCCAGAAGAAATTGCCATGGCTGTTAGTCCAGTTCTGCAAGCTGAAGAAGAATTAAAAACTCAAGATGAGTGGAAATAATCATTGGTACACTCCGACTCGTTTCGGTTAGGTCAGATTGAAAAAATCCTAAACGAAAAGAAAGCACAGGCATTACAAAACTCTCCAGTTCCTAACAACCTTATTGATTTTATCAGGGACTTTCGACCAATGATTGGACGAAAGCCATTACACTTTAAACAAGATCCGTTTTGGATTGAACCACTTTTGGACGATCATCCACACCAAATGTTTGTCAATGGTCGTCAGACATACAAAACTACAAACTCCAGTTCTTTGATATCTTGGATCGCCTTATCCAAACCAGGATGTGAGGTTACTTATGTCGTGGACGACGAAAACCACAGATCTGCATTTTCTGAACAGAGGTTAAGACAAGAAACTTTTATCGCCAATCCAAAAATGGCTAATTACTTACCCCACGGAAAAGCAAACGTTGGACGTATTAAACTTCTTAATGGGTCTGTAATTTATCTAGTGACAGATGAAAACAAGTATCACGCGGTTGAGGGAAAGTCTAACGAGGCTCTCATTCTTGATGAGGCACAAGCTCAAGATGTGGGTTATTTGCCAGTCGCCATGTATTCACTCTCTAAAACTCATGGACGGGTGTATTGTTTTGGAATTGGCGGAGAAGCTGGAAGTGAGTATCACCGAATGTGGAAACGTACAGATCAAAGGGAATGGGTTTATGACGATCCCGATTGGAGGGACAAATTACAATTTGATGCCTTTGGAGCCATATCCAATGACGAGGATAAATTACAAAAGATACTCTCAGGAAAGTGGGTGGCTCAAAACCCAGCTAACAAGGATTATCGAGGTTATCACTTCCCTCAAGAAATGTTCCCTCATGTACCGCTAACTATCCATGATGCTGTAAACAAATATCGAGTTCAGCCTGAACTTTCAATTGAATACCAGCAAAAACACTATCCAATGTCAATGTATCTTTCACACTGTCGCGGGGAGTTTTACAAAGCTGAACGTAGACCAATTACCCCAGACATGGTAGAAGCTTGTTACGTCAACTATCTCAAACTTTTGTTACCCCATGAGGTAACTGACCTGAAAGCCATATATGGTAACGAGATCAGAGTATTAGGCGGTGTTGACTTTGGTAGCGGACCAACTGCGTCGAAAACTGTGGCTGCAATTATTATTCATTGGCGTAAGAGTAATCGCTATCAGCTTGCATGGATTGACCCAAGGCCAGCTGAGCACCCTATGGATCAGGCACGATATATTACAGATCTGTTTGATCGTTATGAGATCGATTATGGTGTCGGGGACTGGGGATACGGACAAGATCAGATTCCGCTAATCCAAGGAGGCGGTAGAGATTCTAATGATAAGAAGTTCCGCGGTATCGGTAGACATAGATTCATTGGTTGTCAAACAATAGGTAATGAAGTAAAACCAAAACAAGAGTACGGTCAAAACACCGATGAGCATGGTAAGGAATCTGCAAGAATACAAATTGATAAAACCACTGTAATTCAGAATTTTGTAGATTTTATTGGTATGTCAGTATCACACCCAAAACACCCACACGAAGATAAATTCAAACAAAAGATGTTCATGATACCACATTACTATGATTGGCAAACTGACTTTTTGTTGGACGATATGACCTCAATTACAAGAAAAGATCTGGAGGAGGTACAAGAAGTCCAAGTTGAAGATCCAAGGCAAAAAGCCATGAAACTATACAACCACCCACAGGATTCTGTAATGGCTATTATTTACTGTCTAGTGGCTGCTCAGAATTACAACCCAAGTGCTTACGCTATTACACCTGTCAAAAAACGTATAAGGAAATAGTTTTCACACTAATCATGTCAGATAAGATTACAGCACTTACTGAGCTTACTACTCCAGCGACTAACGACCCAATAGCAATAGTAGACGATCCAACTGGCACCCCTATTACCAAAAAAATCACAGTTTCAAATTTAGTTTACACATGGATTACTGACGTTAACGCCAATGGTAACAACCTTACTGGCATGGGTTACATTAATTGGAATAAAATTGCGGTTCCCTCAGATCCTCCAGCCGAGGAGGGTAGAATGTATATGAAAGAAATTGATACCAACAATAACGGTATTTTTGTTAAGATCCAAAAGGCTGGAGCAATTACGGAGGTTCAGATAGCATAATGGCAATCGTTTGGGTTAGCGGTATGCGAATGACAGGATTAGCAGCCGATACAAAACCAACTAACGTTCAAACAAGTTGTGAGTTTTACGAAACTGACACTTTCTTAACTTTTGTCTTTAATGGTTCTACATGGGATCAAGCTGGAGGGGCTGGAGCTGAAACTGGAGCTATTGAGCCATACGGTGGAGATTATAATGCTATTCCAAGTGGCTGGCTTATCTGTGACGGATTGGCTGTAAGTCGAACTACTTACGCTGATTTGTTTGCAGTAGTTGGCACAAGTTTTGGAGTAGGTGACGGATCTACTACTTTCAACGTCCCTGATCTTAGAGATAAATTTCCTAAAGGAGCTCCAAATATTACAAACCCTGGTACGACGGGTGGAGCAAATACAGTTACGTTAAGTACCTCCGAACTTCCCGTACACAGTCATAGTGTAAACAATCCATCACACTCTCACAGTTACACTAGACCATCTAACGCCTCTAATTATGGTCAATACAATAACTCAAAAGCTAACACCTCAAGCGGTTCAACCACAGGTGGAGCAACACAAGCTACAAGTGTGGGTAACGCTGGCTCAGGTGGAGCTCACGAAAACAAACCCTCATTCCAAGAGGTTGTATGGATGATAAAAACATAAAATGGAGTATACAGTGGAATAATTATGAAATTTAGAGTCGATTCAATTTTGGTAGTGGGAGAAAACCAAGGTGGAGATACTCAATATGATGTAAGATATTCCATTCTTGGTAAAAACGACGAAGTTATTGCAAAACACCAAGCACCTCTCATAAATGCCTACGATAGAGATGAGATGATAAAAAAACTTAGAATCCGCATAACTCAAAGATGGAAAGAAACCCAATCTCAAACAGTTGATGTTAACGAAGCATTGGGAAAAGACACCTTTGAAATAAATGAAGAAACTGGAGAAATTACTTAACATCTAATTGAACATGACCGTTTACGGTCAATCTTTTACCGCCCTTTACAGGATTTACTTTGTGTAACATCCATGATGGCATGATCACACAAGTGTTAGGAGTTGGCCTAATAAGATAATCCATTTCTGGATTAAGTTCCTTATCTTGATCACTACCAGTGTAATTAGATACTAACAATTCCCCACCGCCCTCAGGTTCTTCCAAGTATATTATGTAATTCAACATTCTTTTTTCTTTCCCAATATGATCTTGATGCCAATCATACTTATCACCTGGATTGTAAGCAGTAACTTGAACTTCTATACTAGTGGGCATAGATACAAACCATTTCCAACATAGATCAGCTTTTTTGGATACAACTTCTTTGACTTTCGGCTGGTATAATGCGTCGTATACTCTTTTTACAATTAATGATGAAGAATCTGGATGCCACCTAGAATATTCTTTCCCACCGTCTTTCCAATCTTCCTTATTTTTAACAAGTAATGATTTTTTTGAAATTTCATCTTTTATTTCCTGCAACACATCAGGAGGGAAAAAATCAACAAATTCAACAAATGGTAAGCCTTGAGTAATTATCTTCATATCTCTGGGTCCTGGGAAAACGGTGTTATTGTAGCAGCCCCTCCTATTGGGGATATCTGTTTAAACCATGATCTATGTTGTAATGATATTCTTCCGTCCAATGGATCATTAGATTCCATGTGGACTTCTTCTACACTGTGCAAAGCTAATGATGGAAAGATAAGTAATCTATTTTGTTTATGTTCAATCTTTTCTCCCTCCACAACCAATTCTCCACCTGTGAATTTCTTTGGGTTCCTACACATTAGTAAATTACAAACAACTAACTCACCAAATGTAGCGTCGTCCTTATGATCTGTATACCACCCTCCGTCACCATAAATTTGTAATTCAGTAGAGTCAAATTCCGTATGTGGTAATATTTTAAAAATTTGTGCAGTATCAGGATGATTAAGCACCTCATCTTCAAATTCTTTACTCCATAAATATTGGTCAAAAGCTGAAAGAATTGCTGATTTTGATCTATCCTCAAAATGATTATCCACTAATGTAATATGGCTTTGTTTATGACCTACTACTCTATACCTATCCATAACATTAGGTTCAGTAAGGGGTTCAAGATATTCCAATTCCTTTAGAATATCATCTATTACCCCCTGTGGAAGCCAATCATCAATCAAAATGTAGTTAGGTGTCCTAGTTATCTCCAACTTCTAGTCAATTTTTTTACGATGTGAGGGGTATATAACTCCGTAGGTTATTAATTAATTACGTGGCAACGTGCTTAGGTCATAGACATGGTACTGGATGTTATAAGAACTCAAAGTCCCCCAAAGCTGAAAATTGGAGAAAACACCAACTTTGCTACAAGTGTTTTTGCATTATTATTCTAAAAAGAGAGCCTCATAAGGGACATGGAGGCAAGTATCTCAATGAAGCTGACACGGGTGGTATGTCATTAATCGCAACACAATAACTAAGTATAACCACTTTGGTAAAATATTATGACATGGCGTAGCCGACTAACCCGTGGTTTAGAAAAAATTGGAGCTATTGATTCTAAGAATCCAATCATACAAACTAACGCAAGAAGTAAGATGCCATTAGCCGAAATGCACTCATTTCTTGAAATGGCTCCTGGATTATCTCAGCCAGTGTGGGGTCCAGAAATTTCTACCGTCGGAGCTTACAGTAGAGAGGGTTACACTTCCAAAACTTTCGATACTCCAGCAATACCTTTTGAAACTCAAAAAGTCGGTCTGCAAGTAGATGAGGATACACAATTAGCAATCAATCACTTATCATCTCAGGTCACAGGTGGGGCTCATTATGTCAAAGCTGAGAGAAGAGAAGTTGTCGATTACTTTAAGAAATTTACACAAGATTTACAATTTGATACCTTTGATACCGAACTTATCAAGGAACTACTTTGGTATGGAAACTCAGTTTGGAAACCAAGAATGGGTATCCAAAACGTCAGAAGTTTCCGTGACTTGATGCACATACCAATTTCTTCATTCAAAAGAATTTGGTGGGATAGACAAAGAATCCCATACAAGTATGAGTTTAGAGGAGCTGAATATCAGGGGTACCATAACCCTGGAGAGGTAATTCACTTCACTTGGAATAAGGTAGATGCCTCAGCCTTTGGTACTGGTTTTGCTGTTTCAATGACAAGTCCTAGATTATTCTCACTTCCAGTAGGTGGAGGAGAATTTGAAACTAGGGAACTTCCATCATTACTTGACAGAAAGTATGCAACTCAGTATGTCATGCAACACGCTGAGCAAAGATACGTTTCAAGAAACCTTTGGGTTGTCGAGGACGGTGATGAAACTAGCAGAGCTCAGTTGCAGAATAATGTTGAAAATCTCGATATCGGTCAGGATGTAATTTCAGGAGCCAAGGTTGAAGTCCAAGAACTTGGAAGTCAGGCACGTAACTTTAACCCTGAGCAATTTACCGATCTTACAATCGGTCCGATATTCAAAGCTCTTAATGACTTTAGAGGCAAACAAGGTTCTAGTGAAAGCCACCAATTTGCCAATGCCAGAAGCTCGGCTGCCCTTGACGAGATAGGATTATCTGCTTTCCCTATCTCCGTCAAAGAACAATTAATCGAAAAGATCTTCAAACCATGGTATGAGGCTAACCCATTACCTGACCCTGAAACCATGGGTATGACATGGTTATCATGGGACGAATTGAAATTTGAAATTGAGTTCGGTAAGGTAGAGAAAAAAGACATACCAATACAAGATCAGATTAAACTTCTTGAACTATACATTAATTCGCCATTACCAAAAGATCCAGTTGTCCTTAACAATTTGTTTATCCAAGCTGGCCTTGGAATTACAAAAGACATGGACGAACAGTTAGAACAAATGTATTCTCCAGAACAGTTAATGTTGAATCAAGCCATGGCGATGCCACAGGATATGGGACAACCACAAGAGGATAATATGCAATTACCTCAACATGATTTAGGTGGGGAAGAAATACCACAGTTTGATAATCAAGTGATGGGATCAGCTCCACAGGGGGAAGCAATTTACCAAGATATGATAAAACAACCTAGAGGCGACTTCCAAAATAACTATAAACGCTCAGGCCAAAATCAAGATTACGGGACTGGTAGAAATTATGAATAAACTATGTGAGATCTGCAACGGGGGGGAACATCAACCAGGAGATCACCCATACATACCAAAATTTGAAGAAACCCATAATCCATTAGATATTCCATTCGGTCATGAAGTTCATGAAATGCAAGAAGATCAACTTATCAAAGTAGAGGATGGAAAAGGTGCAACTGTATTAGATGAGTGGGGAACCAAAGAGGTAAACAATGGCGTTAAGGATCAAGGGTTTGGAAATTCTAATAATTCTAATGAAATAGACGAGGGTGGTATGGGAAGTGGACGACAACCCGATTATGGTGATCCACTATCTGACGGAGGTGGTCCAGGTCCGCTTATGACTTTTGAAACAACCCCACTAGACATAATAAAAGAAGTCGTGGATGCAAAATTAGATTGTCCGTGTCGCAAGAACAAATAATCACAAAAATTCTTCAGATGAAAGAATTTTTGATTGGTCAAGGTATACCTTATGGCGAAGCTGAACGTGCAGCCATGGCTTATTATAACGAGGTTGAACCACCAATAGCTAAGGAGTGGCCAGGATCAGTAACGGGTGTGGATCTTCTACCTCAGATTAATCCTTTACAAGTCCCCGATACTGGGAGCCCTCCTTACTTTCAGCCTAACACTACTGCCACAACTGACCCTTACCCTACTATACCAACACCTGATCCTTTAGGATCTGTTAAGACAGAAAACCCCCTCTACTCATTGGAGGGTAGTAACATTGGTAGAACTTACCAATTAGAGAATCCTCCGTTTCAAGGTGATATGACAAATTGGGGAGCTACTGCAAACAAACCTGAAAGTCAACCACCAACTTTGGGGGTTGAGCCATTCAGTGTGTTTGTTGACTCTCCCCCTTGGAAATGGCCAATTGAGGGACAGTCAAATCCACCTTACACTTCACCTACAATTATTCCACCTAGCGGTCAATTTAATGAAACTTTAACGTTAGACTTACCAGCGGACACCATTCAAGAAGCTACTCCCGACGATGCTTTCATGGAGTATGTATACCAATCACATGACAACTCAGATGTATGTGCCAAGTTCGCTGGTAAGACCTTTAACATGAAAGACCGAAAACATAGACCAGTACCTCCAAGTGAGGGTTTAGGATATACCAACACTCATCCAAATTGTATGTGTTATTGGAAGCCATCGGGTAAATCTGAAGCTGAAAAAATCGACCCAACTAGCTTGTTAGGAATACAGGGTATTCATAGAAAGATAGGTCAAAGAGCCCATAATGGCACTCTACATAAAGTCAAAAAAGAGGGCGATTTATCCCAAAGAACTGGTCACAGGAACTATTACCAAAAACCACTAAAGATGATTCAGGAGGCAATAGCTGAGGTTAGACATGAATTTGGCTGGCTAAGTGATGATTACTTGCAGAGAGCAAAAGCCATGGCTGAGGCTCAAGGAGGTACATTGTATCTTATCAGGGCTACCCAAGAAACCATTACAGATCACAGGGGTGAGGGTGAGCCTTACAGAAGATTACTTTCTTCCAGTGAATTATTGCCAATGGCTCGTACAGCCATAGGTCACGGTATGGATATCAACCATAACCCCGAATGGAGAACTGGGGCTACAATACTTGATAGTGAGTTTGACCCAATGACCAAATCAATACAAATGATGATTATGGAAACTGACCCTGAAATTAACCAATTAATCGCTAATGGTCAAATAGCCGCTGTTTCAATCAATGGTGGCTCACCTAGACAAGAATCTGTCGAACCATGCGATCATAGCTGTGCGACTGGAGAGTGCGAACTATGTGTAGTACCAAAGGGTGTGATACTTGGTGAGAATGACGGTATTGCATTGACTTGGGTTGTTACTGACCCCCGTGGTATATCATGGCAAGGTAGATTAATTCCAATGGCTGAACCAGGGGTTAAAACAACCATAATTCAGCCCATAGCATAATACCTTTAAACTATTTCATGTGAGGGCGAATAATGAAAAGTTTACAGGAATGTAGCTCATTAGCTGAGGCACAGCCTTTTCTAAGAGGTGCAACACCAACTTTCCGAAAAACCGTTGAAACAGCTTTTGCTTTGATGAATCACCCTGATGCCTCTCAAAGAGCATTAGGTCAAGGATTTCTCAATACTGCAATCCAAGAAATGGATGCCGCAGAACAACCAACACCTCATCATGACGATGGAGTTAAGGCAAAAGGAGAACACTTTGTCAAAGAAGCTGAGTTAGAGGGCGGTAACAAATCAGGTAATGCTGGATCAGAACAATCATCCAAAAACTCAGAACCAGTTACCTCAAAAGAGGGAACTACTGAGCCAGAGGGAGATATGGAAGATCCTGGTATGGAAACTGAGAATCAATTTTCAGAAATGGGAGCTCCAATGGCACCACCTGGAATTGATCCAATGTTGTTAAAACAAATGGCTCCACAAATGCCACAGTTGCCACAGATGAATACCCCTCAACAAATCCAACAAATGCAATATACAGTCAAAAAATACATGGAGGCTTATGTCAAACCATTACGTGATCAAGTAGTCGCATTGACTAAAGCACAGAAATACACAACAAACCAAATCAAAGAGATCACTAGCCTCAAAACTGGACTCGATCTGCACTCAGTAGAAAGAGATCTACCAAGAGTTCAAGAAACAACCCTACCACAGTCTGTATCCAATGTCACTCCAGATTCTCCTAGAATCTACGAAAAAGCATACAACTTGGAAAAAGAACGACAAAGCATTGTTGAATTAAATAAAATGGTTAGTTCAAACCCTTACCAATAGGTAAGACTTTCTTCTTTTCTTTTTATTCAAAACACCTTTAAACTATTTCATGTGAGGGCGTTTAGTATGGCAAATCTTTATCCTGGTCTAGCACGTGGAACCATTGGTGGTCGTGCTGCCAACACCGAGATAAATATTATCGCAAACGAAACGAATATGGAAATGGGTGGCTGTGTAAAACTAGCCGCTCCTCCAGCAACCGAATTATTGCCTAGAGCCGATAAGGTTGACGCAGCTGGACAAGATGCTTATGGTATCATTGTCGGAGGCGACAACGACGGAATTTATGGCGATGGCGGTGCAAGTCCAGCCGACAATACAACCAAAGCTTCCTTAGCTGTTGGTGATGCAATTGTCGTCTGTACCCAAGGAAGATGCCTTGCAAGAATCAGTGAAACTTGTACCCTAGGTGCAAAACTAGCTGGCGATGCAACTGGCGATCTGCAACTAGCTGACTTAGCTGGTGACGATATTATCGCAACCGCTTTGCAAGCTGGTAGTGCTGGCGACATAATCGCAGTAGACGTACAAAGAGAGGGTGCTTTCTAGATGGCTGGATCTAAACCAAAACACAACAGATCAAGTATCTTAGCACTCCCAGAAATGGCACACATTAGAGAAGCACTCGTATTAGGTGCTGAAGCAGCACAAAGAGCTGGAAAGCCCTTTGACATTTTCAGACCAATCCGTGAAACTCCAATGAGTGTCATGTTTGACAAATCCAATCCAAACGGATTCGAGGACGGAAAACTAAATCCAAACCTCTCACAAGTTTGGCTTTCCAAATACGGAATCAGAATTGGTGATGCCGCACAAACCAATCCAAGAATTGGTGGTAAGGATCTCCGAGAAACTGTATCCGTTCCTAACACCTTATCTGCATTGAAAATCGCAGATGAGATCTTAGAGGGAGCTGAACCATGGAGCGACTGGAAACAATACTTTAGAATGATCGACATGGAGGCTCCTAAAGTCAACGTGCCAATCACTAAGTATACTGACACAGTCGGTGGAGCAGTAGGCGATCAGAAAGGCATTGAGATATATGCTGAAGCTGGCGGTATGCCTCCATCAATAGGCGGAAAAGTTGAAACCGTTGAACTCGATACAAGTGGTACAAACAACTCTTACAGAGGTACTCTTTCTGTTAACAGAAACGATGTAAAAGACAACAACTTCCTATCAGTAGAGCAATCACTCAAAAACGCTGGTAACGAGTTCTATTACATGGTCGGTGAAAAACTGATCAGAAACCTCGTCAATGACACAAGTGTACCAACTGACACAAAAGCAAACCTCGATCTTGCAACTCCAGTTCAGTCTGAGTTTGAAGCATTGATCAACGTTATCAGAGGTATCTTCCCAGGTACTCAAAGAAACCGTGCTGACACAATGTTCATTCACCCAACTGATGCTATGGAAGCTGTAAGAAATGCAGGAACAAACGGTGAATGGCCATTCTTGAGCAGATTCATTGTTGGACCTACTGACAATACAGATGTTGTAAACAACTCTGGATTAGCAGCCGCACTTGGTTTGAGAAACGTTTGGGAAACTCCACAAATCGCACAAGGTAACGTATTGATCGTTAAGAGAGATATCGCCCAAGTTGTAGGTTTGAGAGAGGACTTGACAATCGAGAACTTTGACCTCAGCGTAGGTGGACTTTATGAATCAGATCTATTAATTAGATTCGACGTTCAAGGTGCACACTCTGATGTTGGAGCGTACAAGATTACTGGTTTCTAGCGATACAAATTACTCTTTTTTTCTTTTTTCTTTGTTCAAAAACACTTTTACTCTATTAGTTACAATGGACAATTGTTATGCCTATTGCGTGTACGAGATGTGGAGAAAAACAAGAGGGCGAAATACTCAACGTAAATATTGCTTTTAGATTCCCACACGCCAAAGGATGTGGCCAAGGTATAGGTCCACTAGCTGTTATCAAAGGTCAAATTAAGAAACCTGAAGTTAAAAAAGAAGTTAAGGTTGATGAAAAACCAAAAGAGAAAATAAAAGTATTTGGAAACGACGAAGAAAAGAAAAGTAAATCAAGTAGATTTAACAAGAAAGAATAATGCCTACCGCTGACGGATTTATTGAGCCTCACGAAATAACTCGATCAACATACCGTAAGGAAGTCAGGTGGCAAAGACCAATTTGGTTTTGGACTCCAGACAGTGAAAATTCATTACAAAAAGAGATTGAAGAAATCCAAGCTAATAGTCTAAAAGACTAATTCCACTTAATTTACTACTACTACCACTACTACTACTACCAATGCCAAAAGATAAGACCGCTAAAGCGTGTGTTTGTGTCCACTGTAAACATCAATGGGGATACAAGGGGCGTGGAATAAAAGCTACTTGTCCTAGCTGTGGGAGAAAGACCCCAGTATGAGCAAATTCGTATTAGGTTACGTGTTGTTTGCTCTTGGAGCACTTGGTTTTTTAGCTTATGCCAATGCTGATTCATACGAAGAAACTGTCAGAATACCTATTCCTGACAACGCAACAAAAACACTAGACAGATGTTCCCTTGTTGAAAGAACTGAAAATACAGTACGATTCAACTGTGCATGGGAATTTGAAGCTGACAATGTTGAAGAATGGTATGAAAAAATAACATCTCCTTTTACTCCAGATGTAGAAGATAAAGAACCAGTAGAAGAATCAACACCTCCTGGTAAAATCTCTGAGGTAACTCCAGAAGTTTTAAAAAAATATGTTTTGGATCTTGAGAGGTTTGAGGACAATCCTCCTAGAACCGAGGCTGATAAAGAATACCTTGAACTTCTAAAATATCTTGCAGAATGTCAACGCGGATATAACGAAAGTTATGGAGTGCAACAATCAGACTCTTTTGCAATATCTCACACATGGATTAACGAAGATGAGGCATGGCTTAAAGCAATAGACCTTACAGGTAGACATGGGGAACTAAGGAAAAATATTGAAGCTTGTCAAGCTCAACGTACCATATTGAATCCACTAATACTTGGTGAATATACCTTGCATAAAGGTGAGTTCTTTGGCTTGACTCAAAAACACCATTCTGAGAATCCCACAATCACTACCGATGAGTCAAAACATATAGCCAGTTTTGCTGTATATGATACTCTAAGTGAACGTGACTTTGAACAAGAAGAACATGACGCACAAAACAAACTATGTAATATAGCATCCTCATTTAGACTGGATTACTGCATTAAAGTCAATAGTGTAAATGTTGGTGGAGTGGTTTCATTCCAAAACGACGCTGAAGATAGATGGTTACAATACAAAAGCGATGGCGGAAAACAAATGGCTAAGGAACTAGCCAAACAAAAATTGTTAGAAAAACAACAACAACTCTTAGAAATGATGAGGTCAAACCAATGATTCATTTATTTTTTCTTTTACTAATTGCATTTACGGGTTACGAGCCTGACGAGTTGGTATGGGTAGGAGGCGATAAGGGAATAAGACAAGTCCCAATTTATTACGTTGACGAGTTACCAGCTCACGTCAAAGGTGTTTATCTTGCCAATGAGGATATAATTTACGTTCTGAACGGGTATCAAACTCAATGGGCTCAACCAGGTTGTAATGTACGAGATCATGAGATTTATCATGCTTGGGGATATGATCATGTTTCAATGAGTGTGTTTAACTGCGACAACCCACATTCAGAAGATCCAATGTGGGGAACTTATCAAGAGGGATTGACTAAACATTGGAATCCTCACTATCAATGGGAGGGTTACGGTGTAGAACATAGGGTGGTATGGAAATGAGTCCCAAATGTCCAACTTGTGATTGTGAATACCTAGATCAAGGACTAAATGGAATCATACTTTGTCACGGATGTGGGAAATTTTGGGTTTTGGGAAAGCCTATAAACCATAAATCTTTGAAATAATCAATGAGCCAAGATGATAACGACAAAAATATTGGTGTAGTAGGTCGTCAAGAAGTTCTTACCGCTTTGATCATTGGTGTCTTAGCATTAATTCCAATTGCAGCAATAATAACATTAATCCTAGCATTTCAACATCCTGATATTATGCAAAACCTCACAGTAGAGGGTAACATAGACATTGGCAAGTTTGTTGATAAAATGGTAGAGAGTTATGACGCATTTCTCCTAATGTTAGGAGTTGGTATTGGTGTCGGAGCCACTACTGGAGCAATTAAACTCGGTAGAGAATTTTGTCATGACGGAGCTGTTGGATCAAGTTGAGTCACGACCATTCCAGTTGTAATCTCGTAATAGGAGATGCAGAAAGTCTTAGGTTTCAGGAAAACATTGAGGGAATAGACGAGTGGCCTCACAGTTGGCCACTTGGAGAAATAAGTTACAGACTAAACAATTACACTAATGATATTGCTAAGGAACATTGGCAAGAAAGATCAGTTACCGTGGCTCTTAGAGCATGGCAATTACAGTTATCAGGATTGAAATTCCGTAGGGAACGTAACCCTGACGTTACAGTAGACTTTGATGTTTCCTTTGAGGACTTGGCACATTTTGATGGAAGAAAAGGAGTTCTTGCCCATGCTTATTATCCTGCCCAAGGGAGGGTATCAGGCGATTGTCACATTAACGATGAGTGGCATTGGGTAACAAAGTTTAGCGAGCAAACAATTAGCAAGCCCCCACTCTTACCAGTATTGATTCATGAGTTTGGTCATTCAATTGGATTAAGACATGATACCGTAGACACAAACGATATCATGTATCCTAGCTTCAATCTTGGCACGATAAAATACAAAATCGGTCACAGATCAATTGCACGAGCTCAAGCCAGATACGGTCAAAGAAACCTACCAGGTAGGATAATTGCTTACTTCCAAAATCGCAGATTATACGGTTCGGATTTTCGCTAGAAATACCTTTAAACGATTATCATAGAGGGTAATTCATGGTAGCAACCGTAACCATTAATCGTTTGACTGGTCCAAGTGCAACTATTGTTGAAACTGATATTACTTCAATCAACACTAGAGCAAACACATTCGACTCTCACAGCACAAACGACACATCAAACCCAATCGAAATTCCAAGCACAGGTACTAACTATTCTTACTGGGTAAACACCCAATTAGACTGCACAGTAGCACCTGACAACTTGATTGACAATCTGGAATGGTATACTGACGGAGCAAATTCTTATGGTACTGGTATTTCTTGTGTTGTAGCTCAGGCTGCAAGAGCAAGTTACACCCAAGCTGGTGGAACTCCAGGTGTTACAGGCACAGAACTAAACAACACAAACTACTCAGGGGGAACATTAACTCCAGCCACACCAACTGACGCTTTCGCATATACTACTGGATCAGCACTATCCGTAACTGGATCAACTACAACTACTGGCGAATTTGGAAACATTGTAGTTTACCAAGTCCAAGTAATTAACACCGCAACTCCAGGTACTAAACCAGGCACTCCAGAAACATTCACTTGGCGTTACGACGAAACTTAATTAACCCCTTTTTTCTAAAAAAGTCGCAATACAATGCTGACTTGGTTTACCACCTACAAGGATAATTCACGCCATGATTATGTATCTGGCCAATATGATATTGGTCATATTGACAAGGACAAAATAGACACTTTAGTAATTCACAATCCTAATTTACCAACACCTGTTTTAGTAATTCATTTTGACGATCCACGTAAAAGACCAATCTATGTAAGACGGGTTGAGAATCCAGGTAGGTTCCCATTCAAGACAGTTTGTCATATTGCAGGGTGGCAAATGAAAATCGGGGATGAGAATATACAGTCAATATCTTATGTATTTGAAACCCAAGGTAGGGTAGTCGAAGTGGAATATGAAACCCCAGAGGGGGAAATTAAGAAGAAACCAATAAGGCAAGAACTTTCATGGGTTGAGAACGCTGGAGCGTTTGACGAGAAAAGAAACCACTGGTTTAAATCTCCAGCAGCACAACAACTAAACGTTATTGGTTCAAAGGCTAAGTAATGCCAGATCAAAAGATTTCTGCTTTTACAGCTTTAACTACTCCAGCAAGTGCTGATGAAATACCAATTGTTGATGTTGATGTAGTTGAAACCAAAAAAATTACAGTTTCTAATTTAATCTATACTTGGATAACTGATGTAGCAGCGGGTGGTAATAACCTTACAGGTATTCAGAATTTACAACACGATATTTCCGCAAGTGGTACTGATATTGATTTTAACGAAGATGAGATTCAAACGATTAGCATTTCTTCTAATACTACATTCACGACAGCAAATAGAACAGCTGGTAGATCCAAGGTTTTGAAAATCATAACTGACGGTACTCTACGCACTTTGACTTTCCCTGGGTGGGATTGGACGAGTTCTATACCAGCTGATCAAGCAGCAAACAAAAACGGATATCTTACATTAACTTGCTTTGGTACTACTGATGCCTCAATAGTGGCCGCTTATCAGGTGGGATCTCTATAATGCACATAGGAATTATGAATCCAGTTTGGCAAAGTAGTGCAGTTCAAATCCAGATAGAAGAATGGTTCGAGGGTGGTACTAAATGGGTAACACCTGACGGGGGATTTTCTATTGTTACTGAAATTAACACGGGAACACCAAAGGCTTCAACCAAATTAGTAAATAAGGACGGATTGTTAGGTACAACAAGTGATGTATAATGACGATTAAGAGAAAACACATTACGCAAGCTGGTTTTGTCGAGGTTGAGTGTGACACAGCTGACTCTATTGATACTGGAGGCGATATGTTATCACTAACACCAGGAAACGCAAAAACAGCTCGTTTTTCAAATACTAATAATTTACAAGCTCCAGCTGGTAAGAGAGTTGGATTTACTCAAATTGAACTTGTAGCTGGAGCTGAATATTTACCCGCTAGAACTTTAGAATCCTCAGATTGGACTAATGGAGCAAACATAGTAGATGGTGATATTTCTACTAAATCAGATAACAACGATACTGATTCTACACCTATCGAAGTGGTTGTAGATTTTGGAAGTATTGCTACTAGAAGTGTAGAGGCAAAATTTAACGTTTCACAAAAAGGTAATTTGAATACTTCATTATTTGTAAGATTCACAAGTAAGTTTTATGTTTCTGACACTACCACCTTTGGAACTCAATACGGATCAAGCCAGGTCAATAACGTGCAAGGAGCTGATCCCGCAGGTCCTCAAAATACTGATTTTACTCATACCGAAGCTGCTACAAGTTATCGTTATTTGAAATTCACAATGGAGCAAGGAGCTCAAGACGTGCCAACAAATAACAGGGTAGGAAATTGTAGTGTTTATTCTGTAAATACAGCTCTTAACGCAAGTAGTAACGCTACCGTAAACCTCAGATCAAGCGCAGCATTAGATACCGCTAATGGTACTGTTATCAGATCAAACATTTCGATAGCTGACAGTTCAACCGTTACCATTGACGATGATTTGCTTTTGTTAGAGGGTAGCGAGTATCTCACACTTGATTATACCACTCAGGGTGGCAATCCCTTTGATATTACTATGCAAAACATTACGAGTATAACGGAGTCCTAAAATGCCTGATCAGAAAATTTCTGCACTTACCAATTACACTCCACCAATCTCTACTGACGAGTTAGCCATTGTTGATGTTACCACTACCGAAACCAAGAAGATTACAGTTTCTAATTTAATCTATACTTGGATTAGTGATGTTGACGCTGGAGGGAATAATTTGATAAATATTGGTTATGGCACTTTTGACAGAATTGCAGATCCAGGTAATCCAGGTACAGACGAGGGTAGACTTTATGTTAAACAAGTTGATGGGAACAACGACGGATTGTTTATGAGAATCAAACAGGCTGGTTCATTTCAGGAGGTTCAGATAATCTAATGACAATTGTTTACAAGGCTTACGCAATTGAGGGGCTTGAGGCTGATTCTAAACCAACTAATGTCCAAACAAACCGTAGATTTTTTGAAACCGATACAGGTTTATTCTATAACTTCAATGGATCTACATGGGATCAGGTAGGTGGTTCGGTGGCAACTACAAGTAACGGTACTTATACTCATGCCAATGGTACTACCGAAGATACCGCAATTTCAATTACAGCTAATGAGGCTGACGTTACAATAGCCTTTGATGTTTCACTATTGACACAAAACACTACCATTAGAGTCAAGGAAGAAGTCGACGGTACTACCGCTGAAATACAAAGTGAAAAAGTATTTCCTACTGACTTTGATACCAATGTTGAATCAGTCATTGTCAGCCTTGTAGGTAAGGGTAGAGATCAGGTTGTAACATTTCAATCAGGAACTTCTGAGGGAGCAAGTAGAGATATCCCATGGTCGCGTCGTGATGCTTAATGAGTTTTGTAAACGCTAAAGGTAGCCTAGGTGGTTCAAACACAATAGGTCAAGATAATCGAGGACAACAAGGAGTAAACGGTTCAAACTCAGGTTCTTCTAAACCACCTTTTTCAGCAAGTGGATCAACTGGAGCAGCAAGAGCCACATGGTCAAATGTAACCACTCCAGCTAATTCTGCATTAGTAATAGTAGTAGCAAGTGCCACAGCGGTGTCCTTTACGACTTCATCAAAATCATGGAACTTAAAACGAGGTACAACCACTATTGCTAATTTTAGTTTACCAGCTACGCAAGATGGTTCAGAGGTATGTGGTATGTATGTATATGTAGACACTACTCCGACAGCTGGTACACATACTTACAAATTAGAGGATGTTGACACCCAAGGGTTTGGAGGCATTAGGGCTAATCTATTATGGATAGATTCCACTGATACTCATAATGCCGCTCCAAACGGGGTAATTCGTAGTTAATCCAAAATACCTAAAGGCTAAGAGAATCACTTATTTTCATGGTAGATACTAAGATTCGGGATCTTACCCAAAATACGACCCCTGCTGCAACCGACTCTTACGTTATAGCTGACTCGGCCACTACCAACAAATACATCAACCATTCAGATCTGATAAAACTTTGGACAGCCCAAGTTGATGCCAATTCAAACAACCTCATCAATGTAGGTTACGTTGAATCAAACGCAACTAACCCAGCAAGTGTAGGAACTGTAAGATTAGGTAACACTGAAAATATTACATGGCGTAATGCAGGAAATACAGCAGACTTTACTTTTGGTGTTGATGCTAGTGATAGGTTAGCACTTGAACACGCTAACGAATCAGTACCAGAATTGGCCTTATACAGAAACGATTCAACTCCAACAGCATTGGATGATGTAGGAAGATTAAAGTTTATGGGAAAAGATTCAGTTGGAAATGCAACAGAATATGGTTACATAAGAGGTGAAATAATTGATACCACAAACTTAAACGAAAGAGCTGGAATTGGAATTTATGTTAATCACTTTGATAGTCCTACCCTAGTAGCAGACTTTTATGGTGGCTTGTCATATATTTACACTGGATTAGAGGTAGACTATTTACAATCTTCAACAACAAACCCTGCCACTGCTGGAGAAATAAGATTAGGTAACAATGAGGGAATTTACTGGCGTAATGCTGGAAACACCGCAGACCTTTCTTTACAGGTTGATACTAATGACCGTTATGTTTTCGGTTCAGGAGAAGCTACTATCTCAAGTGGTAATGGAAATTTAATATTATCTCGATTTGGAGTAACTAAAATCTTTATTGGAACTGCAACAACGACTATCACTAACGATACCACTTTTAATAATAATGTAACCATCGTTCAGAGGATTAATGGTCAATCAGGTGCTTACATTGAGTCTGATGCCGACGGTTACGAGTTTGAGGCAGGAACTGGTAATTTCTTTGAATACAAAATCAATAACATTGATGAGTATATTTTTGACGCAACCGCACTTACTATGAATAATAACAATTTGGAAATGGGTACTGGTTACATCAACATTACAAGTGACGCAACTGGCGACTTGATGAAACATGACGGTACTGGATTTACTAGGTTTGCACGTGGTACTGCATTACAACAACTTAGAGTAAACTCTGGCGGTACGGACCTGGAATGGTTTACCCCTGCTGCAGGATCAAGTTTACCCGCTCGTGTTACATTCCTTTCAACTAATAACGCGGAAGCTTGGCTAAACCAACCATCGGGTGAAACCGAGATATTTGGTGATACCAACTTGCGTCACACATTTAATGCGACCAACGCGACACAAGCTAGGGTTACTGCAACAATTACCTCCGCTGGTCAAACTGGAGCTGTCATTACTCCGCAATACTCTACTAACCAAGGTGGAGCATGGAATGAACTTGCCAGTACCACTGGTCAACTTGACTTAGCTATTGATGCTACGGGAACTACGTCAACTTCACTTGTAGACATAGCCGCTGGAGCTCAAACAGATATCTGGATAAGGTTTGTCGGTACTGGCGGTAACAATATGACCGATCCAAACTTTACAGTTTTAACATTGGAGTTTGAAACATGACCGATATTTTTCTTAATGGTGTTAAAGTACTCCGTATGGAAATGCAGAGTAGTAATTACCGAGGGAAAGTCACACGATTAGAATTAGAGAACGGAGAGATATACATCGTTCACAATTGGTGGTTTAGTGCCGAGAACTCCGTTATACATGGATGGAGTAGTGATGATGTTACCCAATAAACGCAATACAATGCGTCAGATAAATCTCAATACAATGAGGGCGATAATTATTGCCCGTTGAGTATCTAGTCCAACAAGTAGATGGGACAAGTAGGTTTACATTACAAGATGGTAATGGGTTTGTTCTTTTACAATCATCAACACCTGGAGCCACAGTTGAACATACAACTGATTCCGTCCTAAAAAAGTTAGACAATGTAGTATCACATGATACTGATTCAGTTCTAAAGAAGTTAGACAACATAGTATCACATACAACTGATTCAATTCTAAAGAAGTTAGACAATACAGTTGAACATACAACTGATTCCGTACTCAAGAAGTTAGACAATGCAGTAACTCACGATACTGATTCTGTCTTACAAGATACTTTAACAGTAGATCACGATACTGATTCGGTACTCAAGAAGTTAGACAATACAGTAGAACATACAACTGATTCCGTATTCAACGTAGCATTAACAATATTCCATACTACAAGCTCCGTACTTGGTGAACGTGATCCAGGTTTTACAGAATTTCATACAACCGATTCCATACTAAAGGCGTTAGATCAAACCGTATTCAATACAACTGATTCTGTCCTAAAGAAGTTAGACAACACAGTATTCCATACAACTGATTCTACACTCAAAGCAATTGTAACATTAACTCACACTACTGACTCTATACTCAAAGCACTTGACCAAACGGTAGAACATACAACCGACTCGTTCCTACTTGCAATAAAGACAGTAGAACATACAACTGATTCCGTACTCAAGGAGTTAGACAATGTAGTATCACATACAACTGATTCAATTCTAAAGAAGTTAGACAATACAGTTGAACATACAACTGATTCTATACTCAAAGATACATTCACAGTATCCCATACAACTGATTCTGTCCTAAAGAAGTTAGACAACACAGTATTCCATACAACTGACTCTGCATTAAGAGATACGTTCACAGTATTCCATACTACTGATTCCGTACTTGGTGAAAGAGAGCCTGGATTCACAGTTACTCATACAACCGATTCTATACTCAAAGCATTAGACCAAACCGTATTCCATACAACTGATTCATTCTGTGCAAGTTTCGTAACCTCCGAAATATCTCACACTACCAGCTCGGTAATTCATTGTGCATTTAACATACTCCGTGAAAACCTCGTAGCAATAGCATTAGAGGATGGAACAGGAAACTTACAACTTGAAACTCAGATATGTACGGTTGAACTTCAACACACCACTGACTCTTACATTATTGATAAGACCAAACAGATAGTTCATACTACTGACTCTTGCCTCAAGGGAGTATTCACAGTATTTCATACAACCGACTCCGTACTTGGTGAAAGAGAGCCTGGATTTACAGTAGAGCATACAACTGACTCCGTACTTGGTGAACGCGAGCCAGGATTTACAGTAAGTCACAATACCAACTCAAGCTTAATCGAACTTGGTCATTGTTACATACTAGCTGAGGATGGATTTAGAGTTCTACAAGAAGATGATAGCAGAATATATCTTGAGAGGTGTACCAAGGAGCTTACACATACAACTGATTCTTGGCTAAAAGGAGTATTCACAGTATTCCATACTACTGATTCTGTATTAGGAGAAAGAGAGCCTGGATTTACAGTTTCACATACAACCGACTCCGTACTCAAAGCACTTGATCAAACAGTAACTCACGATACTGACTCTGTATTAAGAGATACACTCACAGTATTCCATACTACTGACTCTTATCTAAGCGGCTTTGGAATAGTAATTCATACAACCGACTCCGTACTCAAAACACTTGATCAAACAGTAACTCACGATACTGACTCTGCATTAAGAGATACACTCACAGTATTCCATACTACTGATTCAGTTCTTGGTGAACGTATACCTGGATTCTCAATTATACATACTACTGATTCCGTCTTAACTGGATCTCAACAAGTAACCCACGATACCGATACCAACTTACTTGAGCCTGGTCATTGTTACTTACTCTTAGAAGATGGATTCAAGATACTCTATGAAGATGAGGGTAGGGTATATCTTGAAAAGTGTACCAAGGAGCTTACACATACAACTGATTCTTATCTCAAGAGAGTATTCACAGTATTCCACACTACTGATTCTGTATTAGGTGAACGTGAGCCAGGATTCACAGTTGAACATACAACTGATTCTATACTCAAAGCATTAGATCAAACCGTATTCCATACAACTGATTCATTCTGTTCAAGTTTAGACAATACAGTTGAACATACAACTGACTCTATACTCTTACGATTTAACACAGTTCCTCATACAACCGACTCGGTACTCAAGAAGTTAGACAACGTGGTTGCACATGATACTGATTCTGTATTACGTGCTACATTTACAATATTCCATACTACAAGCTCCGTACTTGGTGAGAGAGATCCAGGATTTACAGTATTCCATACAACCGATTCCGTACTCAAGGACACACTTACAATATTCCATACAACCGATTCGGTACTCAAGAAGTTAGACAATGTAGTATCACATACAACTGATTCTTACATATCAAAGAAAGATTCAGTAGAGCATACAACTGACTCCATACTAAAGAAACTAGACAACGAGATAACACATGATACTGATTCGTATTTAGTAAGTGTAGTAACAATATCTCATACAACTGATTCATTCTTATTTGCCACAAAAACAATATTCCATACAACTGATTCCGTACTCAAAAAGTTAGACAATGCAGTATTCCATACAACTGACTCCGTACTTGGTGAGAGGGTTCCAGGTTTCGCAATTACACATACAACTGATTCTGTCTTAAAGGCAATTGATCAAACAACAAGTCATGATACTGATTCCGTACTCAAAGATATACTCTCAATATTCCATACAACTGATTCCGTCCTTGGTGAGAGGATTCCAGGATTTACAGTATTCCATACAACCGATTCCGTACTTGATAAAAACCTTGACGTTGACCATACAACTGACTCCGTACTCAAACAGTCAGACAATACAGTTGAACACACTACCGATTCTTATCTAAGCGGCTTTGGAATAGTATCTCATACAACCGACTCGGTACTCAAGAAATTAGACAATGTAGTATCTCATGACACGGATTCGGTACTAAAGAAACTAGACAATACAATCTTCCATACAACTGATTCCGTACTTGGTGAGAGGATTCCAGGATTTACAATATTCCATACAACCGACTCCGTACTCAAAGCACTTGGCCAAACGGTTGAACATACAACCGACTCGGTACTTACTCTAGCATTAGATATCACACATGATACCGACTCGGTACTCAAGAAGTTAGATAACATAATATCTCATAACACGGACTCTTTGCTAGAACCAGGTCCTCTAACACATACAACCGACTCCTACTTACGAGAAAGAACTGAAAGAGAGGATCTTACGGTATTCACACCTAGTAACGAGGACGAAAGAGTAAACGTGCCTAGCACGGAGGATCAACCAATAAACCTAAACGGTACGGGAGAAATAACAGTATCAGGTTAAAATGGCTGGATGGGACTATATTGTAGGCGAAACGGGGTATGACCGACCTTTTGTCGTTTTTGATAAGGGTACTGGATTAGCTTTTGACGGAACTGGTATTACCACCGCTACTATGACCATTCTAAATTCTGATCTTTCAGCCACTTCTCCACCTATCAACAATATTTCCTTAACAGTGGATACCGCTAACCCATTACGAGTTTTACTTCCTGTAAATTCTGCAACACCTAATGTGCCTCAGACACCTGGTAGCTACATAGTTCAATTGACTATAACCATGGGGGGAGAAATTAGGAAAACTTTTGAATTAGATTTGAGGGTGTTTAACGGATGAGTACCAACATAGGACAAGTCGCTGACTTGCGAGAAACCAAAAGAAGATTAAACATACCTGATTCTGAAAACTCCAGTGACAGTAAGATTCAGGACTTTATGCAAGAAGCTGACAACTTTGTAAACATACAACTTTCGCCTCACACAAGTATACCAATTACCAACCCTGGACCTGAGTTAGTATCACTAGCAAGTGGATTGGCTGCTACAATATTCAATTATTGGCAAACACCAATTAAAGACAGATCCCTTGACGGTATCAATGAATGGAAGAAGTTTATCTCCGATCATGTAGACGCTGTATATGCTAGGAAAAGTCAGACCCTCCGAGGTGGTAATCTATTTGGAGTCACCACGGGGTTTAAGCCATAATGGTAAGTCAGGCAACTACAATAAGAAACTCACTTGAAACCAACTGGAGTTTAACGGGTAATCTTTCAAAAACAGTAAGTGGGAACATGAGAGAGGTTGTCAGGTTTTTTGACAGACCACAAGTTTTAGGTAATGAATGGCCAAAAGCAGTAACAGTAGTTAAGATCAATCCAGCTTCAGATGAGAATATAATTGAACACCCACGTTTTTCTGAAGTAGCTGACGTTTACGAAGTTAACATACACTTTAGAGTTACAGATGTAAACCCTGACACTTATTCCACAGCGATTGAAGCTATTGAGGACATGGGACAAGAAGTATGGAGAATACTTAGATTGTCATATTCACCAAGTAGCGAAACTGGAGAGTTTTTTGTAACAAACGGAATCTGGAGTAATCAAGATCACTTAGATCAAGCACAACCTGAGTTAAGACGAAGATTGGAATTTAGACTAACCAAGATTGTTTCAGAAGAACCAACTGTCTATACAGGTTATGGAGGTGTCCTTACTTTTGATTTATCTGCAAGTGCAAATATGGACTCAGCTCCAAGTACAGATTATATTTACACGGAATCCAATCAAGTCGCAATAAATGAGGGATGGGACACTATACCTTATCTTACTAAAGACAAGTCACTATTTGCTAATGGAGGTGTTCCTACTCTACAACGTGGTATGTTTAGTGGAACTTTCTCAGCTTTTGTTTTTGCTAAAAAGGACGATATTGACGGTACAACCGCTGAGAAACTAGAACAAATTTACCGTATGCAAAGTAACGGACAACATATAGAGGCAGTATTTCTTCATGCTAATAATTCACTAGAGGCAGTACCCACTACTTTGACGAGTCAAAGTTTTGTCAAGGTTACAAATATGCTAAAGATAACCGACAACGAACAGTTAGTGGAATTTAACATCTCAGGCAACCTCTTTAAACCCTCGGTATACACGGTGGCATAGATGAGTTTTGCTAATTTTGTTGATACTCAGAATGTTAGTTTAACAAACAACACTGATGCAGTTACTTACACTCAGGCCACTAACATACGTTGGCAAACAAACCCTGGTAAACTCACTAGACGAATAAGAACTGACGGTGTATTTGAGAACCTATGGCAACCAAGGATGCCATCTTTTGAAGCTGATATCATGGTAACTGAGCCTCAATTAGCTGGGTTAATTGCATTAACATTACAATCTAACAACCAATTACCAATTAAGAGTTGGTCTATCACAATGACGGACAATTCATCCAATAGCACTACAATAACAGGATCAGCTCAATTATCATCATTTAATTTTGTTGATCCAGGACTCGGATCAACAACATACCACATTAGACTAGAGTTCATAGAGGAGTCGATAAGTGTAACATGACCGTAGGCTCAGCCATTGAACAGGCTATTATGGATATACTTGAGGACGCAAAATTTACTTCCGCTAACCCTGATTGGATTAACACCTATTGGCCTGATCAATCAGAAATAAGAGGTGGTATACCACAACTAATAGATGCAGAAATTAAGAAAGCAATTGACGACGCATTAAAGAATCAGAAAAGCAGTTATGGTCAAGCCAATGCTCACGTAAAGGCTTTCAAAAAGACTCAACAAAGTCAGAATCTTCATGTTCAAGCATTTCAGAAATACCAAGAGATACAACAAAAAGCCGATTTAGATATGCTAAGAAACCTGACAGGTGATATACAAATGGTTACAACGCTGATGAGAAGTCCAGTAGGGTGGCTGACAAGTGTAATGACAGCAGCGGCTCCAATTATTGTTCCCGCACTATTAGCGATAGCCCTACCTGAAATTATCAAAGCAATTTTAGATAAACTTGCACAGCCTGGAAACCCACTAGATCCTAGATTCAAGCGTTTACTAGATGAAGAATTTAACTCAGGTTTGACTAGACAGCAACAATTTAACACAGCAATTGGATCTCGTAAGATAGTGGTACAAAGCGAAGCTGGATGGCGAAACTTACAAGGAGCTGGACATTCAAGTAACATGAGAGATATCAAAGAGGGTAGCGGGTTTGGACCCAGAACGGGCAAAGTCGGTATCGAGGATAAGAGTGTGGGGTTGTAGATGGCTGGTAGTGGAGCAATATTTAGAATCGACAATGCTGGAGAAACAGAAGCCACAGCTAGAGTCGCTGGCGAAATTATAGAATTTAACGGTGGTAGTGTCCCTGACGCTACTGGTAGATTAGTTGAAACAGGGTTCCACATGACAAGGGACATTAACTTTCATCCTAACCCACGTAGAGCATTAGACCAATTGCAAGATGGGTATCTTGGAATACTAGAGATTACTGTCGCTGGTTATTTTGTAGATCATGATCAAACAGCAGGTCCTCTAAAGTTCTTTAATTGGTCTAAAGAGCCAGCTATGACAACTGCATTGAAATGGGGCAGATTTGGTTTGAGGTTAGATGATTTTGCACAAGGAGCGTTAGACTTAACTCCAAGTGCTACCACGGGGTATGTTCTTCATGATGTTCTAGTTACTGACGTTGAAGATCCTAGAGATCAAGTATCATTCATCGCAAAGTTTTACAGAAACGGAACGATCTAAATGGTAGAGTATACTTACAGCGTTGTATTTGATCCTGACGGTGTAAATGAAGATGTTACGTTAGACGTTGAGGTACTAGAAATTACCGAAGTCGGTAGTGGTGAAATAACAAGTGCAATAATCAGACTAAACGCATTATTTGGTAGATACATAACTAATGTCCCTTGGGTGGGTAGTCCACCTGACCAATTTGAAAGATTCAAAGTTACGATTACAGATGATGCTTCCAATACCCTAGTCCGTGTTTATGAGATTGACACAATTAGACCAATCCAAAACTCACAAGAGGGAACGTCAGTAGAGTTTGAGTGTTTAGGACTAGAACATCACTTGATGAAGATACAGTTTGGTAAACAGTTTAGATACCAAAGCGGTTTTGAAGTAGCCAGGGATATCAATGACTTTTACAATTCCAATAGGGTATCTGCAAACACACAACCTGAAGTCATAAAGTATAATGACGTTTCAACCAATGGTGGTACTGGGTTTAATGACTTCCCAAAATGGAATAGTAATTTTTACCCCTTTGGTAACAAACCAATCTCTTGTTATGACGCATTAACTGAACTAAACAATTCAGGTGGGGCTCCCGTTACCGCTGGCGGTCTGGGTGACTTCTTTGAAGTATTCTATACACAAAGTCTAACAAACAATAACCAAATTGAGTTTCGTGCTTTCTCCAGTGGTAGCACAGGATCTTTAATTACAATCGACAATGCACTTGATGTTAACGTAGCTGAGAACGAGGGAGGGGAAGAATCGTTTACAGGTAATCTTATCAAAGTGCAGGGAAGTGAGAATGGTAGTTTACCACCTGAATTTAGTGACTTTATTGGAAAACAAGAAGCATACTTGCAAATACCAACGTGGATAAACCCCTCAGATTCTAAACAAAACTATTCTCAAGATGCTTACGTTAACCATGCTGGAACTGTATACCAAAGTGACATAGACAACAATTCTTCAACCCCACCTGTCGACTGGACTCCTATTAGTCTTGAAACATTTTTGGGAGCTGGTAATTATTCTATTTGGACTAATAACAAAACCAATGAGATTGCTAATTGTGGTAGCAACCCATTACCAGTGAGTAAGGGGGCTGTCACAGGGTTTAATCAACAAGGTATGTGGGATTCTAACTTGGTAGTGGCTGATGAAACCAATTGGCAATTTCCAGTTCAACAAAGAATTAGGCAAACCTCGGACATTGACGTAAACTATCTTTATGGGGCAACTACCTCTGGAACCTACCGTGGTCAATGGTTTCTTGTTGATACCAATATTGGAGTTGTTGGTACTCCATTTAATCAGAACAGCGGTAATGACAGATTTGGTAATGCTTATGCTGACAAGTATGTAAGACGTAACTTTAACGAGTATACAGGAGCCGATGAATACAAGAACTGGGATGTTGTCGGACCTCTAAATAATGAGGGTAGGGTAAGGGCTCTTACCAATGACGATTTAGCAGCAGTAATCGACGAGGGTAAGGTTTACAGATTCAACACTACAAGCGGATGGCAAGATAAGTCAACTGAGAATAGACTCAATCATTGTTTCCATGTTCATGAGGGCTTGACAGTTTCTAACGGTTTCAATGATATTCCTAAAACAGCGGGCAACTATCAAGACAACTCAGCAATCAAAACAACCTGGATCACTAATCCGTTTGAAGTTTCCCTTGAACAAATATGGAATGACGAAACATGGTATCAATTTGGAGCATGGTTTAACATTAGATTCCCATACCCATATTCTACACATAATGGGGTATCTACTCTAGGATATCTTTATGGCAGTAACGCAACTAAGAAAGGACCAGTAACTATTGATACAAAGAACACACACTATGACAGGGATTTCCAAGTAGGTTACAATACTCAATATGCAGAAGATCAGGGTCCTATTAACAGTGTCAAGTTTTGGATTAAACATGAATGGTTTGTTACAATAGCAGACGTGGGTATTCCATTTACTCAAAGAGATAAGCTAATTACCGTGGACTCTGGAGATTTCAAATACAGATGTGCATTATATGACACCGCTGGCAATTGTGTTGTAAGTGACTTTGTAATTCCATTCAATGATGTATGGCAACCTATCGTATTGAGTATAGAGAGTTTCAAAGCTTACAGGGCTAGATCACCTGTCGGTTTAGGTAGAATCAGATCAACATTGATACCACTTGGTATTGAAGTGTTAAACCGATTTGACTGGGAGAACATCGCCATGTGTGTTATCCAATGGCAAGAGCCTTATGATGATGAGGGAAGATATGCTCCTCAAGGAACTAGACCTGTCAATGGAGCTTTACAGTTTGGACCTATTGCGTCAGCTCAAAACATAGTTGACGGAAACGGACCTGGAATCCCATTATCTGCAACAGTAAACTTGTACGTTGATGGTTTTCACTTTGGTAAAACCATGATGAGTGTTACCCCACCAATTACAACGGGTAGGGTAATAGAGCCACCTGTAATTTATCATAATTGGATTGACAACAAATACCAATTGGATCAACTAGCGGAGGGTATGTTACAGATACACCAATTTAGACAATATAGATGGGTAATTGCTACTGAGGGTAGATTAGACATTAACTTTGGCGACTTTTTCTTTTTGGAAGATGATCAAATTGTTGACCGAGCTGACAGAAACGCTACACCGCCTGACGGTAATGATGGTGATGCCAATACTGTTAAACTTGTGGCCAAGAAGATTAAACATAGAATAGACAAACCAGCTACGGGAGTAGGTGGTTTTATTACTACGTTCTACGGAGCAAAAAGATTCGAGGGAGCACCTGATAACTAATGGGAGTAGCACTAGCTGAAAAGACACAATCGAAACTACTACGTCAGAATCAAAAGGATATCTCTGAATTATTTGCAATTGCAAACAACAAGATAACACCACCTACTTTGAGTTTCCCAACATTAGGAGCGGTAGCACAGCCTGGCAATCCAGGTTACATTTCAGTTAATGGAGCTCAAATGATTGGACCTATTGCATTTAACCCAACTTTACTTTTCATTGACGCTAATGGTCAATTGGATATTTCACCACCTACTGAAAGTGAGATAACATACCATAATAATACAAGTTATGTTTTAGCTACTGGCACTGGCACGCCTGATGATCTCTATTTCATAGTAGGAAATGAATACTCAGGACAATACCTTATTCTGCAAGGAACTAATCAACAAGTGATCAATGTAAAGTCAGCTCAATTACCAAGTCTAAGTAACATAGTTGGTACAGGAATTACCAATATTGTAACAGTTACTACGTCAGGCAACCACAATTTGACAACTGGTCAGCTTGTGAATATCTATGCCACTACTAACTTCAATGTGTCACTTGCTTCTATTACTGTAACAAGTCCAACTGAGTTTACTTATGATTTGGGAGGCACAGGTAGTGCGACCCCTGAAACTTCAGGTGTCATAGAAGATGGGAACATAGTCACATTCGACGGAAATGATTTAGTCCTTGACGGTACTGCAAATACAAGAGGCGTACAAATAACCACGTTAGTTTTTGATGTATCAATAGGAAACGGGGCTTGGAGAGTGATTGGTAGTGATGGATCAGCAAGTGAGTTTTTTGGACCTTGGACAGCTAACCACGACGCTGGTAATTTTGATCTAAACAATATTCAAGCCCTTAATTTCACTGACATAGGTGGTCAAATAGTAGCAAATGCCACCAACTTTGAGTTCTTTACTACTTCTGCAACTGCTAATTTCAGATTCAATCCAAATGGCACACCCGTCGTTGATATTGACACAGCTGGACTTGAGTTGATTACAGGTTCTATCCGAATGGGTAACAATAACATAACTGGTCTAAATCAACTTGCTTTCAATGAGGCAAACCAAACAATAACAGATGATCCTAATGGTATGAGATTTAATCTACCTGATTCACCTGACACTTATGATTTTGTAATTGATACCAACACCTCTATTTCAATTGAAAAGTTTTTCCTTAATCTCTCTAATACCAGGATTCAAATGTTAGAGGAAATTGCTCCATCAAATGCCCCATTAAACTCAGCTTATGTTTGGTTTGATAGTGCTGATGATAAATTAAAGATCATCAAAAACACAGGTAGTGCTATTAATTTGGAACAGTCCTTTGTCGGTTGGACTGCTGACGCTGACCTTGATATGGGTACTACAAATGCTATTACAAATGTATTTTCTATTACTTCTGCGGAAACGGATGTAGCTGACGTTGGATTTATCAGAATGGGTAATGGTGAATTATTAGCATGGGAACTTAGCCCTACTGGAAATCCAGACGTAACTCTAGGAGTTAACAGCAACGAGCAATTAGAATTAACAAACGCTACTGCGTTTGAAATGAATGGAGCTTCACTAGCAAATGCGGTTATACTTTCAACATCTGATTTGAGTGGCACAGGTGTTGTTATCGGACTTCTTTACGATGATGGTGTTAAACAAACTTTCAATCCAAACAATACTAATGCAGGTATCAATGTTGGAGCAAATGCCACAGATCCAACTGCCCCAGTAGATGGTGATCTTTACTATCAAACGGGAACTGGATTAAGACTTAGAGATGGTGGTGCATGGGTTACAGTAGGAGGAGGTGGAAGCCAAACACCATGGACTAGCAATATTGACGCAGACAATTTCCTATTGCAAGATGCACAGGCAATAGAATTTAGAAACGCCAATCAAACATCATTGGCAGCGGGTACTCCGTATATCCACTTTGATGATCCTAACATGATTTTCAATGTTCCTACTAACGATGGTTTTGTTTGGTTTGTTCAAGGTGCTATACAATTTGGAGTAGGAGCCAGCACGAACAGCTCATACAATGAGTTGAATATGCAAGGCCAGAAAGTTGTAAACGGGGCTGACCCAACTGTGGGTAGTGACTTTGCAACTAAGAATTATGTAGATACCAACGCTGTATCAAGAGGTACTCCCTTTGGAGAGTATCAAGATACTTCATCTGCAACAAATAACAATTACGAGTTTTGGTATTCTAATCAGATTAACTCCTTTGGAACTGTAACTGATATAGTAGGCACAGAAGATAGGCAATTTTTCTTCCCAATATTTATTCAAAAAGAGTTTACGATTAAACGATTAGGAATCTATCTAACTACTGGAGCGGGTAATACCACCCCGAGAGCTGACTTTGCAATTTACAATAATTTGGCTGGTCGAGTTTATCCTGGAACAGTTAGAGTTGCTTCAACAGGAAACTTTATGGTAAACGCTGGATGGAGTATCGGTGATATTGCAGATCAAACTTTAGATCCTGGTCTATATTGGATTAGTTTCATGTGTAATGAAAACGACACTACATATAGAATAGCTGGATGTGCTGCTAGAGAAATGATACCATTAGGGCAAGAGGACGCTGATAGCCCAACTACCGTCGGTCCAACTGTCGGGTATTTTCAAACTGAAACTGGAACATTCGCTACCGCTCCAGATGATCTAACTAAGATCACAGGATCAACTCCTGGAACCGTGCCTCTAATTTACTTCAGTGGACACGCTTAGAAAGTTAATATTTTACCAAATTAACGATTAGATATGAGCACGAATCAAGAATTGGATGCCGACAAAGTAACTGGTTATCTAAATCAGGCTAAAAGACAGATGAGTCAAGTTGACGGTGAGATATCTACCATGAGAGGGGATGCCATGAGTAGTTTGTTTACAAACTTTGCAAACATCATGAACCAACTATACACACAATACATGACTGAAAAGAAACGAGCCGACGATTTACAAGAACAGTTAAACAAACTAGAGAAGAAGAAATCTTAATATAGATAACTTATTCTTTAGTTAACGATAGGAGGTGAAATGAATGGAAGTTACTAAAACAGCCGAGGGCGGTGATTATCTCAAAGCAAAATTCTGCAAAGAGAACAAGATTGTCGAACTGCAAATTACAGACGCAAGAACCATCAAAGAAGTTACTTTTGAGGGTAAAGACGGTAAAGCCCCACAAACTAAGATACAGTGTGATGTTACTTACGCACAACAAGGTAAGGAAGATCCAAGCACTTGGACTATGAACAACAAGTGTAAGAACGCACTTATCGACGCATGGGGTACTGATACTGACAATTGGGTTAACAAGAAGATCCCAATTACTATCGGTGGCCAAGGTGATATGGAACACATCTTAGTAGATTCAATGAGAATCGAATAGACGAAAGTTTAATACACTTTTTTTTCTTTTTTATTTTTATGGACCTGGAAGCCAAGTATGTTGTTGTTGGATTCCCAAAGTGCGGTCAAAACTCCTTAGTCAAATACTTGACAGCCAAGGGGTTTGATGTTGTAAGGGATGATCAAATTTGGCGTAGTAATTCCAGGCAACGTATTGACGACAGATATCCTGACCGCATACCAATTATCATAACAAGAGATCCAGTAGAAATGATTTGGTCGTCATACAATTATTGGTATTACAAGGATGCCATGAGTTTTGAAAAGTATCTTGATTACAGAGTGCAACGAGAGGGGAACATAGGATATGAGAACCCCCTTGACAATGCAGATTATGAGAAGCACATTAACAAATTCCTAGACAAGAAGCCTGTTATGTTCAAGTTTGAGGAGATGTTACAACTCCCTGATTTTCCACATGAGAACCCAACACATATTGATTTTAAAGGCACACCTAAACCACCAATACCTAAAAGGTATAGGGAATTAGTTGAAAGTAGACTTGATAGTAAAAAAGACTACACATAAACCGTTTTTTGGTCAAGATTATAGCAAAGTGGCATTGTTTCAAAAAGACAAAGTTGTAGCCGAAAAGAGGAGATTGGCCATAGAAGTTTTTGATGGCAAGTGCTACATTTGTCAAAAGCCCTATGGTAGTGGTTTTGCTTTCCATCACAAGAAGTATGACCCAAACAGAAAGAAGCACAGTGATTTTAAGAACACGATTGAATACAACGCTTACGTCATACCCGAGATTATTTCTGACCCTGATAGATTTAGACTACTTTGTAAGATATGCCACGCTAGGATTGATCAGCCCAGATATGGATACTTGGGACACATACCAAAGGATCGATTGGATAGGTTGTATGAAGTTGCCAAAGAAACAATTCCAGGTCCTAAAAAGACTCGGAAGAAAGGAGGTGAATCCACTCCCGAGTCACCGACCAAACAGTAGTTTGGAGAACAGAAGTTTGATCGACTAATTTCTAGTCAATCATACACATCTAAAAAGGTTATTAATGGCTAGAAATAATAGAATCTCTATGTTTGGAGATTTAGAAGATGAACCTGATCGAGTTTGCTGAGGTCTATGAAGATCTTGGGTTCAATTGTATTCCCTTAAAACACCAGTCGAAAGAGCCTGCAATATCATCTTGGAAAGAGTATCAGACCAAGAAGTATGATGGAGGATTCAAAGAGGGTCAGAATATTGCTGTCCTTACTGGTAAGATATCAAATGTTATTGTAATAGATATTGATGATAGATCTCTCATTGATGAAGTAATCAAAGATGATAATGGCAATCCAACTTTTGCTTCATGGAAAACTAAAACATTCATGACAGAAACATCCAGAGGCATACACGTTTGGGTACGTCCTAAAGATGGAAAGTTCCCACCAACTGCCAAACTTATTGACAAAAAGGGCAGGGGTATTGACATTAAATCCGAGGGTGGATACGTTGTTGCCCCTCCATCCATACACCCAGATGGTGGGAAATACCGTGTGCTCTCCAGCACTAGAGATATCCTTGAGATTGATATTGAGGGATTTGTAAACTCACTAATCAAATTCCATGGGTTTAGTGGTGGATTAAAGAAAGCAAAACTCACGGAGGTTGTAAAAGGTGGAGTGAGTGAGGGTTCCCGTAATGACTCTGCTTATGTTATGTCTAGGTGGCTACTTAATCCAGTAGAGGGAGGCTATGAGGAGAAAGACGCATGGGTCAAACTGCTAGAGTGGAATGAGTCAAACGAGCCTCCACTTGATGAGGACGAACTTGAGCGTGTGTTTGAGTCTGCACACAACATACCATTCGAGGAGCGACCAGCCGAGTTTAATAAAAAGACGTTCAAGCGAAACTACGTTGCCCGTCATGTTACTGTAACCTTACATCCTAAAACACTACGCGAGAATGATGAAATCTATGTTTACAAGAATGGATTGTATATTGACGACGGTGAAACGCACATTAAAGAAATGCTACACCGACTCTACTACGGAATACCACGTAATGAAGTTGCTGAGTTATTGGCTACTGTTAGGGCTACTACTTATGTCACTAACGACGACTTTGACTCATACCCAGAACTGATTCATCCAAAGAATTGCATACTCAATGTAAAAAATCTCAAAACATTTGAACAATCACATGAGTTACTGACAAGGAACCAAATTGCTACAAATTACATACCTGGAGCACAGTGTCCTAACATACTAAAATTCCTAAACCAAATAATGCCAGATGGAAAATCTTTGAAAACCTTGGTAGAATTATTGGCATCATGTTTACTGCATAAGATCAAATTAGAAAAAGCAATTATTTTTGTTGGCGACCAGGCCAATGGAAAATCCACATTAATTGAGTTAATCATTTCAATCTTGGGAGATAAAAATATCTCCAATGTATCATTACAGCATTTAGCCACCAATAGATTTGCAACCTCCACTATGATAGGAAAAATATTGAACGCTTACGGGGACTTGGACATTGAGTCCATCAAACAAACTGGTATGATCAAACAGATTATTTCCCATGAGCATATTATGGTTGAAAAGAAAAACAAGAACGCCTTTTCTACTAGGATACCAATGAGGCTTTTGTTCTCTGCCAATCACTTGCCAGACTTTCCAAACTCGGATGAGGCTATCTACCGTAGGTTCTGGGTTATCAAGTTCCCGATAGTAATACCTCCAGAAAAAAGGGACATTGAACTTTTGAAAAAACTTACAACTGAAGAAGAAAAAAGCGGATTCTTTGATATCTTGGTAAAAAATGCACATCAATTGATAAGGAATAATTTCAAATTCACACACTATCAAAGCTTGGAAGAAACAAAATCCTTGTGGAGAGAAAAATCTGATAGTGCTTCTGCATGGCTTGAATCTCAGACTGTGCTTAACCCTGACTTTAAGATGCCATCCCTTGAGTTTTACGAGTATTATCGCCAGTGGTGTTTGAAAAATAATGAAAAAGTTCTCAGTGATAAAATGTTGTTTGGAAAACTTGAGGGAACAACGCCAGCGAGAAAAATTAAGAGTAGAGAAAAAGGAATCCAGGCGTATTTTGTTATAGGGTGTAAGCCTAAAGAAATTGCGGTTAAAGAACTTGAAGAAAAACAACAAAGTCAATTATAAAAAAATAGAGAGGTGTAAGCACGGGATACCAATGGAGAACGAATGTTCCCGATGCCTCTGCGACACCTCTCTATTACTTGAATGACACCTCGACTTTGAGTAATTCGCCTGACTTGTCATAGTGTGCTACGACTGGAAATTCTCCGTCCCCATGACGAGTATTGAACACAACACCGCCACCCATAGATTTGTAGCCTTTTTTGCCTCCCTCGTTTCCTGTCCCGTAATAGATATCAACAAATTCATTCCATTTTTCAGGATCATAAAAAACAGGTTGGTGTTTGATATAGCATGGATCAATTAACATTAAGATCCCTGCATCAACTCCTACTTTGCCTATGACTTTCTTTGTAACCATTTTTTCACCTCCTTTTGTCTAGGTTTACCCATGTTGCAATATGCACACGGATAATTCAAAATCTGTTCCCCGCAGAATCTACAAAAAAATGAATCGCGTTTCCAGTTTATCCAGCTCATTTGAAGTTCGTGCTCCTGTTAATTGCCTCAGTTAGTCTTTCAATTGCTCGAGTCTGGGCTTTAATTGCATCAGTTCGCTCTATGTATTCGCGTCTAGTTATGTCGCTCATGCCACAACCTCCATTTTTTTGATTTCGTCTACTCTGGCTGAGAGTTTGTTAAGCTCTTTTCGCCAAAAGACAATATCGGGCAAGCGATACTTTACAAATTTATCGCTGGACCATTCTTCGTGTTGGTTGATAACTTCCATGATATCGCTGGCTCTTTCTTGGCATTGTGTTTCTGAAAAATCAGAATAATCTAGGATGATTTCAGACTTTAACATTCCATAACCTCCCTATTCACTCCCCACTCTTGTTCGAACCATCGGCAAAACCATTTGGAACCGTCTTTTCGTTCTATTACTTGCCCCTCAAAACCTTGGTCGTCTGTTGTGTGTAAGTTTCTTGTGAGGTTGTGAATCGTACACCCGTGAAACTTTGTGAATGTTGGGGGGTTTTTCATGGCAAATAGCATGACCTCTGATTCTGTCATTAATGCGAGTTTCAGCTGAGCCTCCCAAACATCATCGGGAACACCTGCATAACTTTCGGTTCTTTCTTTTACAAAGTGCTTGATTACGTCGGCTTTTCTTTTTCGTTCGTCGTCGTTATAATGCGAGCGGTTTTGAATTATGAAAGGCATCATAAGAACATGACCTCTCTTAGTTTTCCTTGGCTTTCAATGTCTATTTGATTCCATTTTGGCGACTGCTCAATGTCTGTAAAAATAACAACCAATCCCAAAAGATTGGCTTTTTTTACCCATTCGGCTTTTTCGTTTATGGTTGACGTGAACCATTTGCTTTCTGCCTCTATTCTGTCGGCTCGCTCTTTTTCTAAGGCACTTAAAAAAAATCTGTGCTCCTCGTCTGTTTCTCCAGCCAAAAAAATATCAAGTGCTTTATCTCTGGCTGAAAAAATCATATCATCCAAAATATCATCACGATACTCTTGGAACATCATTTTGACTTACTCCTGGATTTTATTCTTATTTCGTAATTGTCGAAAATATCACGAAACATCATTCTATTTCCTTTTTCATCGAATCTCTCAATTACGATTTCCTCGTTTTTGTCTA
>Ga0208794_1000112_pt1 | contig 87058 bp, 79 predicted proteins | sample 32_taG_FD_184106 | JGI IMG/M metagenome (GOLD analysis project Ga0208794, IMG submission 184106) | Marine viral communities from the Gulf of Mexico - 32_GoM_OMZ_CsCl metaG (SPAdes) (version 2) | ecosystem: Environmental > Aquatic > Marine > Oceanic | place: Atlantic Ocean: Gulf of Mexico... | reverse complement strand
GGAGGCAGTGATCGAGGCGCTCGGACCGTTAGGTCCGACCCCGCTCCATCCGCTCCCGCCGCTTGCAAGGTCGCAGGCCTTACGAGCCCTCCGTGCAACGGGACGGGAGGAGTGTGGCACGCGGCTGGACCTGGTCGGGAAGAACGGTCCGGGAAACGGAGGGGGTGTTGGCAGGGTTGGGGAAATTGGGGGCAGGTTACATAGCTGGGGACTTCGACCCACCATCGTTGTCCCTTCTCCCGATGGGACCCGAAGGTGGCGCGTGAGCGCCGGATGAGGGTCGTCGTCGTCCGTCGGCAAATGCCGTGGCAGGACCGGTACGACGGCTCACGCCGAAGGACCGGTTTTAGCCCCTCACCCCCAACCCCCCTCTCCCAACGGAGAGGGGACTTAACAACGAGGTCCATCACGGTGGACATAGTTGCGGCGCGCTCGACCCCTGTGTGTTCTCCTCGAAATCGCAGTGGTCGCCGTGACGAACCCGCCTTGCTGCTACCACGCCCTTCGGGTCGCGGAGGGCCCGATCGTCCCTCGTCCCGCAGTAAAATCAGAGTAAACGCCAAATAACCATTCCTCTCGACGCCTCCTTAACTGACCCCGCCTAGGGTGATCGTGCAATCCGGGGGCCGAGCGGGCGACCGTCTCCCCCATTCACGCCCGCAAAGAACCGACCAAGAGGACACCATGACCAAGTTCATCTCGCGCTTCGCTCAAGACGAATCCGGCGCCACGGCCATTGAGTACGGCCTGATCGCGGCCCTGATCGCCGTCGTCATCATCTCGGCCGTGACCGCCCTCGGCACGACCATCAAGACCAAGTTCAACGCCGTTGTGACCGGCATGGGCGGCACCGCCGGCGCGTAACTGCCGACGCGTCTTGAAAACCGAACGGGGGCCGGAGCGGCGACGCTCCGGCCCCTTGTCGTTTGCGCTGCCGGCAGGATCCAGGAAACGCCGTTTTAACGCGTCCGTTCTATGGGTTGCTTTATGGACACTCTGACCCTGATGCTTCTGGCGTGCCTGCCCGCCCTGGTGATCGTCGCCGGGCTCAAGGATCTGACGTCGATGACCATTCCGAACTGGATCTCGCTGATCCTGATCGGCGCCTTCTTCCCGACCGCGCTGGCGGTAGGGCTGCCGCTGTCCACTGTGGCGGCCCACGTCGGCGTGGCGATCCTGGCCCTGTTTGCCGGGGCCGGCATGTTTGCCCTGCGCTGGATCGGCGGAGGCGATGCCAAGTTGATGGCGGCCTCATGCCTGTGGCTGGGGGTTGCGGGGTCCGGCTATTTCCTGCTGTGGACCGGCATCGTCGGCGGGGTCTTCTGTCTGGCCCTGATTTTTGCCCGCTTTCATGCACGTCCCTATTTGTCCGGCGTGCCCGGCTGGGTGTCGCAGCTGATGGAGCCGAAGGGCGATATTCCCTATGGGGTCGCGATCGCTGCGGGCGCGCTGCTGGCCTATCCCGCCAGCGCCATGGTCGAGCGGTTTGCCGCAGGCTTCTGATCCAATAAACGTCTGTGAATCCGCGCTTAGGGGAGCGTTAACTCGCGGGCTTCATGGTCGTTAACGGTCAGGTTGCCCGAAGCATGATTCGGGTCGACCGCTTGCCGCCGGAGACCCTGGATGAAGCCCGCCCGTATCGTCGTGATCTGCGTTGCGGCCATCTCTGCCATCGGCCTGGCATTGGTGGTGCGTACGATGGGCTCGTCCTCGGGCCAGCCGACCACGCCCGCCGCCGCTGAATCGCCCGCCGCCCCGACCGAGCCGATGGCCAAGGTTCTGGTCGCGGCCAAGGACCTCGAAGCCGGCAGCCGCCTGACTGCCGCGGACATGATCTGGAAGGACTGGGCGGTCAGTGCGGTCGACGCCAGCTGGGTTACCGACGGCACCGTGCCGATTCCGGCGAAAGGCCAGACGGCACCCGCTGTGCAAAAGCCGGACGGCGCAGTCGCCCGCGTGACGCGGGCCGCCACCGAGGCCGTCACCCAGGCCTCCAAATCCGATTTCGTCGGCGCCGTCGTGCGCGAGACCATTCTGGCCGGCGAACCGATCGTGGCGCGCAAGGTCGTGCCGGCCGGGGACAGCGGCTATATGGCCGCCTATCTGGAGCCGGGCATGCGCGCCATGGCCATCCGCGTAACGGTCGAGACTGCCGCCGGCGGCTTTATCCTGCCCGGTGACCGGGTCGATGTGCTGCTGACGCGCGAGACCAATCTGGCGAATATGGGCGCCCAGGAAGGCGACCGCCCGCGCTTCTCGTCTTCCACCGTGCTGCAGAACGTCAAGGTTCTGGCCATCGATCAGTCGACCAGCGTCTCGGATGCCGAACAGGCTGTGGTCGGCGCGACCGCCACGCTTGAGGTCCGGCCCGGCGATGCCGAGGCCCTCGCGCTTGCCAAGTCTGAGGGCGAACTGAGCCTGGTGCTGCGATCCTATGCCGATACCGGCGGTCCGTCCGGTCGTGTGGGCGCGGCGCCCAGCGCCGAGAGCGGCACGGTGCGCGTCTATCGCGGTGGTGAAACCGAAGTGGTGGTGGTCCCATGAGCCCGATGTCCCGCCTGTTCCGCAGCGGAGGCACAGCCCTTGCGGCTGCGGCCACCCTGCTGCTGGGCATGCCGTTCGCCGCCCCGCCGGTTCAGGCCCAGAGCCGCGAAGTGGTGACAATGGGCACCGGCACGCGCCTGGTCAGTCTGCCGCGCGGCACGTCGATGGCGGTCGATCTGCCCAATGACGCCCGCGATGTGATCGTTTCCAATCCGACGGTCGCCGAGGCGGTTCTGCATACGCCGCGCCGCATCACCATTATCGGCCTGGCCCCCGGCGAGACCGATGCCGTGTTTCTCGACTCTGCCGGGCGCTCCATCCTGACGCTGCGCATTCGCGTCGACGCCGGGGTCAGCGCCCTTCAGGACACGCTGAGCCGCATCCTGCCCGGCACCGATGTGCGGGCCGAGGCCGTCAATGACCGGATCCTGCTGACCGGGACGGTGTCCAGCCCCGGCGAGGCCGACCGCGTGACCCAGATCGCCAGTGCCTTCGTCGATGCGCCGGAAAAGGTCATCAATATGATGACCATCACCGGCTCGGATCAGGTGATGGTCCGCGCCCGGGTGATCGAGGTGCAGCGCTCGGCCGTGAAGCAGCTTGGCTTCGACGTTACCACCATCCTCGACACAGTCGGCGACGGCCTGCAGCTGACCAATGCGGCGACCTTTGCCGTGTCGGGCAGCCAGCTGGGCGGCGGCAACCTGCGCTACACCGATGCCAACAATGACGGGGAGGGCCTGACCGGCACGCTTCGGGCGTTCGAACGGGCGGGTCTGGTCCGCGTGCTGGCCGAGCCCAACGCCACCTCGGTGTCGGGCGAGAATGCCGAATTCCTGGCGGGCGGCGAATTCCCCGTGCCCGTCGGTCGCGATGACCGCGGCAATATCCTGATCGAGTTCAAGCCCTATGGCGTGCGTCTGGCCTTCCGGCCGATCGTGCTGTCGGGGGGGCGGATTTCTCTGCAGTTGTCGACCGAGGTGTCGGAGCTGACCACGTCGGGCGCCTTCACCCTGGGCGGCACGGCCGACAACGCCCTGGTCATCCCGGCGCTGAACGTGCGTCGCGCCTCTTCGACGGTGGAACTGCCGTCGGGCGGATCGCTGATGATCGCCGGCCTGCTGCGGGAAGACACGCGCCAGAACATCGACCAGCTGCCGGTCCTCGGCGACATCCCGGTCGCCGGCGGCCTGTTCCGGTCACGCGACTATCTGTCGAACGAGACCGAACTGGTGATCATTCTTGAGGCCTATATCGTCTCGCCGACCAGCCCCGACCGGCTGCAGACCCCGGCCGACGGCCTGACCGTCGCGGGCGATGCCTCGGCCCTGCTGTTCGGCCAGTTGACCCAGACCTATGGCCCGGCCCGCCAGACCGACGACCAGACCCCGGCCCGCTGGGTCGGCCCGGTCGGCTATGTGATCGAATGAGGCCGGACATGACCGTACGCACCCCTCGCACCTTTGCTGTCCTGACCGTTGCGGCGACGGCGCTGGCCCTGTCGGCCTGTGGTGGCGGTGGCGCCGGAGGCATTACGCCGCTGACGCCGATCTCGCAGTATTATATGCAGGTCGAGCCGGGTCTGGACCGGATCGCCCTCGCGGTTCACGACCGGGGCATGTCCGCCAACCAGAGCGCCGCCGTTGACGCGCTGGTACAACGCTACTGGGCGACCGGGGTCGGCGGCGTCCTGATCCAGGCTCCGGCCGGGGGCGATGCGGCGGCCTCTGACCTCGCCTGGTCCGTCAAGGCGGCCCTGACCGCGCGCGGCGTGCCGGACGAGCGTATCCGTGTCGAAGGCTATGCCGCCCCCGATCCGCGCGCGCCGGTGCTGGTGGGTTTCGACATCGTCCAGGCGGTGATCCCGAACTGTGCTGCGGTGAACGGCGCCGGACGTCCGCGCTATACCAATGCCCCGTCGCCGGGCCTCGGCTGTTCGGTGACAGCGAACATGGCCGCCCAGATCGATGATCCGCGCGACATTGTGCGCCCGCGCGCCATGACGCCGGCGGATTCAGGCCGCGCCGCCGTGGTCTTCCAGAACTACCGCGCCGGTCAGCCGACGTCGGCACCCCAGGACGAACTGGTCAGCGGCCGCATTGCGCGGGCGGTGGAATAGGGCCCGATGAACGCCTCAGCCTTCCCCAGACCTGAAGACGCCTATGACGCGGATCTCGACGAGTCCTTCGACCTGGACATGAGCTATGCCCGGCCGGAGGGACGGGCGTCTGCCCCTGCGCCGGCTCACGAGCCGCTTCAGTTCACCGCGCCCATCGGCAGCGAGCCGACGCCCTTTCCGGCGGCACCGGTGCCTGCCGAATCCTTTGATCAGGGCGAGCCGTTCAATCCCGTCGGTGAACTGGTGGCCGGAGCGTCGGCGGCGCTGGCGCCCATTGAGTCGGGCCTGCCCGAGATCGCCTCCAGCCCCGGCTATGGCCAGCCGGACCCGTCCGGCGTCTCGATTCCGCGTATCGCCATCCACGTCTTCGCCGAGCGCCAGGACACGCTCGCCGCCGCCGACCGGGCCGGCAAGGACCGGCGCATGGCGCGGGCCACCACCCATATCCGCGTGGGCGGGATTCCGGCGGCCATCGATACCTATGCCCATGAGCCGACGCCGCCGCTGATCATCGTCGAGTGTCTTAAAGACCCTCACAGCCTGCTGGCCGAGATCGATGCCCTGGCCGAGGTCTGCGACGCGGGCACCAAGGTGGTGGTGATCGGGGCCACCAATGACATCCTGCTGTTCCGCGAGCTGATGCGGCGCGGGGTGAGCGAATATCTGGTCGCGCCGTTGCAGCCGCTGCAGCTGATCGCGGCCATCGGCGGCCTGTTCTCGGACCCTGCCCAGCCGTTCGTCGGCCGCTCGATCGCCTTTGTCGGCGCGCGCGGCGGTGCGGGAGCGTCCTCAATCGCGCACAACACCGCCTATGCGATGAGCGAGCGGATTGGCGCCAATACGGTGATCGTCGACTATGACCTGCCGTTCGGCACGGCGGGTCTGGACTTCAACCAGGACCCCCTGAACGGGGTGGCGGATGCGCTGAGCCAGCCGGATCGTCTGGACGCCACCCTGCTGGATCGGATGATGGTCCGCTGCACCGACAAGCTGAGCCTGTTTGCCGCGCCCGCGACGCTGGAAGCCGACTGGGACATCTCGGTCGAGGCGTTCGAGGAGGTGACCAGCCGCATCCGGGCGACGGCACCCTTTGTGGTGCTGGACCTGCCGCACATCTGGAGCGGCTGGATGCGCCGCAGCCTGATCTCGGCCGATGAGGTGGTGGTGGTGGCCACCCCTGATCTGGCCAGCCTGCGCAATGCCAAGAACATGATCGATCTGGTCCGTCAGGGGCGGCCCAATGATGCACCGCCGCGGCTGGTGCTGAATCAGGTCGGCGTGCCGGGACGACCCGAGATCCCGGCCAAGGACTTCGGCGCGGCGCTGGGCGTTCACCCCAGCCTGATCATTCCGTTCGAGCCCAAGGTGTTCGGCACGGCCGCGAACAACGGCCAGATGGTGCTGGACCTGAACGACAAGTCCAAGTCGGCCGCAGCCTTTCAGACCCTGGCCCAGATCGTCTCCTGCCGCGAGATGCCGGCCGTGGCCGGACCGAAGGCCAAGGGCAAGTCGATGTTCGGCAGCCTGTTCAGGAAAGGCTGACGGCTCCGGTGTTTGGCAAGCGCACACAGACGACGGCCCCGGGAGGAGCAGCCCCGCGTCCGGCTCCCGCTGCGCCGGTTCAGCCTGCGCCGAGCGAACCGAAACCCGGCATCCAGACTGAAGCCTTTGCCTTTGGCTTTGATGAGACCGAAGCCGCGCCCGGAGCCCAGACCGCAGAGGCCCCCACGGCACGTGCCCCCTCCCGACAGGCGGACCGGCTGGACGCGCTGGCGTCCCGGCCTGACGCGCGTCCGCAGGCCAAGGCGCCACCGCAACCCGATCCGGGCCGTGCCAAGGGCCCGGGGCCCCGGGCCACGCCTGCCTTCGAGCAGATGAAGAAGGTCCAGACGGTCACCGAGATCGTCCGGGAACAGTCAGACTATTATCACGCGACCAAGACGACCATCTTCAACGCGTTGATGAACACCATCGACCTGTCCCAGCTGGCGCAGCTGGACCAGAAGGCAGCGTCCGAGGAAATCCGCGACATCGTCGCCGAACTGGTGGCGATCAAGAACGTCTCCATGTCGGTGGCCGAGCAGGAGCATCTGGTCCAGGACATCGTCAATGATGTGCTGGGCTATGGGCCGCTGGAGCCGCTGCTGGCGCGGGACGACATCGCCGACATCATGGTCAACGGCGCCGGCCGGGTGTTCATCGAGGTCGGCGGCAAGGTGCAGCTGACCAATGTCCGTTTTCGCGACAACACCCAGCTGATGAACATCTGTCAGCGGATCGTGAGCCAGGTCGGCCGCCGCGTCGACGAGAGCAGCCCGATCTGCGACGCCCGCCTGCCGGATGGGAGCCGCGTCAACGTCATCGCCCCGCCGCTGGCCATCGACGGCGCGACCCTGACGATCCGGAAGTTCAAGAAAGACAAGCTGACGATGAAGAATCTGGTGGAGTATGCCTCCATCAGTCCCGAGGGCGCCCGGGTGCTGGGCGTGATCGGCGCCTCGCGCTGTAACCTCGTCATCTCTGGCGGCACGGGTTCCGGCAAGACGACCCTGCTGAACACCCTGACGGCCTTCATTGATCCAACCGAGCGGGTCATCACCTGCGAGGACGCGGCCGAACTGCAGCTGCAACAGCCGCATGTGGTGCGTCTGGAGACCCGGCCGCCGAACCTTGAGGGTCAGGGCCAGATCACCATGCGCGATCTGGTCAAGAACTGTCTGCGGATGCGCCCCGAGCGGATCATCGTCGGTGAGGTGCGTGGCCCGGAAGCCTTCGACCTGCTGCAGGCCATGAACACCGGCCACGACGGCTCCATGGGGACGCTGCACGCCAACAGCCCGCGCGAGGCCATCAGCCGGATGGAGTCCATGATCACCATGGGCGGCTATGGCCTGCCGTCCAAGACCATTCGCGAGATGATCGTCGGCTCGGTCGATGTCATTATCCAGGCGGCCCGCCTGCGCGACGGCTCGCGCCGTATCACCCACATCACCGAGGTGGTCGGTCTGGAGGGCGATGTGATCGTCACCCAGGATCTGTTCGTCTATGAGATCACGGGCGAGGACGAGAACGGCAAGATCATCGGCCGCCACCGCTCGACCGGCATTGCGCGCCCACGCTTCTGGGACCGCGCGCGCTATTATGGCCTTGAGCGCGAGTTGGCTGAAGCCCTCGACGCGGCGGAGTAGGCCCGATGCTGGCACTCCTTGCTGCGGTCCTCGCCTTCATCACCATCGGCTCGGTCGGCTGGGTGCTGGTCGGCGGCGACGATTCCAGTGCCCAGGCCGTCAAGCGCGCCCAGACCTTCGGCGGCCCCAAGGTCGACAATGGCCGGCTGAAAAAGCAGTCCGCCGCCAACACGCCCGAGGCGCGCCGCAAGCAGATCGTCGATCAGCTGCAGGAAGCCGACCGGGCCGACCGCAAGGCCCGCATGTCGCTGAAGGCGCGCATCCGCCACGCGGGGCTGAGCCTGAACGTCCGGACCTTCTGGATCATCAGCGGGGGCCTGGGCGTCACCGCCCTGCTGATGGCGCTGATGTTCGGACTAAACATCCTGCTGGGTCTGGGTTTGGCGCTGGTGTTTGGGCTTGGTCTGCCACGCTGGGTGCTGTCCTTCCTCGCCAAGGGGCGGATGAAGAAATTCTCCAGCCAGTTCGCCGATGCCGTCGACGTCATCGTGCGCGGCATCAAGTCCGGCCTGCCGGTCCATGACTGTTTCAAGATCATTGGACGCGAGAGCCCGTCCCCGCTCGGGCCGGAGTTCCAGAAGCTGGTCGAGGGACTGGGTGTCGGGCTGACGCTCACTGAAGCGCTCAACAAGATGTACGAGCGCATGCCCACGCCCGAGCTGAAATTCTTCTCGATCGTCATGGCCATCCAGCAGAAGACCGGCGGCAATCTGGCCGAGGCGCTGAGCAATCTCTCGGCCGTCCTGCGCGCCCGGCGGATGATGGGCGAGAAGATCAAGGCCCTGTCGTCCGAGGCCACGGCCTCTGCCGGGATCATCGGATCGCTGCCGCCGGCGGTGATGATCCTCGTGACGCTGACGACCCCGGCCTACATGATGATCCTGTTCACCGACCCGCGCGGCCAGTTCATGCTGCTGATCGCCGTGGCGATGATGTCGATGGGCGTCTTCGTCATGAAGAAGATGATTTCGTTCAAGTTCTGATGGCCCCCGTTTCGATGGACATGCCGGCATGATCCAGTTTCTGACCGATCCGCAGAACCTGCTCAGCGTGGGCGTGGCCGTGGCGGTGTTCGCCACCGTCTTTACCCTGCTGTCTTCGATGGGCGGCGGGGTCGGGCTGGACAAGCGGATGAAGGCCGTCGCCGCCCGCCGCGAGGAGCTGAAGCGCCGCTCGCGGCAGGCCATGGCGACGCAGGGCGGCAGCCTCAGGCAGGCAGACGAGGGTTTCAAGAAGCGGGTCGTCGACCGGCTGAACCTGACCAAGCTGCTGGAAGATCCCAAGGTCGCGGAAAAGATGACCCAGGCGGGCTATCGCGGGCCGCGGCCGCTGACGACCTTCTACTTCTTCCGCTTTTCCATGCCGTTCATCTTCATGGCGGTGGTGACGTTTTACCTGTTCGTGTTCAACGACTTCGGCCTGCCGTTCATGACCCGCATCACAGCGGTGATGGCGGCAGCGGTGGTCGGCTTCTATGCGCCCAACCTCTATCTCTCGAACCGCATCTCCAAGCGCCGCACCTCGATCATGCAGGCCTTTCCCGATGCGCTGGACCTGCTGCTGATCTGTGTCGAGGCGGGCATGTCGATCGAGGCGGCGGTCCAGAAGGTCAGCCAGGAGATCGGCGCCTCCTCCATCGATCTGGCCGAGGAACTGACCCTGCTGTCGGCCGAGCTCAGCTATCTGCCGGACCGCAGGCTGGCCTATGAGGGGCTGGCCAAACGCACCAACCACCCGGGCATCCGGTCGGTGGCCACGGCCATGACCCAGGCCGAGACCTATGGCACCCCGCTGGGCACGGCGCTCAGGACCATGGCCAAGGAAAACCGGGACCTGCGCCTGTCGGCGGCCGAAAAGAAGGCCGCGGCCCTGCCGGCCAAGCTGACCGTGCCGATGATCCTGTTCTTCCTGCCGGTGCTGTTCATCGTCATTCTGACCCCGGCGATCATCAACATCCAGGACACGATGGCCAAGGGCGGATAGTGGCCGGGCGGGGCTTCAGCCCTGTTCGGCGACGACCTTCAGCCGGTCGCATATGTCGCCCAGCGCCTCGCGGATCACGCCGCGGTGCTTGTCCATGAACAGCTCTGCGCGCAGGCCCTGGAACATCATCCCCGTGGCCAGGATGCAGGAGCCCTTGTCCAGTTCCTCGATCTCGAAATAGCGCACGGTCGAGAACAGCCAGCCGCGCTTTTCGACCCAGACCAGCTGGGCCAGCGGCTGCCACTCGTTGAGGCGGCCGTCGACGGGACGCGGAGCCATGTCGGGCCAGGTCTCGGTCATGGTGATCGGGGCGCCAAAGGCCAGCTGCCCCTCGACGTCGGTCTCATAGGGGTTCCAGCGGCTCCAGCCGGGGAAGTCGATCAGCACGTCCCACAGGCGGTCGGGGGTCGCCTGAATGCCCACTCGTTTCTCGATGCGTGTGTCCATGGCCCGGGATGTGCCATGAGATGCGGCGTATGACTATCCCGTCTGGCGATTGCCTTCCGGTCCCGGCTGGGAGGCAGGGGCGGTGTCGGGGCCGGGCGTCTCGTCGCGATCGGGCAGGTCCTCCGGGCCGATCCGCAGCACCGGACTGAGGAAACAGCCGATCAGGGCGAGAAGACCGAGGATCACGTTGAAGACGAAGGGCGCAGGCTCCATCAGCTCATACAGGCCGACGCCGATGATGGGCGGGGCAAGGAAGCTGATGCCCGCCAGCGACATCATCAGGCCGGCGACCGCGCCCTGTTCATGCGGGCCGACCGACAGCGACGACCCGGCGGTGAAGCCCGGCCGGGCAAAGCCGACGCCCATCGACACCACGGCATAGCCGACGACCACCCCGAAGAAGCCGGGCGAGGCGACGCTCATGGCATTGCCGGCCAGGGCCAGACCGGCGCCCCAGCGCATCAGGTCACGAGGCTGCATCTTCAGCATGGGGATCAGACCCCACTGGACCATCAGGGTGGCGGCCGCCCCGGCCAGCATGGCCACGCCGATGAAGGGCTGGGCCTGCGAGGGCGCCAGTCCCTCGACCGCCAGCTCGTCGATGACGTGAAAGCCGAGGACGGAGATGTTGATGGCCTGCACCGCCATCAGGGCAAGGCCGTACAGGAGATAGTCCTTGATCCGGGGATCCCGCCACAGGCCGCGACCGGGATCGCGGAGCCGGTCGGTCGGCTGACGCACCACATCGCCGCTGGGCAGGTAGCGCCACACGGCCCACAGCACGACCGCGCCCATGGCGGCAAAGGCATAGAGCGGCCCCGCCAGCCCCACGAGGGGCAGGACGAAGAAGGGTGCCAGAGCCGGGCCGACAACGGTGCCCAGCCCCTGCGCCGAGGCCAGCCAGCTCATCGCCTGGGTGCGTTCGGCCGGGGACGTGCGGTCGGCGACATAGGCCTGCGACGCGATGGGGGCGGCCGATCCGAACAGGCCATAGACGGTGCGCGCCACCACCATCAGCGAGAAGGCGACGACCGCCAGCAGCCAGCCCTCAAGCCCCGCCGTCGCGGCCAGACCAAAGCCGCTCATCGACAGGATGAAGCCGCCGAGGCCGATCAGGATCACGCGCTTGCGCCCCAGCCGGTCCGACAGGCGCGCCCAGACGGGCGAGGTCAGGGTCCACATCAGGGCCGAAATGGCAAAGGCGCCGGCCACCAGCGTATCGGACAGCTCGAACGCCCGCCCCAGCGCCGGCAGCACCGACTGCAGCGCCATATTGCCGGCCGCCGCGATCAGGCTGACCGCGAACAGAAGAATGAAGGTGGGGCTCTTGAGGTTCACCCCCCGTCGATACGCCCGGGGGCGGCCCCGTGGCCAGCGTCAGGAGGCGGTGGTCGGATCAATTCGTGTGGCGTCGGGTTTCCGCCTGCGGCCGTCGCGCAGGCCCAGACTGTCGCGGATCTCGATCAGGTCGGTGCCCGGCTGGATGACCAGCAGTCTTTCGGGCGCGCGGGCATTGGCCGCTACGACAGCGCCCTTGGGGCAGAGGTCGAAACAGCCGGTCTCGACCACGGCGACGGTGGCTTTCAGCCCCTTGCCGGGTTTCATCCAGCGCTTCAGCGCCTTCCTGAGGCTGCGATCCTGGTCCGGGCCAAAGCCCTTGCGTTTCAGCTTCTTCGAGCATTTGCGGCACACCAGAACCACGTCCTGCCACTCGGTTTTCGCAGTCTTGATGGGCATGGGACTCCAGATTGGACAAGGCGCGTGCTTGTGCAAGGCGGCACAAGGGCACAGCATGAGGGGGGCACAGCATGGCCGGCAGGCAGGGGAGGCTTTGTGATGATCGAATACCTCAAACGCGTGACAGTCCTGATGGGGCTCACGGCATCGCTGGCGCTGGCGGGAACGGCGCCTGCGAGCGCCCAGTCCATTGAATCGGCACAGGTTGAGGCGGCGGTCGAGGCGGTCATGCCCGACGTCGTCCTGTGGCGGCGCGATTTTCACCGTCACCCCGAGCTGGGCTTTGCAGAGCATCGCACGGCAGAAGTGATCGCGGACCACCTGCGCGGCCTGGGGCTGGAGGTCCGGACCGGGGTCGGCAAGACCGGGGTGGTCGCCATCCTGCGCGGCGGACGACCGGGCCGAACCGTGGCGCTGCGGGCCGACATGGATGCTCTGCCGGTCGAGGAGGCGACGGGTCTGCCGTTCGCCTCGACCGCGACCGGCACCTATCAGGGGCGCACCGTGCCCGTGGCCCATGCCTGTGGCCACGACGCCCACATCGCCATGCTGATGGGCGCAGCCGAGGTGCTGGCCGGCATGCGCGACCAGATTTCCGGCACCGTTGTCTTCATCTTCCAGCCCGCCGAGGAAGGGGCGCCTCCGGGCGAGCCCATGGGCGGCGCCGCGCTGATGATCGCGGAAGGGGTGCTGGACGATCCCCGGCCCGAGGCCATCTTTGGTCTGCACGTCGTGCCGGGCCTGCCGGGCACCATCTTCTATCGGCCGGAGGGCTTCATGGCGGCATCGGACCGGGTCGACATCGTCCTGGCCGGGCGCCAGACGCATGGGGCGTGGCCGTGGAAGGGCATCGATGTGATCGCGGTCGCCGCCCAGGTGGTCCAGACGGTCAATACGCTGACGGCCCGCACGGTCGACCCGACGGCGACGCCTACGGTGTTCACCATCGCCACGATCGAGGCCGGGGTGCGCTACAACATCATTCCGGACGAGGCGCGGCTGAGCGGGACGCTGCGCACCTTCGACATCGCCCAGCGCGACGATCTGGTGGCGCGGGCCGAGGCGGCCATCGGCCATGTGGCGGAAGCCTATGGCGCGACGGCGGAATTCTCGGTCCGGCAGAATGCGGCGCTGGTCTATAACGACCCGGCGCTGTCGGCCTGGCTGGCCCCGGTTCTGGAAGAGGCGGCGGGCGAGGGGCAGGTCAATCCGGCCGTCCCGCCGACCACGGTGGCCGAGGATTTCAGCTATTACCAGGCGGAAATCCCGGGGGTTTTCTGGCATCTGGGGGCCAGCGCGGAGGGGGTCGATCCGGCGACGTCAGCGCCCAATCACTCGCCGATGTTCGACGTCAATGAGGATGTGCTGATCGTGGGCGTGAAGGCCCATGTCTTCACCGCCCTGCGCTTCCTCGAACAGTAGGGATTTCAGGCGGTTCGGGCGAACCAGGTGCGGATCACGGCGGCGTAGATTTCCGTGAGCGATTCCAGCTGGTTGACCGGCACCTGCTCGTCGATCTGATGCATGGTCTGGCCGACCAGACCCAGCTCCAGCACCGGACAAAGCGCGCGGATAAAGCGGGCGTCCGAGGTGCCGCCGGTTGTCGAGCATTCCGGGCGAATGCCCTCGACACCCTCTACGGCGGCCTCGACAGCCTCGACCAGCGGCCCGCGGTCGGTGAGGAAGGCATCGCCCGAACACAGATGCTCGAGCGTGATGGTCAGACCGCTCTCGGACGCGACCTCGGCGGCCTGGTCGTCTAGCCATTTCGACAGGGCATCGCCCGTATGGGTCGGATTGAAGCGGATGTTCAGCCGGGCCGTCGCCTCGGCCGGGATGACGTTGGACGCCGGGTTGGCCACGTCGATCGTGGTGATCTCGAGGTTCGAAGGCGGGAACTCGGGATAGCCGTCGTCCAGATGGGCCTCGGCCAGACGGTTCAGCAGACGCACCAGCACCGGCACCGGATTGGCGGCCCGGTCGGGATAGGCGACATGCCCCTGACGGCCCTTGACGGTGATCCAGCTGTTCAGCGAGCCGCGCCGGCCGACCTTGATCATGTCGCCGAGCCGCTGGGAGGAGGAGGGCTCGCCCACCACACAGGCGTCGATCCGCTCGCCCTCGGCCATGAGTTGCTCAACGACGCGCTTGGTGCCGTGCAGGGCCGGGCCCTCCTCATCGCCGGTGATCAGGAAGGACAGGGAGCCGGGCACACCACCCTCGGCCAGCACGCGCGAAACGGCGGCGACCCAGGCGGCGATCCCGCCCTTCATGTCCACTGCGCCACGCCCGTAAAGCACGCCGTCCCGGACCTCGGCGGCGAACGGATCATGCGACCAGGCCGCGACCGTGCCGGTCGGCACGACATCGGTGTGGCCGGCGAAACAGAGGTTGGGCCCCTCACTGCCCCACCGGGCATAGAGGTTGGGCGTGCCCTCGAACGGCAGGTCGCGGCAGGCGAAGCCCAGTCCCTCCAGCGCTCCCTTCAGCGTCGCCATCGCCCCCGCGTCGACGGGGGTAACAGACGGGCTGCGGATCAGGTCGCGGGTCAGGGCAACGGGATCGATCAGGCGGGCTGGTGCGTGCATGGCTCCATGCTTTAGGAGGTGTCAGGACCTGCGAGAAGACCCCATGCCCCGTATCGATCTGAACACCGCGCCGCGGGCCGACGGCACCGGCTATCCCGAGGAACACGCCGGGCCGTGCAAGGCGCGCCGCCGGATGCGTCTGGGCGATGCCGTGGGGCTGGACCAGTTCGGGGTGAACCATCTGACCCTGCCTCCCGGCGCCTGGTCCAGCCAGCGTCACTGGCATGCGGGCGAAGACGAGTTCGTCTGGGTGCTGTCGGGCGAGGTGGTGCTGGTCGAGGATGAGGGCGAAACCATCCTCCGCGCCGGCGACTGCGCCGGATTCAAGGCGGGGGTCAAAAACGGCCACAAGCTGGAAAACCGCAGCGACGCCGATGCTGTCCTGCTGGAGGTCGGCACCCGCAAGCCGGGCGGTGATTACGGCGAATATCCGGACATCGACATGACCTTCCGCTCGGGTGTGTTCTCGCACCGCGACGGGACGCCCTACCCGAAGACTGATCGTCGGACGTGAGCGACGAGCGACCCGACGCCTCTCCGTTAAGCGAAGGCCCGACCAGCCCCTGGTCGGTGCCTGATTTCCGCTGGCTGTGGATCGGCCGGCTGGCGGCAGTGCTGGGCATCCAGATCCAGTCCTCGGCCCTGTTGTGGCAGGTCTATGAGATCGCCCGGCGCGACCATCCGATCGAACAGGCCAGCCTGTATCTGGGCCTCATCGGGCTGGCGCAATTCCTGCCGCTGCTGGCCCTGACCCTGCCGGCCGGAGCCATGGCCGACCGGCGCGATCGCAAGACCACGGTCATCCTGTCCATTCTGGTCGAGGGCAGTTGCGCGGCGGGCTTTCTGGCCATGGCCCTGCACGGCAATCCGCCGCTGTGGGGGCTGCTGGCCATTGCCGCGGTGTTCGGCGCGGCGCGCGCCTTCCTCGCCCCCGCGACCCAGGCGTTTCTGCCGATGGTGGTCGGACGCCGCGCGCTGGCCCCCGCCATTGCCGCCCAGTCGATCGCCTTTCAAACCGGTGCCATTGCCGGGCCGGCCCTCGGCGGCCTGATCGTCGGCCTGTCGGTGCCGCTGGCCTATGGCGTATCCGCAGCCCTTTTCGGGGTGGCCGTGCTGTCGCTGCTGCTGATCCGCACCTCGGGCCGCCCGCCGGTCATCCAGACCGGGCTGACGCGGCTGCAGGCCGTGACCGAGGGGCTGCGCTATGTGTGGAAGACCAAGATCGTGCTGGGCGCCATTTCGCTGGATCTGGTGGTGGTCATGTTCGCGGGCGTGGCCCTGCTGACCCCGGTGTTCGCGCGCGACATCCTGCATGTGGGCGCGCTGGGGTTCGGCCTGCTGCGCGCCTCGTTCGGGGTCGGGGCGCTGGGGATGGCGGTCTGGCTCAGCCGCTATCCGATCACCCGGAACGGCGGCACCTGGATGCTGGCGGCGGTCGCCGTTTTCGGCCTCTGCACCCTGACCTTCGGCCTGTCGCGGTTCGCCTGGCTGTCGGGGCTGGTGCTGCTGATCGGCGGGGCGGCCGACATGATCAGCGTCAATATCCGCCAGACCCTGATCCAACTGGCCACGCCGGATCACATGCGCGGCCGCGTCAGTTCGGTCTCCATGCTGTTCATCGGCGCCTCGAACGAACTGGGCGAGGCCTATTCGGGCGTGATGGTGCGCCTGCTGGGCCCGGTGGGCGCGGCGGTGTTCGGCGGGTTCGGCGCGTTGGCCTCCACCGGCCTCTGGGCAAAGATGTTCCCGGACCTCAGGAAGGCGGACAGGTTGGAGTGAGGGGTCTCGCTCGCGCCGCCTATGCGGAGGGGCACGGGGCGGCGGGATGATGCGCGGGCCCACGGGTGGCAGGCCGGGTCAGGGCCAGCTCGGCTTGCATGAAGACGAAGGCCAGAATGGCGACAGCCTCGGCCATTTCCTCGAACAGCTCGTGCTGGAGGAGCACGCCAGCGGAGACCAGCAGGGCGATCCGGACCACCGACCTGCGGTCCAGCGGCGCCTGACGCAGCAGCGGCGCCAGCCATGGCGGACGCAGGCTCAGCAAGCCCGCTGCGACAACCAGGCCCCAACCGACCACCGCATAGGCGATGTCATAGAGCCGGGGCGAGACGAAGTTGTGCAGATTGGTTTCGGCCTGAAGGTTCGCGGTGGCGAACGCTCCCGTCGCAGACCACTGGAAGATGTGCTGGCCCCAGCTGGCTTCCTCGCCAAAGGCCAGAATCCCGAACAGGGCGACGCCCGACCAGAAACCGGCCTTGAGCACAGCGCGTGAGGCGACCGCCTCCCGGACGGCCAACACGACGATCAGGATCAGCCCGACAGCGGTGACGGTTTCGACCACGCCACCGTCGTAGGTTTCAGCCCCGAACAGCCAGGGGGTCGCGAGGCCTTCGCGCCACAGATAGAGGGTGATCGGCACCAGAACGCACCAGGTGACGATCAGCACGACCATCCCTATTCGGGACAGCACGGCCGGGTTGGCGCCATTGCCCCGCTCGCGAACTCTCCAGGCGTGAAGGAAGACGGCCAGTCCGCAGAGCCCGGCCAGCCCCGTACTTGCAGTGATCCACGACACGGCAGCCTCCTGAGAACCCTGATCAGACATGAAGTGGGGGGCGTTCGTGGACTTGAACCACGGACCTGCGGGTTAAGAAGCCGCCGCTCTGCGCTACTGAGCTAAACGCCCGTCACTTTCATGTGCCGGAATGATCCCGACAAGGATGAGTGGAGCAGGAACCGTGCCAGTGTCGGCGGAGCTTTGGCGCGGGTCTCATCCGATCAGCTTGGACCGACCCTCGGATCAAGTCCGAGGGTGGCGAGGCTAGGGTGAGGACGTTTCCGCCCCCTCCACCCTCCTTCGCCCTGCGGGCTACGGAGGGTCCCCCTCCCCCGCTGCACGGGGGAGGATATCAGGCCCGGAAATGCTTGCTGAGCTTCAGCCCCTGGCTCTGGTAGTGACTGCCGCCTTCGCCGTAGAGGCGGTCGGGGCGTTCAGTCAGGGGTTCATAGACCAGACGGGCGACGATCTGGCCGTGTTCCAGCATGAAGGGGGTGTCGTGGGTGCGGACCTCGAGCACGCCTTTCGAGCCCGCGCCGTGCGCCTCGTCGGTGCCGAAGCCGGGGTCGAAGAAGCCGGCATAGTGGACGCGGAACTCGCCGACCGAGGGGTCGATGGGGGTCATTTCGGCGGCCTGGTCAACCGGGATCTCGACCGCCTCGCGGGAGGCAAGGATGTAGAACTCACCGGGGTCCAGCATCAGCTCGCCGCGTTGGGCGCGCAGCGGCTCCCAGAAGTCGGCGGGGTCGTGGCCGTTGACCTTGTCCAGATCGATCAGGCCGGCGTGGCGGCGCCCGCGATAGCCGACGATGCCGCCTTCGGTGTCGAAGGCCAGATCGACGCCGACGCTGCGGGTCTCCAGACGGGGCGGCTCGCCGACCTTGAGGCGCAGCTGGTTCAGCCGGGTGCCGGGGCGGACCAGCACCGAAAAGGTCTGGGGCGCGATCTCGAGATAGAGCGGGCCGTCATAGCCTTCGGCCACATCGTCAAAGGTGGCGCCCCGGTCGGTCATCAGGCGGACGAACACATCGACGCGGCCGGTCGAGCTCTTCGGATTGGCGCGGGCGACCACGCCCTTCGGCAGGTTCAGCCGCTCCTGCAGCTTGACGATATAGACGCAGCCCTTTTCCAGCACCGCGCCGCCCGACAGGTCGATGGTGTGCATGACCACGTCCTGGATCCGGGTCTCGACCGTGCGCTCGCCCGGCAGGAAGGAGGCGCGCACCCGCCAGCCCCGGTCGGACAGGCGCAGGTCGAGGCTGGCGGGCTGGACCTGATCAGCGTCGAAGGGCGTGTCGGTGGTGATGGCGCCCGTTGCGATCAGGGTGTCGATGGCCTGGCAGGGCAGGATGCCGGGGCGGGAGGCGTCGAAGGTCATGGGGGATGTTCCACGGATTTCGGCGCGAGTCGTCAAGCGGAAACGGGCTTGCGGCGGACACGCGGCGGGGCGAGCATGGGGGCATGTATGAGAGTGCCGCCTATACCGCCGAAACCCGGGGCGTCCGGGTGAAGGTCCAGCCCAGCTATCTGGCCGGGCGCTCGAACCCCGACGAGGGGCTGTGGGTCTGGGCCTATCAGATCGAGATCGTCAACCTGACCGGAGTGCCGGTCCAGCTGTTGTCGCGCCACTGGATCATCACCGACGGCGCGGGCCGCGAGGAGGTGGTGATCGGCGACGGCGTGGTCGGCGAACAGCCGGTCATCGCCCCCGGCGACAGCCACAGCTATGCCTCGGGCTGCCCGCTACCGACGCCGTCCGGGGCGATGCGCGGAAGCTATGTGATGGAAACGCCCGACGGCGAACGGTTCGAGGCGGAAATCCCCGCCTTCAGCCTGGATGTGCCGGGGGCCAGGACGTTGAACTGAGGCTGTTGTCTCCTCCCCATCGCGATGGGGAGGGGGACCGCGTAGCGGTGGAGGGGCTCTTCGTCGCGCTTCTGGCCCAGAACCCCTCCGTCACGGCGCCTTGCGCCGCGCCACCTCCCCGTCTTCGACAGGGAGGAGACAGGAGGCCGGGGCTGCGTCAACCCGGAGAACCGCAGCCCCGCCCCCCGAAGGCTCGCCCGGCGCGAACGCCAGACGAGGGGGTGGTGGCCCGCAAGGGGCGATCGTGAAGGGCGTTGGTGAGGGGTGAGGAGTGCTAGTGAATAGTGAGTAGGGGCCCGGCGACGCTCCGAACGGGCACTGCCCACCACTCACTACTCACTGGCACTACTCACGAACCACTCTTCACGCCCTAAATGTATCTGCGCAGCGAACGGGCGAGATCGGTGCTGCCGTCCTTGCCGCCGCGCTTGACCTGGGGCTGATAGGCGACCCGGGCGTGCTCGACGCAATAGACGCCTTCCGAGGCGCGGCGACCGCAGAAGCTGAACTCGGTCGAGGACGGGTCGCCGATCGGCCATTTGCACATATGGGCACCCAGCGTCATGACCGTGGCCGTGCCGGGCATTTCCGGGGTCGGGTCGGGACGGGTCGGCGGCACGGGGCGCGACTGGGCGGCCTCGATGCGGCGCGGGGCCGACGGCTGGGCCGGAGCGGGGGCCGCAGCGCGCGGGCGGGTGGGGCGATAGGTCGTGCGCGCCGGCTGGCTGGGCGCGGCCCGGCCCGACAGGCCCAGACGGTGCACCTTGCCGATCACGGCGTTGCGGGTCACGCCACCGCCCAGAGCCTTGGCGATCTGGCTGGCCGACTGGCCCTCAAGCCAGAGCTTGGTCAGTGCGCCAACGCGATCCTCGGTCCAGCCTGCGGTCATGCCATCCTCCCGGTGTGGTCGATTCAATATCTTGCGTCGGGTGCCCGGTATGGAGCGCCTGACCCACAACCAGTCGTAAACCTCTCGTTAACAGACGCAAGATGTGCGATTCGGAGTGTCCACAGAAACCACATCTTGAATCGGTGTTCGGTGAAGCCGCCGGGGCCCTCGCGGCTTGAACCGGCGCCGTATCGGGCGCATCTGGGCCGACATGACCGAACACACGACCTCGACCCTCGCTGACCTCGCCACCGCCGATGCCGCCAAGGGCCCGCCCGTGCCGCGCCGCTATGTCGGGATCAACGGCATCGGCGTCTGGACCCTCTACCTGCGCGAGGTGCGGCGCTTCTGGAAGGTGGGGGCCCAGACGGTCGCCGCCCCGGTGGTGACGACCCTGCTCTATATGCTGGTGTTCGTGGTGGCGTTCGAGGGCGGACGGCCGCCGCTGCACGGCACGCCGTTTGCCGAGTTCGTCGCGCCCGGCCTGATCATGATGGCCATGCTGAACAATGCCTTTGCCAACTCGTCGTCCAGCCTGATCCAGGCCAAGATCATGGGTACGGCGACCGACTTCCTGACCCCGCCGCTCAGCCCGCTGGAGCTGACCATCGGCTTTACCCTGGGCGCCGCGACGCGCGGGCTGGTGGTCGGGCTGGTGACCGCGCTGTGCGTGCTGCCGTTTGCCCAGCTGCAGATCCAGAACCTGGGCCTGATCCTGTGGTTCGGCCTGTGTGCCAGCCTCTTGATGGGCATGGTCGGCGTGCTGGCCGGCCTGTGGAGCGAGAAGTTCGACCAACTGTCGGCGGTGCAGAATTTCGTGGTCATGCCGCTGACCTTCCTGTCGGGCGCCTTCTATCTGGTCGAGCGCCTCCCCGAGCCGTTCGCCACCTTCAGCCGCTTCAACCCCTTCTTCTATCTGATCGACGGCTTCCGGGCGGGGTTCATCGGCCAGGCCGAGAGCAATCTGCTGGTCGGCGGCGCGGCCGCCGGCGTGCTGACCCTCGTCTTCGCCGTCACCTGCTGGGCCGTGTTCCGCTCGGGCTGGCGTCTGAAGAGCTGACGGCCGTACCGCCCGCGGTGTTGACTAAGCCGGGGCGGAGGCGGACAAGGCCAGACGTCTGTTTCATCGGTCCCGGTGCCGTTCTCGCGCCGGGGCTTTCGCGTTCTGGAGGTCCGATCCCGTGTCCAGCCATCTGATGGGTGTCTACAACCGCGCGCCGCTGGCGGTCGATCATGGCAAGGGGCCGCGCCTCTATGCGACGGACGGCACCGTCTATCTGGACTGCGTCTCGGGCATTTCGACCAATGCGCTGGGCCACGCCCACCCGCGACTGGTGCAGGCGGTCAAGGACCAGGCCGAAAAGCTGTGGCACGTCTCGAACATCTTCCAGATCCCGGGTCAGGAAGAACTGGCCGACCGGCTGTGCGCCGACAGCTTTGCCGATGCGGTGTTCTTCACCAACTCGGGCTCGGAAGCGGTCGAGTGCGCGCTGAAGACCGCCCGCAAATATCACCATGCCAACGGCCAGCCCGAGCGGATCGAGATCTACGGCTTTGACGGCTCGTTCCACGGCCGGACCTATGGCGCCATCAATGCGGCGGGCAATCCCAACTATGTCGAGGGCTTTGGCCCACGCCTGCCCGGGTATTCGCAGCTGACCTTCGGCGACCACGAGGCGATCAAGGCGGCCATTGCCAAGCCCGATACAGCGGCCATCATCCTTGAGCCCGTGCAGGGCGAGGGCGGCGCGCGGTCGGTGCCCGAGGTCTGCCTGCGCGGCCTGCGCGAGCTGTGCGACGCGCACGGTGTGCTGATCATCTTTGACGAGGTCCAGTGCGGCATGGGCCGGACCGGCAAGCTGTGGGCCCACGAATGGGCCGGCATGGCACCCGACATCATGGCCATCGCCAAGGCCCTGGGCGGCGGCTTCCCGATCGGGGCGTGCCTGGCGTCGGAAAAGGCGGCCAAGGGGATGACGGTCGGGGTGCACGGCTCGACCTTCGGCGGCAATCCGCTGGCCATGGCGGTGGGTCTGGCCGCCTATGACGAGATCTCGAAGCCCGAAACGCTCGACAATGTGCGCCAGATCGCCGGCTATCTGAAACAGCAGCTGGCCGGGCTGCAGGAACGCTTCCCCGATGTGATCGAGGACGTGCGCGGCAAGGGCCTGCTGATCGGCATCAAGCTGAAGCCGAACAACCGCGAATTCATGGGCTGGGCCCGCGACGAGAACCAGCTGCTGGTGGCCGGCGGCGGCGACAATTGCGTGCGCATGCTGCCGCCGCTGAACTTCACCCGCGAAGACGCCGCCGAGGCCATCGCCCGCTTCGAAAAGACCTGCGAGTTCGCGCGGAGTAAAATCGCGGGCTGACGGGGTAAGGAGGTTCATCACAGCGGGCACAGCGGATGCACAGCGAACACGGCGGGGATCAGCCCGTTTCCAGCGCGGTGAATGAGGTTGGAACGGCGGTGATGGATGCGGCCTTTGCGGTCCACCGAGACCTTGGCCCCGGTCTGCTGGAGTCGGTCTATGAGCACTGTCTGGCCGAGGAACTTGTCCAGGCGGGTCTGCAGGTCGAGCGACAGGTGCCCATACCGGTCCAGTACCGCGAGTCACGCCTCGACGTCGGGTTCCGGCTTGACCTTCGGGTCGAAGGCCAAGTCATTGTCGAAGTCAAATCGATCGACGCCGTGGCGTCGATCCATTAGGCGCAAGTGCTCACCTACCTGCGATTTTCGCAGATCCGGCTGGGGTACCTGGTCAACTTCAACACCGTCAGACTGAAAGACGGGTTCCACCGTCTGGTGCTTTAGGGCGCAGGCGGGCAGATTGGCACAGACATCGCTGTGCTCGCCGTGATCTCGCTGTGTCCGCCGTGATGAACCCCCTCTGTCTTCCTCCCGCCCCTGAATGCCCATGACCCGACACTTCCTCGACATCTCCCGGCTGCCAGCCGAAGACCTGCGGGCCATTCTGGATGATGCCCATGCCCGCAAGGCGGCGCGCAAGGGCAAGCCCAGGGGCTGGGTCGATGCCGATGCGCCGGCGCGCGACCATGTGCTGGCGATGATCTTCGAGAAGAATTCGACCCGCACGCGGTTCAGCTTTGATGCCGCCATTCGCCAGCTGGGGGGCTCGTCGATCATCGCCACGGCGTCGGACATGCAGCTGGGCCGGGGTGAGCCGGTCGAGGACACGGCGCGGGTGCTGTCGCGCATGGTCGATGCGGTGATGATCCGCGCCAATGACCATGAGGACGTCGAACGCTTTGCGCGCTTTTCGAGCGTGCCGGTGATCAACGGCCTGACCGACCGCAGCCACCCCTGCCAGATCCTGGCCGATCTGATGACCATCGAGGAGCATCGCGGGCCGATCGCCGGAAAGACGGTGGCCTGGGTCGGGGACGGCAACAATGTCTGCCACAGCTTCATGCATGCGGCGCAAAAGCTGGGCTTTCACCTGAACGTCGCCTGCCCGCCGGAATACCATCCCGACCTGCGCGACCTGACCGTCGGCGGGCCGTCTGTGACGCTGACGTCCGACCCGCATGAGGCGGTGCAGGGCGCCGATGTGGTGGTCACCGACACCTGGGTGTCGATGGGCGATCAGGACTATGAAGAGCGGCTGGAGGCCTTCGAAGGCTATACGGTCGACGACGCCCTTATGAACCAGGCCGCGCCGGACGCCGTGTTCCTTCACTGCCTGCCCGCCCACAGGGGCGAGGAGGTCACCGACGCCGTCATCGACGGCCCCCGCTCGCTGGTCTGGGACGAGGCCGAAAACCGTATCCACGCGCAAAAGGCCGTGCTGGCCTGGTGCCTCGCAGGGTAGGCCGCTCGCGCATTTGTTACCCGATGCGCGGGCGCTATAAATTGCGGTTGCGTCCCGTGAAGGGCAGGGTCGCCTCTCGTTCAGGGAGGCGCGCATGACGGACACCGGTCCGGGAACAGCTGTGGACGACATTATTGTCACCAGCCAGCGCGCAAGGGGTGAGTCGCCCTTCGCGGGCCTGCAATGGCCGTCGCGCGGCGGTGGGGGCGGGGACCAGCAACTCGAACTGGGCGACGATGAGACGGCCGGTGGTCGCGGGCCGTCAGACGAGGAGCAACAGTGCGCCACCGAGGAAAGCCGCCGTCAGTGGAATGCGGACGCCCGCGCGGCGGAGGCGGTAGGGCAGTTTCTTGATGAAGCACTTGAATCGTTCGGCGAGGAAGATCTGGCGAACCGAGAGTTTGGTGCTCTCTTGTGTGATATGGGGGGAGGCGATGTCGTTCTGGGGCCGATTGTTTCCGGCCCGCCGATCATGGATGAGAACGGCCAGCCATTTGTCTACGAGGGCGGCAGGCCAACAATGGATATTCCTCCGGGGGGCTGCGGAGCCGGGATAGTAGTTGGCAGTTCCATAGCCACCTGTCCCCGGGTTCGTCGGTCCCGTCAAACTTCGATTTTGCCTATGCCCGGTGGCACGACGAGCATAATGGAGCTCCCTCGAACTTCGGCATCTATATCGTGAGTCTCCTGCCCAATCCTGTGACTGGACTGCCCGAGTACGGCGTCTCTCGTGCCGAGATCAGCGACGAGGAAGCGGCAGCAGCCGGAACACTGGAGCCAACCTGGGTGAACCCGGATGCCCAACCTTGTCCCGGAAGTGGGGGAGGTACCTAGACATGTGGATAGTCATTCTTTCAGTCATCGCCCTCGCATCCCCCCCGCGATCAGGCTGGGTTGATGTGGGATATGAAGGCCGTGATCGTATTGCGGTGAGTGTGATGGCCTTGCCGAATGAGCCCGTCATCGAGCAGTTCTCAACAAGCTATGTCGCTGTGCCGCCCCAGCCCGCTTCTCGGCCGCGTCGCTACGTCCTGTGGCTGTCGCGGTGGGACTGTGAGACAGGCACAAGGCACAGGCTCTGGCGTGTTGAATACGGCCCGCACCATGATCCTCGTCGCACGAGGCTTGATGAACAGGCCGAGACCGCGACGAACAATCCCGTCGTGGCGCGCCAGCTCAACATCCTGTGCAACTGGCGCGAGCTGACGAACGACGACGTCATGTCGATTGCCGCCTTCGTCGCGGCGGATTGAACCGAGATGGGCATGGGGTCAGCGACGTTCATACTGCTGCTGGAGCTTGTGGCCCCGCCGCGGTTTGGATGGGTGGACGCCGGGCTCGAACAGCAGAACAGAATTGCCGTGCGGATAGACAGTGTTCCGACAGATACCTCTGAAGGTTTCTCGGCCGCCTATGTCGCCGTCCCGCCACAGCCCAGGGGACAGCGGCGCTATACCCTGTGGCTGTCTCGCTGGGACTGTGAGGAGGGCACGCGTCGACGGACTGCGCGGATCGACTACAGCCCGCATCACGACCCACGCACGATGCGCCTCGATGAGAACGCCGAGCGGGCGACAGACAATCCCGTCGTGGCGCGCCAGCTGAATATCCTGTGCAATTGGCGCAGTCTGACGAATGACGACGTCACCTCGATTGCCGCCTTCGTCGCGGCAGATTGAGTCTCAGACCCGCGGCTCGTCCGGCGGGCTGCGGCGGCTGCGGAAAGCGCCCTTGTGCCAGGCGAGGATGCCCAGATAGCCGAGGATGGCGCCGACGATCAGGCCGATGATGCCGTCGAGGATTGCGGACCCGATCAGGGCAGCGGCGATCAGCAGCAGCCAGTCGACCGTGCGGAACGCCTTCAGATGCGCGCGAATCTCGTCCATCAGCGGGTGCCTCCCAGATTGACGTCGGCGACGCCGCCGCTGTCGGGCGTGGTCTTTGTGATGTTGGCCTTGAGGATTTCATAGGCGAAGCCGAAGGCGCCCTTGTCGGCCACCCAGATGCGACCGTCGCCGGGCGTGAACTGCAGCAGGGTCAGATGGGGGTCGTCCTTGCCGTCCGGATACCAGGCGGCGACGACAGGGTTCCACCAGCGGTCGATCTTCTCGCGATCATTGTGGCGCATCAGGGTGCCGTGGATGCAGGCAAAGACGTGCTGGTCTTTTGCCGCATAGGTGAACATGGCCGAGGCGCCGGTGCCGACATCACGCACCAGATCGGTGTCGTCACGCGTGAAGAACCAGATCGTATCCGTCTCCTCGTCGCGGAAGGCAGTCATCGGCTGGCTGTGATAGCCGGGCCGGTCCAGGCCCAGCATGCCGGTGTTGGATTTTTTTAGGTGTTTCCAGAACTCGGTTTCGGCTTCGGCGGGGCTGAGACGGGTGTCGGCCATGGGGAGGGCTCCTGTTTCGGGGGTCACCCGAAAGAACAGGGCAGGGCCGATCGGGTTCCGGTCAGACGTCGGGCGCCCCCGCGACCAGGCGCACCAGATGGACCAGCAGGGCGAGGGCTATGGCCGCGGCTGCGATCATCAGGAACCGCCAGGGCACCAGTCGCGGCCGGATCAGGTCCGGCGGACGGGCGCCCCGCCAGCCGGAAAACAGGCCGAAGCCGACGACGACGGCCAGCGAAATCAGGGTCGGGATCAGCGGCATGACGTCCCGGTCCTTGCCAGAGGGTTAATCTTTACGAGGCGTTAACCCCGTCTGTTCACTAAATCACGCCTGTCAGGGTCGCAGCGGGTCGGATGTCCACAGGAAGATGGCGCGATCGCTATATCTGGGGGTTAACCACACGTTTACACCCCTGATCTGGGTGGGTAGCGTCAATGGCTAGTGGTCGGGAGGCGAATCAGTGAGCGCAGCCGCGCCGTGGAGCGTAAAGGGGATTGACCCCAAGGCTCGCGAAGTCGCCAAGGACCTTGCCCGCCGTTCAGGGATGACCCTGGGCGAGTGGCTGAACTCCATGATCATGGAAGGCGATGACGAGGACGGGATCGTCCCTCTGCCCCGCCGTGCCCATGTGGCCGACACTTATGAGCGGCGCAGCCGCAGCCGCCGTCTGGACGATGCCTATGGTCTGGGCGGCGACGATCCGGTCCAGCGCCTGTCGGCCACGGTCGAGATGATGGCCGAGCGGCTGGAGGCGGCCGAGCGTCGCTCCACCATCGCCATTCAGGGCGTGGATCAGGCCGTCGCCGGTCTGGTGCGGCGTCTGGATGCGCAGGACGGCCGCGACAACGGCGTGGTCCGCCGGATCGACGACATCGCCGAGGAACTGCGCGAGGGGCACCGCCGCCTGCGCCGCTTCGAGCAGGAGACCGGCCCGAGCACGGCCGAGGGGTTTGCGAAGACGGAAACCGCTATCGGGGCCCTGTCCAGCCGCCTCTATGACATCGAGGAACGCCAGCGGATCGGCACCCATGAGCTGCGCCAGCGGCTGGACGCGGTCGAGAAGACCGCCGAGGCCAATCGCGGCGTCGAGATTCTGGAGCACGTCGGGCGCCGTCTGGACGCCGCCCAGGCCCAGACGGGCGAGGCGCTGCGCGGGCTGGAGCGGGCCTTTTCCGAGCTGGACCGGAGGCTTGGCCTGACCGAGGCGCGCGCCGAAACGCGGGGCCATGCGCCGGATCCCGTCGAGCGCTATGAGGGCAAGCTGGAGAAGCTGGCCGAGGCCCTGACCCGTCAGGTCGAGGCCAGCCGCACCGAAATGCTGCACCGGCTGGACACGGCCCAGTCCGAAAACCGCATGGAGCGGATGGAGCGTGCGGTGGCCGCTCTGGGCGATCAGCTGCGTCAGGCCGAGCGCGGCTCGGCCCAGGCGGTCGAGGCCATGGGCCGCGAGGTGCTGCGCATCGCCCAGAACCTGAACGGCCGCGTCCAGAAGATGGAGATCGACGGCCCGGCCCGCATGGACCGGCTGGAGCGCGATCTGGAGATCAAGACCCAGGGCGTCGAGCGCCGTCTGGTCGCCAGTGAGGACCGCCACGCGGTCGCACTCGAGAAACTGGGCACCGAAATCGGCCGGATTTCGGATCGCCTCAGCGAGCGGATCGCCGAGTCCGAGCGGCGCTCGACCCAGGCGCTGGACGAGATCGGTCAGAAGCTGACCGACAGCTCCTCGCGCATTGAGCAACACTATGACCGCGCCTCGGGCGAGCTGGCCGAGCGTATGCGCCAGAGCGAGGAGCGCACCGCCCGCCTGCTGGCCGAGGCTCGCGAGAGCATGGCCCGCCGGGGTGAGCCGGAGGCGGGCAAACCCGAACCGGTGGCCGAGCCCGAGCCGACCCCGCCCGCCGCCGACTGGCGCGCCGGGGCCTTTGGCGTCGCGGCCCTGGCCGATGATCCGGTCTGGTCCAGCGACCCGCTGGATGGCCCGGCCGATCCCTTCCCGACCGGCGGCGTCGCCGCCCCGGCGCCCGAGGTCGACGCCGAGGGCCCGGCCCCCGATCCGGTCGAGGAACCGCAGACACCCCGGTTCGCCACGCCGCGCACGTCCGCTCCGTTCGGTAGTCCGGCGGCCACGAATCCGGCCCCCGTCACCCGCGCCCCGCAGGATTTCGGCGGGGCCGATGTCTCGGATGCGCTCGCGGCCACAGCGCCGGAGGACGACGAGTTTTCCGGCGACACCGACTTCGTCGATCCGCGCACCCTCAGGGCAGCGGCGGCTGCCGGTCGGGCCTCGGCCTCGACGCGTGGCGCGGTCGAAGCCGCACGGGCGGCCATGACCGCGCCCGAGCCGGAGCCCACCCGCTCGGCCTTTGGCCTCAAGAAGGGCGGCAAGTCGCGGCTGCAGGAGCGGATGGACCGTCAGGCCAGCCGCGATGGCTCGACCATGAAAAAGGCGCTGGGCGCCTCCGCGGTGGCGGTCACCCTGATGGGCGGTCTCTATGCCTTTACCGAACTGACCGGCCAAGCCATGCCCTGGTCGCCCGCCGGTGCGAGCGACCCGGCGGCAGGGACGCCTCTGGTGGCGCTGGCGACCAGCGCCGCGCCCCTGTCGGCCGAGACGGTGGCCCAGGCGACGGACCTCTATGAGCGCGCCCTGACCGCCATCGAGGAAGACGATCCCGCCGGGCTGGACTTGCTGACCCGGTCGGCCGATCTGGGCTATGGCCCGGCGCAGCTGATGCTGGCGGGTCTGTATGAAACCGGCGAGGCCGGGGCCCCCGTCGATATGGGCCAAAGCCTCGACTGGACCCGGCGGTCGGCCGAGGGCGGCTATCCGCGCGGGATGTTCGCCTATGGCATGCGGCTGTTCGAGGGGGCCGACGGCACGCCCGACCGCCCGACCGGTCTGGAGTGGATCAAGCGCGCGGCGCGGGCCGGTCTGGTGGATGCCCAGTTCAATGCCGCCGTCATCCATGAGCGGGGCGAGGGCGGCATGCCGGTCAGCAACGTCGAGGCCTATGCCTGGTACCGGGTCGCGGCCCGCTCGGGCGATGAACAGGCCGCCAGCTCGGTGACCCGCGTCGGCGCGCTTTTGAGCGAGGCCGAGCGCGCCCGGGCCGAGGATCTGGCCCGGGATTATCTGCCCGGAACCCCGCCGGACGCCAGCTGATCCCCGGCCCCGCAAGGGTTGGTGCTCACCTGTAACGTTCATGCACTGGCCACGGCGGGGAGGCGGGGCTAAGCCCTGACGGTCACGCCGATTCCGGGTCCTGTTCCAGCCGAAGGTCGCCCTTTGGATATCTATCTGCCGATCGCCGAGGTTTCGGTGAACTGGCCTGTTCTGGTTCTGCTGGGCGGGGTGGTCGGCTTTGTCTCGGGCCTGTTCGGGATCGGCGGCGGCTTCCTGATGGCGCCGATCCTCGTGTTCCTCGGCATCCCCCCGACCGTCGCGGTGGCCAGTCAGGCCAGCCACGTCGTCGCCTCCTCGACCTCGGGCGTTATCAGCTATTCCTCACGCGGGGCGGTCGACTTCCGCATGGGCGGCATCATGGCCGGGGGCGGTATTCTGGGTGCGCTGGTCGGCGTCGAAATGTTCCGCTGGCTGCGCCTGATGGGTCAGGCCGATCTGGTTGTGGCCCTGGCCTATCTGGTCTTCCTCGGCGTCATCGGCACCCTGATGCTGAAGGAAAGTCTGGAGCAGATCCTGAGGCGCCGTCGGGGTCAGCCGGCCCCGCGCAAGGACCGCCGTCGCCCGATGTGGCTGTACGGCCTGCCCTGGCGGATGAAGTTTCCCAAGTCCGGCCTCTATATCTCGGCCATTCCGCCGCTGGCACTGGGCGGCGGGGTCGGCATTCTGTCGGCCATCATGGGCGTGGGCGGCGGCTTCATCCTGCTGCCCGTCATGCTCTATGTGCTCAGGATGAAGGCCTCGGTGGTGGTCGGCACCAGCCTGTTCCAGATCATCATCACCACGGCCATGACGACGGTGCTGCAGGCAGGGCGCAACCAGACGGTCGATATCGTGCTGTCGTCGCTGCTGCTGTTCGGCGGGGTGATCGGGGCCCAGTATGGCGCCCGCCTGTCGGGCCGCTTCCGGGGCGAGGAGTTGCGCGCCATGCTGGGGCTGATCGTCCTGGGCGTCGGCATCTATATGGGGCTGGAGCTGTTCGTCCGGCCCAGTGACCTGTTCGCCATCGCGCCGGGAGTGCCGGAATGATGATGCAGGACCTGCCCCCTCCGCCCCCGGCTGTGATCGCCGAGGCACCCGCGCCGGTCATCGCACAGGACCCGTCGGTCGCGACCGGTCGCATCCTGCGCATCTCGGCGGCGCTGACGGATACGGAGGTCGAGGTCGACTCGGGCTTCACCGGGGCGTCGATCGTTCTTTATGGCGCGGTGTTCAACCCCACCGACACGCCCGCCGATGTGGTGGTGGTGGTGCGCGGCCCCGATGCGCCCGTGCGTCTGGTGCGCAAGTCGCAGACGGCGGGCGTCTGGCTGAACAGCCGGCCGGTGCTGTTCGAGGGCGCGCCCGGCTTTTACATGACGTCGTCCACCCGCCCGCTCAGCGACATCGCCAACTTCGGCCAGTTGCGGCGGCTGGGGGTGGGGCTGGATCACCTGCGCATCGCCGCCCCGGAGGAACGCCGCACCGTCACCCGCTATGGCGTGCGCGATGTCGTGGTCAGCCGTCTGGGCGAGGACTATCTGGACTGGCGCCGGGCCGTGATCCGCCTGCGCGAGGACGAGGGCCTCTATGCCGCCGATCCGCAGGGGGTACGCTTTGTCGACGACGGCCTGTTCCGCGCCGAGGTGGTGCTGCCGACCAGCGCGCCGACGGGCACCTATCACGCCGAGGTCTGGCTGTTCCAGGACGGCGAGCCGGTCTCCAGCGCCGAGCTGGAACTGACCGTCGAAAAGGTCGGCATCGAGCGCGGCATCTATGAGTTCGCCCACGGCCGCCCGTGGACCTACGGTATCCTGTGCGTGATCCTCGCCGCCTTCACCGGCTGGGGCGCCAGCCGGGTGTTCAGGAGGAACTAGGGCCGGCCGTCAATCTCTACGACGGCGGTAATCGGCGACAATGGTCCCGGGGTCATTTCCCAGATCACGGCCCGTGGGCTTGGCTCCATCACACACCACCGCGCGAACCTCTGCCATCGGCGTACCGGCGACAATGGGATCCCACGCTTCTCTCTCCGGGGTCGTGCTTGCGTATCGTCCGTCCGCATAGAAGCCGACACCCTTGACGACTGTCGCTGTGCTGTTGCTGCAGTCGATGATCATGGCCATGGCTAAATGCGACAGGTTCTCGGTTTGCTGCATGACTTCGGTCGTCATGCCTACGATGGTGGTCACCGAGCCGAGGTCACCTTCACGGCGGATTGAGCCGTTGGCCAGAAACAGGAAGGTGCTGTCCGACTCGAGAAGCAGGGTGTACGGCCCTGCGAGCGCCTGTGATTCCTGGGCCAAGGTGGGGCTGGCCGCGATTAGGCCGGTCCCGAGTGCCATCAGCTTGAGGCAGTTGAGTCGACGCATGGACGGTCTCCGGATTGGCTGCGGCGCCAAAGTAGCGACGCCGGTTTGCGGTCGCCACCAGGTTCTGTCAGCCCGTCGTCTCAGCTCGCCGCGAACTCGCTCAGGGCATCCATCACCGCGCGGTTCTGGTCGTCGGTGCCGATGGTGATGCGGAGCGCCTCGGGCAGGCCATAGCCGCCGACCGGGCGCACGATGATGCCCCTGGTGTTGAGATAGGCATTGGCGGCATTGCACTGGTCCACGTCCTTGAAGCGGACCAGCACGAAATTGCCGGCGCTGGGCAGGACCTGAAAGCCGAAGCCGCGGATGGCCTGGGTCAGGCGCGGACGCCAGGTCTGGATCAGCTCGCGCGAGGCCTGCTGGTGGGCCTCATCCCCCAGCGCCGCAACCGCCGCCTCGATCCCGGCGACCGAGACGTTGAAGGGCAGGCGGATGCGGTCGACTGCCTCGGCCACCTTCAGCGGGGCATAGCCATAGCCGATGCGCAGGCCGCCAAGGCCGTGGATCTTCGAGAAGGTGCGGGTGACGACGATGTTGTCGCTGTCGCGGGCCAGATCGAAACTGGTCTGCCAGTCCGGCTCGGTGACATATTCGGCATAGGCCTCGTCGATCACCAGAATGATGTCGGGCGACAGGGCGGCGTGCAGCTGGCGGATTTCCTCGGCGGTATTGTAGCTGCCGGTCGGGTTGGACGGGCTGGAGACATAGACGATGCGGGTGCGGTCATCGACCTGACCCAGAATGGCCTCGGGCGTGAGCTTGTAGTCCGGCTCGGGCGCCAGCTTGACCTCGGCCTGATTGGCCTTGGCCGAGATACGATAGGCGAGGAAGCCGTACTGGCCCGAGACGATGTTGTCGCCGGGCGTCAGATAGGTCTGGTTCAGCAGGGCGAACACCTCGTCCGAACCATTGCCGAAGATCAGCCGCTCGGGCTCCAGCCCCATCTTGTCGGCCACCGCCGAGCGCAGCTTGGCCGCCCGGCCGTCGGGATAGATGTGGATGCCGCTGACGGCATTGGCATAGGCCTCGCGCGCCTTTTCACCGGCCCCCAGCATGTTCTCGTTCGAGGACAGCTTCATGGGCTGGGCCACGCCGTCGATGTTGGACTTGCCGCCGACATAGGGGGCGATGTCGAGAATGCCGGGCTTGGGGGCGGGGGCCTTGGCGTCGGTCATGGGGTCCTCGCGGGGTCTGAATTTCAGAAAAGGGGAGCAGCGCCGATGACGCCGGTCAGGGTGCCGGGCAGGCCGTCCAGCCGCCCGTCGTCGGCCTGCACATAGCCTGCGATCATCATCAGCTTCAAGCCGCCGGTTGCGATCAGCGGCGCGGCGGCCAGACCGTTCAGGCCCAGAACCTCGACCAGACGGGTCTCGGGCAGGGGCGAATCCGTGACCCAGAAAGTGCGATCGTCGCCGGTCGGCTCGGGGTTGCCCCGGCCGATCATCAGGGCCTGCGGCAGGCGAGCGGCATCGTCGGGTAGGGCACCGATGACATGAACCTCGGGCGTGGCCAGCAGCCGCCCCCACCAGGCCGTAACCCCGGCCAGATCCATCAGCACGCGGGCACCCGCGGCGGCCTGCTTCAACCCATCCTCGGCCCTGGCCAGCCGCGCGAATCCCAGCCCGAACCGATCGGCGGCCAGGAGGGCCGATAACCCGCCGTGCACATGCAGGGGCCCGGAGGCAGCACCTTCCACCCGGCCCAACACGGCCCGAACCGTGGCCTTCTGATCGGCGGGCAGGGCGTTCAGCGTCCGGCGCAGGTCCGCAACGGCCTCGCCGTCGCCGGACGGCGGCGTCAGATCGGACAGGGCCTCGCTCAACCGGGTCAGATCGCTCCCGGCCATCAGAACAGCCGGGGCGCGGGCGCGAGGGTAAAGGGCCCCAGCCAGGTGCGACCGTCGCGGAATTCCAGCACCAGTGACACGGGCGCGCGCTCGGCCACGGCGGCGGCACCGGCGGCGGCGGTGGCCTGGGCCCGGTTCACCACACTGTCCTCGGTGGTGGCCAGACCGGCCAGCGCCGGCGCGGCGCGCTCGGCCCGCACGCTGAGGCTGCCGTTCAGCCGCCCGTCCTCATCGGCCACCAGCGGCCCGCCGGTCAGCAGGGCGCGACTGTCGCCGGACTGCAGCTCAACCCGCACATTGGCAAAGCGGCCGCCGGCCTGTGTCCAGGTGTCGAAGACGCCGGCGCTGTCCATGCCGGTCAGGGCCCCCGCGCGTTCCAGTGTGACCTCGGTGCGCACGCTCAGGCGCCCTTCGCCGGTCAACCGGTCCACCGGGCCTGCCTCACGCCCCGTGCCCTCGACCATCTGGAACAGGACATCGAGGTCGTCGGCGCCCGGCGCAGGCGCCTCTGCGTCCCGGGGGCGGGCCGTCGCCGGGCGCGCCTCCAGCGTCAGGCGTTCGGCGGCGGAAATCGGAAAGGCCTCGGCTCCCGGCTCGGCGCGGAAGGTCGGCTGGATCAGCTCCAGTGCCATCTGCGGCCAGGCTTCGGATACGTCACGCACGCTCATGCGAATGGCCTCGGCACGCACGAATACCCGGCCCTTGTCGCCGCGCAGCATGGTCAGGCCGTCAGGAGCGATCACCACCCAGTGCAGCGGGGCATAGGCATTGGCCTCGGCCACCAGTTCGGGTGCGCGGGCCCCGTGGCCCGAGGGCGCCGTCACCTCGACCGCGCGCATCGCCAGCCGGGCGCGGAAGGGCCAGCCATCGATCTCGATCTTGCCGTGATTGATCTCCCACCCGGCCTCGCGCAGGGTCTCGGCGCGGGCCAGCACCTCGCGTTCGACCCTCTGGGTCAGCACGAACCACCAGCCGGTCCAGGCGACCAGCAGGGCCAGCACCACGATCAGCGGAATGAACAGACCCCGGCGGCTGTGGCGCGGGCCGGGCGTGTCGGCTGCAGTCATTCAGATGTCCTGTTCTGATCGGGACCGAGGAACCGGGAAAGGGTCGCGACCGCCTCGGCCAGTTCCATGCGCTGGACCTCTACACCGGGGGGCAGGCCGCCGAAAAGCCGGGTGGGGCAGGCCGCATCCAGCATGACGAATACCCCCTTGTCATCGGCGCGCCGGATCAACCGGCCAAAGGCCTGGGCCATGCGTCCGCGCGCCAGTGCATCGTCATAGGTCCGGCCCCCGCCTGAAGCGTCGGCGCGCGCGAACCGTTCCCGCCGCGCCCGGTGCAGCAGGTCCGGCCGAGGCCAGGGCACCCGGTCAAACACCAGCAGCCGCAGCGGCCGGCCGGGCACGTCCACCCCGTCGCGGATGGCATCGGTGCCGAGCAGACAGCTGTCGCGCTCGGTGCGGAACACATCGACCAGCGCCCCCACGTCGAGCGGATCGATGTGCTGGGCATAGAGGGGCAGGCCCGCGCGGCCCAGCTCGGGCCCCAGCAGGCCATAGACCGCCTTCAGCCGGCGGATGGCGGTGAACAGGCCCAGCGCCCCGCCGCCCGAGGCCAGGAACAACGCCCGCATGGCCGCCGCCGTCCGGCGCGGATCGTCGCGCGGCACGTCGGTGACCACGATCACCTTCGACTGGGCGGCATAGTCGAATGGGCTCTCGACCTTCAGCGTGCGGACCGGGGTCTCCAGCCGTCCGGTGGCCGAGCGCAGCCTCGCCAGATGGAAGGGGTCCTCGCCAAAGTCCGGATCGGTCAGGGTAGCCGAGGTCACCAGCACCCCGTGCGAGGGGCGGATCACGGTGGCCTCCAGAGGCTGGGTCGGGTCGACCCAGTGGCGGCGCAGGGAGACGTCCGACAATCGGCCAAAGGCGCTCTCGGCCGCCAGCCAGTCGACGAACTCGGGGTCACCTGCGGCATCCCCCGACGCCAGATCATTCAGCATGGCCCGCCACGACGGCAGGGTCATGCGCGCCCGCCGGTCCAGCCCGCGCAGCGCCCCCTCGATCCGCGCCCGGGCGCCGCCGTCCAGCGTCTCGGCCTCTTCGGTCAGCACATCCTCCAGATGGCGCGACAGGGCCAGCAGCGGCGCCTCGACCGCCGCCAGTGCCTCGGCGGCCTTCGCGGCGGCGGTGATCAGGTCGGGGATGGCCGGGCGGGCGGCGCACTCCATACCCTGATCCTCGGACCCTCCGCGCGGGTCGGCCCGCGCGCGCAGCTGGTCCAGCGCCGCCGCCAGAAACACCTCGACCGGCCCGGTCGGCGCGCCCGAGTCGGCGCCTCGCAGAATGCGGCCCTGCGCCCCCTCGCCCGGCAGGCGGGTGGCGGCGGCCAGCACATCGCCCAGTGCCTTGCGCGCCGGACCGTCGTCACCGATCAGGTCGCCCAGCCGCTGCTCCAGCCCGCGGCCCCGCCGCGCGCGCGTCTCCGGCCCGCGGATCCAGCGGCGCAGCTCGGCCGCCTCCTGTCCCGACAGACTGGCGGAAAAGGCGCTGTCGGCGGCTTCGAACAGATGGTGGCCCTCGTCGAACACGATGCGCTTCAGCGCGGCGGTCTCGGTGTCGCTGGCGGCGGCCGGACGGGCGGCGCGCGCGCCGTCGAAGGCCGCCTGCACCATGACCAGGGCGTGGTTGGCGATCACCACATCGGCGTGGCGCGCGGCCCTGACCGTCTTCTCCACAAAGCAACGGCGATAGTGGGGACAGGCCGCGTGGATGCACTCGCCGCGCCGGTCGACCAGATTGGCGGGCGTCGGCTGATGGGCGGCGGGCCCCGCATACAGCCCCGGCAGCCAGGCGGGAAAATCGCCGCCCGTCATGTCGCCATCGGCACAGGCCCCGGCCCAGCGCGCCGTCAGGCCCAGACCGACCACATCGCCCGCGCCCAGCTGGGCCTGCTGCACCATCTCCTGCAGGTTCAGCAGGCAGAGATAGTTTTCGCGCCCCTTGCGCACCACCACCCGCCGCCGCGTCTGCCCCTCATGATCGGGCAGGGCCAGCCCCTCGCGCGCGATCTGGCGCTGCAGGGCGCGGGTGTAGGTCGAGACCCAGACGGTCCCGTGGTTGCGCTCGGCCCACAGGGCGGCGGGTGCCAGATATCCCAGCGTCTTGCCCGTGCCCGTGCCCGCCTCGGCCAGCAGGGCGCGCGGCTGGTCCTTGTGATCGCGCGGGGAAAAGGCAAAGGCGGCCTCGGCGGCATAGTCGGACTGGGTCGGCCGCGCCTCATCCAGCCCCAGACCCTTCAGCATGTGATCCAGCCGGATACGGGCGCTCTCGCTGTCGACCGGGTGGGATCCGGCCTCGCCGCGCGGCGCGACCTCCTCCCATTCCGACAGGCGGTTCCAGACGTCCAGCCCCGTGCCCGGCTCCCGCCGCTCGCGCACCCCCCGGCCCGCCGCCTCCAGCCCGGCCCGCAGCGCCTGATCAATCCGCTCGCCCCAGCTCCAGCCCGCCCGGGTCAGCGTTCCGTTCAGCGTCAGCGCCGCCTCAAGGTCCGGATAATCTGCCGCCATGAGCTCGCCCATCAACCGCCCCGCCACCGCGCGCAGCGCCTCGGCCTGGGCCACCGCCCCCACCGGCTCGTCCAGCCCCAGCGCAATGGCCAGCCCCGTCGGCGTCGGCGCACAGAACCGCGCCGGCCGCACAAACACGAACAGCTCCAGCACATCCAGCAGGTGAGGGGCCCGCGCCGGCGCCTCCAGCCCCAGCCGCCGCGCCGTCAGCCCCGCATGGGCGACCAGCACCGGCGCCGGCCCACAGAACAGCCCCTCCGCCGCCCCCCGCCCGATCGCCCGCGCCCCACTCGCATCCGCCACCGCCCCCGCACCCGGCGGAGTCGCCAGCGCAGGCGGCAGGTCGAGGGTCAGCGACGAAGGAGGAGCAGCGACAAGGGACACCGCCCTTCCTTACCCGTGCCCGCGCGGAAACGGAACGGGAACAGGTTCCGCGACGCATCCGATGCGCTAGGTCGCTTCGTTTCGCTTGGTGGAGGAAGGCAAACCCCCGTTTCCTCTGGCACAGTTGTCATCCCGGACGCCCCGCAGGGGCGATCCGGGACGGCGGTCCCTTCACTCCATCCCTCCCGGATAATCGCTGGCGCGATTTCCGGGATGACAAGCCGCACCCTTCACCCGCACCACCGCCCCCTCCGTCACACCGCTTCGCGGCGCGCCACCTCCCCCATGAGGGGGAGGAGATGACGAAGGCCGCCTCACCCCTTCGGCATCAGGGCGTCGTCGATTTCGGTGGCGCGGACATAGGCCGGGCGGGCGCGCAGGCGCTCGGCATAGGCGACGAAGGCCGGGCGGTCGGGGAGGGTCTTGAACATCAGGCCCCAGTTGATCTGCGACCCGACATAGACGTCCGCCGCGCTGAACCGCTCGCCGAGGATCCACGGGCCGTCACCGGAGACCGCACCCTCCAGCGCATCGACGGCGGCCTCGAAGGTGCCGTAGCCGAGGGTTCCGGCCTTGTCGGCGGGGGGCATGAGGTTCATCGATTTGGCGGTGACGGCGGCCTCCAGCGGGCCGGCGGCAAAGAACATCCAGCGCAGATATGTGCCGCGTCCGGCCTCGCTTGCGCCCGGAGCCAGACCGGCCTCCGGAAAGCGGTCGGCGAGGAAGGTGCAGATGGCGGCGCATTCGGTGACCACCTCGCCGTCACAGACGATGGCCGGCACCTTGCCCATCGGATTGATGGCCAGATACTCGGGCGCCTTCATCGTGGTGCCATAGTCCAGCACCCGGGTGTCATAGGGGCGGCCCACCTCCTCCAGCATCCAGCGCACGATGCGCCCGCGCGACATGGGGTTGGTGTAGAAGACGATCTCTTCGGCCATGGTGTCCTCCCGGGTTTTGGCCAGCCTAGCCCCGGATCGTGACGGTCGTCATGCAACTGTGGTTTCGCGCAGCCGCAAAGTCGGGGATAGTCGGCGCATGACCCGTCCTGACCGGCCGCTTGGCCCGAACCGTGTGGCGACCTGGCGGCACCCCTGGCCGGTGCGGCTGACGCACTGGGTCAATGTGATCTGTCTCGTCTTCCTGCTGATGACCGGCCTGCAGATCCTGAAGGCGCACCCGCATCTGTACTGGGGTCTGGATTCGACGTTCGATGACGCCTGGCTTAGCTTTGGCAATATCCCGGGCTGGATGACCCTGCCGAGCTATCGGGATCTGGCGACGGGCCGGAACTGGCATTTCTTCTTCGCCTGGATCTTCGTCGCCAACGGCATGCTCTATCTGCTGTACATCCTGTTCTCGGGGCGGCTGGCGCGGATGATGGAGCCCAGCCGCGAGGAGCTGGCCCACATCCCCGACACCGTGGTCGAGCATGCGAAGCTGAAGTTTCCGGAGGGCGAGGCGGCGCGCACCTATAATGTCATCCAGAAGCTGACCTATCTGATCGTGCTGCTGGTGCTGTTGCCGATGATGCTGGTCACGGGGCTGGCCATGTCGCCGATGATGAATGCCGCCATCCCGGAGTTGCTGCCGATTCTGGGCGGGCGACAGTCGGCCCGTACCCTGCATTTCATCGCCGCCATGGGCATCACCGCCTTTGCCGCTGTCCATGTGCTGCTGGTGTTCCTGAGCGGGCCGCTCAACAATCTCAGGTCCATGATCACCGGCTGGTATGTGATCCGGACCGAACCCGAACCGCCAGAGGAGACGCCCGATGACCGTGATCCGTCCTGATCGCCGTCACCTGCTGCTGGCCGGCGGGGCGCTGGCCCTGTCGGGCTGTGACGGTCTGGTCCGCAATGCCCAGGCCCAGTGCACGGTCAGGAAGGCCGAGCAGGTGTCGAAACGCACCCAGCGCGCCCTGGCCCGCGATGCGCTCGCCCCCGAATACGAAGAAAAGGACATCTCGAAAGACTTCCGCGCCAATGGCTCGGTCGATCCGTCCGCCGCCGAATACCGGGCGCTCAAGGCCAACAATTTCCGCGACTATCAGCTGATCGTCGATGGCCTGGTCGAGACCCCGCTGGCCCTGTCGCTGGCCGAGCTCAAGCGCCTGCCGTCGCGCACCCAGATCACCAAGCACGACTGCGTCGAGGGCTGGACCTCGATCGGCAAATGGAAGGGGGCGCGCCTGTCGGCCGTGCTGAACCGTGCAAGGCTCAAGCCCGAGGCGAAGTTCGTGGTCTTCCATTGCTTCGATGCCCTGGATCAGACCGAGAACGGCGAGCGCTATTACACCTCGGTCGACATCCGCGAGGCCTACCACGAGCAGACCATCCTTGCGTATGAGATGAACGACGAGATCCTGCCCATCAAGCACGGCGCGCCCATCCGTCTGCGGCTGGAACGCCAGCTCGGCTACAAGATGGCCAAATACATCAAGCGCATCGAAGCCGTCGAAAGCTTCGCCCACATCGGCCGCGGCAAGGGCGGCTATTGGGAAGACCGCGGCTATGAATGGTATGCGGGGATATAGAATGTGGGGTCTTGTCCTTGGTGGATTGATCGCCCTGTGGCCCACTCTGCTGCTGGCCCAGACCCCGTCGGACGCGCCACCCCGGCCGCCGCTGTGCGAGGGCGCGATCACGCGACTGGGGCCACCGCCGCTGGCGGCACCGGCCGCCGGTCTCTGGCCCGCTTCTACCTTCGAGGCGACCGGGCGCGAGGATGCGGCGCTCGACGATGTGCTCACGCGCGCTGCGGGTGCCATGGGAGCGCAGTCGATGGGGGGCGCTGTGCTGGATGCCGACGGTCTGTGGTCGGGCCGGGCGGGCGCGAACGACGCCCCCCTGTTCTGGTGGGCCAGCGCCGGAAAGCTGGCGGTCGCCGTCGCCGTGCTTCAGCTGGTCGAGGAGGGGGTGGTCTCGCTCAACGATCCGGTCTCGCTCTGGGTCGAGGGGGTGCCGCTGGGCGAACGCATCACCCTCGGCAGGCTGCTGGATCACACTTCGGGCCTCTACAGTTCCAACGAGGCCGCGTTGGTGCGGGCCGATCCCCGGTTCCGGGCGATCGACGAACTGGTCGCGGTGGCGCGTGACGAGAGCAGCCTGTTCTGTCCCGGTCAGGGCTGGCGCTATTCCAACACAAACTACTGGCTGCTGGGCGCGGTTCTGGAGGCGGTCGAGGGACAGCCGCTGGACCGGATTCTGACCCGTCGGATCGTCGAGCGGGGCGGCCTGTCGGGCGTGCGGTTCGTGAGTGCGGACGATTCCGTGTCCGATATGCAGCCCTTGCCGCCGCCGGATTCTGCCGGTGGGGAGGTGGAGGTCCACCCCGGCTGGGTGGGCGCCGCCGGGCCCATGCTGGCGACGCCCGAGGGGGCGGTGAGGCTGCTGCAGGCGGTCCTGACCGGACGTCTGCTGCCGACGGAGCGGGTTCGGAGCATGCTCGATCTGCCCTGGCGGATGTTCGACCAGCCGATGGCCTATGGTCGGGGTCTGATGCTCTATGAGGTGCCCGAGCCCGGCCGGCCCCTGACGTGGATCGGCCATTCCGGCGGCGCGAGCGGGGTCAAGGCCGCCATGGTCTGGTCGCCGGTCGATCAGGCCTATGCCGCGGTGGCCCTGACAGGGACGGGCTCGGCGGAAGCCGCAGCCAACGCCCTGCTGCGAACGCGCGGACGTCGCCAGAGCCCGGCAGGCCCCTAATCCTCGACCGTTTCCTTGCGGCGTTTGACCATCAGGTCGAAGCTGTCCCAGACGCCGTCGGCCCCGTGCCAGGCGCCCTTGGTCGCGGCCTTGGAGTATTCGGTGGCGCGGGCCTCGAAGAAGTTGGCGTGCTCCACACCGCTGAGCAGCGACTGCAGCCAGGGCAGCGGGTTCTCGCGCTCGCCGCCGAACAGCTCCGGCAGCTGCAACTGGCGCAGGCGCCAGTCGGCGATGAAACGGATGTAGGCCTTGATGTCGTCGGGGGTCATGCCGTGGACCGGGCCCATTTCGAAGGCCAGGTCGATGAACTTGTCCTCCATGGTCACGACCGTCTCGCAGCACTGCAGGATGTCGTCGGCCACGGCTTTGGTGACCGCGCCGGTCTCCTTGTTGAAGGCGTGGTACAGTTTGATGATGCCCTCGCAGTGGAGGCTCTCGTCGCGCACGGACCAGCTGACGATCTGGCCCATGCCCTTCATCTTGTTCTGGCGCGGGAAGTTCATCAGCATGGCGAAGCTGGCGAACAGCTGCAGCCCTTCCGAGAAGCCGCCGAACATGGCCAGCGTCCGGGCGATGTCGGCATCGGTCTCGACCCCGAACTGGCCCATATAGTCGTGCTTGTCCTTCATGGCCTCGTATTCCATGAAGGCGCCGAACTCGGCCTCGGGCATGCCGATGGTCTCGAGCAGCAGGGCATAGGCCGCAATATGGATGGTTTCCATATTGGCGAAGCTGGCCAGCATCATCTTGACCTCGGTCGGTTTGAAGACCCGACCGTAGCGCTCCATGTAATTGTCCTGCACCTCGATGTCCGCCTGGGTGAAGAAGCGGAAGATCTGGGTCAGCAGATTGCGCTCGGCACTGTTCAGATTGGCCGCCCAGTCCTTGCAGTCCTCGCCCAGCGGCACCTCTTCGGGCATCCAGTGGACCTGCTGCTGCTTCTTCCACATGTCAAAGGCCCACGGATAGCGGAACGGCTTGTAGGCGGCCGAGGGCGTCAACAGGCCGGGAAGGCTGCCGGCAGGCTTGGCGGGCGTGATCGGGCTGTGGGCGTTCATGCGCGTCTCGTGAACTGAAGGGGTCATCGCTGCAGGGCGAGCCCGCACCATGCGCGGACAGGCGCGGCCTGCCAAGGGGGGTCGGCGCTGGATATTGTGATTGTGATCGACGCGCCCCCCAAATCTTGTGGTTAATCGCGGGAGGGCTGGGGATGAATGATGATCCGCGTGCCTCGCTTTTTCGGAGGCCTATCTCATCGGGCGACTATCTTCGCTAGAATTCTGACGAACCGGCGTTATAGTTCGCTCGTGGGGGGAATCGTGCCGACGAGTTTGGTCGAGGTCGCCCCGCGTCGCGGACGTCATGTCCGAACAGGGAGGCTAAAACCATGAAACGACTGAAACTTCTTGCCCTCGGGGCCACTGCGGCCCTCGGCCTCAATGCGGCCGTCAGCGCGCCGGTGCTGGCCCAGGCATCGGAGCCGTTTGTGGGTCAGTTGACGCTGTTTGCGACGGACTGGTGTCCGCGCAACTGGGCCAAGGCTGACGGCTCGTTGTTGTCGATTGCCCAGAACCAGGCCCTGTATTCCCTTTATGGAACGACCTACGGCGGCAACGGCCAGACCAACTTTGCCCTGCCAAACCTGCAGGGCCGGGCGCCGGTCAGCTATTCAGCCAGCATGCCGCTCGGCCTTGCCACGGGCACCACCACGGCCACGCTGACGATCAACCAGATGCCCGCGCACAATCATACGCTCCTCGCGGCGTCGACCAGTCCCACCAGCAACAATCCTTCGGGCGGCAGTCTGGCGACCTTCCCGCCCAGTTCGCCAATCTATGCCTCCCCGTCCGAGACGCCTTCGGTCGCCATGCACCCGAATGTCGTGACCCAGACCGGCAACGGGCAGCCTTTCTCCATCCAGAACCCGATCCTGGCCATGAACTGGTGCGTGTCCCTGCAGGGCATCTACCCGTCGCGATCGTAGGGGATCATCATGATCAAATCAGGAAAATTGGCAGCCCTGACCGCCGGGGTGGCGCTGGCCGGCAGTCTTGCCTCGCCTGCTGCGGCCCAAGATCCCTTTATCGGGGAACTGCAGCAGTTTGCTACAAACTGGTGTCCGAGGGACTGGCATCGGGCAGACGGTACACTGCTGCCTATCAGTCAATTCAGCACCCTCTACAGCCTGATCGGCACGACCTATGGCGGCAATGGCATCCAGACGTTCGCCCTGCCCGACCTGCGGGCTCGGGCACCGATCGGCTACTCCTCCCAGATGCCTCTGGGTGCGATGACCGGCGTCAGCTCAACCACGCTGCTGTCAATCCATCTACCGGCGCACACCCACAACCTTCAGGGTGACGAGACAGGGCCGGTCACCAACCAGCCCAATGGATCGATGCTCGGGACCTTCCCTTCAGGGTCGTCGATATACAGCAGCGGCAACGGGCAACTGCCCATGAACTATCATGTCGTCCAGATCGCGGGCGGTAACCAGTCCGTATCGATCCAGAGCCCGATCCTGGCCACCAACTGGTGCATCGCCCTGTACGGGATTTACCCGCCGCGTCCCTAGGGCCGTCACCCCAACCTGCCCCTGGCCCGCTGGACACTGTCCGGCGGGCCTTTTCTTGCGGCTCAGTCAAACAGGATGACGGCCAGCCCCGTCAGGGCAAAGCCGAGCGCGGCCGCGAGCCGGATCCAGGTCATGGGCAGGCGATCGGCGGCCTTTTCACCCAGCAGGACCGCCGGTGTATTGGCCAGCATCATGCCGAGCGTCGAGCCGATCACGACCGGGATCAGGGCTTCGAACCGCACCGCCAGCGCGGCCGTGGCGATCTGGGTCTTGTCGCCCATCTCGAGTACGAAGAAGGCCGCGGTGGTGGTCAGGAAGATGCCGCGCCAGGTGGTCTCCTTCGGAGCCGGGCGTTGTTCCAGCCGGTCGGGGATCAGGGTCCAGGCGCCAAAGGCCAGAAAGGTCAGGCCGATCACCCATTTGAGCCAGGGTCCTTCGGCAAAGCTGGCCAGCACCGATCCGGCGATCGCGGCGACCAGGTGGTTGGCGACCGTCGCGACCAGAATGCCGCACAGGATGGGTGCGGGCCGGCGCCAGGCTGCGGCCAGCAACACCGCCAGCAGCATGGTCTTGTCGCCAATCTCGGCCAGCGCCACCAGGCCGGTCGAGACGCCGAGAGCCTCCCAGAAGGGGCCGACAGACAACAGGGTCAAAACAGGTCACTCGGGCGGGGGCGACGGGCGAACCGACGGTCATCGCGAACGCCCCCGCATGGATGCGCCCCGCGATGCCAGCGGTCTTGTCAAACAGCTCCGCGACCCTGAGGTCTGGCGAAGCTCCGCACGCGCCATTCCCTCCGGGCGAGGGAAAGTGTGTTGACGCGCGCCCCACTTTTGCGTGGGCGACTACTCCCCGATGACGAGGGGGCCGCTTTACGCCGGAGGGGCCTGCCGCGCAAGTCGGGCCTCGCGGTGCCGCCCGTATCGCTCTAGCGCCCAGGCGGCCAGCCACAGGCTCATGGCCCAGGCCGCACCGACACACCAGCCGGCCAGCACATCCGACAGCCAATGGGCGCCCAGATAGACCCGGGTCAGGCCTACGGTCAGGGCCAGCAGCCCGGCGGCGCCCAGCACCCAGGCCTTTTCCCGGCGCCGCGTCAGCCCCTGCGCCACCAGTGTCCCGAGACTGAGGTAGAAAACGGTCGCCAGCAGGGCATGGCCCGAGGGAAAGCTGGCGTTCAGCGTCTCGACCGCCTGATAGGCCACGGGCGGCCGCTCCCGCTCGAACACGGATTTCAGCCCCTCGCTGAGGCCGACGGCGCCGATCAGGCCCAGCACGAGCCGGAGGGCGGCGCCCCGATGGCGTTGCAGCAGCAGATAGGTGACCGCCAGCAGGGTGAAGAGCGACAGGACCGATATCCCGCCGAGCGACGTCAGATCGGCAGCCGCCTCCTCGACCCACCAGGGGCCGATGGGATTGCCGGCATCGCCCGGCAGGCGCAGCGCCGCCAGCACCCGATAGTCAAGGCCGCGGTCGCCCTGCTCGGCCATTTCTTCGGCCAGTTCGAGGAAGAACAGGCTGCCCATGGCCATCACCAGAAAGGCCCCGAGCGCCGCCGCCTCGGTGCGCGCCAGCCTGAGGAGTCGCACCGCCTGCGGTGGCAGGATTTCGGCCAGGCGGTGTCGAAAGGCGGCGAGGGTCATCGCCGCCAAACGGCCAAGGTTGGTCGGCGTTCCGACGGGCCGGCCGGGCGATCACGTTTCCGTGATCAGGCCGCAGGCGTCACCCCGGTGTCACAGGGCTTTCCACAGTCCCGAGTGGCTTGCCCCCCGATTCGCGAACAATGTGATCGTCAAGCCCGTTGACGGGTCGTTAGCTATCTGTGCCCCATATGTGGCGTCGGGACCTGCTTCGGCCACTAGATCGTGTGGTAGGGCAGGAGGCGCTGTTGCATTGGCATTCGGGGATTATCGAGCATTATGGCTGGCGTGGAAGCACTGAAGACGGCGGAAATGAAGACGGCAGAGACGTCTGGGGGGACGACCGCTGAACGACCGCATCTGAAGGTGGTGCCCTCCATCATTCTGGACCGCTCGCGTGACAACCTTCTGACCGAGTTCGGCAAGAAGACGCTGGAAGACCGCTATCTGCTGGCGGGCGAAAGCTATCAGGACATGTTCGCGCGGGTGGCCAATGCCTTCGCCGACGACGCCGACCACGCCCAGCGCATCTATGATTATATGAGCCAGCTGTGGTTCATGCCGGCGACGCCGGTGCTGTCGAACGGCGGCGCCAATCGCGGCCTGCCGATCTCCTGCTTCCTGAATGCGGTGGGCGACAGCCTGGACGGCATCCAGTCGGTGTGGAACGAGAATGTGGCCCTGGCCTCGAACGGTGGCGGCATCGGCACCTACTGGGGCGGCGTCCGGTCGATCGGCGAGAAGGTCAAGGGCGCGGGCCAGACCTCGGGCATCATTCCCTTCATCCGCGTGATGGACAGCCTGACACTGGCGATCTCGCAGGGCTCGCTGCGCCGGGGTTCGGCCGCCGTCTATCTGGACGTGCACCACCCCGAGATCGAGGAGTTCCTCGAAATCCGCAAACCGTCCGGCGACTTCAACCGCAAGTCCCTGAACCTGCACCACGGCATCAACATCACCGACGCCTTTATGGAGGCGGTGCGCGACGGCAAGACCTTTGACCTGATCTCGCCCAAGGACCAGGCGGTCATGAAGACCGTCGACGCCCGGGCCCTGTGGCAAAAGATCCTCGAAATTCGCCTGCAGACCGGTGAGCCCTATCTGATCTTCTCGGACACGGTGAACCGCCAGATGCCGCGTCACCAGCAGGAGCTGGGCCTGTCGGTCAAGCAGTCGAACCTGTGCTCGGAAATCATGCTGCACACGGGCCGCGACCATCTGGGCGTCGACCGGACGGCGGTCTGCTGCCTGTCGTCGGTCAATGCCGAGACCTTCCTCGAGTGGAAGGACGAGCCGCGCTTCATCGAGGACGTCATGCGCTTCCTCGACAATGTGCTGGAAGACTTCATCCGCCGCGCCCCGCCGGAAATGTCGGCCGCTGTCTATTCGGCCAAGCGCGAGCGGTCGGTGGGCCTCGGCCTGATGGGTTTCCACTCCTTCCTGCAGGCCCAGGGCGTGGCGTTCGAGTCCGCCATGGCCAAGTCGTGGAACATGCGCCTGTTCAAGCACCTGCGCCGCGAGGCCGACAAGGCCAGCCGCCTGCTGGCCGAGGAAAAGGGTGCCTGCCCCGACGCCGAGGAGCGCGGCATCATGGAACGTTTCAGCCACAAGCTGGCCATCGCCCCGACCGCCTCGATCTCGATCATCTGCGGCGGCACCTCGGCCGGCATCGAGCCGATCCCGGCTAACATCTATACCCACAAGACCCTGTCGGGCTCGTTCGCGGTCAAGAACCCCTATCTGGAAGAACTGCTGGAAGGCAAAGACCTCAACACCGACACGGTCTGGAACTCGATCCTCGAGAACGAGGGCTCGGTCCAGCATCTGGACGCGCTGACCGACGACGAAAAGGCCATCTTCAAGACCGCCTTTGAACTGGACCAGCGCTGGGTGGTTGAACTGGCCGCCGACCGCACGCCGGAAGTCTGCCAGGCCCAGTCGGTTAATCTGTTCATCCCGGGCGATGTCGAGAAGTGGGATCTGCACATGCTGCACTGGTCAGCGTGGGAGCGGGGGCTGAAGTCGCTCTATTACCTGCGGTCCAAGTCGGTGCAGCGGGCGTCGTTCGCCGGTTCGGAGGACAAGGCCGAGCAGGAAGTGGATCCGAACCAGCCGGATCTGTTTTCAGTGGCGCGCACCGACTACGACGAGTGTCTGGCCTGCCAATAGGGCAAGGCACCGGCGAGAGGGAACGCAGGGCCATCCCCGTCCGTTAGGGGATCGGAACCGCGTCGCTGAAAAGTCATTTGTCGGGCGCGGTCAGATGTAGCATGCTCTGACGCGTAACGCTGCGTAAGGGCACGGTGAGGGGCCTGTGAAGCGATCGACGTCCATCCTGGTCGGGTGTGTCCTGGCCACCGGTTTCGGGGGAGCCGCCTTTGCACAGGCGGGTCCGTCGACGACGGCGTCGCTCAACACCGCAGATCCGTGGGAAGACAGCTGGGAAGCCCGGCGCCGCGACCGCGAAATCACCACCCGCTTGAACTCCGATACTGCCTATACTGCCCGGGTCCAGACTGTGACTGCCGGGGCCTATGTGTCCGAGACTCGCGCTATCGACGTGCGGCCGCTTGAGATTGAGCGCGGCTCGCCCTGGGTCGCCACCTCGCGCGAGGTCTGGCGCGAAACCGACACCTATACCGAAAGCCTTCGCGTCGACAGCGCGGGCGCGTTGCGCCGGGCCGACGGCGGGCCTATGCCTCCCGGCGCCGGCGATGCCGTCATGGTCGACGATGAGCGCTATGGCCTCAGCTATCGCCGGGGCTGGCCGTCCACGCTGGGCTATACGGCCTCGGGCCTCGAAGTGACCCTGACCCCCCACGCCGGGGTGGGGCTGACCCCGCTGGGCCCCGTGGCCGAGGCCGGGGCCACCCTGTCGATCGGGTCGGACGTCGACCGTATGGTGCCCGAGGGGCAGGAGGTCTTCGGCGACCGGGCGCGCTGGTATCTGTTCGCCGCAGGCTCCGGCCGGGCTGTCGGCTATAATTTCGCCCGGACCCGCGACGGCAACTATGCCCGCTCGGGCTACAGCCACGACTCCGGGGCCTTCCTCGGCGATGCCTCGATCGGGGTCGCCTATCGACGGGGCGACGTCCACAGCTCGGTCGGTCTGGTCTATCGCGAGATCGAGCCCGGCGGCATGCGGGACATGAGCGACACCATTGAGGCCGATGTCACCGAAGGCATGGTGGCCTTCCAGTTTTCGATCAAGCCCGACTGGTGACGGTCTAGCGGGTCGCGACCACGCCCTCGCGCCGGTCATCGGCCCCGCCGTCCCAGGCCCAACCCTCCGGTCCCAGCCGCCACAGACCGCCGTGCAGGCCTGAATTCTCACTGGCATTCGGCCTGAGCTGCAGGCCTCGCTCCGCCAGCGCCGACTGAAGCTCCGGTGAGAACCGTTCGGTGTCCGCCCCCAGCCCCGACCCGCGCGCCACCAGATTGGGCAGGTCAAAGGCGTCCTGCACACTCAGACCCCAGTCGAGGGTCCCGATCAGGGCCTTGGCGTTATAGGCCAGAATGGACGACCCGCCGGGCGAGCCCAGCCCCCCGACCAGCCGCCCCTCGCGGTCGAAAATCAGCACCGGCGACATTGAGGACCGGGGCCGCTTGCCGCCCGCGACCGCATTGGCCACGGGACGCCCCAGGTCATCGACCGGCTCGAACGAGAAATCGGTCAGCTGGTTGTTCAGGAAGAAGCCGCCGCTCATCCGTCCCGAGCCGAACACGCTCTCGACGGTGGTCGTCATACTGACCGCATTGCCCCACTGGTCGACAATGAAGAAATGCGAGGTCCCTGCAGGCTCGGTCGTGGCGTCGGTACCGACGGCGACGATGCCCGGGGGGCTCCCGGCCTCTGCGGCTCCGGTCAGCCCGGGCACCAGGGCCGCGCGCCCGGCGACATAGCCGGGGTCCAGCAGGCCCGCGACGGGCACATGGACAAAGTCGGCATCGGCCACATAGCGATCCCGGTCGGCATACATCAGCCGCTGCAGCCGGGCGAAGGCCACCCAGGCGCCGGCGTCATCCGGCCCGGCCGAGACGGCCGGCACATGCTCGGCCATGGCCAGCAGCTGCAGCAGCGACACCCCGCTGGAGGGCGGCGGCGGCACGCAGACCACATAGATGCGGTAGGGACGGCACAGGGCTCCGCGGACCTTCGGCTGATACCCGGCCATGTCTTCCAGCGTCAGGGCGCCGGGGCGCGGCGCCTCGCCGACCGTCGTGACAATCCCCTCGGCGATCGGGCCTTCGTACAGGGCGCGCGGTCCCCCGACGACCAGCATCCGCACCGTTTCGGCATAGGCCGGATTGGTCAGCACATCTCCCGTCTCGACGCGTTCTCCGTCGGCTCCGGTGAAGTATGCATTGGCCCAGTCGCTGCGGGCCTGTCCGCGGGTCGAGGCGATGAAGCCGCCCAGCCGCGGGCTGACCTCGAACCCGTCCTCGGCCAGGCGCTCGGCCTCGCCGAACAGGTCCGCCCAGGCCAGCCGTCCGTGCCGCGCTTGCGCCAGACCCAGCATGGCCACGGCCCCGGGCACGCCGGTTGAGCGCCCCGACATCACGGCATCGGCAAAGCCCAGCGGCCTGCCGTCCTGCCAGAACAGTTCGGGTGTGGCGGCGGCCGGCGCCGTCTCGCGCCCGTCATAGACGGTGACCGTGCCGCTTTCGGCGTCGAACCACATCATGAAGGCGCCGCCGCCCAGCCCCGACGATTGCGGCTCGACCAGACCCAGAACCGCCTGGACTGCCACCGCCGCATCGGCCGCCGTGCCGCCCCGATCCAGCACCGCCATGCCCGCCGCCACCGCATGCGGATTGGCGGCCGAGACAAAGGGGCCGATGGCCCTCGGCACCTCGGTTGTAATCGCGGGCGACGCTTCGACCGATCGCGCCTGCGGCTGCATCGCGCAGGCGGCGCCGACCAGCAGGGCCACGGCGGACAGGGGACGCAGAAGGGTCGACACAGGCATGAAAGGAACCGGTCCGTTACGACATATCGGGGAGCTCAATCCGGCCTAGCCCATTTTCGCCCGCCGTTCGACGCCCGCGTGCCTGCCGGTCAAATTCTCGGTGTTTCAGGGGCGCACAGGTCTTGCGCGGATGAAACCGAGCGGCTAGAGAACCGCCCCTGCCCCGCAAGGGTCAGATGCGCACCCGTAGCTCAGCTGGATAGAGCACCAGACTACGAATCTGGGGGTCAGGAGTTCGAATCTCTTCGGGTGCGCCACTTCCTTCTTTCCCTTTCATTTCAAAGAGTAGGAGGGATGGAGGGGCCATTTTTCATCGGTTTTTACAACGCCGTTCGCATCGTTGATTGACCGCTGATCGCTTCGCGTCCGTTCGCCGGGATCGTCTTGTCACGGAGACGCTGCTGCTTCAGCCACAGGACGAACAGGGGACGCCTCGTCAGCGCCGAGCAGGGCCGCGAGCGTCAAGAGATGGGCCAGCGATACGGGCGTGCGCCCGGTTCTCCAGTGACTGATCATGTTCGGCGCGACAAAGCCGAAGCGTGCGGCGCCCTGCTCGTTAGTCAGCCCGGTCTTGTCCCAGTTCGCGTCGATAAAGGCCGCGAGCGGACTTGGGGGCACATGGGCGGCGGGGTTCCTGGGGCGTCCTGCAGATTTCATGGTGGTCGTTCTCAGTCGATTGATGTTGACTGACCATAGACCATTGAAAGAGAGAGATTATCGGCGATGTGAGCGTTCAGATGCGGATTCTTCGGAGGCTCGCCTGGCTCGCCTGGCTCGCTTGAGCGCTTGAGCGCTTGAGGGCATGGGCACAAGCGCTCATCCACAAGATGTTCTGGTTATGTTCTTGCGTTCCCCGCCATCGGTCCGCCTAATCGTGGCGGGTCGGATGGATGAACTGGAGAGCATAGATGCAGCCACACCAAACCGACCCCGAGCCATTGATCCGCCTGGTCGCTACCCTTGTTCCCGAGGGCGCCGATGGGCGGGCCGGGTTGCGGACCATCGTCCGTGAGATCGAGGCGAAATACCCGGGCGAGATCCAGCGCATGGCCGCTGCCCTGGAACTGGAGAAGCTGCGGTGCAGGGCGTCGTCGTGATGCCTGGATGTGGGCGGGTGTCTATTCTGCGGTGGGTCGCGATGTCCGACCCACGACCCGGCAACTGACGGCCCGGCTGGGTGACGACGGCTGGGTAGTCGAAAAGATGCGCTGGGGCCTGGTGCCGTTCTGGAGGTCGGGCAAGCCGCTCAAGGACACCGAAAAGGGCAAGGGCGACGGGTTCAAGCTGACCACCTTCAACGGACGCTGCGAGAACGAGATTCAGTTGGTCCGGGTCGCAATCGACGATAGGTCGGTGCCGATATCGACCATGTCGGCGCTGCCTTTCGCTCGGAATACCTGTCGACCAGCTCGGATGCATATGGCCTCGTCAGCACGGTGAATCGGACCAGTTCCTCCATCACATCGACGATCCGGTCATAGTAGCTGGATGGCTTCATCCGCCCGGCGTCGTCGAACTTCTTTTACGCCTTTGCGACGCTGGACTGGTTCGGGATTGTAATCATCCGCATCCACCGGCCCAGCAGGCGCAGGGCGTTCACTGCGTTGAAGCTCTGTGAGCCGCCGGATACCTGCATGACCGCCAGAGTGCGACCTTGCGTAGGGCGCACGCCACCGATGCCGAGCGGCAGGTGATCGATCTGCAGCTTCATCAGACCAGAAACCTGCCCGTGACGTTCCGGGCTGCACCAGACCATGCCCTCCGACCAGAAGGCATGCTCGCGCAACTCCTTGACCGCCGGATGATCATCGTCGCCGGGGGAGCCGGGCAGAGGCAGGTCCGAGGGATCAAAGATGCGGGTGTCGCAGCCCATGAACCTGAGCAGGCGCGCTGCTTCCTCGACGCAAAGCCGGGAGTAGGACCGCTGTCGCAACGATCCATAGAGGAGCAATATGCGGGGCGGATGCTCGTTCCAGGGCGGGGAGATCGTCCGGGTCAGGCAGCTCGCGCAAGCGATCCATCAACAGGCATCCTTCATCGGAGTCGTTGCAGGGAAGAACCTGCGGCCCAGCCACAGGGCGACAGATACCAGCAGGATCAGCACCGGCACCTCGACAAGCGGTCCGATCACGGCAGCAAACGCGACCGGCGACGCCAGTCCGAAAGCTGCAATCGCCACGGCTATGGCGAGTTCGAAGTTGTTTGAGGCGGCAGAGAACGCCAGCGCGGTTGTGCGCGGGTAGTCGGCTTTGATCAGCCGACCCATCAGGAAGCTGATCACGAACATCACGAGGAAGTAGATGGTCAGCGGGATCGCGATGCGCAGCGCGTCGAGCGGCAGGGCCACCACGTCCCCGCCCTTCAGGCTGAACATGGCGACGATGGTAAACAGCAGGGCGATCAGGGTGATAGGGCCGATACGCGGCAGGAAGCCGCGCTCATACCAGTCCGCCCCTTTGCGCGCGACCAGCACGCGGCGCGTGAGGAATCCGCCGAGGAAAGGCAGACCGAGGTAGATCAGGACCGCGCCCGCGATGGTCCAGAAGCTCACATCCACGACGCTGCCTTGAAGCCCGAGCAGGGGCGGAAGGAAGGACAGGAAGAACCATGCGTAGGCGCTGAAGAAGACGATCTGGAAGATCGAGTTGAAGGCCACGAGGCCCGCGACATACTGATTGTCGCCTCTCGCAAGCTGGTTCCAGACCAACACCATGGCGATGCACCGGGCCAGCCCGATCAGGATCACGCCGGTCATGTATTCCGGTTGGTCGCGGAGGAAGATCACGGCTAGCACGAACATCAGCACCGGGCCGAGGACCCAGTTCTGGAACAGCGACAGCGCCAGCACCCGCTTGTCCGCGAAGACGCGCGGCAGTTCCTCGTATTTCACCTTCGCCAGCGGCGGATACATCATCAGGATCAGCCCAATGGCGATGGGCATGTTCGTCGATCCGACAGACAGACTGTCCAGCCACCCGGGCAGGCCCGGGACGACAGTGCCCAGCAGCACTCCCAGCCCCATGGCGACGACTATCCAGAGCGTCAGCCAACGGTCCAGGAAAGATAGCCGGTGCGTCGGGTTGTCGTGGAGGACAGGGGTATCGACCATCAGCGGACCCTCCGCCCCGCCTGGTCGATAGCGACCTCCCCATCTTCCTTGGTGAAGGGCTTGAGGTCATCGGCGGGCAGCAGGTCCAGCACCGCCTCTGAGGGACGACACAGACGGACCCCGAGCGGTGAGACGACGATGGGCCGGTTCAGCAGAATGGGATGCGCTTCCACGGCGTCCAGCAGCTGTTCGTCGGTGATCGCGTCGTAGCCGAGGCCGAGATCCGCATACGGGGTGCCCTTCTCGCGCAGCAGCGTTCGAAGCGGTTGCCCCGTCCGCGCCGCCAGCTCAGCGACCATCTTCCGCGATGGCGGGGTCTTCAGATACTCGATGACGTGCGGCTCGATCCCGACATGACGGATCAGGGCCAAGGCGTTGCGCGAGGTCCCGCAGGCGGGGTTGTGATAGATGACGATGTCCATGGGTTCTCAGGGGCAGCAGGGTAGGAGTTCGGCCAAGAGCGGCTCGCACTGTTCGGCCCGTCCTCCGCAGCAGTCGGCTACGAGGAAAAGGACCAGCCCCCGGAGCCGATCAATGTCCGGGGTGAAGTAGATTTCCCGGCCTTTGCGTTCGGAGGAAATCAAACCCGCGTCCGCCAGTATGCGGAGGTGGGACGACATGGTGCTTGCGGGCTGCTCGAAAGCCTGCGCGACGTCCCCCGCCTTGAGGCCGCCGGGAGCGTGCCTGATGAGCAACCGGAGAACCTCCAGCCGCCGGGGATGACCCAACGCTGAGAAGCATCTGACAGCGAAGCTATGGTCCATTATTCGTTATTACGAGAATAGTCGAAGGATTGCAATCTGGCACACGATATCAGGTGGTGGTAGGCGGCCCGCTTGGAGCCCAAATCCAGGTGCCAACGGCAGCCACCTGGTGATCGACGGCGTCTCGACCCCACGGCGTAGGCAGGGATCCATCCAGTTCTTTTTATGCACGGTGCGCATTGCGGGCGGCAACTAACGGAAGGCACGCTTTGCTCAATCGTTGCGCTGGCTGGTGTTTATTGGGTGGGATCGGGGAATGAGGTCGTGTGCCCTTCCGGCTTGGTTGCCGAGATCCACTGCCGCGTCTTTGCCGCCGGGCTTACGGGCGCGTGACGGTGGGCCGGCCCAGGCATCCGGGCGATCGGGATGATCGCTCCGCGACTCTGGATGACCTCGCGTGCAAGCGCATGACCCGCCTGAACGGCCCCGTCGATGTTGACGCCTGCAATCAAGGCGTGAAGACAGGCGGCATTGAAGCTGTCCCCAGCGCCGGTGGTGTCGACAGGCTGGATCGGCGAGGTCGCGATCAGCCGCCCCGGGCCGCCGTCGGAGGCAAGGGCCCCGTCGGGGCCCTGTTTGACGACCACCAGAGACGCGCCCGCCGCGCGCCAGCGGGCGATGGTGTCCCCCGGCGTCGCGTCGCCCATCAAGGCCTGTTCGTCCTCGAAGGTCGGCAAGGCCCAGTCGACCAGCGGCATGAAGGCCGTCACCGCGTCGCGGGCAGCTATGTGCGAGGGCCAGTTGCGCGGGCGATAGTTGGGGTCGAAGGCCACCTTGCCGTCCCGGGCGCGGACTGCCCGGGCGATGTCATGGATCCTGGCGCGGCCGGCGGCATCGAACAGGGACAGGGTGATGCCGGACAGATAGAGCAGATCGGCCCGCTTCATCGCCTCCACCGCCGCGGCGGACGCTTCGAGCGCGAAGAAATTCCGCGCCGCGCTGGTCTCGCGCCAATAGGTGAAGGTGCGCTCTCCCGCGTCGTCGGTGCGGATGGCGTAGAGGCCGGGCACGCGGTCGGGGTCGGTGAGGGCGAGGCCCAGGTCGATCCCTTCGGCGCGCCAGGCGGCGCGCAGTTCGTCGGACCACGGATCGGGGCCGAGCGCTGTGGCATAGGCAACGTCGTCGCCAAGCCGGGCCATGTAGAGGGCGGTGTTCAACGTGTCGCCGCCGAACGCCAGCCGGGCCGAGCCGTCGGCCTGGCGGGACAGTTCGAGCATGCACTCGCCGAACGAGACGACGCGCGGCCGGTCGCTCATACCCCGCGCGTCCCGTCAGCGGACATCACGAGAAGGCAAGGCCGCCGTTGATGTCGAGATTGGCGCCGGTGATGAAGGCCGCGTCATCAGAGACGAGGAAGGCAACGGTGGCGGCGACCTCTTCCGGATTGCCCTCGCGGCGCAGCGGCGTGCTACCGGCGACGGTCTTGCGCACCTCATCCTTCGTGAAGGTGTCGTGGAAGCGGGTGGCGATCATGCCGGGGCACAGGGCGTTGACGCGGATGCCCCGGGGGCCCAGCTCTTTGGCCATGGCGCGGGTGAAGGTCATGATCGCGCCCTTGGACGTGGCGTAAATCGAAGCCCCGGGTCCGCCGCCATCCCGTCCGGCCAACGACGAGAAATTCACGATCGTCGATCCTGCCGCCATGTGAGGGACGGCGGCCCGGGTGGCCAGATAGGCCGACTTGAGGTTCAGGTTCATCACCGTGTCAAAGAAGGCCTCGTCAATCTCGGCGAGCGGCCGACGCTCGACCATGCCCCCGGCCAGATTAACGAGGATGTCGATGCGGTCGCCGAAGCCGGCGCGGGCGGCCTCGATCAGTCCGTCGACACCCGCCGCGGTCGAGACGTCGGCGCGGTGGATAATGGCCTCACCGCCGGCGTCCCGGACGAGCTTCAGGGTTTCCGCGGCGCTGGCCTCGTCGTTGGCGTAGTTGATGCAGACCTTGGCTCCCATCTGAGCGAGCCGAAGGGAGACCGCGCGACCGATATCACGGCCGCCACCCGTGACGATCGCGACCTTGTTGGAAAGTGACATTTAGGCGTCCTTGATTTTGGAGGAGGAGGAGGAGGTCGGCATGGACGGCACCGGCGCGATGCGGCCGGTCACGAACAGGACGAAGAACAGGGCGACGGGCACCAGGAGAGCCACCAGTACGAAGATTGGGGCGTAGGAAACCTTTGTCATGGCTGGCACCAGCCAGGTGATGATCAGCGTGCCCGCCACCGCGGCCATGCCGCTGACACCGGCCAGTGTGCCGACGCTTTTCTGGTGGAAAACGTCACCCGGCAAAGTCTGGATATTTCCAATGGCGACCTGAAAACCGAAAAGAACCGCGGCGATGATCAGCACAGCAGCCACCGGACCGGGCGCTTGGGGTGCTGCGATCAGGGCCGGCCCCATGATCGCAGCGCCCAGCGTGATGGCGACCTTTCGGGCTCGGTCGACCGACCAGCCGCGACTGATCATGAGCCCCGACAGCCACCCGCCGAACAGGCTGCCAATCATGGCGCCGACATAGGGAACCCAGGCAAAAATGCCGATCTGCTTCACATCAAACCCGAAGGTTTCGGCAAGATAGATCGGCAGCCACGAGACAAACAGCCACCAGACAGGGTCGAGGAAGAAGCGAGCCCCAATGATCCCCCAGCTCTGTCTGTGCGACAGGATCTGGCGCAAGGTGGGCTGATAGGCGGGAGCCTCTGGCCCTTCACTCGGCACAGCCTGGGGGGCGTCCAGGATCAAGGCACGCTCGGCCGCATTGACCCACGGGTGGCTGGCCGGCCCCGCCTTGTAGATAATCAACCAGGGCAGCAGCCAGACAAAGCCAACCAGCCCCACCAGAACGAAGGTGAATTTCCACCCGACCAGCAGGAAAAGCCCTGCGATCAGCGGTGCTGAAATGATCGCCCCGATCGATGCCCCGGCATTGAATACGCCTTGGGCCAGAGCCCGCTCCTTCGGCGGAAACCATTCAGCATTGGCCTTGACCGCGCCGGGCCATGCTCCGGCTTCAGTAAAGCCGAGCATGGCCCGGAAAATGCTGAACGACATGATCGACGTCGCCATCCCGTGCAGCATGATGGACAACGACCATGTCGCAATGGACACGGCGAAACCCATCCGCACGCCAAGTTTGTCGAAGAAGCGCCCAAACGCGAACTGACCGGTGGCGTAGAACACCATGAAGATGGTGACCAGCAAGGCGTACTCTTCCTTGGTCGCACCGATGTCAGCCGATATTTCAGGCCACATCACCGCCATCGCATTGCGATCGACGTAGTTGATCACGGTTCCGATCGCGATCAGGGCAATGATGACCCATCTGAATCTGGACGGCTTCATGTCGCTCTCATCCTGTTTTTCTGCGCGCCGTTGCGCGGTGATGTGCAGCAAGACTTACTGATCAAATCGGGCATAGGGGCCCGTCCACGCATAGACCCTGTCGTCAACAGTCAGCCTGTGGCTCCGGCCTTCCTGACCGGGAGCGGAAACGCCCAGCGCAAAGACCTCGCCCGATACCAGCGTCACGACGATGACGTCCCCGGCATCGTCGCCGGCATGGGCGATATGCCGGATGCGGCTGGACCCGTCGGTGACGGTTTCGGCGACGCCGTCGTAGCGGCCATGCGGTTCCAGCACCGATACGAAGCGCACCGAGGGCTGGCCCTCGACCCTCCGGATCAGGGCCGGTTCACGGCGCAGGTTGAAATCGGGGTCGTTGGCGCCGCTCTCGACCAGCAGCGCCTGACTGGGGACATCTTCTACAAAACGGTAAGTGTAAAAGCGCCCGTTCAGCATCCATGAAAGGCTGCGCTCGCCCAGAAAATTTGGCGAGTTCGCGTCAACCCAAAGGTGCTGGTAGCCAGCCCCATCCCCCAATACCGGCCGGCTCGAAACCGCGCGCTCGGCCTCGAATCCCACGGTCATGATCTGGCCACTGAAGTGAAGCGGCAGGTCATAGGTAACCGCGCGGTCTGCATCGGCCTTCATCAAATCGATCACAATCGGCATTGGCAGGGCGGGATGGTCGACGAGTGCCAGCACCCGGGTGAAGACGACACCGTCGTAGGCCCCCCGCATGGTGGCCGAGCTAAGGGTCAGGCCCGGCTCATCGATAAACAGGCCCGGTTCCGGCCAGTGCTCCTCAGCCACCGACAGCCGTGCGTCGAACTGGCTGGTCTGATCAACGACGAGAGTGTTATGCGCGATCGTTTGCTTGGCCCAGCTGTTGTTCTCGGGCAGGTAGACGCCGCCGCTCTTGGCCTCAATGTTCAGATACCGGGCCGAGCCGTAGTCGGTGACGACCTCCTGCCCATTGTCGAAGAACAACCAGTTCAGTCGGTCATAATGGCCGTGCCCCATGCCCTGGGCGGTGTTCTTCATCACCAGGGTTTGGCCGGTCAGATCGTCCCCGCGTCGAAGGATAGCCAGGCCACCGCGGTCGCCATCCGGGCCATCGCGCAAGATTCGGGACGAGAAGGCGAAGGGCTGTGCCAGGTTCTGCGATAGACCCTCAGCCACGGCCAGACCGTCTGGCGTCATAGGGATGCGGCCCTGTCGACGCGCGATGGACAGCAAGGTCGGGTCCTGGGTGCGGGCATAGGCAATGGCCACGCCCAGAACCAACTCCTCGGTATCCAGCCCCTTGTCCTTGATGGCGTCGTTGATCGGGAAGAACAGCCCCCCGTAACTGCTGTGGACCGTGGTCGTAACCGCCTTGATCAGAACGCCGTCACCGACCTCGAAAATGCCAAGCTCCGGCTGGTTTTTTTCGATGGCGGCCGCGAACACCACAAAGGGGGCAAGGGCGTAGCGTTGATAATACGGCCCTTCCTCATAATAGCCGTCCGGTGAAAACAGGCGGTCGATCTGGCGCAGGAAGCCCGAGGTGCTGTCGCCTTCCAGCCCGTTCAGCGCAATATCGACCAGATGCGGATCGCGGAGCACGTAGCCGGTCATGCCGACTCCGGCGACCGCCCAGGTCGCATGGTTATGGATGCGGTTAAAGTTGGTCGGCGTTTCTTCTGACAAGAAGCGCGCCATCCGCCCGAAGACGTCCGCGTCGATGCGCTCTCGATCTTGCGGGCTCAACGCATCACGCACAGCGTCGTAGCCCTGTATGGACTGCACCAGCCACACCGAGTCATTCAGGGTCTGCCAGAACAAGCGCCCTGGAAGCTGGTTCCTGGCCGCCGGATGGTTGCCCAGCGTGGGATACAGATCGGCATAGGCCAGAAGGATGTCGCGAACAAAGTGGGCGTAGGCCATGTCGCCGGTCAGGCGATAGAGCGTACCCGCCTCAAGGATCGACCGCTGGTTCCGCTTGTGCTGCTCATGCGTATAACCGCCACCCGGATCCGTCGGCAGAGGCACGATGACTCCTGCGCGCATCGCAGTCGCAACAGAGGCCTCCATCCGGGCACGTTCCCTGACAAGCATCGGGAGCTGTTGCGAGGCGAGAGCCAGCTGTTGCCATTCCTGATCCGACACCAACGTCGGTGAGGCGTTCGGCTCGGCCGGAGCCATCTGAGCTGACCGGGTTGAACCCAGCGCCTCGGCCGCTGGTGTCACGGCCAGGCCGCCGAGGGCAACGCCGGCGATGAGAGCGAGTCGGGACGGCATGGACCGGAGCGACATCAGCGATCGCCCTCGGCGGCGTACAGATTTGACCAGGCCTCAGGGGCCCTGTCGAAGCTGTTGCCCGACGCGGAGAAGGAGGGGGCACCGACCGTTCGGTAGAAGCGGAAACTGCCGCCCTCGATGAACTGATTGTTGGTAATGACGGCTCGCTGCACCCCATGCAGATCCAGAGCTGCAACCGGACTTGCGTTGTTGCCGACGCGCCGGAACACGGAGCCTTCAACGCGCACGTTCGGACCGAACGTGCTTTCGTCGGTGCCGCCGCGATAGACGTCAAACGCTGCGCCTCTGATGTCTTCAAACACCGAGCCCTCAACTTCCAGCCGTTCCACATTGTAAAAGCCGAGATCGTCGGTTTCCGTATTGGCGGACAGAACCGAGCCGCTGACGGATCGAACCGTAACCCCGGTCAGTGAGACCAGATCCGCCGTCGTGCCCTTGTCCGCATAGATGACGTCGAAGGCTCGATTGACGGTCAGTGTGGTGAACAGGGTGTCCTCGACCAGAAGTTGGTAGTTGGCCGCGTTGCCGGTCGCCCGAACCACCGCATTGCCGGCGCTGTCAGGGGCGCGTTGGCCGGAGACCGTCAGGCCGACGAGTTTGAGGGATCCGCCACGGACAATTTCAAACAGGGTCGGCCGGTCAAAGACGAGGGTCACTGTGCCAGGAATTTCCGCGCGGACCGTCATCGGGCGGTCCACCCTCAATACTGCGCTGACCTGGTATTCGCCCGGCTTCAAGACCAGCTGATCGCCAGCCGCACCCGCAGCAAAGGCGGACGTCAGTGTGTCCTCGCCCGGATGGACGGAGATCATTGCTCCGCTGTCCAGAGCGACAGCGGAGGCGTTCTTCGGGTACCACGACACCCCGGTGTCCTGACGATGCACAACCCGCAGGTCGGGACGCGCGCCGACGCCATCCAGGTCTTCCGGTACCGATAGTCCGGCAGATCCACGCACCATGACCACGGAGCGCTGGGTGACGCCCTGGATCGCTTGCATATCTCCGTCCAGCGACTGGATATTGCCCTCGAGGCGCAGGCCTGAAATGTCGCCGCGTATGCGGATCGGGTCATGACCGTCAGTGTTGACGATCAGGTTACCCTCCAGAATGCTGTCAACGGGCGCGGCGGACCGTTCTGCGTCCATCCCTGCGCCCAGAAACACGCTTCTGGCATTGACGATCGTATTGTTCTGGATCGTCGCGCCTTCAACCTGGACATAGCGGTTGGCTGGTGAATTCGGGACGCCGTACATGACCGTCAGGGCACTGGCAAAACCCTCGCCGGCCAGACCCACCATGTAGTTGTTACGCACCGTCTGATCACGGTTGATGATACGGATGCCGCCCGTGTGCGGCTTTCCGTTGCCGATGAAGACGTTGTCTTCCACAAGGTTTCCGTCGCCGTGACGTAGCGTCAGCGCGCCACGCGACTCGAAAAACACATTGCCGCGATAGATATTTCCGCCCGACTTGTTCGAGATGATCTCGACCTCGCCGTCGCAGTTGTCGAACCAGTTGTACTCGACGACCGTGTAGGAGTTGCTCTCGGCGTCGTGGCTGGTGCCGACGCGGAGTGTCTCGCCGCCGTTGGAGCCCAGGTTAGGGCGCGGGCCGAAATAGTTGTGGTCAATCCGGTGGCGGTTTTCGAGGCCCTGCTGTTCATCCCGCACCACGACGAGCGTCGTGCCCGCATTCGTTTTTCCCGACAGGTGATTGTGATCAAACCGATTGTTCTGGCCATACATCGCCACCCAGTTGTCTGATTCCCGACGCTCCGGCTTGCTGAAGCTGTCGATCACCATGCCGGTGACCCGGCTGTCGGTAGCCCGGTTCTCGCGGTTGCGCCGGAAGGATATGACCTCTCCGGTTGGCGAATAGCCATCCTTGAAGACCAGGTTCGATACGACGAGATACCGTCCGGCCATCCGCAGGTTGGACTGCCCTGTCAAAAAGACCTTGCCCGGCGTCTGGGCTGTCACCGTGATCAGGGCGTCGGGCCGTCCCGATCCATCGACGACCATCTGGAAGTCGCGCCACTCGCCATCCGCGAGGGCAATCGTGTCGCCGGGCCGGGCTGCCCGCATCGCTGATTCAAAGTCTCGAGGCGTCTTGACCAGAACGACGGAGGCCGTTCTCGAGGCGCTCATCGATGCCGCATCTGTCAGCGGGACCGAGGCCAGGGCTGGCGAAATCGCAGGGGTCGTGACCATCACCGCCGCGAGAATTGCGGATTGCAGCCTTCGTAAGAGCATTTCCCGTTCCCTCTGGCATCGTATCGGGCTCGTTATTGTCGGCTCGATTGACTGGAAGCGTAAGGCGGCAACCAAAAGCCGTCAACCAATTTAGCATGATTGGCCATACCGCTCGCTCGACCATAGCCAAATGTGAACTGTTTTTCTTAAGCGCTCCCGACTGATGTGAAGCTCGCGACCGCCCGCGCAGTTGTGACGCACTCGCCGCTTACCAGCACCTACTGGCGCGGTGAAGTAGGGGTCAGCCAGTGATGCATGCCAATCACTGCGTGAGGTTGCACAAACAGGTTGACGTATTGGTAGACCTCTGACAATCGTTTGGGCAAGCTCGCGACAAAGCGTGCATTGGGGAGGAATGACTATGCGAACCACCAGTTCAAGACTCATGGGCTCGGCCAGCCGCGTTTCGTTAGGAATGGCCGTGGCCCTTGCTTTGGCCGGTCTGTCGGCAGCGGGCGCGGCCAGTGCCCAAGAGGCAGACCCGACAGCGGAGCCGCAGGACACCCAGGTCGACGAAATCGTCGTTACCGGCATTCGCGCGTCCATTCAGTCGTCGATTCAGCAAAAGCGCAACGCCGACATCGTGTCCGATGTCATCTCGGCGGACGACATCGGCGACCTTCCGGCGTCGTCCATCGGTGAAGCCATCGAGACGATCACGGGCGCCTCGACCCACCGGGAAAAGGGCGGAGCGTCGGAGATATCGATCCGCGGCCTTGGCCCATTCCTGGGCTTTGCGACATTCAACGGGCGCGAGGCCACAAATGGCAGTGGCGACAGGTCGGTCAACTTCAACCAGTTTCCGTCGGAACTGATCAGCAGTGTCGCGATCTACAAAACCCAACGCGCTGATTTCGTGGAGGGTGGGGTCTCCGGCATCATCGACATGCGGACTATCCAGCCGCTGGATTTTGGTCGCCGCCGGTTCCAGGTCGACGGGCGCGCCCTCTGGACAGACTATGACGACAAGCTGATCGATCCCAGTGGACTGGGCTGGCGCGGCACGCTCAGCTACATCGACCAGTACGACCTCGGTGAGGCGGGGCGCCTGGGAATATCGATTGGCGTCCAGTCGCTTGAGACCAGCAACCCGGAAGAGCTGTTCACCAGCAGTTCGACCTGGGTGGCCTGCGACGGCAACCAGGTGGTTTCCGCGACTGCGAACTGTGCGGAGGTTTCCAATGCCAGCGTGTTGTCGGGGACTCCCTACTATCTCATTCCGGGCAGCCGGACCTATCGTCAGTTCACCGAGAATGACCAGCGAGACGCAGCCTTCGTCGCGCTGCAGTGGCGCCCCAACGACCGGGTCGAGGTTTCGCTCGATTATCAGTCATCGCAACGCATCTACACCGAGGACCGACAGGATCTGAACTTCTCTGAAACGCGACGCGGCGTGAATAACCGCGAAGTCAGCGATGACGGGGTCCTTCTGTACTACACGGGAAACAGCTCGATAGAGTCCACGCCGACCTACCGCATTCGTGACGAACAGTATGAGGGCGGCGGGCTGACGGTCACTTGGGAAGCGCGGGACGACCTGACAATTTCGGCCGATGCCTCGTTCTCAAGCACGTATCGAAGCGAGATGGACCGCCAAACCCGGATGCGGTCGTTCAATCGCGACGTCTATGGGAACGTCACTCCGGGCGTCATCAACACCAACCGTGTTGCCTACACATTCGATTATCGCGGAACGGACATCCCGATCATCACCGTCGATCCGGCTTTCGACGTGAATAATCATGACTACTTCAGCACGAATGGACGTGTGCGGCGGGATGAAAATGTCCGCGAACACGATATCAAATCGGCTCGTCTCGACGCCGAGTACCGGCGCAACGACGGGATGATTACGTCGGTCGCCGTCGGCGCTCGTATCTCCGACATGACCTACACCGACTTCGATGATCGTGTGGAAATGAGCTTTACCACCGCGGAAACCAGTGCGGCGAACCTTGCTTGCCGTCGGGACTTTGCCCAGACCGGATTTCTGGACAATGCCTCGGGGAACAGCATCACGAGCTGGGCCCAGTTCGACCCGCTTTGTCTGTTCGAGGCTTTGACCGGCGTCGAAGACACAGGCCGCAACGCAGACATCCGCGCGATCGGCAACCGTGATGTCGAGGAACGCACGCTCGCGGCCTACGCCATGGCCAACTTCGAGACGGAACTGTTTGCCCTGCCGTTCTCCGGCAATTTCGGTTTGCGCGTCGTCAATACGGACGTCACCTCGCGTGGCCTGCGTAGTGGGATCGACGTCATTAATAACATCGACGGCACGGTCTCGCTGGTCTCCACCGGCACGTTCGAAACCGAAACCTTCGGTGGCAGTTCGACTGCCTGGCTGCCCAGCTTCAACGGCACTCTCGCCCTGAAGGACGACACCCTGCTCCGGGTCGGCGTGTTCCGCGCTCTCTCGCGGCCTGACCCGAGCGCCCTTGGCGCCGGTCGGACGATTGCCCTGGCCGGCGGCGGCTCCTACGCCACCGTCGAAGAGGCGATCAGCGGCATCACGGCCAACGGAAACCCGGCGGCGGAGCCCCTCATGTCCTGGAATGCGGATGTATCCTACGAGTACTATCCGAACGCCGATTCCATGTTCAGTGGCGCGATCTATTATAAGCAGTTCACGGGCGGGTTCGTCCCGTCAGTCGTCAACGAAACCTATGAAATCGACGGCAACACGGTCGTGGTCCCCGTCATCGTCGATACCGCCACGTCCGACAACAGCGACCTTTGGGGTATCGAGCTGACAGCGGCCTATCGCTTCTCGTCACTGCCAGCCCCGTTCGACGGATTGGGCGTCAAGGGCAGTTACAACTATGCGGAGTCCAACTTCGAAAACCACGACCTCCGCCTGGGCGACAGCGTCGACGCGGTCACCGGGGTCGTCACGCCGGGCATCGTCGAACCTGCCGGCATTTTCGGTCTTTCGACGCATGTGTTCTCGGGATCCATCTACTACGAAATCGGCCCGGTTGAATTGCAGGCCATCTACAAGGGTAGGACGGAATACTTCCAGAAATTCGTCGGCAGCGCGGCTCAGAACAGATACATTCGGGATACCGACACCATCGATTTCCGGGCGTCCTATCGCGTGAACAGCAATTTGTCCTTCAGCTTCGAGGCGTCGAACCTGACCGATGAGCCGCGGATTCACGACATGCCTATTCCGGGCAGCCTGCGGGAGTATAATAGCTACGGACCGAGATATTATCTCGGCTTCCGATTCCGCTATTAGGATGATGGATCGCCGGGAGGCTCGACCTCCTCGAACCTCCCGGTCCTTCCTTGAACTGGCTGCTTATGATTGGTTCAACTGATGTCTGAAGCGCGACTTTATCAGACAATCGCACGTGAAATTCGTGGCATGATCGAGTCGGGCGAATACCCCGTCGGGGCGCGCTTGCCCGGCGAACGTGAGTTGGCAGAGCGCTTCAATGTCAGTCGGGTCACGATCCGTGAGGCCGAGATCGCCCTGGAAGCCCAGGGCTTGATCGCGATCAAGACCGGCTCTGGCGTTTACGTTCTGGCCAGATCCGGCACGGATCCTGTCGGACTGCCGAACGTCACAGCGTTCGAACTGACTGCCGCGCGCGCAGTCATCGAAGCCGAAGCTGCCGCCCTAGCCTGCGCCCACATAACTGACGCCCAGATCGATGAACTTGAAGACCTGATCGTCTCCATGTCCCGGCCAATGAATGGAGCAGATATGGAAGGCGAAGATGCGGACAAAGCCTTCCACCTCGGAATCGCCCGTATTTCTGGCAATCCCGTCATTGAGTACATGGTTCAGATGATCTGGCGCATGCGCAATGAGTTGCCCAAGGTTAGGCGCGTGTACGCTGGCGTTTGCAAGGATGACGCGCAGGCGCGTGCGGACGAGCACGGCGCCATTCTGTCAGCCCTCCGGGACCGGGATCCGCTGGCCGCGCGCACTGCCATGCGCGAACATTTCCATCGTCTCTTCGAGGCGATGCTGGAGGCCGTCGAGACGGAGGCTGTAACTGAGATCCGACAGCGCACCGCGCGCGACCGTGAGCGCTTTCTGGCTGCCACCCGGACTTGAGCGCCGGCCGAGTCGATACGCAAGATTTCACTCTGATTGGGGGCGTATCACTCCTCCCCTTCTTATTTTGTCGGGCTCCAGATCGCGGCCGGCCAAGCAGATTTGGCATTCCCTTCGCTGGATGGCAGGCCGTCATGGTATTGCTGGGTCCAATCCTGGCTCCGTGAGCGGCGACGGAACCGTCAACAACGGGTCGGGAGCGGACAGTCGCCTTAGGGTGAAAAGCGGACATCGGAGCGCAGGCGCGCTTTGTTGTGGGTGCAGCCCCAGCGCGCTTACGTAGAGCATCGGTTTCGCGTAGAACCGCCCCGGTTTGGTTAGTCAGGGTCGGTCGGAAGAATGCGGATGAAGTCCGGATCGGGCATCGCGGCCGTGTTGTTGGTCTGCATGGCACTGCCGACGCCCGTCTTGGGCCAAGACCGTGAGCCGGAGACGCAGGTCTTCGAGGTCGACGAGATTATCGTTCAGTCCACGCGGTCGAACCGTCGCGTCCAAGACGAGCCCATCAGGGTCGAGGTGATCGGTCAGGAAGAGATCGAGGAAAAGCTCCTGATGCGGCCCGGCAACATATCGATGCTGCTCGCTGAGACTGGGGGCCTTCGGGTCCAGGTCACCTCTCCGGCATTGGGGTCCGCCAACATTCGAGTCCAGGGACTGAGTGGACGCTACACCCAGCTACTCGCGGACGGGCTACCGCTCTATGGAGGGCAAGCGTCGTCGCTGGGTCTCCTTCAAATCCCTCCCAGCGATCTGGGGCAGGTCGAGGTCATCAAGGGATCGGCGTCGGCCCTCTACGGACCCGCTGCTCTGGGCGGGGTGATAAACCTGATCTCGCGTCGCCCCTCGGACGAGCATGAGGGAGAGTTGATCCTCAATGTCACCTCGCGGGAGGGCGAGGACCTGTCGGCCTACGGCGCGGGACCGTTGTCAGTCTCATGGAGCGGTTCTTCTCTCCTCGGATTAAATCACCAGTCCGCGCAAGACATCGACGGTGACGGATGGGCTGATATGGCCGGTTACAGCCGCTGGGCGTTTCGCCCGCGTCTCTTCTGGACCGGCGACAGCGGGGCCACGGCGTTCCTCACGCTCGGAGCCATGCAGGAAGAACGAGCGGGTGGGACTCTGGCCGGACGCAATGCCCCCGATGGGTCCCCCTTCCTTCAGCTACAGGATACGACCCGTTTTGACGGCGGTGCGATTTTCGAGCGGTCACTCGGCAACGGGGGCTTTGCTCAACTCCGCGCTTCGGCAGTGTCGCAAGATCATCGGCATCAGTTCGGCGATGTGATCGAGCGGGATGAGCACCGGACATTGTTTGGCGAGGCTTCGCTATCAGTCGATTGGGCGGGATCGTCATGGGTTGTCGGGGCCGCTATGCAGTCCGACGACTACACATCAGAGTCTTTCCCCCTCTTCGACTACACCTTCACCACGCCCGCCCTCTTCGTTCAGGTGGAAAGTGAAGTGGGAGAAAGCCTGACCTTGGCCGCGAGCGGACGCTGGGACGATCACAGCGAGTACGGATCCTATTTCAGCCCTCGGTTTTCGGCCCTCTACCGGCCTGGTCCCTGGACCCTTCGGGCGTCGTGGGGCAAGGGCTTCTATGCGCCCACACCGTTTGTCGAGGAGACGGAAGCCTCTGGTCTTTCGCGGCTGGAGCCGATTAGCGGCCTTCGGGCCGAGACAGCACAGACGGCATCCCTCGACCTCGGATACGCGGCGGGTCCGTTCGAGGCGACAGTGACTTTGTTCGCGTCAGACATCGAAGACGCTGTGCAGGTGCAAGAAGTGGCACCGAACCGTATTCGACTGGTCAATAGCGGAGGGACGACACGCACTCGCGGAACCGAACTACTGCTTCGCTACAGGTGGGACGCCTTCACCGTCACCGGCAGCTACGTCTATGTGGATGCGAGCGAACCTGATCCTGTCGGCACGGGACGCCGGACCGTGCCCCTGACCCCTCGCCAGTCGGGGGGCGTCGTCGCGATGTGGGAGGATCATGATCGAGGCCGGATTGGCCTTGAGGCTTACTACACAGGCTCACAGCCGTTGGATGGCAACCCGTATCGCTATGAGGGGCGGGATTATTTTGAGTTGGGCGCGCTGGGTGAAATCGTTGTTGCGGACGGGGTGCGTGTCTTCCTTAACCTCGAAAACCTTCTGAATGTGCGCCAGACCCGATACGATCCGCTCCTTCTGCCCCAACGGTCACCATCGGGAAGCTGGACGGTCGAGTCCTGGGCACCGCTGGAGGGGTTCACGATCAATGGCGGCATTCGACTTCGTTTTGGCGGGCACTGAAGAAACGTCCGCTATGGGTCGCAGCGAAACCCGACGCCCTTCGCGCCGAGTTCGGCGATGATCCTGGAGAGGTCCGTCAACCCCGGGGTCAGACGATCCAGCCGTCCGAGCTTCTGGAAGTATGCTTCGGCAGCCCATCCGGCGACGATTCGTCGCTCCTCCGGGTCGCTTGATAGTAGAGCACCAGCTTGAGATTGGCGACGGGCGGACCATAGCGCGTCGAGGGTGTCGCGGCGCGAGGGCATTCGGACAAACTCCCTGCTCGCAGCTTTGTGCTCGCGAAAATGCGCGACTTCGGAGTCGAACAGCTCACCGAGATAGCCGTCCAAGGTCAAGGTTGATCGGTTGGACCGAAGCGCAGCGATCTTGGACCGCAGCTCGGTGCGCAGTATGTCCGCCCGAGCATTTGCGAGCTTGATGTCCCCTGTCCCCAGAGAGCGAATGACCTGCTTCCGGGGGCGCCCAGCTGGTCTAGGAAGCCATACGACACGTCTTCCGGCACTGGAAAGCGGCGTTCCAGGCCCCCTCCCGATCGCCTCTGAACAGGCTCCCCGAGCCGCTCATTACCGAGGCTCCGCTTCCGGCCCACTCGACTCACTCACATTGCTTTGACAGCGCGATTTACAACGCCAAACGCAAGGCGGTTGTCAGTAGCCGGCGCAGGCTGCACGGCTGCCGCGTTCGCAAGCCGCGACCTGATCGCGCCAGCGGGCCTGACGGGCTTCGGCGGCGGCCACCTCGGCGCGATACTCGGCCATACGGGTCTCATAGGCGGCCCGTTCGCGCGCGGCCTCGGCCTCGATTTCGGCAATACGGGCTTCGCGCTCGGCGACGGCCGCTTCATAGGCGGCGCGGCCCTGGGCCTCGATCGCATTGGCGCCTTCCAGCTGGGTCAGAACCCGGGCGTTCAGCCGGTGGGTTTCGTCATTGCCCGAGTCCTGCTGAACGACGGGGTCCTGCGCCGGTCGGGGGGCGGGATCCTGAAGCACAGGGTTGCCCAGCATGAGGGCGGCGGAAAGGGTCACAAGCGTAATCATGGGGTCCTCCGATGGAACACTCATACGCCATCGGAAACGGTCAAGCCTGTGAAAGTTTCCTCATGCAGGAGGTCAGGCGTTCAACACCAGCTCGAACACCGTGCCCTGCGGCCCGGTCGACACCAGCCTGAGCGTGCCGCCCTGCGCCTCGGCCAGCTCGCGCGAAATGGTCAGGCCGAGGCCAGACCCCTCGCGCCCGGCGCCCGAGACAAAGGCCTGGAACAGCCGCTCCTCGACTCGCGGCGGAATACCGGGCCCATTGTCTTCCATCCGGATGTGGACGCGGGTGCCCCGGGCTTCGGCCGCGATCTTCAGGCGCGGCGGGCGGGTGCCGCTGACGGTCTCGGGCGTGTCGCTCAGCGCCTGCCGGGCATTCCGCATCAGATTGACCAGGATGCGGTGCAGCTGGTCCGGGTCGGCGGTCACCGCCAGACGCGCGGGCAGGGCGCGAACCAGTTTGATGTCGCTGTGCTCCAGTCCGGCATCCTGGGCGGCAGCGGTCACGGCTGGCCCCAGTGGCACGCGGCGCAGTTGCGGCTCGGGCTCCTCGGTCTTGCCATAGTCCAGCACATTGCGGGTCAGGGCCGTGGCCCGGCCCAGGGCCCGCTCGAGACGGGGCAAGGCCCGCGCCACCGCAGGATCCGCGGAATCGGCCATCCGGTCCGAGGCGATCTGGGCCGCGCTCAGCATGTTTCTCAGGTCGTGATTGATCTTGGCCACGGCCTCACCGAGTGCCGCCAGCCGGGCACGCGAGCGCAGGGCCAGACGCACCTCGCCCTGCATGCGGGCCAGTTCGCGCTCGACCTGACCGATCTCGTCGCGGCGGCTGGACGGGGTCTCGGGGTCGGATTCGGGATCGCCGGCAAACCGCTCGATTGACCGCGTGACCCGGTTCAGCGGTCGCAGCACCAGCGCCGCCAGCGCCGCATACAGCATCAGACCCGCCAGTCCCGCGACCAGAACGGCGGTGATCAGGCTGTTGACCAGGGTGGCGCGCAACTCCTGCTTCAACGGCTCGGCCGGGGCGAGGATTTCCACATAGTCGCCCGAGCGATAGCGCGGCCGGGCTTGCACCCGGATCGACCGGTCGGGGTGACCGAACAGGGTCCGCCAGGGCTCGACCACGCGCGCCCAGGTGCCCCGGCCCCTCAGGTCGATGACATCCGGTGTGCGCGGCAGATTGGGTGCCTGCAGCAAAAGGCGGCGCACGCCCTGATCCCCGACCACCACGGCCTGGACGCCGCCGATGGTCATCAACTGCTCGGCCACCTCATCGTCGACCATACTGTAGGGCAGGGCCTCGACCGCGGTGGAGGCCAGTTCGGCCGCCTGCAGCCGGTCGCGCAGCCAGCGCTCGTGAAAGCTCGCGGCATTGGGCACGATGATCAGGGCGCCGACGGCGAAGGTGAAGATCACCGTCAGCAGCAGCAGGCGAAAGGCCAGCCCGGAGATGATCCGGGGGCCGGGGTGCGCCATGGCAGGCGTATCGGCGCGCGCTTTCAGGGCCGTCAGGGGCTTTACCGCCCAGCGATAGACCCGGTCCGCAGTCGCCGTCATGCCATCCTCTTCTGACGGCGCTTGTACCACGCCTGACCGCCCTTGATCATCAGGGGCAGGAGGATCGACAGGAAGGCCACCCCCATCAGCGGCCAGAAGAATTTCGAGACCAGCATGTTCAGGTCCGGCTGGACCCCCTGTTGCAACAGGTCGCCCAGTCCCGATCCGATCCAGGTATAGATGTAGGTCGAGGGCAGAAGGCCGAGGAAGGTCGCGGCGATGTAGGGGCGCAGCGGAGCGGCGACCATACCGGCCGTGGCATTGATCAGCACAAATGGCACACTGGGGATCAGCCGCAGGGTCAGCAGGGTGACGAAGGCATTGCGGTCGATGCCGGTGGCGATCCTGTGCATCATACCGGCGTCCGCCTCGAACTTGGCACGCAGCCAGGTGCCGATGGCACTGCGGTACAGCATATAGATGGCGATCGAGCCCAGCGTCGCCCCGGTCGCCTGGGCCAGGGCCCCGACCAGCGGCCCGAACATCATCCCCCCCAGCAGGGTCAGGAAAACCGGCCCCGGAATGGTGCTGGCGGTGGCCAGGGCATAGACGGCGATGAAGATGACCAGCGCCAGCAGGAATTGTTCGGCGGCGAAGGCCTGAAGATTCAGACCATGCTCGCGCAGCATCTCCATCGACAGATATTTGTTCCAGCCCATGGCAAAGGCGAGGATCACCAGAGCGCCGAGCGCCAGGATGGGCGACAGGCGCAGCGCCCAGTCCTTTAACGACCGTGGGGCATGCCCCTTCTTCGGGCTCGAAGTCTCGGGGTCGGGCTTGAGATCGGCGGGGGTCAGGGGCTCGGTCATGGCTTCGCGGTCTCGTTCTGGGGCCCGGTGGCACGCCGACGGCGTTGACACCCGCGCCCCGGGGTCTTATACGCCCGCCCTCCTGCGGTGGACGCCATCAAGTCTGCCGCGTCACTGCTAGATATATGGAGCCGACCGTGAAGCGGACCTATCAGCCGTCGCGACTCGTACGCAAGCGCCGTCACGGTTTCCGTTCGCGGATGGCCACGAAGAACGGTCAGAAGATCGTTGCGCGCCGTCGCGCCAAGGGCCGTAAGCGCCTGACCGCCTGATGCGTCGGGTCTCTCCGTCCGGAGAGACCGTGTGGCCATGACCCGCATTGAACGCCTTACTTCGCGGCCCCAGTTTCTGGCGGCCGCGAAAGGCATGTCTGAGGCCCGGGGTGGCGTGGTCGTCCAGCGTCGCGACCGGGGCGACGGTGAGCTGCATATCGGTGTGGGCTTTACGGCGACCCGCAAGGTCGGCGGGGCCGTGGTCCGCAACCGCGCGAAGCGCCGCCTGCGTGAGGCCGCGCGCCTGCTGATCCCCGAATTGGGACGGCCCGGATCCGACTATGTGTTGATTGCACGCATGGGCACGGTGGACCGCGCCTGGCCACGTTTGCTTGACGATGTGAAATGGGCCCTTACAAGGCTCGCGACCCCGCGCCCGCCGCGGCCGGATGCGCCCGACGGGCCTTCGGCCTCGCCTGCGCCCTGAATTCTCCGCCAGACCAGGCCAGGACTGCCGATCCATGAACCTCGAAAACAATCGGAACACGATCATCTTCATCGTGGTCACGGTGATCTTTCTGTTCGCCTATCAGGCCTTTGTGCTGCAGCCCCAGGCGGACCAGCGCAAGGCGGCCCTGGATGCTCAGCGCGAAACGGTGGCCGAGCAGAGCCAGCCGGGCGTGGCCCTGCCGACCGACTCGGCCGACATCCCGGCGACGCCGCCCGTCTTCATCACCGACCGTCAGGCGGCCCTCGCGGGTTCCAGCCGCGTCGCGATCGAGACCGATACCCTGCAGGGCTCGCTGTCGCTGACGGGCGGCAAGGTCGATGACCTGTTTCTGCTCGGCTATGACCAGACGCTGGGTTCGGACCAGCCGGTCGAACTGTTCCGGCCGCAGGGCATGGAGTTTGCTTATTTCGCCCAGTTCGGCTGGCTGGGCACCAATGTGGCCGGTGGCGTTCCCGGGCCGAATACGCCCTGGCGCCTGACCTCGGGCGAGACCCTGACGCCCGCGACGCCCGTCACCCTGACCTGGGACAACGGCCAGGGCCTTCGCTTCACCCGCGTCATCTCGATCGATGAACAATATCTGTTCACCATCACCGACACGGTCGCCAACTTCAGCGCCCAGCCGATCACGCTGGCGCCTTATGGCACGGTCCAACGTCAGGGTGTGCCCCCGACGCTGGGCCGCGAGATGATCTCGCACGAGGGCGCCATAGGCACCTTCGGTGAGAACGGCGGCTATTCGACCGAGCAGCATAAATACAAGGACTGGGCCAAGAAGCCGCCGATCCGAAAGGAGTCGACCGGCGGCTGGCTGGGTATCACCGACAAATTCTGGCTGGCGGCGCTGATCCCGGATCAGGACGAGGCCATCGAGGCCGAGTTCCGCACCCGTGAACAGGGCAATGTCACGTCCATGCAGGCCAATATGCTGGGCGAGGCCGTGACCATCCGGCCGGGCCGCCAGATCACCGAGACCCGCCACCTGTTCGCCGGGGCCAAGCGCAACGAAATCCTCAAGAGCTATGAGGACAGCCTCGGCCTGCCGCGCTTCATCTATGCGATCGACTGGGGCTTCCTGTTCTTCCTGACCCGCCCGATCTTCCTGATCGTCGACTTCTTCTATGGCGTCCTGGGCAATTTCGGCCTGGCCATCCTGGCCCTGACCGTGGTCGTCAAGCTGGTCATGTTCCCGCTGGCCAACAAGGCCTATGAGAGCATGTCCAAGATGCGCAAGCTCCAGCCCAAGATGGAGGAGATCAAGAAGAAGCACGAAGGAGACATGCAGAAGCAGCAGCAGGAAACCATGGCGCTCTATCAGCGCGAGAAGATCAATCCGCTGGCGGGCTGCATCCCTATCCTGATCCAGATCCCGGTCTTCTATGCCCTCTATAAGGTGCTGTTCGTCACCATCGAGATGCGCCACGCGCCCTTCTTCGGCTGGATCCAGGACCTGTCGGCGCGCGATCCGTCCAACATCTGGAACCTGTTCGGCCTGATCCCCTGGGATCCGGGCAGCCTGCCCCTGCTGGGCGGCCTGCTGGTCGGGGCGCTGGGCCTTGGTATCCTGACGATCTTCTACGGCCTGACCATGTGGCTGCAGATGGCGATGAACCCCCCGCCGCCTGACCCGATGCAACGCAAGATTTTCGGCTTCCTGCCGTTCGTCTTCACCTTCATCATGGCGCCGTTCGCGGCCGGCCTGCTGGTCTACTGGGCGTGGAACAACATCCTGTCGATCATCCAGCAGTACATCATCATGCACCGCTTCAAGGCCGAGAACCCGATCGACAGCTTCATCGACCGGTACATCAAGAAGAAGGCCGCGTGACCGACTTCACCGAGGAAGAGCTGGAGGCTGCGCGGGTGCTGTTCGCGCGGCCCGCCACCTTCGTCATGGGCTGCGCGAAGATCGAGCAGCTGCCGCCGCCCGACTGGCCCGAGATCGCCTTTGCCGGACGCTCCAACGTCGGCAAGTCCAGCCTGATCAATGCCCTGGTGGGCATGAAGGGGCTGGCGCGCGCCTCCAACGAGCCGGGTCGCACGCGTGAGGTCAACTTCTTTGATCTGGACGGGCGCATGCGTCTGGTCGACCTGCCGGGCTACGGTTGGGCCAAGGCGTCGAAGGGCGAAGTCAAACGCTTCCAGAACCTGGGCCGGGACTATCTGCGCGGGCGGGTGACGTTGAAGCGCGTCTATCTGCTGATCGACGGCCGCCACGGGCTGAAGTCGGTCGATACCGAGGCGCTCGACGCTCTCGATCTGGCCGCCGTCAGCTATCAGATCGTGCTGACCAAGGCGGACAAGCTGAAGGCGGGCGAGGGTGAGAAGCGCGTCGCCGAGACGCTGAAGGCCATCGCCAAACGCCCCGCCGCCTATCCGCAGGTGGCGCTGACCTCGTCGGAAAAGGGTTGGGGCATTCCCGAACTGCGCGCCTTCGCCATGACCGCCGCCGAGGTCACCCCCTAGGCGGAACAGCGGGCAGCGACAGGGCCAGATCGATCAGTTCGGCAAGCGTACCTTCCGCCCCGTCCAGTGCGGCGTCCAGCCGGGCACAGGCCACCAGAACCCGCGACGCCTCGCGCACGGCAGGGACGTCGTGCGCCTCTCCCAGACGGTCCCGCTCCAGATAGCGCCAGCCACTGTCGGCGGGATGGGCCCGGATCAGGTCCCAGCGCGCCGCAGCGTCCAGATCATCGGCCAGCCGCGTCCAGCGCTTCGCCCGGGGACCCTTGCGATAGAAGCCCGCCTTTACCGGCAGGTCATGCGTCCGATAGACCGCCAGCGCCGACGCCCTCAGCGCCGCCAGCCGCGCCTGCGCGTCCGTGTCAGTCAAGGTTGAGGGCGCTGGTGACCGAGACGTCATAGACCACCCGCGTCACGCTCTGGACCAGCTCGAAGAACTCGCGCAGCTCGGTCGATCCCGCGCGCGGCACAAACACCAGATCGTCGGGCCGGATTTCGAAATCCGAAGCCACGAACAGCCCATTGGGCTCCGACAGGTCGAGGCGATAGACGACCGGCACCCCGCGCGGGCTGGGCGGCTGGGTCAGGCCCAGGGCCCGGGCCACCGCCGGGCTCTCGAAGCGGAATACCAGCACCGACCGGGCATCGGCGGTATCGGGGTTGGGGCCCCCGGCGCGGGCCAGCGCCGCCGCCAGCGTCAGCGGTCCCGGTCCCATCTCGGCCTGCGACACGCCCCCCAGCGCGCCCATGACGCTGTAGCGGCGCGGCCGGTATTCGAGGCTGACCCGGTCGCCCGGTGCCAGCCTCACATTCTGGTCGAAGCGGGTGGTGACGGCGGTATAGGGCGCGCGCCAGCTCGTCTGGCCCCGGCTGACCACCACCTCGATCTCCTCGGGGCTGCGCGAGGGCCCGCCGCTGGCGGCGATCACATCCAGCAGTCGGTCGCGGCTGACCGACAGGGGCACCCGACCCGGCGTGCGAACCTCGCCCAGCACCGTCACCCCGGTCGAGGGGGCTTCGGCGCGCGTGACCGTGACCTGCGGATTGCCGACTCGCCCGATCAGGGCGCGGCGCACGGCGGCCCCGGCTTCGGCGACGGTCAGGCCCTCGACGGCGACGGCCCCGGCAAAGGGAATCTGGATGGTGCCGCTTTCCGCGACGACGGCCATGGGCAGGGTCTGGCTGGCGCCCTGTACAGTCCCGCCGCCGCCGCGCGCGCCGAACAGGGCGCCGCTGGGCTCATAGATGGAGACCGACAGGGTGTCGCCCACCCCGATGCGGTCGAGCGGGGCTGTGCTTTCGGCCCCGGCCAGCGACGCGCTCGTCTCGATCGGCACGGCCCTCAGCACCTGGCTGACGCCGGCGTCCAGCTCGACAAGGGCATAGGTCGCGTCAGCCGCCTGTCCGCTGACGTCGCGCGCCGACGGGCCCTCGACCGGCAGGGTGGAGCATCCGGCCAGCACCAGGGCAGTCAACAGGGCAGGGAGGGCAAGACGTCGGACCATGCGTCTGACTTACCGGCGTTTCAGGGGGCGCGCCAGTCGCGCCTGACTGGCTGCGCCGTCAGATGCCGGGCTTCATCCCCAGTGCCTCGGCCACGATCTGGAAATGGCTGCTCCAGCTGGGCGGTTTGTAGGGCGCGGGTTGCCCGTCGCCCCGCGCCGCCCGGTCAATGGCCTTCAGCCACCCGGGTCCGTCCAGCGGATCGATCAGTTTCGCCCTGGGCACCAGCTCCCGGTGGGCGGCGATGTCCGACGCGATCAGGGGCACCCCCATGGCCATGGCCTCGACGGCGGGCAGGTCAAAGCCCTCGACCGCCGAGGGGGCCACCACCCCGCGCGAGGCCCGCATCAGCCGCGACAGGGCCGCGTCAGGCAGCTCGGACGCCTGATGCACCAGCCCCTGCAGCGGCGGCGACCGCTCCAGATGATCCAGCACGGATTCATTCTCCCAGCCATTGCGTCCGATCAGCACAAGCGCCGGCGTTTCCCCGCCCCTCAGCTCCTCCAGACGTCGCCACAGGGTCAGCAGGAAGGTCAGATTCTTGCGCGCCTCGATGGTGCCGACATGGACGAACCAGGGACGCTCGGCGGGCCGCCAGCCGGGCTCCGCGAACGGCGGCTCCAGCCCCAGATGGGCGACCACGACGGTCGGTGTCGCCAGCCCCTCGCGCTCGGCAAAGGTCTTGAGCACCTTCGCCGTGGTCTCGGAGTTCACCACCAGCACCGACCCCTGTTTCAGGGCCAGCCGCATGCGCGTGCGATGCCGGGCTCCCTCGCCCGGGCGGCAGTATTCCGGGTGGGTGATGGGAATCAGGTCATGCACCATCAGTACTGACCGGGCCCCGTCCGCCGCCAGCTTTGACAACAGCTTCGAGCTGGTCAGGCCGCTGTGGCCGACATTCACATACAGGGTGCCCCGGCTGACCTCGGGCAGGGCGCGCGACATCAACAGCCGCGTCATCGCCTGCCGTCGGGGCTCGCGTTCGCGGCTGACCGGCCCGGACAGGGAGCGCGCGCCGCGCGGCCGGGCCAGCAGGTCGGTCAGGGTCCGCTCCGCCTCGCCCACCCCATTTCCGGTCCACCGTTCGCGCAGCGACACCGCGAGATCACCGAACCATTTGCGGTCCAGCGCCGTCAGGTGGTCGCCCCGGCTGCGGACCGGCACGAAGCGCACATCGGGGTGGCCCATCAGCCATTCGGCATAGGCCAGACAGACCCGGTCCACCCCCGTGGGCGTGGTCCGTCCGCTGCGCTGCAACAGGCGCCCGGCATCGAACAGGACGGTGCGGGCCATGGCGTCAGCTCACCCGGGCGTAAAGCGCACTCAGGCGTGCCTGATAGGCCTCGGGGCTGAACTTCTGCGCCTGAACCCGGCCGCGCGCCGACAGGTCGGCGGCCAGATCGTCATCGGCATCCAGCGCCCGGATCTGCGCCGAGATGGCGGCGGTATCATAGGGATCGGCCATCAGGGCAGCATCGCCCGCCACCTCGGGCAGGGAGGCGGCGGTCGAGGTGACCACCGGCGTGCCCAGAGCCATCGATTCCAGAACCGGCAGGCCAAACCCCTCATAGATCGACGGAAACAGGGTGCCGCGTGCGCCCCGGATCAGGTCGACCAGCAGTGAGAACGGCAGGAAGTCATACAGGCGGATGCGCTTTTCGCGCGCCTTTTTGGTCCGCCGGATCTGGTGCATCAGGGCGGTCTCGTCCTCGTCCAGCCAGGCCCGGCCCCCGACCACGACCAGAGGTCGGGTCGAGCCCGAGGTCAGATAGGCCTCGACGATCCGGCCCAGATTCTTCTTGGGCTCGATCGCCCCGAAATAGAGGTAATAGCCCTTCCAGCCCAGCTGGTGGACGCTGGCCAGTTCCGCGGCCACGGTCTCGTCGGACCTGGCCAGCAGGCGGGGCGGAATGCCGACGGACTGCCAGGTGACGCTGATGCGGTCGTCCTCGACGCCCAGAATGTCGATGACATCGCGCTTGGTCGCCTCGGACACCACGGCGATGTGGTCAGCCTTTTTCGCGATCTGGCGACACAGGCCCAGGAACAGCCGCTTGTTGTCCAGCGTCGTGTGCGGCAGGCGCAGGGGGATCAGGTCGTGGATCGTATAAACATTCGGCACCCCACGCGCCTGACAGGGCAGGGCGGTGGTCCAGTGCATCACGTCGGGGCGCGCCACTGTCTCGTGCGGGCGAAAGCTCAGGGGTGTGAACACCCGGTCGGCGGCAAAGGCCCGGTTGGCGGTCGAAAACAGCCGGGGCGAACTCCAGTAGGCCGAGGCCGCCGGCCGCCCGCCCCCACGCGACGGCCAGATGACCGTGTCGCTCGGCGCAATGGCCGTCGCCGTCTTGCCCAGTCGCGCCGTCATCGTTTCGATCTTGCGCTGCACCGGCCGGTCGCGCGGGGTATGGGCGTCGATCAGGGCGATCTCGTTCAGGATCGGCCGCTTCCTGTTGATCGCCGCGTTGGGGCCATACAGCACCTGGGTGTCCAGCCCGGCGTCATTGAGGTTCCGCAGCAGGTTCCGCCCATAGGTGGCGATCCCCGTGCCCTTGGCCATGCCGATGTTGAAGCCGTCGATACAAACACGGGTCATGTCAGGAGACGTAACCCGCCTGCATCAGTTCGGCGAGGTGGATAATGGCCACCGGCCGGTCGTCCTCGACCACCAGCAAGGTCGAGATCCGGTTCTGAGTCAGGATGTCGACGGCATCGCTCATCCGGGCGTCGGGCGACACCTGTTTGGGGTTGGTGCTCATCAGATCGCCGGCCGTCAGATCCTTCAGCGAGGTCGGCTCGCGGCCAAAGGCGCGGCGCACATCGCCGTCGGTGACGATCCCGGCGAGGCGTCCATCGGCCTCGACCACGGCGGTGGCGCCCTTCATGCCCTCGGTGATGGCCGAGATGACGTCGGCAAAGGGGGTGTCGCGGGTGACGCTGGCCACCTTGCGCGGGCGGTCCCCCATCCAGTCACGCACGCTCTGCAGGCTCATGCCCAGCTTGCCGCCCGGGTGGTGCAGGCCAAAGGCCTCGGCCGAGAAGCCCCGCCGTTCCATCAGCACCATGGCGAGGGCATCGCCCAGCGCGAGCGTCATCAAGGTCGAGGTGGTGGGTGCCAGATTGTTGGGGCAGGCCTCGGCCACCTGGGGCAGTTGCAGCAGGACCGCGCTGTTACGGCCCAGGAAGCTCTGCGGACGCTGGGTCATTCCGATCACCGGAATGCCGCGTCGCTGGCAGAAGATCAGCGGGTCGCGCAACTCACGGCTCTCGCCGGAATTGGAGATGGCCAGCAGGGTGCAGTCGTCCCGCAGCATGCCCAGGTCGCCGTGGCTCATCTCGGCGGGGTGCACGAAAAAGGCATTGGTGCCGGTCGAGGCCAGGGTGGCCGCCAGCTTGCCGCCGATGTGCCCCGACTTGCCCATGCCGGTCACCACCAGATAGCCGGGCCGCGACAGGATCACCGAACAGGCGCGCGCCACGCTGTCGTCCAGCCCGTTCTCCAGGGCCTCCAGCGCCTCACGGTTCAGCCGGATCACCCGCCGGGCGTGATCGGTAATGGCCTGGGTGGTGTCGGCATCAAAGGGGGGCTGGGTCATGTCACGCGCGTCAGATCGGCCGTCGTCGGCCCGCCGGAGAAGAAGCCGCAGGATGTGCCGCATCCCGCCTCGTTGCACAATGCCGGACCCCGTCCCGGCGATCCCGGCGCCCGGCGGTTTGACCTGACCGCAGTTAGGCGACAACCTTTGCCGCAGCGGAGCGTTAGCAGCCCGCAACCCCGAGCCGACCGTCTTCCTCCCCCGTTGGACGGTCTCTCCCGATCGTGCGGGCACCCGTTCCGGTGTTGCCCTCTGCCCTGAGAAAGATCCGACCCGACCTGATGACTGCCGTGATCGCCCCGACCGACCCCCGAGACCTCGCGCCGCCCCCGGTGCCGGCGTCCCTGATCCGGAGGGGGCCCCTGGCCCTGTTTCTGGACCTCGACGGTGTGCTGGCCCCGATCGAGTCCCGGCCCGAGGACGTCGGCCCCGATCCGCGCCGCTCGCGCCTGCTGGACGCCCTGATCGCGGCCCTGGACGGCCGGGTGGCGGTCCTCAGCGGTCGCGCGCTCGCCGACGTCGACCGGATTCTGGAGGGTCGCGTCACCCCGGTGGCCGGGGTGCATGGGCTGGAGCGTCGCTCTTCGGACGGACGGGTCGAGACCCGGGGGGCCGAGACCGATGTGGCACGGGCGGTCGAGGGGCTGACGCAGACCCTGAGCGCCGAGATCGCAGATGGCGTCGAGATTGAGAACAAGGGCGTGGGCGTCGCCGTTCACTATCGCAACGCGCCCGACCGGGCGGCGGGTGTCCGTCACGCCACGACCATGCTGGCCCGGGATCACGGCCTGCACTTGCAGCCCGGGCATATGGTCGTCGAGCTTAAGGGCGGTGATGCCGACAAGGGGCTGGCCCTGGCCGCCTTTCTGTCCGAACCGCCGTTTGCCGGCGCGCGCCCCGTCATGATCGGCGACGACCGCACCGATGAAGCCGCCTTTCGCGCGGCCGAGGCGGCCGGCGGCTTTGGCATACTGGTCGACCCCCGCTGGGTCAGCGCCGCGCGCTATGGCCTGGCGGATACCCGCGCCGTCGCCGACTGGCTGGCGCAACTGGCCGAGGCCGCCCGATGAAGCCGTCTGTCGATCTCGCCCCTGTCGGCAACTGCGCCGTCAGTGCCCTGATCGATCGTCAGGGGCGCTATGTCTGGGCCTGTGCCCCTCGCGTCGACGGGGACCCGCTGTTCTCGGCCCTGATGGACGGCAGCGATCCGGAGCACGGCTTCTGGGACATTATGCTGGAGGATCAGATCAGCGCCGAGCAGGCCTATCTGCGCAATACGCCGGTTCTCCGCACGGTTCTCCATGCCGTCGATGGTTCAGCCCTCGAGATCATCGACTTTTGCCCCCGCCATGCGCATCAACAGCGCACCTATCGTCCGCTGGCCTTTGGCCGACTGATCCGGCCCCTGTCAGGCACGCCCCGCATCGCCATTCGCCTACGCCCGGCGGCGGACTGGGGAGCACGTCCCGCCGACTGTACCCACGGCTCCAATCACATCCGCTATCTGTGTACCGGCGCGATCTTCCGCCTGACGACCGACTGCCCGGTCAGCCATATCGTCAATGAGCGGGTGTTCCGGCTCGAGAAGCCGATGGCCTTCTTCTTCGGGCCCGATGAGGCCTACGATCAGGATGTCGGGCCGGGACTGATCGCCGCGCGGGACCGCACGGTGGCCTACTGGCAGGAATGGGTGCGCAAGCTCTATCTGCCGCTGGACTGGCAGGAGGCGGTAATCCGTGCCGCCATCACCCTGAAACTGTGCGCCTATGAGGAAACCGGCGCCATCGTCGCCGCCCTGACGACCTCCGTGCCCGAATTCCCCGGCAGCGGCCGTAACTGGGACTATCGCTACTGCTGGATCCGCGACGCCTATTACACCGTGCGCGCCCTCAACCGCCTCGGCGCCGTCGACATTCTCGAGAACTACCTGGTCTATCTCCGCAACCTGGTCGACCAGGCCGACGGCGGCCACGTCCAGCCCGTCTACGGCGTCGGGCTGGAAGAGGACATTGATGAGCGGATCACCGAGACCGTCGAGGGCTATCGCGGAATGAAGCCGGTGCGCGTGGGCAATCAGGCGCGCGAGCATTTGCAACACGACGTCTACGGACAGATCGTCCTGCCGCTGGTGCAGGCCTTCTACGACCAACGCATGATCCGGCCCGGTACGCTGGAGGACTTCCACGCGCTCGAAAAGGTCGGCCAGCGCGCCTTCGAGATGCATGACCAGCCTGACGCCGGCCTGTGGGAGTTCCGCACCTTCGCCCGGGTGCACACCTATTCGTCGGTCATGTGCTGGGCGGCCTGCGATCGGCTGGCCAAGGCCGCGCTTCATCTCGGGCTCAAGGACCGTGCCGCCAACTGGACCGACAAGGCGCGCCTCATCCGTGAACGGATCGAGACCGAGGCCTATCTGGAGGAAGAGGGCCATTTCGCCGCCAGCTTCGGCGGCACCGAGCTGGACGCCTCTCTTTTGCAACTGACCGATGTCGGCTTCCTGCCCCTTGGCGACCGGCGCATGGCTCGCACCTTCGAGGTGATCGAGCGCGACCTGAAGAAAGGGCCCTTCCTGTTCCGTTACGTGGAGCCGGACGATTTCGGCGAGCCCGAGACGGCGTTCAACTTCTGCACCTTCTGGTTCATCGAGGCCCTGCACCAGAACGGTCGCGATGAGGAAGCCCGCGCCATCTTCGAGGAAATGCTGGCGCGCAGAACCCATGCCGGCCTGCTCAGCGAGGATATTGCCGTGGAAAGCGGCGAACTGTGGGGCAACTATCCGCAGACCTATTCGCTGGTCGGCATCATCAACTGCGCCATCCTGCTCAGCCGCTCGTGGACGGACGTGCGATGAGCCGGCTGATTGTCGTTTCGAACCGTGTCTCGGCGCCCACCGACCCCTCGGCCGGCTCGGCCGGAGGCCTGGCCATGGCCCTGTCGGCCGCGCTCCGGAAATACGACGGTCTGTGGTTCGGCTGGTCCGGCAACACCACGCCGGAATGGAAGCCCGAAGCCCAGATCGAGGACCGGGCGGGTGTCACCGTCGCCCTCGTGGACCTCGAGCCTCAGGACGTCGACGAATACTACAACGGTTATGCCAACAAGACGCTGTGGCCGCTGTTTCACCACCGGGTAGACCTGTCGGCCTATGAGCGGTCGTTCGGTGAAGGCTATGAGCGGACCAATGACCGGTTCGCCGAGGCCCTGGCCCCGCTGATCCAGCCCGACGACCTGATATGGATTCATGACTATCACATGATCCCGCTGGCCCGGGACCTCAGGCGGCGCGGCATCAGGAACCGGATCGGCTTCTTCCTGCACACCCCCTGGCCGGTGCGGCAGCTGCTGGTGACGCTGCCCTATCACCGGAGGTTGGTGGAATCGCTGTTCGACTTTGACCTGCTGGGCTTTCACACCCGCGAGTGGCTGGACCTGTTCCGCGACTATGTGGCGTCAGAGCCGGGCATCCATGGGCGGCTGCTGCCCAATGATGCCCTGATGGCCTTCGGCAAGACCGTCCAGACCGGCGTCTTTCCGATCGGTATCGATGTCGATGCCTTCGTCGAGGCGCGGAACTCTGCGCTCGGCGTGCGTACCTATGACCGGATGGCGGCCTCGGCGGCCTTCCGCTCCATGATCGTGGGGGTCGACCGCCTGGACTATTCCAAGGGGCTCGAGCAGCGACTGCTGGGCTATGAGCAGTTCCTCAAGGACAAGCCGGAGCAGCGCGGCAAGGTCTTCCTGTTGCAGGTGACGCCCCTGTCGCGTGACGAGGTCGATACCTACCAGGACATCCGCGGCCGCCTCGACAGCCTGGCCGGGCACGTCAATGGCACCTATGGCGATGTGGACTGGCAGCCCGTCCGTTACCTGAACCGCACCTACAGGCGTGACCAACTGGCCGGAATCTATCGCGCCGCCCGGGTCGGTCTGGTGACCCCGCTGCGCGATGGCATGAATCTGGTCGCCAAGGAGTATGTCGCGGCCCAGGACCCCGAGGATCCCGGCGTGCTGATCCTGTCGCGCTTTGCCGGCGCGGCCGAGGAGATGACCGAGGCCCTGCTGATCAACCCCTTCAGCCGCGAAGAGATTTCCGACGCCCTCAGCCGCGCCCTGGCCATGCCGCTGGCCGAGCGCAAGGACCGGTGGCAGGCGTTGATGCAGGTCGTGCGGGACTCCGACGTCGCCCTGTGGCGCGATCTGTTCGTCTCGACCCTGCGCGCGATCCCGGCGGGTGGCGATAAGCCAGTGCCCGAGGTCTAGAAGATCTCGAACAGGCCCGCGGCGCCCATGCCGCCGCCGACGCACATGGTGACGACGCCGTACTTTGCCCCGCGCCGCTTGCCCTCGATCAGGACATGGCCGGTCATCCGCGCGCCCGACATTCCATAGGGGTGGCCGATCGAAATGGCGCCGCCCGAGACATTCAGCCGGTCATTCGGGATGCCCAGCTTGTCGCGGCAATAGATCACCTGCACCGCAAAGGCCTCGTTCAGCTCCCAGATGCCGATATCGTCGACGGTCAGGCCGTGACGCTTCAGCAGCCTGGGCACGGCGAACACAGGGCCGATGCCCATCTCGTCGGGCTCGCAGCCCGCCACGGCCATCCCGCGGTAGGCGCCAAGTGGGGTCAGGCCGCGCTTTTCCGCTTCCCTGGCGTCCATCAGGACGGAGGCTGAAGCGCCGTCGGACAGTTGGCTGGCGTTACCGGCCGTGATGAACCGGCCCTGCTCGATCTTTTCGCCGCCGCCAAACACGGGCTTGAGCGATGACAGACCCTCCAGCGTGGTCTCGGGCCGGTTTCCCTCGTCCTTCGACAGGGTGACCTCTTTCGCCGAGGTCTGGCCGGTCGCCTTGTCCATCACCTGCATGGTGGTGGTCATGGGCACGATCTCGGCGTCCAGGTGGCCGGCCGCCTGTGCGGCGGCGGTGCGCTGCTGGGATTGCAGGGCGTATTCGTCCTGGGCCTCGCGCGAAATGCCGTAGCGGTCGGCAACCACCTCGGCGGTTTCCAGCATCGACATATAGATGTGCGGCGCCTTCTTCAGGAGAGCCTCATCCTTGAAGCGATAGAGGTTCATATGCTGGTTCTGGACCAGCGAAATGCTCTCCAGCCCGCCACCGACGGCGACTGTCTGGCCGTCGACCATTACCTGTTTGGCAGCCGTTGCGATGGCCATCAGGCCGGAGGCGCACTGACGGTCCAGACTCATGCCCGCTACCGTCGAGGGCAGGCCGGCGGCCAGCGCGATCTGACGCGCCACATTGGTCGAGGTCGAGCCCTGCTGCAGGGCCGCGCCCATCACCACGTCCTCAATCTCGGCTGGATCGATCCCTGCACGATCGACGGCGTGGCGCACGGCGTGAGCGCCCAGCTGCTGAGCCTGCGTGTCGTTGAACGCCCCGCGATAGGCGCGTCCGATCGGGGTTCTGGCGGTCGAGACGATGACGGCTTCGCGAGACATTGTGTTCCTCTCCTGAGTACTGAGATCAGCTAAGCGCGTGACCCCGCGTCAAGGCAAGCGTCATTCACCCCGACGTGAACCAGTGCAGACAGGGCCGGGGCTCAGCCCTTCATCGCCGTCTGCAGCTTACCCAGTTCGATCATGCCCTGGGCCGCGCCCATCTCCGGCACGATCTCGTCCGAGCGGTCTGAAATGTCGTCAAAGCGGGCCGCCACCTGTTCACGCGCGTCGGCGCCGGTCGCCCGAATCCCTTGCGTCAAGGTCACATAGGCGCGCTCGAAGCCGCCGGCGCCGGCCGCCAGAATGCAGCGGGTCGGGGCATCCTCGGAGACCAGATGCACCAGCCCGGGCGACACCAGTTCCGGCCCCAGTTGATCCAGCGGCAGGGCGGCGCCCAGATCCTCGGTCATGCGGGTGTGGGCTGTGGGCGCCAGGCAGTTGACGCGGATGTCGTTCTTCTGGCCCTCGATCGACAGGGTCTGCATCAGGCCGACCAGCGCCATCTTGGCAGCGCCATAGTTGGACTGGCCGAAATTGCCGTACAGGCCGGACGAGGAGGTCGTCATGACGATCCGGCCGTAGTTCTGCAGGCGCATGATCTCCCAGACCGCCTTGGTGCAGTTGACCGCGCCCATCAGATGGACGTCCACGACAAAGCGGAAGTCGTCCAGATCCATCTTGGCGAATGACTTGTCGCGCAGTACCCCGGCGTTATTGACCAGGATATCGACGCGGCCCCAGCGCTCCATGGTGCGGGCCACCATGGCCTCGACGGCCGCGTAGTCTGTGACCGACGCCCTATCGGCCATGGCCTCGCCGCCCAGGGCCTCGATTTCCTTGACCACCGCTTCGGCGGCGGTTGCTGATCCGCCGGTGCCGTCGCGTGCACCGCCCAGGTCATTGACGACGACCTTTGCGCCGCGTTCAGCCAGCGCCAGGGCATGACAACGGCCCAGTCCGCCGCCGGCGCCGGTGACGATGGCCACTCTTCCGTCCAGTTCCTGCCGCATCCGCGCGCCTCCCTGATGGTGAATGGCCTCTCCTAGCAGGAGATTGGTGCCCCGAAATGGGGATTTGTGTTGAAATCGGGCCACAGTCGCGCCACCGATGCGTCAATTCCGGAACTCGAAGAGCATAATCCCGTTCGGTGCTTGGAGCCGCCCGTGTAAGCAGGGGCACACTGTCAAGTTTGACGATCAGAATTTAGAGGGATGAGCATGAAGGTAAAACTTCTCGCCAGCGTCGCCGCAGCCGGCATTTTCGCCGCAGGTGCGGCTTCGGCTGAGCCGAATGGCTGGTATGGTGCGGTCGACGCGGGTTGGCACAAGGTCAACGACGTCTATGCGTTCGATACGACCGACCTGAACGGCTACGAGTTTGAGGTCAAGGAAG